>Ga0247842_10000730_pt1 | contig 63817 bp, 56 predicted proteins | sample LaCruzMarch2015__3_FD_192411 | JGI IMG/M metagenome (GOLD analysis project Ga0247842, IMG submission 192411) | Freshwater microbial communities from meromictic Lake La Cruz, Castile-La Mancha, Spain - LaCruzMarch2015_19m | ecosystem: Environmental > Aquatic > Freshwater > Lake | place: Spain... | reverse complement strand
TCTGGAAGAAATGAGCTTCTTGCATTTGTAAATCATTGCAACCCCAGACCAAAGAGAATAATAGTAAATCACGGCGAATCAAGCAAGTGCCTTGATTTGGCATCAACATTATATAAGCTTAATCATGCAGAGACAAATGCGCCTAGAAATTTAGAGACGCTTAGGTTAAGATAAGTTTATTAAAAATCAAACAAAAACAAGCTGACTTTCTGGAACTCTTACTTTTTGTATACTTCCATCTGCGCTTATCCAGCAAAGATAACTATCGTTTATCTTGTTAAAAATTCTTGCAGAAATGTAAGAGATACCACTTTTTGTTTTTTCTACCGCATCTTTTAATATGCTATACCCTCTAATTCCTAAAGAACGTTCAGCATCACTCTTATTCCCATAAACATTAACAACAACCTCTGCTGGAATCATGCCTTCACCAATAACATCACACCTAACACCCAAAATTTTTCTCTTTTTCATAAATAAAGAAAATATCAAAAGTATAAAAACATTTCTTTTCTCAAGAATGTGTTCTATCAACCCCAAAAAATCACGAACCAGCAATATACTCCATAACAAGCTTTACTGCTCTTTCCTTTGGAGTAAGAAAATAATGATAAAAATTAATAACACTCATATTTTTTTCAAAGCCAGGATCATTAAACCAATATCCAGAAGGAAGCTTGACACTATTGTCTCCCACTATTGACCATGTTAGATGTAAATTATAGTTTCTAGAATCTCCGGAAGACGGGAGATAAGAACAATTTAAATTGCCAACTGGAAAACATATTCCTGCAGGGCAGGAAGCAGTGCTGCAATTAACCACATAACTTTCGCTAGCATTAAAAATTATTGTCTTGCTTTCATATATCTTCCCTTCTCTTGGACTAGATATTACAGGGAAAACATTTATTCCTGTGCTGAAAACATTAACATATCTTTCTTCAGAATCTTTCTGCCCTCTTGTCATCTCTTCTGCTGTGAGCTTTACTATGTATCTTCCAGACTTGGAATAGTTATGAATCGCATCAGCAGTAAGGTTGAAGTCAGAACTTCCGCCACTTAAGGCTTCAGATTTGTTGACATAATTAGTTATTTCTTTCTTTGTCCCGTCGCCAAAATCCCAGATTATTCTCAAAGGATCATCTTCATCGTATGAAGACTGATTGAAAGCAATATTTATTCCATTGGATATGTTTATTTCATTTATTGGTGCTGTGAGGATTGCAACAGGAAGTTGATTATTCTCTCCTCCGCCACCACCCCCATAAACTTCTAAGTTGCCAGAGGCATGCTCACCAGAAGTTTCTTGTATTTTTGCTTTAAATTTATATGTTCCTCCTTCTTCTGGTTTATATGAAGAAAATCCTATGGCATCTTCATTATTCACCACACTTGCCCAAAACCACCAGATAGTTTTTAAGATGCTGTAATCTATAGTCTTGCCACTTAGCCCTACTCCTTTTATTATCATAAGCAAAGTATCATTGGCATTTGCATATGAAACCGGCTGCCCATTAAGATCTGACCAGTATGCTTCGGTAATGCCTATAGAAGTACAACTTCCTTCGCTGCAGAAAGGCGTAGGATCAGAACAGAGAGTATCATTGAAGACTACAGGCGTGGAAGGACAAGAAGCAGCACTACCACTACATTTAGTAACATTTATTCTCAATAAATTTGAATCAGCACCTGCACAATACTGTGGGGAAAGGATAGAACAAATTGTTGAAGGTGGCAGGAAATTTCCTGTAGAAATGTTACAACAGTTTCCCGATGTACATTGGACACATACGCCGTTTGAACAAAATCTTCCAGAATCACAAGTTGCACCATTATCAATACTTCCATCACAATTATCATCAATATTGTTGCATGTTTCTGTTCTAGGAAGTTTTGAACATACCCCCCATACTCCTGTTGAACAAGTCTTATATGCTCCCGAACAATCTCCTACTTGGTTACAGCTAGAAGTTGTTGTTAAGCTTTCATCAATACTTCCATCACAATCATTATCAACATTATCACAAACTTCTGTAGCTCCGGGTTTTATTGCAGCATTGTTATCATTACAGTCTCCTGCTTGGATTGCCCTATAATAACCTGAAGCACTACATAAATCTTGATAAGAGCTAGTACCATAACTATCTCCCTCATAATCATAATAATATCTTGTTTTTACACCATTATCAACACTGCCATCGCAGTTATCATCTATTCCATTACAAGTTTCTGTTGAAGGTGTTCCTGCTGTACAAGAAGGAGTCCAGCTTCCTGCTGAACAAGTTTGAGAAACAGAACGATAACAGGCTCCAACTCCACAAGTAGCGGTATTTGTCAAGCCTTCATCAACACTGCCATCACAATCGTCGTCGATGTTGTTGCATGTTTCTGCTGTTGGTGTTCCCGCAGATACAGAACATGAGCCCCAATTAGGGATATAACCAATTTGGGCATGCAGACAGCTCGCTGCATGTTGTGTTCCTGTTCTTTGGCATGATCCTGTTCCGACAGTACATGATTGAGAAAAGTCTACATTATCATTAGTCCCATCGCAATTATCATCTGCTCCATTGCAGGTTTCTGCTGTAGGAGTTCCTGCACTAACTGAACAGCTTCCCCAGCTTCCCCAAGAGCCTGCTGAACAAGTCTTAGTTTGTGTTCCTGTTCTTTGGCATGATCCTGTTCCGACAGTACATGATTGAGATTGTGTTACACCATTATCGATAAGACCATCACAGTTATTATCTCTATTATCACAAATCTCTCCAGAAGAAACGCATTTGCAACAATATGCATCAGATGTAGACCCCCAAGCTGTAAAACAAGAATAATCTCCAAGACTCGCACAATTAAAACTAGATAATGTTTGTAAACTATTTCCATACCTAACAGTACTCCCGCTACACATTCCATATGTGCATGTTGACATTGTCCCCCCGGCACAATCAAGGTACTGGTAAGGAGAATATTGACTATAAGCATAAAACTGAGTTGCACTAATCTCACACGTATTTATCACACCAGTACAACCACATGACTGGCAATAAGCACCACCATCGTTGACATCGCTGCAATCACCGTATCCATCACAATTAAAGGTGCCTGCAGCACAAGATGCGCCAGTATCCATATTGGTATTAATACATCTACTAGGACCCCATCTCCAAGAATCTTTGCTCGGATCATGCCAAGCCAAGCAAGCTGCAGAAACAGATCCAATTAATAATAAAGATAAAATAGTAACCGTCACGACAAATAAATAAAATCTCTTATTTTTCCTTTCCATTTTTGATGTAACTTTGTAGTTACAGCGGTATTTAAAGTTTTCCATATTATTCTCCTAAAACGCTAAAACCAAATGATAGCATTCTCATTTAATCAAATTTGAATAATATAATAATGAAAATGCGAGGGGTAGGGATCGAACCTACGAAGGCACTAAGCCACAGGATCTTAAGTCCTGCCCCTTTGACCGCTCGGGAACCCTCGCGTAATTCTTAGAACAACATTCAGTTTAAAAATATTCCTAAGGAAATAATCTTGTTTAAGATGAATATTTTTTATTTGGCTTCAGTTTAATGTTTACCTTTTTTCCGTTCAGTCTTACAATCTTTCCAGGAGCTCCAACAACAGTGCAATTATCAGGAACATCACAATTTATTACTATTGTTTCTGCTCCAATCTTAACATTGCTTCCAACTTTTATCGGTCCAAGAAGTGTAGCATGGCTTCCGATTAATACATTATCTCCAATAGTTGGATGTCTTTTTCCTCCATGTTTTCCTGTTCCTCCAAGAGTAATCCCATGAAACATTACACAATTTTTTCCAACTTCAGCAGTCCCCCCAATAACAACACCCATGCCATGGTCACAAAAAAATCCTTTTTCAATTTTTGCTCCAGGATGTATCTCCAAGCCTGTCAAAAACCTCGCTATCTGCGAAATAAGCCTCGCTAAAAATCTTAATTTAATTTTGTAAAGCGGACGAGAAATATATCTGTGTATAATAATAGCATGCAAGCCAGGGTAAAGTATTGGCTCTAATCCTCTTGCAGCAGGATCATTTCTGTATATTGCCTTTATATCTTCGAACATGAAACATGTTGTTTTAAGAAGATTATAAATTAATCGATTCTATTATTCTATTTTCGAAAGCTTTAAAAATGAAGCAGGATAAATAAAAAAGAAAATAAAAAGGAGAAAAGAAAAAAATGTCAAGCTGCCTAGATTTAAGAGAATTTCAAGATGTTAATGCCATACAGGATGCTTTCTCAAAGATTGTTTCAGGAAAAAAAGGTTACAAAGCAGTAATAGAAAGAAAAGTTGAGCCATTAAGGTGTCAGGCATGCGGAACACAGCTTGACCCTATTGAAAAATTCTGCCACGAATGCGGTGCGAAGATTGAGAAAAAATAATTTCTACAAAACCCTGCTCAACTTATGCCTATACTCCATCCAGCAAAGCCACAAAATAAAAATCGCGGCATCTAAAGAAGGAATAAAAATATTTTTCAGAGCTTCAGGTAGATAATTAATTAAATTTATACCGATTGAAAAGTTAAGAATAGGGTAAAAAGGTCTTATAATTCCTGCCAAAGTTGCATCCAATAGAAGATGAATAAATAAACCGAGGGCAATCATAAGGAAAATATTATGAAGGCTCATGTGCCTCTTTCCTATCTCTTTTGTTTTGAATTTCCAACTAATCAAAGCAAGAATAACAAAAATGATTGGAATGAAAAGGGTATGTGTAAATGTCCTATGCACTTCTGAAATAGTAAACCCAAAGAAATAAAGTATCCAAAAAGCAGCAATGTCTAAATCTGGAATAATTCCTGCTATTCCTGCAATAAAAACATAATGAATAGGAAACTTTTTCTTGTTTTTGACAATATACTCCCTTATGAATTCTGCAACGAGCATTGCAAAAACAATATGAAATACTACCTGTGCCATCTTTTTTAGGGTTTAATAGGGGGCAGATTGTTTTTAAATCCTTTTATAAATTTTAAAAACATTAATCAATAGGTATTATCTTCACTATATTTTCAGAATCTGCTAAAAAATCCCAGAATTTCGGCCAGGTTTTATTTACGCAGTTTGGATTAGAAAATCCGGGTTGAACTTCATTTTGCGAAGAATGAACCTTTGTCTGAATAAGCATTGCAAGTGCTTGAACTACTCTGTGATCATTGCTTTGAATAATACTTCCTTTTTTGTAGCTATCAATTGATTTTTCCATTTCTTTAATGCGGTTTGTTTCATGCCCAATTAAACTTGGAAACATTTTTTCTCCATTTTTTGCATCAATAATTCCAAATGCTCTTGCAAAACAATAATCCTCTGCTTGCTCTGGATTAAAATTCAATTCTTTTCCAGACAGTTTTCTAAGAAATGCTGATGTCTGGGCAAGAATTGTCGGGTCTGCTCTTGCCTCCCAAGACTTTCCTTCTTTTCTTTGTTGTTCCCAATGTTCAACAGCATCATAAGTAACTTTTAGTTTATATGGGGGATTTTCAACTTTTCTCCTGTCTCCAAGCAAATAAGCCATTGTTGCCCATTGAGAAGTTTGATTGTCTAATTTCAAAAGTTCTTCTGGAGACCAATTAACAATCTCTGGATTCTGGCACATGTTTCTGCTTCTTTCAACTAATGTCCATTCAGTAATTATCGGCCGTTTAATGCTATTTTTCCACATATAGAATCTGGCAAAACGATACATTGTTCCTGACTCTCCAACTTCCAGTGGCTTGTCTGTTTCCCATAAATCAACAACTCTTTTCAACGCCTTTAAATCTCCGCCCAAAGATTTTTGCTGGTCTAAAAATCTAGAAATATCTTTTTTAGAATTTATTAAATCTAAAATCCCCATCCTTATTATCCATGATTTATCAAGCGGAATGTATCCATGCTTGACTAAATAGTCTTGAAGTTCCATGAAGAAACAAGTAAATTGAGATATAAAAGATTATAGATTATCAAGTTAATAGACTAATCAATAAACTTTATTAATACCCTCCCTTTAACAATAATAACATGAAAGACGTGATCGCCAAGCTTCTTGAAAAGCAGACAAAGCTCAAAAAAGAAGAAATATTGAGCCTTCTTGAAATACCTCCAAACCAAGAACTCGGAGACTTTTCTTTTCCTTGCTTTAAACTTGCTTCAGTCCTTAAAAAAAGTCCTGTTGAAATAGCAAAAAACATGGCAAAAGAAATAAAACCCAAGGCAGAGATAACGAAAATAGAAGCAAAAGGACCGTACATAAACTTCTTTATTGAAAGAAAGTTTATTGCAGAAGACACATTAAACAAGGTAGATGAAAAATATGGTGAATCAACAATAGGAAATAATAAAAAAATAGTGGTTGATTTTTCTGCGCCAAATGTAGGCAAGCCAATGCATGTAGGTCATATAAGGTCTACAATCGTCGGAGACTCTCTAATAAGAATACATCACTTTCTTGGATATGATACTGTTGGAATAAATTTTCTTGGAGATATTGGCTTGCACATAGGAAAATTGATTGTTGCATGGGAATTATGGCTTGACAAAAAAGCACTGAAGCAAGACCCTACAAAAGAACTTTTAAGATTATATGTAAAGTTCTGTGAAAATGAAAAATCAGAATTCGTAGAGGGACAAGAAGAGAATTATGAAGGTAATGAATGGACAAACAAAGCAAGAGAAAAGTTAAAACTTCTTGAATTAGGGGATAAAACCGCGCATAGGATTTGGCAGGAGATAATAAAAGAATCAGGCAAGGGATTTGACAGAGTTTACAAGATGCTTAATGTAAAATTCAATGAAACAACAGGGCCAAGTAAATTTTCTGACGCAGGAAAAGAGGTTATATTTAATGCTCTTAAAAAAGGCATGGCAAAAACAGACGAGACTGGTGCGATTTCAGTGGAGTTTGAAAAGCTACCAAAGAAATATATTCTAAGAAGCAATGGAACAGCTTCGTACATGACATATGATATCGGAGCATTAGTAGAAAGGCACAAGAAATATGCCTTCAATAAAATGATCTATGTAACAGATTACAGGCAAATGCTTCATTTTCAGCAGTTGTTTGAAATAATAAAAAAGTTTGGTTATGATTTTTCAGCAAGTTGCTACCATGTTCCTTTTGGAACAGTAAATTTTGGAAAAGAAATCATGGCAACAAGAAAAGGAAAAATAATCCTTCTTGAAGATGTTTTGAGAAAAACAATAGAAAAAGCAAAAGAAGAAATTGAAAAAAGAAAGACGCATGGCGATGCAGAAAAGATAGGCGTCGGAGCAGTTAAGTATGCTATTTTAAGAAATGAGCCTGTAAAAGATGTTGAATTCTCTTGGGAGCAAGCTTTGAATTTTGAAGGAGATAGCGGACCGTATTTGCAATATTCTTATGCAAGAGCAAATTCAATACTAAAAAAAGCTAAAAATGCTAAGAAGAATAAAGATGATAAGGGCAAGATAGAAGTACAAGAACTGGCATTAATAAAAAAGATTGGAGAATTTCCGGCTGTTATTAAAGATGCAGAAAAAAATCTAAATCCTGCAATAATTGCAAGTTATGCTTTTCAGCTTTCACAAACTTTTAACGAGTTTTATCATGCTTGTAAGGTAATTGGAGAAAAAAGCCAAGATTTCAGATTAAAGCTTGTGAAAGCGTTTATGATAACGCTGAAGAATGCGCTCTATCTTCTGGGCATTGAAGTCATGGACGAGATGTAAATGCAAACTTATTTATACTTCTTCGTATTATAATTCTTATGGTTCAGATTATAAGTTTAGCAATATCAGGAGTCTTAGCAATAATTTTAGGACTTCTAGTTTTGATATTTCCAAAAATGTTAAGGTTAGCAGTTGGAATTTACCTTATCGCTGCAGGAATTCTTCAGATAATTGCGGGTTATTAATAAAAGGTAGAAGTATAGATTTTTAATACTTGATTTTATTTAATTTATCATGAACAACAAAAATATCTTCATCGAAACATACGGCTGTTCTGCGAACCAAAATAACAGCGAAATCATGGCAGGGCTTCTTAGCCAAGCGGGTTTTCTTATAACAAATAATGAAGAGCTCGCAGATATTATTATTCTTAATACGTGTGTAGTAAAATCAAAAACAGAAAGCAAAATTAAAAGAAGAATTCAAGACCTAAGATCTAAGAAAATTATTGTTGCAGGTTGCATGCCTGAAACAGACATTAAAGCTCTGAAAAAGCTTAATAGAAATTTAATATTCATTGGAACACACCATTTCAAGGATATTGTCAAAATAATAAAAGATTATCAAGAAAAGCAATTAGGAGAAAAAGAACAACAAGAATATCTAAAACTAACTAATGAAGAAAAGCTTAATCTTCCAAAAATTCCGCAGAACAAATTGATAAGCATACATCAAATAAGTGAAGGCTGCCTTGGGGAATGTGCCTTCTGCAAGACAAGACTAGCAAAAGGCAAGCTTTTCTCTTATCCTCAAGAAAACATAATAAAAAGCATAGAAAGCGACTTGCAAAACGGAGCAAAAGAAATATGGTTAACATCTCAAGATAATGCTGCCTATGGGTTTGATAGAGATAAAGCAGAACTTCCTGAGCTTCTTAACAAAATTTTAAGTTTAAAGCATAACTTTAAGCTTAGATTGGGCATGATGAACCCAAACAATGTTCTTTCCATACTTAACGAACTGGTAGAGATATACAAAAATAAAAAAACGTATAAATTTCTTCATATTCCAATCCAGTCAGCAAGCAATAAAGTTCTCAGGGACATGAACAGATTTTACAAAATAGAAGAAGCAGAAAAAATAATAAATGCCTTTCAAGAACAAATTCCAGATATAACTATCGCCACAGACATCATTGTCGGCTACCCTACTGAAAGAGAAGAAGACCACAAACAAAATCTTGAGTTTATAAAAAAATTCAGACCAAGTGTCTTGAATTTAAGCAAATTCTCAAAACATAAACAAACACCAGCGGGAAAATTAAAAGAACTGCCAAATAAAATAATAAAAGAAAGAACAACAGAACTTATGAAAGAACACAGAAGAACAGCAGAAGAAAACAAAAAAGTCTTTCTTAACAAGCAAATTGAAGTCTTCATAGATAAAAAGATTTCAGAAAATCTTTATGAAGCAAGAGATGAAAATTATAATATAGTTTTATTGAAGACAGGAAAGGAAAATTTGGGAAAGAATGTTTCAGTAATAATTAAAGAGGCAGGAGTACACCATCTAAAAGGAGAAATTATCTTATGAACACCAAAAAAACTTTTATAATAGAACATCTCGAGCCAAAATTATGGCCATGGTGCCTAATTGAATACGAGCACATATCAGAAACAGTAGGCAAGGAAAATTTATGGTTCACAAATATAAAAAACAAAAAAGAAGCAAAAACGCTTGAGAAGTATGGAAAAGTATTCAAGGAAAGCGTAACTAACATGAATCTTCCAAATGTCTGCGTTCTTGATCCAGAATCTAAAGAAATACTAAGCCCAAAATCAGCGAACGAGTTTGAGTATTTTGTTTTTGGAGGTATATTGGGAGATTATCCGCCTAAAAAAAGAACAAAAGACGAACTAACAAAATTCATAAAAAATCCCAGTTCTTTTAATATAGGAAAAGAACAAATGAGCACAGATAATGCTGTTTTTGTTGTTAAGCAGATTATCAAAGGCCAGAAACTTGGGGATTTGAAGTTTAAAGATGGTATTGATATTGAAATTAATGATATTGAAAGCGTTGAGCTCCCGTTTAGATACACCCTTGTTAACGGAAAGCCGTTTATGAGCCCAAAGATAATGGAATATTTGAAGAAAAAAAAGGGATTTTAGAAAAATATATATTCCATACAGGGCATATAATCAGATTAAAAATGAAACTATCAAAAGAAACTAGGAGAAATATTGCTGAAGCAGAAGAAGATATAGGGGCAGGAAGAGTTCACAAATGGGCTGATGTTGTTAAGGAGCTAAAGATAAATGTTATAAATCCTGCTGATTAAGATTACTGACTTCATTTCTAAACCCAACTTACATTAAGAGTTATATTAATAATATCTGCATGCGAATAGTAAATCAATCAATTTTAAAGTTTTCGAGCATCTCGAAAAGCTTAAAAGTAGCATTCTTATAACAAGATTAATTAGGGGCAAAAAGAGCAAATGGAAGAAACTAATTCTGAAAAAGAAAAAACTCATGCAGAAGTCGAAGAGCTTAAAGCAAAATCGCGAAAAATAAGCACAGAAGAAGCCTGCGCCTACAGCTTCATGGATGGCTTTGGTTTGAGGTATGTCACGCCTTTTGCAGTAGAAATAGGAAAAAACGCCAAAAATCTTAATGCTTATGTAGGACTTTTAACAGCACTTCCTTCTCTTCTTGGAAGTCTGTCTCAGCTACTGACAATAAAAGCAATGAATAGTTATTCTAGAAAGAAAATCGTCTTTTTTGGTGTGTTTTTACAGGCGTTAATGTGGCTTCCACTAGTTGGCTTAAGTTTTTTCTATTATTTTAAAAGCCTAAGTTCAGAATTAGCTTTATCATCACTTGTAATAATTTATACTCTTTTGATAATTTTCGGCTCTTTTGCAGGTCCTGCCTGGAGTTCAATGATGAAAGATACTGTAACAAGCAATTTAGGAAAATATTTCGGAAACAGAAGCAGAATTGCAGGCCTTGTAGCACTTATCTGCATGTTGATTGCAGGATTCATACTTGATTATTTCAAAAAAACAAATATATATTTTGGTTTTATGATTGTTCTTTTTATTGCTTTTCTTGGAAGAACAACATCAGCGATACTCTTCTCAAAACAATATGAGCCCAAGTTTAAGCCAGCGAAAGAGTCGTACTTCAGCTTTATTCAATTCGCAAAAAAAATGTTCTATAATAATTTCGGAAAGTTTGTTGTACTTTTTGCATTGACATCATTCGCAGTAACAATTTGTTCTCCATTTTTTGCTGTTTATGTGTTGAAAGATTTAGGTTTTAGTTATATTCAATATATGTCCTTGATAATAGGCTCTTCTCTAGCAAGCTTTTTATTTATGAGCGGGTGGGGGAAATTTGCTGACAGATATGGGAATCTTAAGGTCATGAAAATGTGCATGGGGAGCATTGTAGCTGTTCCTTTTCTCTACTTCGCTTCATATTTCGTTTTTAAGTTCAATCCCTCATGGATTCTTCCTTATATTGTTTTTATAGAAGTGCTTGCAGGTGCAATGTGGGCTGGTTTTAATCTTGCTGCAGGAAATTTCATTTATGAAGCAGTAACAAGAGAAAAAATGGCTCTTTGTGTTTCATACTTTAATGTTATAAACGGGATAGGAACATTCATAGGTCCTATTCTCGGAGGATTTCTCGCATCAGTAATTCATCCTGTTCTGGGAATCTCTGCATTGCTAATAGTGTTCATAATAGGTGGAATAGCAAGACTGTTTGTTGCTGTTTACATGCTGCCAAAAATAAAAGAAGTCAGAGAAGTGAAAAAATACGGCTTCAGGGAAGCAAGAGAAAGTTTCATAAGTTTATCCTTAAGAGAATTTATTGAGTATCTGGATATTAATCCGATTAAGACGAGACCGATATAAAAATCAGCAGTTAGAATCAAGGTTTATTCTAAGACCAGCTTTTCTTTTGACAGGATTCTTCTCAAAATCCAAAATTATATACTTCTCGCAGACATAATCGCGTCTTGGATCAAACCCTCTTTTTGTAAGATAATCAGATAGTTCACTCAGTTCAGATTGTTTTAATCCTTCTACATTAATAGTCGGCCATTGGCCTGTTTTTATTTGCTCTGTAAAAACTGCCTGGATATAATCTGCTTTCTGTTCTAGATTAAATTTGCTCATTTTATGAAAAATAGATTTATTTTTTGCTTCTTTTTTCCTTTTTCTTTCTGCTTCCTTTCCCAGAGCCTGACATCTCTGTTATTTCTTTCCTGCTAAGCATTGTTTCCAGATGGCTTATTCTTTTCATTGCAAAAGCAAGCTCGTCTTTTACGCCTTCAACATCTTCCTTGACTTTTACAAAACTTGCCTTCAGATTTTCTTCTATTCCCATAAGAACAATATTCTTAGAAGGTATAAAAGCATTATTGAGATTGAAAAGTTATGTTAAAGATTATCTTTTGAATGAAATAATCTAACATTGGAATAGCACAAGATATTTATATCTCCCCATGTTTCATCAATAATGGCTGATTATTCAAAGAATTTGCTAGTTACTACAGAAGAATTAAAAAGGACTATAGAAGCAAGAGATACATCTGTCCTTTTTCAAGAAGAATTTTTTCAGGCTGTTCTTAAATATTGCAATGTTCTGAGGAGAGACCCTGGTGCATTGCCTACTAAAGATGATAAGTCACTAGATTTTTTCGTGGCCAAGTTGATTTCATCTCCTGAAGTATTCCCCATTGTGTTTGCAACACAGAATTATCCTGATAGAGAAGGTTATGTGGCCGCTTCTGATACACTTAATAGTCTTCAGGAAAGAATTTATGAAGCAGAAAAAGAAAGAAATCCGCAGGTGGTGGCTAATCTCCAAATGATTGGCGAAGCTTGTAAATATCCCCTTCAAAAATAATCAGTACTTAAATCAAACAGACTCCTCAACCAACTCATATTCTCATTATTAGAACTTGGAAAAATTAACGCTTAAAAGAATCACACCTTGCCGAACTTAGACCATGCAACTTCAACCAGCTGCTCTAATGCCTTCGCAAAGAACTCTGCATTAAGCCATATTGCAACATCATAATTAGGATGGACCTTATCATCATCCATAACCATAAACATCAACTCTTCAGAATCTATTATTGTAAACCTTGCTTTCAATCCAGATGCGTTTCTTACCTCAGCAACTCTTGAAAATTCTTTTGCTACTTTTCTGTTTGTTTCATTTATTGGTGCAGCAATTCTTATTTTTACTCCTCTTTTCTTTGCTTTTTCAAGTGAAGGAAGCAAATTTTCCAGTTTTCTATTCAAACCTACAGCAGTTGTAACAATTGTAATGGTATTTTCTGCTTCTCTTATTAACATATCTAAATGATTGTAAACATTTTGTCTTCCTCTTAAACTGCCAGACATATCTGTTGGTTCTACAAACTTAACGCCTTCTGAAAATAATGATGTAAGCTCTTTAAGAACGTCTTCATTTTTCAATTTGTCAAGTCTTCTTGATTTTTCCTGAGCATCAACAACAAGATTTTTCTTTACTCTTTCAATAACTTCATGAGGTTTCAATGCAACAAATTTTATTGGCTTTCCAAGTTTCATAACAATAAATCCTTTTTTCTCCAAGCTCTCAAGAATATCATATGTCCTGCTTCTTGGAACATCAGAAATAGTGCTTAACTCTCCTGCTGTAGAAACTCCTCTTGAAAGAAGCGATGCCCAAACTTTAACCTCATAAAGATTAAGATCAAATATTTTTCTCAATCTACTTAAAAATTCTTCGCTTATTATCATTTTGGTTATTGTCTATCTACTCCCTTTTTTCTTAATCTACTCAATGAGTAATACTATTTAAATCTTTTTATCCTTGGAAATATACTTTTTTGTTTTTATCGTCGGTAATTTTTTTAAAAATATATTGACAGGGCATCTTTTAGTCACTTTTATTTACAACTAACCTCGGGCTTAGAACTTATTAAAAAGTAGTATTATCTCATTATCTTTTATCTTTTCTTTTGATTCTGCAATGTATTTTTCTGCAGGTTTTTTTGTTTCCAGTTTGATTGTTCTGGAATTTGTTCTTTCCTGAATTAATCTTTTCTGCTTTTCAATTATTCTTCCAAGCCTTTCATCACTAACAATAATAAGCTCAATAAAATCCTCTTTGATAAGCCCTGCATTTTTTCTTAATGCCTGAACTTTTCTTGATATTTCTCTGGCATACCCCTCTGCTTCAAGTTCGGGAGTGAGTTTTATGTCTAAAACAACTTTTATTTCATTCTCTTTTCCAGTTTTGATTTCTATTTTTTTGACATTAAGCTGCCTTGCAACAATTTCCTCCAGCTTTTTTGATAATTTTTCACTGCATTCTATTGTTGCTTTTGCAAGAGGCCATTTCAAGCCAATCTGCGCCTTGTCTCTTTCAAAAAGCCCTGTCTCGATTATTTTCATTACAACAGAGAATTCTTGTTCAAGCTTAGCATTTATCTTCTTTTCATCGGATTTTGGCCATTCTGAAAGATGAACAGACTCTTCTTTCACAATTCCGTTTTTTCTTAAAGCCTGCCAGATATATTCTGTCATAAGCGGACATATTGCTGCGAACATCTTAAGAAAATTAATATAAACCTCTTTCAAGGCATAAAAAACAAGACCAGGATTTTCATTGCTTTTGTCTCTGGTCATTTTAATATAAATTCTTGAGATGTCCAGATAAAATTTTTCTAATTCGGTAATTGTCTCATCAAACCTGTAATCTTCAAATAGTTTTGTAACTTCCTTGATTGTTGAGTTCAATCTTGAGAGGATATATTCTTCTTCAAGTTCTATTTTCTTGTTCTCTTTTCCTTTGATCTGTGAGAGATAAGTAGCAATATTAAGAAGAATAATCAAATTTCTCTGCTTCTGCTTGACATCTTCCCAGTTAAAATTAATATTTTCTCCTGCTTTTGTCTCACAGATATAATATCTTAGCACCTCTGAGGAATATTTGTCAATAACTTCATAAGGCGAGATTATATTGCCCAGAGACTTGGACATTTTCATTCCTTGGTAATCTAAGATCATTCCATGGCCAAAAACCCCCTTATAGCAGGATTTATTGAACATAATAGTAGAGCATATCTGAAGCATGCTGAACCATAAACGTGCTTGCTCGCTTGCTTCAATTATAAGATCAGCAGGGAAGAATTCCTTAAAATAATTCTCCTTGTAAGGATATTCAAGGCAATTCCAGGATGCTGTTCCGGAATCAATCCAGACATCAATAACATCTAGAATTCTCTTCATATCTTTCTTGCACTTGCTGCATTTTAATATAACGCTGTCAATCCATGGCCTGTGCAAATTATCAGGTATCTTGTTTACTGCTAATTTTTTCAGTTCATCCAAACTTCCAATTACCTCAATATTCCCGCAGGAATCACATTCCCAGATTGGAACAGGAGTCCCCCAGAATCTCTGCCTTGTTATTCCATTATCTTTTAAATTTGTAATCCATGCTTCATAGCTGTTTTGAACTGTTTTTGGGACCCATTTTATCTTCTTGTTATAATCAATAATCTTCTTAACCAAGTCTTCTGTTTTCAGAAACCATTGTTCTGTTGTCCTGAAGATGATTGGCTTATGGCATCTCCAGCAATGCGCATATTCATGGTTTACTTTTTCTTCAGCAACTAATACTCCTCTTTTCTCTAATTCTATGATAAATTTATAATCATCTTTCTTTGCAACCAGCCCATTAAATTTGCCTGAATCAACAAATGTTCCTTTTTCATCTATCGTATTAAAAGCTTCTATCTTATATGCTTCACATGCCTCATAGTCTTCTGGACCACATCCGGGTGCAGAATGAACAAGCCCGGTTCCAATATCAAGGGTAACGTAGGGCTTAGATAGAATGATTGTATGAATTTTTTTGGATTTCTTTTTTAATTCAGCATAAGGCATTTCTGTCTCAAAAGCATGAACATATTCAATTCCCTCCAAGTCTTTTCCTTTTACTTCTTCAATAACTTTATAAGTTTTCCCAAGAATGTCTTTTATAAGATGATCTGCAAGTTCTTTAGCCAGAATCCAGACTTCATCTCCAACCTTTGCTTTGATATAGGTAAAATCAGGATTAGCCATTACAGCCAGATTAAATGGTATTGTCCAGGGGGTTGTGGTAAATATCACTAAATACTCATTTGGGGATTTTTTTAATTTAAATTTAACATAAATTGCTTTATCAGATACATTTTCATATTCCAACTCATGCTTAGCAAGGCTTGTTTCGCATTCCCCGCACCAGTGCATTACCTTTTTTCCTTTATAGAGCCTTTTTTGTTTGTATGCTTCTTTAATAAAAAGCCATTCTGCACCCATAAACTCATTTTTTACAGGAAGATAAGCTTTATCAAAATCCATCCATATTCCAAGTCTTCTCAGGTCATTGTTCATTAAAGCTGCGTTATTCATTGAAAAGTCCATACATTTTTTTGAGAACTTATCTAATCCATAATCAAGAATCGCTTTTTTATCAGGCAGATTCAGCTCTTTTTGCACCTTGTTTTCAGTAGGAAGTCCATGCATGTCATAACCAGCCCTGTCCCAAACATTAAATCCATTTAATCTGAAGAATCTTAAAGCAATATCCTTCATGTTATTGTTCCAGGCATGGCCTATATGAAGCCTTCCAGAAGTATATGGTGGTCCTTGAAGAAAATAAAACTTTTTTCCTTTAGCGTTTTTTTTCACAGATTTTTCATAAATCTGGTTATCTTTCCAGAACTTCAAAATTTCTTCCTCTATTTTTTTAAAATCAAGCATGTTTAGACTTGTCTTTTCTTATTTTTAAATTTATTTGTGCCCTTTTTTCCTCAGGAATCCACCCGTCAAACTGGTATATTTCAAATATTTTTGCCACTCTTTTCGCCTCTGTCTTGCCTTTTTCTTTAAGAATATTGTTAAAATGTTCATATGCCCGAAAACAAACCAGGGCATAACCCCTTACAGAGTCTATATCAGCATCGTAAAGCTCATCTGCCACAATCTTTGCACAAAAATAACAACGTCCTCCCCTGGAAAATAGGGTTTCAAATAAATTTAGTTTTTCTTTCAGCTCATGCTGCCTCAGTTCTTCCTGCAATCCTATAAGTTGTAATAAATCTGGCTCTGTCATAGTAAAATTCAGCAAGCCAGAAAAATGGGCTTGCTTATCCTATAATAATGATAGATATGATTGATATAGCTAAAGCGGGAAAAATTCTTCCAAAAATTGTGTTTTCTTTAGCCATGTTTTTATGATGTCCGGGCAGTATTTAAATTATCGCTGTCTCTTTTTTGAGAGGGAAGAATTTCTATTGAAACATTCTTCGCCGGGTTTCTCCAAATACCTCCGGATAATGTGCTGTTCAGCCATAAAAAATTAGAAAAATCAGAATTGTGGCTTATATCCCATCTTTCCTTCCACCCGCCGCCATATTTACCCAGTATTAAATCCTCGCCGCCATTTTCTCTAAATACCTGAAACTGCCTCACAGGAGCAGATTCATCATTCAGCGGTTTTTTTAATAGATTAAGCGTGCCATGATTCAAGATTCCCCATAGTTCTCCATCAATGTTATGGTTTTCTTTACCATACACTTTTCCAGACAATGTCGTACCACCATAACAGCAACCAAAACATAAGTCTCCAAAGAATTCTCTTACAGCATTATTCAAAGAATAAGATAATATTATGTTATAATCATCCATGATGTTACCTAATCTGCCTTCATATAAAAAGATAATTATTCTGGAAAATAACAGTTGAAAAATTGAATTATCAGCGAGAAACTTACGATTTACTTCCCGCCCACATTCAGAAGCGCCGCTTTTTCAAAAAAATGCATATCTGACGGCAAAATCAAGCAAAATGGCATCTTAACATCCTTATTCTTTAAATTATCCGGCGTATCATAAAATATTTTCCTGTTTTTAGTTCCCATCTGCGAGCAAACAATAATCTTTTCAATTTTCATTTTTTTGTTTTTTGCAGAAACTTCCAATTGTTCAATTGCATCTTTCAAGCTTAATCCAATATCTGTCAAAATAAGTGAATGTGCCTTAATGCCGGAATTTTCTTTCACGATATCAAGAAAACTGTCTGGCGAATAATTTTTCTTCCAAGCAGGCATGCTTGTTATCTTTCCAAACTTATAGAGTTGAAGTCCTGTTTCAGCAACAGCATCAAATATGCTTGCATTGTAAACAATTTTTGTTTCTATGCCGGCTTTCTTCGCATCCATAATCAGACTAGTATGGGTTGTAGCAAAAAGCGGGGAACCATAAACAAGCAAGCAAATATCTTGCTTTTCAGCTTCTTTCACTAGTTTATTGCCTTCAACATCTTCTCTGACAAGTTTTGTTATCTTTTTTCCTATAACCTCTTCTAATTCGTTTAGAGTATAAGGAAAATCAACAGTATAGCCCTCTAAATAGATTTTTGCACATTTCTCAATAGCAGAAAGCCCTTCTTTAGATAGTCCTTCCTTGTTCAGTCCTAATCCTATTAAGTATAACATAAAAATACGAGAAAAGCATGGTTTTTATAGTTTTCAGCATAAAAAAATCATTACATGCCCATATCTCGGATAATTATTGTTTCTCAAGCATTGCTTCTTTTTCTTTCTTAGCCTTTCGCTTTGCTTCTATTTCTTTATTGTAATAGTCTACTAGCTCCTCTTGTCCAGACTCTTCAGCAAGACTTTTCTTTTCCTCATGAATCTTAATTTGTTCTTGAATTGACTCTATGCCTTTCTTAAGTTTCTTTTTTCTTTTTACCATATTTATCAATCAAAACTTCTAACTTTTTAAGTTCTTCTTTCAATAAGTTGATTAAAACTTCTCCTTGCTCTATCAAAGTTTCATCTCCTAATTCTTTTCCAGATCTTAAAGCCTGATAAATGGAATAAACTTTATTATAATCAACCTTACACTCATGATTTATCCAAGTTTTAAAAAGAGAATTAGAATACTTCTGATTATTTAATAGATTGTTTATTATAAAAATCCCTCTCAATCTTAAGATTAAAGAGTAAATAACACTGTTAGAAATAGTCTTTCCTGTTTTTTTATCCAATTCTATTACTTCTTCATCGGACTTTAGAGATTCTTTAGTAGTTTGAATGAATGGTTTGAATAAGGCTGAATTGATTTCTATTTTTCTTAAATTATCCAAATATTTTTCATTTATTACTGCTTTAGCCTCTCTAAAGATAGAATACATCATTATGGGATTGGTTTCTATAGCCTTGTTTAGATAGTCTTCAGTGATAACAACAAACTCAAAGTTTCCTTCTTTTTTTATTTTGAATTTTTCTTTAGCTATTATTAAAATATCAATATCTGAATTTTCTGTTGCTTCACCCCTAGCCTGAGAGCCATAAATAAAAACACCTATGATTTTGTCTAAATAAGAATATATTCTTTGAAGTATTTCTTCTTTAATGCTCTTTTTCTCAAGCCTTACAATTAAAACTTTCTCATTAATCCATTCTTTCGGAGCGAAAATATGGGCACCATTTCCAACTTGGCTCACTATCCGTATTATCTGTTCTTGATGCTGTTGTGGGTTGATTTCCATGTCCATAAATTTTCTTTGTTTATTTATTTCCAAATTTTAGATCATCCAAAAAATCCAACGTTCGCCCAAGGGGCTCGTTCAACGTTGATGATTTTCTTGATGTATATACTAGGTATATACCTATATTTAAAGTTTTTGGTGTCAGAATAACGTCTAATTAACATGTCCTATTAGTTATACAAATTATTATTAACCATAAACTGTATAAAAAATCATGAATGAAAAAACAAAGGCCTGCATAGAAGAAAAAGTTGAAAGAATATTGAAAGAGTTTCGATTTTCCCACAGAAGCAAAGGGCATCCAGAAGAATGCCCAAATTATCCAGGACAAAAGCCCTGTCACAATATTCCTGCCGAAAAATTAAACTGTTATTTCTGCCTTTGCCCGGAATATGACAACTCAAGAGAAGAGGGTGGATGTTTTAGGAATGATCCCAAGGGAAAATGGTTTTATCGCCCGAATGGCAGGATTTGGGACTGCACAAATTGTGATTATCCGCACAAGGAAGAAAATATAAGAAAATATCTTAGGGCATTGTTTGGATTAAAAAATTAAAACAATAAAAATTACTAAAATCTGTCCTGCTAATTTATCTTTTATGCTCGTGATGATGCTTATAAACCTGAGCCCGTTTTCTGTTATAGACAATATAGATGATTATTACTAAAATTATAATTATTACGGCAACAATTATCTTCTTTGTCATAAGATATTTGGTTGTGTCTGCCATAGTTTCTCCTTCGTCAGGTTTTGTCTCTGTTTGATTTTTCTCTCCCTCTGAAGGAATCGCCGGAGTAACTCCACAAGATTGCGTCTCACTTGGCTTTGTAGTATTTACAGAACAAGCCGGTTTAATTTTTGAGCAGTTTCTTGCTTGACTTCCATTAATGCATGAATTCCATTGAGTGCAATTCCATGTAGTTTTACAACCACCTCCACCACCGCCACTACCCCCGCCAGGTGGAGTTGTTGCAGGAGTATATGCTGCAAAATTTGTAAAGTGATATGTCCATATAACCAAATCGTTTCCTGAATCTTTGTAGCATTCTCTTGGAGAATTAGTGTTTATATTTGTTGGATTTGTCAAGCTGTCACATTGGGTAGGAATATCAATGAGACTACCAGAACCTTCAGACCATGCGGCTCTCTTTCCAGCCATTCCGCCAATAACAATTTCAACAGGGCTTGAAAAATTAAAAGAACATGTATTTGACCCCACACTTACAATAATATCAACTGTTCCTGAAGGAGCACTAAACAAAGAAGAAGAGGTATTAACAAGCGGAATGTAAATCTTTCCATCCCATCCAGAACAACCGCTGATGGTTACATTAGCTGATATCTGAGAACTATAATTTTCATCACCTATTCTCTCTAAAATAAGAGTATTATCGCCCAATGTTACATTTCCAGCAGAGCTTAATAAGTTTACTAAGTCTACAGATACAGAAACATTTGTTGAATTAGTTCCAAGAGTGATTACCGGTAAAGATGAATTAGCAGGCAGAACCGCATTTGTTACAGTTTCATTAAGAGTAATGGTTTCATTATTGATTATTTGTGTTTCAGAACCATATACATTAATCCAGAGCATATCAGAAGTGAATGTATAATTTTCATTTCCAGCATAAATTACAGTTACATTATACAGTCCAGTATTAGTCCAATTTGTAAGATTTCCAATTGGACTTGTTCCATCATTAATCAGGCTTCCATTATTATACAATAAAATGTTCCCAACGCCATTCTGCAAAGTTGCATTTAGCCATATAGATGTATTTGCAGTCACAGCCAATCCAGAATGGGAATTATTTGCATAAACAAAAACACTTCCTGTGGCCTTATTAACAATAAAAGTTGAATTGCTGTCGGCATAAGTGTAGTTCTCATCGCTGTAAATCTGGCATGAATAATTATAGCTTCCTGCACCGAGCAATACTGACTGGCCTATTTGATTCGTAACATTTACATTATTCCTGAAGAGCTCGCCATTGCAGCTGACATTTATATATTTCCCGTATATTATTGGAGATGTTTCATTTATAGAGAGGTTTGCTGTTTGTGATGCTTTATTGACAGTTGCATAAAGAGTTCTGGATATATTGGTATAATTCTCATTGCCAGTAACATTAAAGTCAAATTTGTAATATCCTGCTGCCAGGGAATAATTCTGCCCGTTCGTTATTGGAGTATCATTCATATAAATGATCAATGTTCCCGCATTAGTGCTTCCGCTTGCATTAACTTCCTGTGGATATGTTACAGTAAGATTAGTGTCAATACCATTAAGAAGTTTAATTAATGTTGGTGCTGCTTTATCAATTACTATGTCTTTTGTTATTGAGCTGGCAGAGTAGTTTGCATTTCCGGGTGTTGAATAGTTGAATGTGACTGTTCCTGCTCCGTAAGTAGCATTTGGAGGATTAAGAGAGCAGGTTAGTTCAGTTGGGCAGTTGCTTCCTGCAACGTCTGTTGTTGTTCCGTAAGTTATTGGTGTTGTTCCAGATATTCCGAGAGCATAATCAGACTTTTTATTTACTGTTATTTGATATATTGTAGAATTTAAATTATTAACAGTATCATTTATTGTTACGTTTATATTATAAGTTCCAACTGGCAAGACTGTTGAATTTTTTAAATATCCTGATTGGTTTATGGTAAATAAAGTTGTCCAATTTATAGCATAAGCAGAAAATCCTACTCCTGCATCTGCAGCAACAAAGGTAACTCCGAAACCTTGTGTATAATTTATATTAATTGCAGATGGTATTGTTGTAAAGTATGGAAGGATGGTGTCGACAAAGAATGTCAATGTTGCTGTGCTTAGATTTCCTGAAGAATCATTGGCATATGCACGAAAAATGTTTGTTCCCTCGCTGAATGTTCTATAAACCGGAGAAGTATAACTCTCATTGTCTGTTCCATTAAAGAACCAGGCATTATCTGCATTAGCAGAATAAGAAAGATTTACAAGTATTGTTGCATTAGTATAAGTCTGATTCAAGGGCGAGATAACAGAGATTGTTAAAACACCAGTATTAACTGAGAATCCGATGCTTGTTGAGTTGATATTATTTGAAGTGTCATTGGAATAAAATATAAAATTATATGATCCATCATCAAGAGTTATTATATTTTCTGAAAAATAATCTATATTATCACTTCCATTAAAATACCACAAAGAACTAACTCCTATACTGTCTGCTGCACTGAAGTTTATCAATACCTGGCTATTATTGTAAGTTGTGCTGTTTGGGCTGTATACTATTATTGATGGCACCTCATTATCTATGCTTAAATCCCAGGCCCGCAAGATATAATTCTGGGCATAATCGTTCGCATCAAATGCAAAAGAGTAGTTGCCATTAGCATGGATATATGTAATATTTTCATTTTGGGCGTCCCCAATTGAATAGAGTGTTATATTTGTAACATTCTCAATAATCCAATCTGCACTCGAGAAATTAAAAGTATAGGACTGAGCTACAAACTTGCTGTTTGTTGTATTTATTATTTCTGTGTTAAGATGACAGCCATCACTGTCGCATAATTGCTCATTCATTAAACCAAGCAATTCATTATTTTGGCTTGACTGGTTATAAACAATCCACCATTTATATGTCCTGCAAGCGCTCTGATTTTCGCATTGGCCTCCACAGTCATAACTTCCATTCCCATTTTCATCTGAAATAAAAGAATCAGCATCATCAAGATAATTATCAAATATATTTGCTCTTAGAGTCCAGTCATTGTTATTTACAGTTGAATTAACAAAAGAAACATTAGGCGGAATATTGTCTATAGTAATATCAACAATTCTGGAAACATTAGAATTTCCCCTGTTATTAGTTGCGTTCAATACAAGGCTATAATTTTCACATTCTCCAGTGCAATCTCCTGTTGTATTCCAGAAATATAAGGTTCCATTAACAGGAGTAGTATTATAAGATAATGTCCTGTTAAATAAATCATTCCAGTACAAATCAAGAGTCCAGTTTGCAAGGTCAGTATCATTTACATAACCTGTAATTTCACTGACTCCATACACAAAGGTCATAAGTCTTCCGCTTATATTAACATAATCATCTGGATACGCTGGAACATCTGTGAAATATACTTCTGGGGGGGTTGTATTAGATTCCTGCACATTCAATGTTCTTATTTCAGTCTGATTTTCATTTCCAGAATTATCTTTCGCACTCGCAGAGTAAGTATATGTTCCTGTTGTTAAGTTTGATTCGTTTGTGTAGAAAGCCCATTTATCGTAGGCGTATTTGTTTAAGTTTGAATAATAAAGTTGCTTTATCTCGCCTGCGCTTAGAGAACGATTATAGATACGGACTTCGTCGATTGTGCCGTTAAAATATTCACCGGCAAGTGAATCAGACCTGCCAATTGTTAATGGAGTTGCAATAATTGCTGCCCCACCACCATCCCCTGAAGTTCCATTTAATATTCCGTTCACATAAAGTGCCGTAGGGTTCGCAGAGATAATCCCGCAAATAAATACCCATTGATTTGCAGGAAGATTATAAGAAAAAGCACTAATTCCACTCGCTCCAGTAGTATATACCTGGAATGCACCTGTCTGAAAATTTATACCATATGCAAAGACACTTCCTGAACGTTTTGCTAAAATTCCCTGCATATCTGCTAAGCTTCCAGTTTTAGAATTTACCCAAGCACACATCGTTAAAGTAGTAATATTCAAACTAACCCTATCACCACAATCAACATAATCATTGCTTCCATCAAACTCATACGCTCCGCCATACTTTCCGCTAGAATTCCAAGTTGCTCCATTATTTGTCCCGTTATTTCCATATTTGCTTGTGTCATTCAGTCTAGTATAATCATCAAAGTTCATCATCAGAACAAGAGAATCATTGTAAAGAGTATAATTTGTTCCGTTCCAGTTAAACTTGAATTCATTCAAATCAGCAGCGTTCGTTATGCTGATATTTATTTCTGCGCTTGTGTCTGTTATGTTTACATTATTTTCAGGAACTGGATTCGTGAAATTTATACCGGGTGAAGTTGTATCCAGACCAACAATCGTCACATTCCAACTTCCGGTTATATTTGAAATTGTTTCGTCACTTGTCTTATTAGCATATGCAAAAAAAGTATAATTATCTGCGTCTCCTGTCGCATTCACCCAGAAAGTTACAATCTGAGATTGAGAAGCATTAAGATTTATTGTTCTAGGATTGCTTTCATTTGTGTAGAAGGGAGTTGCTCCTATTGTTGTATTTACTAAACCATTTGCACTCTTTGTTCCACTATTTCCACCCGTAAAAAATGAATCATCAAAATTAAATATATCTGCGCATGTCTCTGGGTCGCACCCATAACAATCATCTGCAGTTACAGCACTTCCTTTTCTTTCATAGCTTGGAACTGCGCATCCCTCATAATCATTATAAGCGCAATCACCATTTGAGCCGCTAACTTCCCAATTATCACAAATATAATCGTCCACTACATATTGGTAATCATCGTCATAACAAGTATCGCCATCCCACCCACTAGAATAATAAAAAGAATCGTATGGCTCTAAAAATATTCCATCGCACGCTGATGTGCACTCCTCTGCATCTGGATTGCAACCTGAAATAGGATCCAAGCTAACATTTATTTCTCCACAATCTACAACAGAACAGGAAACATTTACAGTTACATTAAACCAAGAATTTTGCGTTATGTTCATGCCGTTTAAGTCAGAAGGCGTAACTAGGTCTAAATTAATTTGACCTGTTGGAGTAGTACTCAAACCCATATCATTTAGTTGATAAACATAACCATTATCACTACCGACATAAACATAGCCATTGGCAACCGCAGGGGAAGAATCAACATAATCACCGGTTAAAAAGTTGGCTATCTTTTGAGAAATATTGGATGCATTAAGCTGATATACATAACCATCTTCGCTGCCGATATAAACATAGCCATTTGCTACTGCAGGGGAAGATTTAACAGGAGCTCCTGTTTTGAAACTTGCTATTTCTTGTAAGTTAGAAGCATTAAGTTGGTAGGTAGTATTATCATTACTTCCTATATAGACATAACCATTGGCAACCGCAGGGGAAGAATCAAAGCCTCCCGCATTAATTGATGAAATTGAAGAAAAGTTGGCTATTTGCTGGGAAACATTGGAGGCATTAAGCTGGTATACATAACCATTCTCGCTGCCTATATATACAAAACCATTGAAAACAGCCGGAGAAGACTGAAACCTATAATAATCATTTGATGAAAAGTTAGCTATCTCATCTAGAGTAGAGGCATTAAGATGGTAGATATAACCATCATCAGTACCAGTATAAACATATCCATTTGCTATCGCAGGCGATGAACGTGTATAAATCTGACCCTCGGTATGGGATGGAAACAACTGGCATATGCCTTCCTGGGAAACATCAGATGCATTAAGCTTGCATAAATTAGCAGGACCATCACTACCACCAATATAAAGATAACCATCATAGATAGATGGTGAGAGGGTAATACCAGAGAAACTAATCCTTTGGCTTCTTGTAATATTTTGGGAAACATTAGAGGCATTAAGCTGATATACATAACCATATGCTGTACCAGAATAGAGATAACCATTTGCTATCGCCGGTGAGAAAGATGTAAAATAATCATTAGTATCTGCGCTAGGAAGTGTGTAATATGTTATTATTTGAGAAATATTGGAAGCATTAGACTGATAAATACGCTTGTTACTTCCAATATAAACATAGCCATTGGCAACTGCCGGTGATGAAAAGCCTGCACCATATCCGGTTGAAAAGTTTGACTGATTAAGTCCGGCTATTACTGGAAAATCAACGCCATCCCATGCAGTGTGATTAAGATATTCACGGAACATTGCACCATCTGAAGTTGCAAGTGCTGGCGGTGTTGTATCGACAGAAAAAGTCACAGAACTTGAGTTTAGATTTCCAACAGTATCGTTCGCATACGCATAAAAAGTATTGCTTCCTTCGCTGAAGTTAAAGTAAGTTGGTCCAGTATAAGTTATATTCGCTGTTCCATTATACCACCAGACATTTACTGCATCGCTTGAGTTTGTAATATTTATAAGAATATTTCTTGTGTTGTAAGTTCTATTCTCCGGAGAGATTATTGTTAAGTTTGGCGAGATTAAATCTGGTTCTTCTTCTCCTATACTATAATTAGTCCAGCTTGAAACGTTGAAGATAACAGTGTCAGCAGTAAGAGATGTAAAATTATAGCAAGAACTTCCGCAAGCAACACCGTCTTTCAATATACTTGGCGTCATGAATCCTCTGTTTCCGATCCCATTAAGAGTAATATTCGCACTGACATTATAGTCAACATAATTCACAGAGTCAATGTAAGCAGAATTGTTTGCTATGCTTAATATTGAAGAGAATGCTGTTTGGTTCGTGCTTACATAACTAAACTTTATTTCACCGAAATCATTTTTCAAAGATGACTCATTAAGTGTGAGAGTACCGCTTGCACCATTATCAGTATTCCCTGTTCCTCCAACAAGATTTATTGAACCACTTAAATAAATTACACTATTTGTTATGTTAAGATTTCCTCCTGCTCCGCCTGAAGCTGTTGTACTTAGCCCCCCTGTTGTAGTTATTGTTGTTATAGTAGAGCCGTCATTTATTGTTACTATTCCCCCAGGTCCTCCTGCTCCGCCCCATGCTTCTACTCCTCCTGCTCCGCCTGTTGTTGTTATTGTTGTTATAGTTGAGTTTGTTGCTGTTACTGAGCCGCCTTCTCCCGCTGCTCCATCTCCCCCTGCTGCTCCGCCTGTTGTTGTTATTGTTGTTATAGTTGAGTTTGTTGCTGTTACTGAGCCGCCTTCTCCCGCTGCTCCTGCTCCTCCTCCTCCTGCATTTTGTCCTCCCCCGTTGTAGTTATTGTTGTTATATTAGAACCAGTTATTGTTACTATTCCTCCTGCTCCTCCTACTCCTCCTCCAGAATCTCCCATTCCTCCTGTTGTTGTTATTGTTGATATTGTAGAGTTAGTAATTGTTACCGATCCTCCTGCTCCTCCTCCAGAATATCCATATCCCCCCGTTGTAGTTATTGTTGTTATTGTTGAATCATTTATTGTTACCGATCCTCCTGCTCCTCCCGCATCATCCGCCCCACTCGCAGAAATACTTCCATTAACAACACAATTTTGAACTATCATACCAGTATACGCAGCTGCTCCTGCAACATTTGCATTAATATTTCCGGTTATCGTGAACCCTGCTCCGTCTATAACAACATTATCTGCTTGGACAACAAGACAATCACCTTCTGCAGATATAGACTGGTTAAGAGTGTATGTTCCTGCTTCTGTTAAAGCTCTGCATGCAGAAATAATGGAGTTATTAACGCTGAACATTACTTCTACAGTATCATTCACATTATTATTTATATCATTGCACCAGAATTTTGCAGTATATCCTCCGTCACCGATGCTTGAGTTTGTGTAAGTAAAGTGCGTTGTGTTAAATTCAGTCATCGTTGTATTTGTAGCCCAGTCATCCAATGTGAATTTGCAGAAAGTCAGGTTTTTGTCAGCAGAAACATTAAAGTCAACTGTTCTTGTGTTATAAGTTTTGTTTTCAGGAGATATTATTGTTAAGTTCAGTGATATTTCTTCAGATACCACCGAGCCAACAGTAACATTTCTTGTCTCACTACTATTACAATTTCCTACAGAATCACAAGCACTCGCATTAAAATAATATGTCCCATTATTAAGATTTTGGAAAGTATAAAACGGTGTCTTTTTTACATCTGTTCCGTCATAATTATTTGATTCTCCATAATCGTTACTTCCCTGACATTGGACAGAACCGTTTTGTTTGAGGAAGCAAGTGTGAGAATATCCTGTTGCAACTTGGATGATGTCTGTACCATTATAAGGGTTTGATTGACTATAAGTATTATCTCCTTGACATTGGACAGAACCGTTTTGTTTGAGGAAGCAAGTGTGAGAATATCCTGTTGCAACTTGGATGATGTCTGTTCCTGAGTAGTTGTTTGATTGACCATATCCATTATCTCCCTGGCAGGAGACAGAGCCGTTTTGTTTGAGGAAGCAGGTATGAAGTTCCCCTGAGGCAACTTGGATGATGTCTGTTCCTGAGTAGTTGTTTGATTGACCATAGTCATTAAATCCTTCACATTGGACAGAACCGTTTTGTTTGAGGAAGCAGGTAATATAATGTCCTGCGGAAATTTGGATAACATCTGTGCCGTAATAAGGATTTGATTCTCCATAATCGTTACTTCCCTGACATTGGACAGAACCGTTTTGTTTGAGGAAGCAAGTGTGCCCTTCTCCTGTAGAAACTTGGATAACATCTGTGCCGTAATAAGGATTTATTGAACCAGAATTATTATATCCCTGGCAGGAGACAGAGCCGTTTTGTTTGAGGAAGCAGGTATAGCTATCTCCTGAAGAAATTTGGATGATGTCTGTTCCTGAGTAGTTGTTTGATTGACCATATCCATTATCTCCCTGGCAGGAGACAGAGCCGTTTTGTTTGAGGAAGCAGGTATGATAAAGTCCTGTAAAGACTCCGACTTCTTCTTTAGGATATTGATTTGTAGTAACTAAATTTGTAGAATTGTAAAGATAATAGGTATAACTCTTAAAATTAAGCTCGTCTTGATTTGTAATAGTATTTATTTTTATTACACTTACATTGAGGGTTGTTCCGTTTTCTGGTGTTGGGCTTGTGAAGTTTATGCTTGGAGAAATAGTATCAACACTAAATGTTAATGTTAATGTATTCAAACTTCCTAAAGAATTGTTCGCGTATGCATAAAGAGTACTGCTTCCCTCTTGGAATTCTCTAAATACTTGCTCTATGTAAGTCTCATTGTCTGTTCCGTTAAAGAACCAGACAGATTGGGCATCAGAAGAGTTTGTTAAATTTATCAAGATATTTGGAGTATTATAAATTATGCTCTGGGGTGAAAGAATAGTCAGGTTTGGTGGAAGAGAAAGAATCACGCTTCTTGTCTCGGTATTACCACAGTTTCCCCCGATATTACAAACAGTAGCGTTGAAATAATAAGTATCATCAGCAAGGTTTTGGAAAGTATAAAATGGTGTCTTTTTTATATCATTACCGTTATAAGGATTTGATTCGCCACTATAATTCTGACCCTGGCATTGGACGCTTCCGTTTTGTTTGAGGAAACATGAGTGATATCCTCCTGAAGAGACTTGGATGACGTCGGTGCCGTAATAAGGATTTGCAGCACCGTCATCAGTATATCCTTGGCAGGAGACAGAGCCGTTTTGTTTGAGGAAGCAAACATAATCTCCACCAGAAGAAATCTGGATTATATCTGTTCCGTCATAGGGGTTTGATTGGCCATAAGTATTATCCCCCTGACAAAAGACAGAGCCGTTTTGTTTGAGGAAGCAGAAAAAACCATCTCCTGCGGAAATTTGGATAACATCTGTATCTGAATAATTATAACTAAGGTCTCCCCTGCATTGGACGCTTCCGTTTTGTTTAAGAAAGCAGGTATGATAATATCCTTGAGAAACCTGAATTACGTCTGTTTCGTCATAGGGGTTTGATTGACCATCATCATTTAATCCCTGGCATTGGACGCTTCCGTTTTGTTTAAGAAAGCAGGTATGATATTTTCCTGCAGAGACTTGAATTACATCTGTATCTAAATAATTATTTGCTTGACCATAATCACTTAATTCATCTACTCCTTGGCATTGGACGCTTCCGTTTTGTTTAAGAAAGCAGGTATAATCTGTTCCTGCAGAGACTTGGATGACGTCTGTTCCATAATAGGGATTTGATTCTCCATAACTATTATAACCTTGGCATTGGACGCTTCCGTTTTGTTTAAGAAAGCAGGTATGATAAGCTCCAGCAGATATACCAACATCTTCTTTAGTATAAATATTTGTAGTAACTAAGCCTGTAGAGTTATAAAGATAATAGGTATAATTTTTGAAGTCAGTATCACTTTCATTGGTAATTGTGTTTATTTTTATTGAGTTTACATTAACTATTGTTCCGTTTTCTGGTGTTGGGCTTGTGAAGTTTATGCTTGGATAAACACTGCTACCAACAGAAAACGTCCAATTAGACTCTGCCCAGAATTCAGTTGATTCCCCATTCAAACATTTTATATTCCATATATAAGCTCCATCACTTAAATTTTCAATTGTAAAATTATTATTTATGCCGCCCATCGTCACATTGGTGTTTGTCTGATTTTCTGCCCATATTCCTGTAAAGTTGCCCCAAAGAGAACAATTGAAAACCATTCCAGAACCAGTAACAGTATAATTAAATGTAAATGGTGCTGATGTGAAAGTATATTCATCAGAAGGAGATGTAAGATTTACTGTTAAATTTCCCTCTCCCCCATAATCACATATACCAAAAACAGTTACATTACCGCTTGCATTCATTAACCATTGAGTTTCATTTGATACCATTACAGTATTGGTGAAATTGCCAGTACTGCTTGCAGTAAAATTTGCATAAATAGTATAAGTCGCATCTGGTTCAAGATTTGAGATTGTCCAATAAACAGAATTACCCCATGAAATGTTAGTATACATTGGCAAAGAATTTTGAAAGTATAATCCTATGCTTTCTCCTACGCTGTCATTAACAGTGATATTTGTAAGATTGTAATCATTGTTGTTTGTTACATTAATGATAAATTGCATCTGTGAAGTGCAGTTCACAGTGTCATTTTCCAGATATTTTACAACAGAAATATTCATTTGAACACTTGTATCAACTGAGAATGTTTGGTTAGATGCTCCCCACGATTCATTCATTCCATTCGTGCACATTACATTCCACAAATAAGTTCCATCACTTAAATTATTAATAGTAAAATTATTTTCGTCCATAAAAGCAATTATATTTGTTTGGTTTTCTTGCCATTCGCCTGTGAAGTTTCCCCAGAGAGAGCAATTTGCAGGACCATTTCCTGTTACATTATAAGCAAAGAAGAATGGTGATGATGTGAAAGTGTATCCGTCAGAAGGAGATGTAAGATTTACTGTTAAATTTTGCCCGCCCATATCTCCTCCTTCACATTCACCAAAAACAGTTACATTGCCGCTTGCATTCATCAGCCAGTCAGTTTCGTTTAACACCTGCACAGTGTTAGTGAAATTACCAGAACCGCCTGAGGTAAAATTTGCATAAATAGTTTGGGTCTCATCTGGCTCAAGGTTTGAGATTGTCCAATAAACATAATTACCAGAAGAGAAATTTGTATAGACTGGCGAAGATGATTGGAAGAATAATCCTGTGCTTTCTCCGATAGTATCATTAATAGTAATATTTGTAAGGTTGTAATCGTTGTTATTTGTCACATTGATGATAAATTGTATCTCTGAACTGCAATTTACTGTTTCATTATCAGCATATTTTACAACACTTATGTTAACTGGAGATTGTCCAGATTCAGTATAATTGAAACTATAATTCCCCTCGTCACTCCAGGCACAGTTACTTGAATTGTCGCATCCATAAAGGTTCCATTGATAAATATCAGGATAAGGAAGCTCATATTCAAAAAAATAGGCTGTATCATCAGATTGATTAAATGTTCCACTTAATTCTGTAGAATTTGCATCAACAAAATCATTGCTTGAATTCCAGATATATCTTGTCAGATTTTCAATCTGTACATCGTCGCTTATATTCCAATCAAAGCTTACATGGGCGCTTGAAAAATTAAAGTAATTGTCCGGCCAAAGAATATGCACTGTTGGCGGAGTAGTCTCTTCAGCAAGAACAAAATATGCCACAAAAATCAGGCAGAAAACAATGCCTATAAGAAAAGAGTAAAGAGTTACTCTTGCACTCCTACTTTTAAGAAAATTTCCCATCTTTTTGTTTATATATGAAAATACTTTCTTATAAACCTTTCGCCCGATGGCAAAATTAGAAATTCTCGTTGATAAAATCAAAAATTATTAAAAACCTATCCAACAAGACTTATTACTTATGCTTATGAACAACAACCTTTTGCTGGTTGTTTCTTTTGTAAACAACATAAAGTATTATCGCCAAGATTATAATAATCGCAGCAATAATCATTGTTATAGGAGATTTGGCTACTTTTGTTATAGTCTCTCCAATTCCAGATGTTGTCTCTGTTGTCTCTTCTTCACCAGGTATTGTTGTTTCAGTAGAAGCGCTTATAGGTTCGCTTATTGATTTGATAATTATAGTTGCTTTGTTAATTCCGTCTATACTTGCTAATTTTACAATCAAGTCATAAACATTATCAGCATTCAAATCAAATTTCTTTTCCTCTCCAACAGTCAGATTAGCATATTGGGGTGTGCTCAATACTCTTATTGTCACAAAATCCTCTTTGATTGACTTTATAGTAACTGTATGGCGTTCTCCTAACAAGTCAAATGCCAATACCCCTCCAAGATACAATTTCTGTGTTGTCCCCTCACTTAATTGTGCTGAGGAAATGAATGATCCTCCACCATTGCCACTTGAAGATGTGCTTGTATCTGTTGTTGTAGAAGCAGGCGTATAAGCTCCGAATAAAGTAAAGTGGTATGTCCAGATTAATAAGTCAGAGCTATCATCAATAGAACATTCTCTTGGGGAGGTGGTATTAATATTTGAGGGGTTAGTAGTGTTTGTGCTATTTCCGCTGTTACATTCTGTTGTTATTTCAGCAAGAGTTGTTCCTCTGCTCCATGCAGCATTTTTTCCTGCCATTCCGCCAATGAGTATCTTCACAGGAGATGAAAAGTTTAATTCTACACTAGAACCAAGCTCAATGACAGCGTTTACATCTCCAGATGGAGCAGTATAGCTTGAATTCTCCAATAATGTAGGCATAATTAATTTTCCGTCCCAATCAGCAGGTCCGGATATTACTGTTCCTGCAGTAATTTCTGCAGTATAGTTTATTCCATCTGTTTCATTTGACTGCCTTGTCAGGCTTAGATTAGCATTTATAGTAACATTCTTCTGTGTGCTTGTATTTGTTGCCAAAGATGAAAAGTCTAATGCTACTGTTTTGTTATCTGCTAATCCTGCGGGGATTGTTATTGCAGTCATTGAGGCATTTTGCACAACCAAGTCTATCTGTGATGAGCCTGAAGTGCCTGTTATATTAACAGTATAGGTTGGTTGAGACACATTTATTACCTGCACATTAATGCTTGCATTAGTATTAACACTAAATATAACCGAGCTTCTTTTGACATTTCCTGATGCTCCGCCATAATCTACAGCCTTTACTGTCAAATTCTTTGAACCATCTTCTGTAACGTTATAGTTGAACAAACATCTATAAAACTCTCCGCCAACTGTAGTAGCACTGCAGTTTGCAGTTGTATAATTAGCAATCTCAACATCATCAAGAGTGATATTAACAGAGCTTATTTCTGTCTTTGTTCCATTTATAGTTAGATTAATCGCAACACTTGAAGAGTTCTTGACAGAATCCTGTACAGGCCCTATTATATCAACAATAGGTGCAATATTATCAGTAATATTATATCCTGAGAATCCAAGTACAATAAATGTCAAGTTTCCTGTTGCAACGCCCATTGCAGTATTAAATCCATTTGAAACCCATGTTGCTGTGCCACTTACTCCTGCAGCGCCTACATCGTTTACAATATTTGGAGTTGAAGCAAAAGGCAGATTATAGAATTTTACAGTTGCTGTTGTATTCAACTCTGCGAAATATGTAGAGTTAACATAGATTCTTGAAGCTCCAAATTGATGAGGCGTTGTTATTCTTGACTGTATTGCACTGCCTAATCCTCCAAGTTTCTCTGCTTGTTCTCTAGTAGACATATTTATTCCACTTATGTTGATAAAGTTACCATCCTGATAATCAGGCAAGTCTATTACCATTCCATGTAAAGCAGCCATACACGAAATATTCCTTTCAACATCCATAATAAAGTCTATATCTCCGAAATCCATAACTTCTGTAAAGTTTACTGTCTGGCTTCCATATCTCATACATGGCTCATTCATGGTAGGAGCACCAAGATTATGAATTAAAATTTCTACATTAGTATGGTTAAGATTATTAGCGCCATCTAAGACAGTAATATAAATCTGTCTTGGTGAAGGCTCTGTTGTATTGACGCCTGCTGAAATATCACAGCTTCCCTTGTATAACCCATCTGCTGCAAGAGTCAGATTAACTGTTTTATCTCCATTTGCACAAGTTACTCCTCCGGACAAAGAACTGAAATTCGCTTTTACAGTTAATGCAGTTGCATCAGAAGCATTTACTGATATGTTCACATATTTATCATAAACTGAATAAAACATATCTGCATCTGTTGTTACATTGCTGATTATTTGTGGTGCAGTTGTATCAATAGTTATATTATATACTGAAGCGTTTGCGCAATTGTTTGAATAATCACATGACTGAACAGTTAAATTATAAACTCCATCTGCAGGCATCCATAATTGTGCCCAAGCTACTCCTGGACTGGAATAATCTACTGAAGATCTGTTCAGAACTCCATTCTGGTAAAATGAAGTAAAATTAACACCAATCAAATCATCGCTTACATTTCCAGTAAGATTATAAGGGAGATTAGCTGTTCCAAGTATAGTATTATTAGCTAAATTGGTTATTGTTATTGTTGGCGCTGTTGTATCAGATCCTTTTCCAATAAAGGTAACAGTGTTCTTATTATAATAGGTGTATTTTACAGCGCCAGTATCTAATCCGGCAATTCCTGCTTTTAGACTGTATGAATTTCCCATGCCAAATTGTGAATTTGAACTGTTTACAGTGAAATATATTATAACTTCACCAGTTGATGAAAGAGTTTCAGTGAAAGAATTATAGCCATATCCATTAGCATAACCATAATCATAACCATAGTCCCAAGAAACATTATTCAAGCCTTCTGAATAACTTGAACCATTACCATATCCATATCCATAATTATAACCATATGAGGTTGAATAGGCTGCATTATTTGTGATGTTAGTTATACTTATTCCGTTACATATTGGACCTGATGAGTAAGTAGAATTAACAGCTTTAGTCTCAAAATCATAATAACAATCAGAGACAGTGCTTGAATTCATGTTTGTCAATTTTATATAAACCAAATTTAAGGGAATTACATCATTGGTATGAATATCAACAACTGCTTTATAATCATAAATTCCTGTTTCAGCACTTCCTGATTCAAGTGTGAGATTAATAGTAATAGCGCTAGCTGGTCCTGAGAAGATAAGCATAGCAATGATAAGGACAGTAATAAATCCAGCTACGAATTTCGTTTTCTTTCCTCTTTTGATTGATTCTAAACCACCTATAAGACTCATGGGGAAGATAAATAATTGGGGTTTATAAACATTTCTGTCAGAAGTCATGATTTTTGAGTGAATAATAAAAAAATTAATTAAGCGGAAATCAGCGTTATTATTATCTGTCTCTCCATAATGGGTGAATGCAAAAAAAGGCAGAAGGAAGTTTTAAAAACAAAAGAAAACTGATAGAAAAATGAGAACAGAATACTCTATAGTCATCCCAATTTACAACGAGGAAGGCAATATTGCTCAACTAGACAGGGAGATAAAAGAAGTTATGTCAAAGATTTCTAAAAATTATGAAACAATATATGTAAATGATGGGAGCAGAGATCATTCACTCGAAGAATTAAGAAAATTAAAAAATGTAAAAATAATAAATTTCACAAGAAACTTCGGACAGACAAGCGCATTTGATGCAGGTTTCAAAGCATCAAAAGGAGAAATTATTATTTCTATGGACGGAGACTTGCAGAATGACCCCCGAGATATTCCAAGATTATTAAGAAAATTAAAAGAAAATAATCTTGATGTTGTCGCTGGATGGAGAAAAAACAGGAAAGATAAACGCGGAATAAAAATTCTTACAGTGATAGGAAGAAAATTAAGAAGTTTCTTTCTAAGCGATGTTGTTCATGATTCAGGATGTGCATTAAGAGTTTACAAAAAAGAAGCGATAAAAAGTCTTGATCTTTGGGGAGAAATGCACAGGTATGTTACTCAGCTTCTTAAGTGGAAAGGATTTAGAGTAGGTGAACTAGAAATTAATCACAGACAGAGAATACACGGACAAACAAAATATGGGTATGGTAAGGCAGTGAGGGGATTTATTGATCTATTATATGTCTGGTTTTTGCAGAAATACTCTCAAAGGCCATTGCATATGTTTGGAACAATAGGGTTAGCATCATCTTTTTTTGGAGTATTAGCACTCGCTAATTCTTTTTATCATAAAATTTTCAATAACACCCCCCTAAATAGGGATGGCTGGTTTTTCCTAGGTTTTTTCTTAATCCTAACAGGAATAATGCTGTTCAGCTTTGGATTAATTATAGACCTGTTAATAAGAATCCAGCAGTCTATTTCTCCATACACAAAGAAGTATTATGTCCGGGATGTTATAGAGACAAAATAAGAATTAGATATAAAAATTCTTCAAAAGAAGAAACCAAAAGATTTAAATATCTCAAAAATGAGATAATATTATCTCAAAATGGAAACATTAAATAAAAATGAATTAAAAGTTTTAAATTTATTCAGAAAAGAGATTTTTCTAAAAGTAAGCATTAGAGAAGTTATGAAGAGAATCAAAAGCAAATCTTATCAAAGGGTTTATGAAGCCGTACAAAGTTTGGAAAAAAAGCAGATGCTATCTTCTGAAAAAGTAGGAAACACTAATTTAGTTTATTTAAAAATGTCAAGAAACACTTTTCTAAATCTGGCATTTATAGATGAACAAGAAAATGAAACTATCCCAAATGCTCAGAAAATTATTGCATTGAAAGAAATTACTGATTATCTGATTATAGCTGGGGGAAGTTATGCAAAAGGCAATGCTAATAAAAAATCAGATTTGGATTTAGTAGTCATTATTCCCGATAAAGAGGATATTGTGCATATACAAAAACTAGTAGAGAATCTTACAATGCTGTTTGTTCCAGAAATCCACCTTTATGTTTTTAAAAAGAAAGATTTTGTAGATATGCTGACTGAAAAAAAGGAAAATTACGGTAAAGAGATATTCAAAAGTCACATAATCTTAAAGAATGCACAGACCTATTATGAATTAATAAACGAGGCAATAGAAAATGGATTTAAAGGTTAAAGGCTATCTTGAAAGAGCAGAAAATGAATTAATTTTAGCAAAAGCTAATTTTGAATTATCCACTAAAGAAGAAATAAAACAGATACTAAAGATATCTTCTGGAAGAACTTTTTTTAATGATGTTATATCTGAATCATATTATTCTATATTCTATTCAGCAAAAGCCTACTTGCTTTCGCAAAACATAGAAACTCAAGCCCCCGAAGAACATAAAAAAACTTATGAAGAGTTCAAGAAACTAATAGAGTTAAAAAGATTAAACAAACAATTAAAAGAAATTTACGAGTTAGAATCTGAGAAAGCAGAAACCTTATTGAAGATATTTTTCAGCGAGAAAAGAAATCGAGGAAGATTTACATATGATATTAATGCTAATGCAAACCTCCCGTTTGCAGAACAATCAATAAAGAATGCAAGGATATTCGCTTCGGCAATTAAATCTATTCTGGAAGATCGATAAGATGAAAACAATCTTAGTAACCGGTGCAGCAGGGTTTATCGGTTTTCATACAGCCAAGAAACTTTTAGAAAGGGGGGATAAAATTATTGGAATAGACAATCTAAACGATTATTATGATGTTTCTCTAAAAGAAGCTAGACTAAATATCCTAAAGAAATTCCAAAATTTTTCTTTTTACAAAAAAGATATCTCTGAAGAAATAAAAGTTCAAGAGAAAATCGATTCTATTTGTCACTTGGCAGCACAAGCAGGAGTCAGATACTCAATAGAAAATCCTCTAGTCTATGAAATCTCCAATTCACTCGGAACATTGCAAGTTTTTGAATTCGCAAGAAAAAATAAAATTAAGACAATTGTTTATGCTTCAAGCTCTTCTGTTTATGGTAATAATCCTCATGCGCCATTTAAAGAAACAATGCAGCTAGACAAACCAATTTCACTTTATGCAGCAACTAAAAAATCAAATGAGCTTTATGCTTACACTTATCATCATCTCTTTGGAATAAACATGACAGGATTAAGATTTTTCACAGTTTATGGACCCTGGGGAAGGCCAGACATGGCTCCATTCAAGTTCACAAAAAACATTTTAGAAGGCAAAGAAATAGATGTTTATAATAATGGAAAAATGCAGAGAGATTTTACTTATGTAGAAGATATTGTTTCGGGAATAGTCTCTGCTTTAGACAAAGAATATGCTTTTGAAATTTTTAATCTGGCAAGAGGAGAATCTGTTGAGCTTATGAGCTTTATCAGAGCCGTAGAAGAGGCAGCAGGGAAAAAAGCAAAAATAAATTTTAAGCCCATGCAACCAGGAGATGTTTTGCTTACCTCCGGAGATATTTCTAAAGCAAAAAAGATGTTGGATTATAACCCTAAGACATCTATTGGGGAAGGAATTAAAAACTTTGTTAATTGGTATAAGGAGTATTACAAATGAAAGAAATAAAAATAGGCATTATTGGATTTGGCATATTGGGAAAAGCTCTTAAACATGTTTTCGATATAAAATTTCCAGTCTATGTTTATGATAAATATCAAAAAGAATATTTAGATATAACTCCTGTATCAAAAAATGCAGACATAATATTTTTAGCTATTCCCACTCCAATGAAGGATGATGGAAAAATAGACTTAGAATGCGTTGAAGACGCATTAAAGACTATATCGGAAGCAGTAAAAAAAGAGGGAAGAACACCTATAATTGTTCTAAGATCCACAATTATTCCTAGAACAACAGAAAGCTTACAGAAAAAATATCCCCAAACTAATTTAGTTTTTAATCCAGAGTTTTTAACTGAAAAGAATTTTTTAAATGATATGAGAAATACAAGTAAGATAGTTATTGGTTCAAATAATAAAGAATCTGCAGAAATTGTACAACAAGTGTACAAAGAGATATTTCCAGATGCAAGATATATACTTACTGATACTAAAACTGCAGAAATGATAAAATATGCTTCAAATGTCACTCTTTCTTCTCAGATAATGATAGCAAACGAATTGTATCAAATCTGCCAGAAGTTAGGAATCGATTATGAAACAATTAGAAAAACACTTCTTTTAGACAGAAGAATTGGAACAAATATTAATGTTCCTGGAACAGATGGGGATTTTGGTTTTGGAGGAAAATGTTTTCCAAAAGATCTGAATGCGCTTATATCTTTTGCTAAAGAAAACGGTTATAATCCTGAACTTTTGGAGCAAGTTTGGAAAACGAATATTAAATTAAGAAAAAATCATGACTGGGAATCGATAAAAGGAGCGACCTCTAAGAATGGTTTTAAGTCCATAATTTAAGATGAAAACACAACTTAAAAAACGCATACTCATGCTGAACTACGAATTCCCGCCGTTAGGCGGGGGTGCGTCTCCAGTTTCCTATGAGATAGCAAAAGGTTACGTCAAGTTAGGACATAACGTAGATGTCGTGACGATGGGATTTAAAGGTCTTCCAAAATTTGAAAAAAAAGAAGGAATAAATATTTACAGAGTTCCATGTTGGAGAACAAAAAAAGAAATCTGTCATCCTTGGGAACAGCTTACATACATAATTTCGGCAAAAAAGTTTCTAAAAGAACATCTAAAGAATCATACATACAACATAAATCACACACATTTTATAATTCCGACAGGAATTATCAGCTTGTGGCTAAAGAAAAATTATGGTTTGCCCTACATAATCACAAGTCACGGAAGTGATGTTCCGGGATTTAATACTGATAGATTTAAGTTGTTACATAAGTTTACTAAGCCGACTTTGAGGAGGGTTTGTAAGAATGCAAAGGAGATAATATCTCCTTCAAAATATCTATCTAAATTAATTAAAGAAAACATTGGAAATTATGAAATAGAAGTTATCCCCAATGGAGTTTATCCAAATAAATTTCAACCAAAAACAAAAAAGAAAATTATTCTTTCAACAGGCAGATTATTACCTAGAAAAGGATTTCAATACTTAATCCAAGCGGTTTCTGATAAAGATATTGATTATGAGGTTCATATTGCAGGAGATGGTCCAATGATGCAGGAATTAAAAGAATTAGCAAAATATTCAAAAACAAAGATAGTTTTGCATGGATGGATGAATAACAATTCAAAAGAATACAAAAATCTCTTAGAATCTGCTTCAATCTATGTTTTGGCTTCAGAAAAAGAAAATGCTTCGGTTGCATTATTAGAAGCGATGTCAGCAGGTTGTGCGATAATCACAACCAATGTTTCGGGATGTCCTGAAACAATTGGAGATAGTGGTTTGATCATTGAGCCTAGAAACTCGAAACAGTTAGAAACTGCAATCAAAGATTTAGTAAATAATCCTAAGAAAGTTCAAAGATTGGGAAAATTAACAAGGCAAAGGATTATAAAAAAGTTTGATTGGGATAAGATAATTAAAGAGTATAAAAAGGAATATTAAATTAATATGCAAGTCAAAAATAATTTACCGGGATATTTTTATAATAAATTTGATTTTCCAATCCGATTTTTATATTCACAATTTCATTTAAATAGAATATTTTTTTGGAGACTTTACACCTCAGATTTTAAAAAATTAGATTCAAAATTTGAAGGGATAAAAAAACTAATAAATGGCCTACATCAAAATTTTAAAGGCAAGGTTTGTTTAGAACTTGGACCTGGAAATTCTTATCTCAATGCATATAATTTATTGATGAATGGTGCAAAAAAAGTTATTCTTGTAGATAAATTTCCGAGATATATAAAAACGAATAAACAGGAAGAATTTTTTAATAAAGAGTTAGAATATATTAAACAAAAATTTGAGAAGAAAGATTTGTTCTTTATTAAAGATAAAAAGATAGATAAAAAATATATTCAATTCATTGAAGGAGATTTTGCTAAGATTGATTTTAAAGAAAAAATTGATTTTGTATTAACAATCAGTGTATTTGAGCATATCAAGAATGTTGAAGAGGTTATAGCCAAATTAAGCAATGTCATGAAAAAAGGTGGATTAATGTATCATTCAATAGATCTAAGAGATCACTATAATTTTAATAATCCTTTTTTGTTTTATAAGTATTCAAAGAAAACTTGGGAAAAGTATTTAACAAAAGAGGGCATTAGCTATACTAATCGGATTAGATATAATGAATATCTAAAATTATTTAGAAAATATGAATTTAAGATTATAAATCAAAATATTGAAAGATTTTCAATCAATGGTAAAAAAATAAATAAAGAATTTCAAAACGGGGAGAGTTTGAATGTTGGAGTTTTGAGAATTTTGGTGAGAAGATGAAAAAAGTTCTTCATATAATTGATTCCTGGGGGTTGGGCGGAGCACAAGCTATAGTGAGGGGGATATTTGAAGCACAAAAATTAAATAAAGATATTTATCTTTATATATTAAGAAAAAGGAAAATAAATTTTAAAATTAATCATTCAAATGTTAAATTGTTTAACTCGGAAGCAAGATATTCATTTAGACCAATAAATGAATTAAGAAAATTAATTGAGGGAAAAAATATTGAGGTATTGCATTGTCATCTGTTCCGTTCCCAAGTTTTTGGTTATATTCTAAAAAAAAGATATTTTTCAAAAATAAAATTAATTTTTCATGAACATGGGGAAGTATTTCAAAATCATAAAGTTTATAATTATTTTATGAAACAATCGCAAAAAGAAGTAGATAAAATAATCGCAGTCTCAAAATCAACAAAACAGGAATTAATCAATAAAGCAAACATTAATCCAAAGAAAATTATAATTTTGTATAATTTTGTCGACTTAAAAAAGTTTAATAAAAAAAACATTAAAAGAAATATTAAAAAAGATAAGAAAAAAATGGGAATAAAAGAAAATGATTTTGTTATTGGATTTGCAGGGAGATTAGCAGGAGTTAAAGGTTGCAAATACCTAATTAAAGCGTTACCTAACCTAGATTTTAGTTATAAATGTGTTATTGCTGGTGATGGACCTTTAAAAGAAGACTTAATTAAGTTAAGTAGGAAGCTTGAAGTTTATGATAAAGTTATTTTTTTAGGTTATCAAAGTGATATTTTAAAGTTTTACTCTCTAATTGATGTGTTAGTTATGCCTTCTTTAAGCGAATCTTTTGGATTATCAATAGTAGAGGCACAAGCGAGTAGTATTCCAGTTATTGCTTCAAACATTTCAGGAATAAATGAAATAATTCAAAATAAAAAAAATGGGTTATTATTTGAAGCAAGAAACTCAAATGATTTAGCTAAAAAGATAGAAACAATTTATTCAAAAAAAAGTTTAGGAGAAATGTTAATAAAAGAGGGGTTAACAAATGCTAAAAAATATCCACTAAATAAATATCTGGCTGGATTAAATAACATATATAATGATATTTACCATGATTAACAATAACATCAAACAGAATTCTAATGCGCATGATAAAGTGTTTAAGGTATATAATTTAAAACACCCCGAAATATATAACTCTGTTGAACAAAGTAGAATTAAAAAAATAATTTTGAGTGTAGTTAAAAAGAATAAAAATTTAAGAGTATTGGATGTGGGGGCTGGAACGGGCAATTTAGCCTTAAAATTTCTTGATTTAAACTGCAAGGTTACTGCATCAGATGTGTCTAAGAAATCTTTGGGATTATTAAAAGAATTATCCAATAATAATCCTAATTTAAAGTTGGCAATTATTAAAAATAAAAAGTTACCCTTTGATGAGAATCAATTTGATATTGTTTGTACTTATTCTGTTTTACACCATATTCCTGATTATTTATTTACTGTTCAAGAAATGATTCGTGTGTGCAAACCGAACGGATTTATTTATATAGATCATGAATGTAATGAAAATAAATGGAATCCAAATAAAACTTTATCCGAGTATAATGCCCTCACAAAACAAACTAATCTAGAACATCTTAAAAAATTATTGAAAACCAGAGAGATATTTAGTCAAGATTTTTGGAAATCATTATTAATAATGATGTTTATTTACAATAGGCATAAAAGAGAAGGAGATGTTCATGTATGGAAAGAGGATCATGTAGAATGGGGTAAAATAAAAGATTTAATAAAAAAAAATCATTGTAAAATTATTAACGAAATAAATTATTTAATGTATAAACCTCTACGAGGATTAAAATTGTATAAAAAATATAAAAATAAATGTAATGACACTAAATATATGATAATAAGAAAATGAAAAATAATATAATTAATAAAACGGCCGTAGTAATCTCTAGTGAATTCGAAAAAAGTGGTATTGGCAAGTATTCCCAAAATTTGTATAATCTAATTAAAAAAGAATTTAGATGGACTATCAAGATTTTTTTGAATTGTAAAAAATCTTGTGTTGAAATTTACAAGGGAGAAAAAGTAGAATATATCTATCTAAAAAAAATACCCTTTGAACCAGCATACCTCTTTCAATGGAGGTGCAGAAACATGTTTAATGGTTTGGGGGATATATATTTTATTACAAACGTAAAAAATGCGCTGATTAATGTTAAACCAAAAATTGTAACGTGTCATGACTTAATTATATTTAAATATCCAAGAAGAATTTGGGAAATTCTTATGAGAAATTACATGTACACCCATGTAAAAAAGGCTGATTTAATTTTATGTGATTCTAAATCGACAAGTAGAGATTTAGAAAAGATTCTAAGAGTTAATCTAAATAAAGTTATCTTATCCTACCTCATAATAAATAAGAATTATTCCCAGAAAAAAAAGAAAGAATGTAGATTTTTAATAAATAAATATGCTCTGTCTAATTCAAAAAAAATACTTTTTGTTGGTAGTGAAGAACCAAGAAAGAACATACCTATAGTTCTTAAAACTTTAAAAGGAATTCTTAATGAAACGGAAGATATAGAATTAATAAAAATAGGTTCAGCTTGTTCTTCCACTTCAAGAAAGAATACTTTAGACCTAATAAAATCCCTAAAACTTAAGAATAAGGTAAGAATATTAGAGAACATCCCAGAAAGAGAAATGCCTTACTTTTATTCATTAGCAGATGTATTTGTGTTTCCCTCAAAGTATGAGGGTTTCGGATATCCAGTTTTAGAAGCAATGGCTTGTGGTTGTCCAGTTGTAACATCAGATAATTCTTCTTTGCCAGAAATTGTTGGAGACGCCGCCTTTAAACTGAATTGTATGGATATAAACGGCTTTGTTAAAAAAACACTTGAGATATTAAACAACAAAAAACTCGCAAAAAGAATGAAAGAAAAAGGCATAAAACAAGCTAAAAAGTTTAAAATGCAAAAATTATCGGATGATATTTTAAATAAAATAAATCAGATAAGAAGAAAATGAAACCATTAGTAACTGTATTAATGCCCGTTTATAATGAAGAAAAAAATCCATTGCTTGAAAAGACTATCAAAAGCATTTATGGACAGACTCTTAAAAATTTTGAAATAATTATAATAGACGATTGTTCAATAGATAATACTGTTAAAAAAATACTGCAAATAAAAAAGAAATACAAGAGGAAGGATATCAAAACCATAATTTTCAGAAACGCAAATAATCTCGACATTGCGGAAAGTCTTAATAAGGGGATTAATAAAAGTATGAGTAATTTCATTGCAAGAATTGATATGGGGGATATAATGACCACAGAAAGACTTGAAAAGCAATATAGATATTTAACAAAAAACAACACTGTTTTTCTTGTTGGATCACTAACCAAATGGATTGATTCAAAATTAACTATTATTGGAGAACCGTTTAACCCTCTTAAGGTTCCAAAAAACTTTTCGGAATTAAAATCAAAGGTTTTATTTGAGAATTATTTGCCTCATGCCTCCTGGATGGTAAGGAAAAATTTGTTTCTAAAAATTGGACAATACAACAAACAATTTAGGTGTGAAGATTACGAACTCTATGTCAGAGCAATTTCAAGAGGATTCAAAGTAGGGTTGATTAATGAAACATTAACTTACTGTTACGGAAAACATTTTGAATCCATGGGAATTTCAAAAATTAAGGGTAGTGAGATTGCAAATGATTACGTAAATGTAAAAATCAGATATTTACCAAAACTTGTTTCAATATGGAATATTTATGGTACACTTAAATCAATCCCGTTTATGGACTTTGGATTATTAATAAATGACTTATGGAAAACAAAAAATGAATCCTAAAATCTCAGTGATAATGTCTGCATATAATTCAGAAGCATATATCGCTGAAGCTATAGAAAGTATCCTTAATCAAACAGTTAAAGATTTTGAATTTATAATTTTTGAAGACGGATCTACAGATAATACAAAGAAAATAGTTCAAAGATACTCTAAAAAAGATAAGAGAATAATTCCAGTGTATAATAAAAGAAATGTAGGATACGTTGGATTCATTAGAAATTTAAATAGGGGTTTAAATTTAGCAAAAGGTAAATATATCGCACGAATGGATTCCGATGATATTTCTTTGCAACAACGATTTAAAATCCAATATAATTACTTGGAAAAAAATAGGGATATTTTTTTAATAGGGAGTAGGGCCATAAACATTAATCCTTGGGGAAAAATACTGGGTATTACAAGGAATACAACCGGAATAGAAAAAATAAAAGAAAAATTAGAAGAAGAAAATTGCATAATTCACCCATCGATTATGTTTAGAAACGAAAAAATTCTAAAATATCGTGAAAAAGCGTTATATTGTGAAGATTATGATGCGTATTTACAGCTTCTATTATTGAAAAAAAATATTGAAAACTTAAATTTTCCATTGATTAAGTATAGACTCCACGATAATACCACTGGGGTTTTAAACAACCTACACCAGAAATTATTTGCTGAAAAGATAAGAGAATTTTATTTATTAGAAAAGAACTCTGGGAAAGATATCTATGATGAATTTAATCCTGAGGACATATCTCGTATTAAAATAAAAAAAGATAGCAGAAAATTATTTATAGAGATATATATTCAAACTCTTTTCAAATTAAATAAAATGGATCTAACTAGAGAGAAATGTTTAAATTATTTCTATACCTATGGTTTTTTAAACAAAATGGTATTTTATTACATAATAAGCTTTTTCCCAGTTAAATCTTTAGAATTTATTAGAAAAATAGTATGGAAGAATCAAAATGACAAGATTAAATAGAAAAAAATTGGCTCTTTTTTTAGGAGATGGAGAAACACTAGAAAATTGGGATAAAAATGGTTTTTTAAAAAGAGAAATAGCACTATACAATCTTCTAGCGAAAAAGTTTTATAAGATTTACATATTTACTTGTGGCTCAAAAAAAGATCAGACATATCAAAGTTTATTAAAAAGAAATATTCTCATCATACCCAAAGTAAATAACCTGAATAACAAGTTGTATGAACTAATCATCCCCTTTAAATTCAAACAATTATTGAACAAGTGTGACATCTATAAAACAAATCAAAATATGGATGCAACAGCTCCGACATTATGTAAACTCCTATATGGAAATAACTTAGTAATAAGAAGCGGTTTTATAGCATCTTTATTTGCTAAACTTGATAATTCAAGGCTTTTTTTTAGATCATATGTTCTTCTGTTAGAGTTCTTTTCTTATTTGTTCTGTGATAAAGCGTTTCATCCAACTGAAGTTAATTGTAACATTCTTATTAAAAAATATCCTTTTCTAAAGAAAAAGCTAGTGATGGTAAATAATTTTACGGATACTTCTCTATTTGTCAATAAAAGGTTGAATAAGAAATATGACTTGATTTATGTTGCAAGATTAGAAAAACAAAAGAATCATCTTAATCTTCTAGAATCCTTAAAAGGTTTAGATCTCTCTTTATGTTTAGTTGGACAAGGATCCTATGAAGAGAAAATAAAAACATTTGCGAGATCTAATGATTTGCATGTAACAATAATAAAAAGTGTTCCGAATGAGATACTACCTAATTTATATAACTCTGCAAAAATGTTTATTTCACCTTCACTATACGAGGGCAATCCCAAAGCATTAATGGAAGCAATGAGTTGCGGGCTTCCAGTAATAGGGTATAATGTCATGGGGGTAAATAACTTAATTGAGAATGGTAAGAATGGAATTCTATGTGAACCTAATGCAAAAGAACTTAGACCGGAGATTATTAAATTATTAAAAGATAAAAAGTTACAAAGAAGACTCGGGAAAAATGCAAGAGAATATATACTCAAAAACTTTTCTTTAGACAAGCTTGTTAAGAAAGAAATTAAAATTTATGAAGATTTATTAAAAAATGATAATTAGTAGAACAATACAAAAATTAGGCTTAACTAAAACCTTTCTGAAGATATTTATTAAGCTTTATGATTTCAGCTATGGAAAAATAGATTGGTTGGCAATAACTGAGAATAGGGGAGTTCATCCAAAACATCAATTGATGGATTATCATAAATTTTTTGTTGACAACATTACAAAAGATTCTATAGTTCTAGATATTGGTTGTGGTATTGGTGCTGTTGCTTTTGATGTAGCAAAAAAAGCATCAAAAGTTGTTGGTATAGATCTAAACAAAAAGAACTTGGAGACTGCAAACAAGAAATTCTCTGCAAGGAATATAGAGTATATCCTCGCGGATGCAACAACATACAACTTTAAAGAAAAATTTGATTATATTATACTCTCTAATGTTCTTGAACATATAGATAAGAGAATAGAATTCTTAAAGAAAATTAAAAAATTAGCTCCAACAATTTTAATAAGAGTTCCGATGATAAACAGGGACTGGCTAACCCCGTATAAAAAAGAAAGGGGGTTACCTTATTTTTCAGATAATACTCATTTTACAGAATACACCTTAAAAACTTTTCAGGAAGAGATGAAACAAGCAGGTCTGAAGATTAAGGAGTATTCAATTCAATTTGGAGAAATCTGGGCGGTTGTTAGAGTATGAAGTCTGTATGGTTAATCGGGAGAGATTATATTAATTGGTCTATAGACCAAGATCACCTTAATTTTAAAAAAGTATTAAAAGAAGAGGGCCACTCCTCGCCCTTTCCACAATTTTTTGCAAACACTTTTTTAATTGTTTGGTGGAGTCAGGCAATTTCAATGAGATATAGAATCCTAAAAAAGATATTTCCCAATAAATCTTGGATAGGTATACTCACTGATGATTTAGAACACCAAAAAGAACAGTTCTTAAAATGTAAGGAAGTTATCGATTTTTGGGTTTATGCAAACACTAAACAAAAAAAATTTTTACAAAATCAGAATATCCTTGAAGATCATATGTTTTACTGCCCATATTATGTAGATGAAGAAACTTTTAGGGATTTAGGAAAAACAAAGGAAGAACTTTGTCGACTTTTGAATATCCCTTATGAAAGAATTGGGGGAAAGTTTCTAATTGGCTCTTTTCAAAGAGATTCCCTAGGAATTGATTTAACCAAACAAAAATGGCAGAAAAATCCAGAACTACTTATCAATGTCTTAAAAGGGATTAACAAAGAAAAATACTTGCTTGTTTTAGCTGGACCCAGAAGACATTATATCATCAATAAATGTGTTCAAAATAAGATTCCTTATTTGTTTATTGGTGATGATTCCCTCATAAAGGGGGGGAAAGATGATATCAAAGAAAATACATTGGGCCTCAATAAAATCGCTTTGCTTTACAATCTTATTGATTTATACGTGGTAACTTCCAAATCTGAAGGTGGACCAAAAGCAGTAATAGAAGCACCAATATCAAAAAAACCTATTTTTTCTACCCCCGTAGGCATGGCTCCAGATCTTTTGATAGAAGAATCCTTATGTTCTTCAAGAACAGAATTTATCAATAAAATTGAAAAGTTAATAAAAGATACCAATTTTAGAAAGAAGATAATAGATGGAAATTACTGGAAAGTTTCAAAAATTAATAATTGGAAATCATTTAAAAAAAGAGTTGAGGAGATAATATGCAAGGCGAAAAAATAAATATTCTTTTTGATTTTAAAAAAGGACCTTGGGGCGGTGGAAATCAATTTCTTTTAGCTCTGAGAAATTATCTGATTAAGAATAACAGATATGAAGAAACTTCAGAAAAAGCAAAAATTATACTTTTTAATAGTTTTCAGGAACAAAAAGACAGTAAACGGATTATTTTTCTCAAAAAACAAATATATGAAAGAATTATCGTTATGAGAATTGATGGTCCCGTTTTTTTGATAAGAGGTAAAGATTATAATGTTGACAAAAATATATATCAATTTAATGACCTTTTAGCAGACGCAACTATCTTTCAATCAGAGTGGAGCCGGCAAGAGAACTATAAATTGGGAATGAAACCAAATAAATTCGAAGTAGTAATAATGAATGCCCCCAACCCACTAATTTTTAATAAAAAAGATAAAATTCCATTCTCAAAAGATAGGAAGATACGACTTATTGCAACAAGCTGGTCATCTAACTGGAACAAAGGATTTGAAACTTACAAGTGGCTTGATGAACACCTAGATTTTTCTAAATACGAAATGACTTTTATTGGAAACTCCCCTATTGAATTTAAAAATATAAAACATATACACCCATTGAAAAGCGAGGACTTGGCAAAAGAACTTAAGAGAAGCGATGTTTATATCACTGCTTCAAAAAAGGATCCTTGTTCTAATTCATTAATCGAGGCCATGCACTGCGGACTGCCTGCAATAGGATTAAGAGATGGTGGGCATCCCGAAATTATCAGAAGGGGGGGAGAGTTATTTAATATCCCCGAAGAAATTCCTTCCCTACTAAAGAAGATTATAGAAAATTATAAGAAGTACCGAGGAAGGATAGACCTTCCTCCCATGGAAGAGGTAGGAAAAAAGTACTATCAGTTTATGCAACAGATTTATGAGGAATATAAAAATGAAAAATATCTACCTAAAACGATATCTGGGGCAAAAATAATTAAACTTCGATATAGTTTATTTAAAATGAGAATAATTGAAAAGATAAAGGGAGTATTAAACAGAATAGAATCAATCCATTAACTATTGCTCTTAAGCAGCATATAATTAAAAAGATAAAAATGAAGAAAGAAATTCAATTTAAAAAATATCAAAAAAGGGGAGCAGATTACCATTACAGATTAATTGATAAATGGAATTTTAGAGAATTTAATCCATTTGTAAAAGCACGTTATGAAAAACATGTCCAATTAATATTGAAATATATCAATCTGAACAAGATAAGAAACAAAAAAATAAAAGTATTGGATATTGGTTGCGGAGATGGGGTTTTGCTTTACCTTTTAGCTAAACAACTAGGAAAAATAAAAATAGAGTATTATGGAATAGACCTATCAAAAGAGGCATTAGATGTTGCCAAAATTAAGATACCCTTTGCTAAATTCTATCAAAAAGGGGTTTACTCCACGGGATTTAATAATGACTTTTTTGATGTAATCATTTCATCAGATGTTATCGAACATGTTAACTTTCCCGAAAAGATGGTAAAAGAAATGTATCGTGTCTCAAAAAAAGGATCTATCATTATTCTTGGAACTCCCATAAGATGTACTGAAAAATCTACAGACACAATGCATTACCATGAATTCTTTCAAGAAGAACTAAAAAGTTTAATGGATAAATTCTATCAACCTTTAACATTAATAGAATCACATAGTCTACTACCTTTCTTGAGATATAATACTCCGTTAAGAATTATAGGGAGAAAAGTTTCATTTTTTAAATACTGGATTAATCTGCAGACCTACCTTGGTTTTAACCCGTTTTTAAGAGAAAAACAAAATAAAATTGAACTTTTTGTTTATATGTTTTTTATAGGACGGAAGAAATAATATGGATCAAAAAGTATCTATTCTCATAGTTAACTTTAATTCTGCAGATTTTGTTGAATTATCTCTATACGCACTTGCAAAACTTACCCAAAATGACTATAAAGTATATATCCTTGATAATGGATCCGATAAAAGAGATTATAAAAAATTATTAAATGTTTGCCAAAGATATTCTCAGGTTTATTTGGAACGTTGGGAAACGAATCTACGGGGAAGTTTAGCACATGGAACTGCAATAAATTATTTAGTACAAAAAGTTGATACACCCTATTTTTCTATTCTTGATGCTGATGCAACATGGCTCATAAAAAACTGGGATGAAATGCTAATACATAAATTAAATGATAAAGTGAAAGTTATTGGAACACAAGCACCCCTACCTAAACCCCAAGATTTTCCATTAATGTTTGCTATTCTATTTGAAACTAAAACTTTTAAAAAATTGAACATAGATTTTAGACCTAAAAGAAATACTTTAACTGAAGATACCGGATTTGAACTTAAAAAGAAATATATCACTTCAGGTTATGCTGGTAGAGTTATAACTATGAAAAACACTCGTACTTTTCATAGGGGACCATTTAAAGAGATTATTGTTGCAGAATACTATCTCAATAAAAAGACAAATATTTTCGCATCTCATTTTGGAAGAGGGTCTACTATTGGAGCAAATAAATATATAAATACAAAACAAAAAGTAATTTACAAGATTCCAATTGTAGGCAAAATATTACTTAATAATAGGGGGAGAAAAGAAAAAAGAAAGTGGATAAAAATATGTCGGGAGGTTATAAATGAACAATAAGATAAGATTTGAAGAAACAAATTGCGATTTTTGTGGTTCAAAAAGATATGAACTAATTCTAAATGCAAAAGACCATTATAATGGTATCCCGGGAAAGTTTACAGTTGTTAAATGCTCTGATTGTGGCTTAGTTTATACAAATCCTCGACCAACCAAAAATTCTATGTCTTTTTTCTATCCTGATTCTGCAGGATATTTTATTCCGACAGTTACCCTTGATAGGGGAGGGTTCAAAAAAAAGAGGGAAGATATACTTCTAAGAGAATATTACGGTTATTTTCCGAAGATCAAAAGACACATACTTACCAAAATGATTCTATCTCTTTTCTATTTATGGACGTATAGGGAGTTAAAAATTTCGGGACTTCCCCATTTTGTAAAAAATGGTAGTATTCTTGATATTGGCTGTTCATATGGGGGGTTTTTATCTAAAATGAAAAAATTGGGGTGGAAAGTAAAAGGAATAGAGCTAAATAAAAAATCGGCAGAATGGGGAAAAAGAAATTTTGGACTTGAAATATTAAATACAGATATAGATCATTTTAAAACAAATGAAAAATTTGATGTTATTACCATGGGGATGTTACTTGAACATGTTTACTCCCCAAAGAAAGTTCTGAAGAAAGTAAAGAACTTGCTTAAACCAAATGGAATTTTAATAATGAGTCTTCCCAATTTTGGAGGATTTGAAGCAAAACTATACGGAAAATACGCATACACCCTGCATGTTCCTAATCATCTAACACACTTCACACCATCAACAATAAAACGATATTTAATATTAGCTGGTTTTAAAAATATAAAAATTTATTATCAAAAAGTAGATCGGGACTTTATTGCCCCCCTACGTTACATGCATGAAGATGGAAAGAATATGGATTTTCTTTTTAAGATACTATCAAATAGATTAATTAGGAAAACTTTTGTAAAACTGTTTATTAATATGATTAGCATCCTGCATAGAACAAGTCGAATGACTGTTTATGCCTACAAATGATAAAAAAATCTTTAGTTATGGGGTTCACAACCGGAGTATTGATGCTCATAGGCTTAGTTGTCCAACATTTTCTTGCAGAATATCTTACCTTAGATGAATATGGTATTTATGCACTTATGTTTTCATGGGTAGGGTTACTTAGTGTTTTTTCTCTTAATAGTTTTAATACTATAGTTACAAAGGCTTCAGCCCAAAATTATCCACGGTTCTTTAAGACAGCAAGCAAAGTTTGTTTCTTATTTTCAATACTTGGTTCTGTAGTTCTGTTAGTCATAGGTTTTTTCTTTGAAACTGAAAGATTGAATTTATTTATACTCCTAGCCATATTCTTTCCGTTTTATGGGGGAATTAACCTTACAGAATCATACCTTCTTGGTTCTTCAAAATTTAATAAATACTCGGTTTATATGATTACTTCTCAATGCATAATTACAGGGTTACAGATTCTTTCCGTTGTTTTCTTACGAGGAGTATTCTGGCTTCTCTTTATCACCCTTCTAAGTACATCTTTAATTAACTTACTCATGACTTTTTTTATTTATAGAAGTATTCAACAAGAAAAAGACGAGAACAAAGAGAAAGAATTAACAAAATATGGAATTCAGCTGACAGGGATAGGGATTTTTAGTTCAATTGCCAGTCGAATCCAATATGTTCTTCTTGCATCCCTTGCAGGTACGGCCACACTTGCTATTTATGCTGTAGCACAAATTATACCGGAAAGAATAAAGGGGTTGATTAAAGGTATGCTTAATCCCCCATCAGTATGGCTAGCATCTCAAGAAAAAGAAAAAAGTGTAAACATTATGCGTAAAATTGTCCCCTTATTTTTATTACTTGGGCTGATTGGTACAGCATTGCTCGCATTAATACTCCCAATTGTCATTAATCTCGTATTTGGTCAAAAATATCATGAAGCGATCCTCTATTCTTTAGTACTCTTAATACCTGTAACATTTATCCCAATCAATTCAATGTTTGGTTCGATTATGATCTATCATAGTTATAAAAGATTTTACACAAAATTGACTTTGTTAACTAATGTCGTCCAAATTGTTTTGTTTATAATCTTCATCCCTTTTTTCAAAATCTGGGGGGTTATTATTTCTGTTGTCGGACTAGCAATTATAACAACAATATTGAATTTAATCTGGTTTTATAGATTACCACAGAAGTCGATAAAAAAGACTATTCTTACAATGCAAAAGAGTCTTAAAGTTAAAGGGTATGAAACTATCTATTTTGATGGGAAGTTAAATGGAGAAAATATATTAAAGTTAATTGAAACAGATCATTTATCTCTAAAAGAAAAATATCCATTCTGGGCAAATATTTTTAAAAGAATAAAATAAAATTATAGAACTAAACAGCTCAAAAATTATGATGAAAAAATCGATGAAGCCAAATATAACCATTATCAATTATATTGTGAACATAAAAAATGTATTGGTGTAATATATGTTCTTTCTTTTGAATTCGCAGTCAATAAATAATTTAGCTCCATTTGAACACATAAAAACTTCCCTTAGTTCCCTCAAACATAACATCCGTATCAGATATTTTAAAATCTTTATTAGATTTAATAAATTCGTCAATGTATATATCTGACCTATTATAATACCATTTTTCCATAAGGATATATCCCTTTTCATTCGAATTGATTATTTTCATCAAAACAGATTTGGAATATTGACCCGAGTAAATATTATAAACAAAATCGTATTGATTTAACTGGTCTGGATATGGAAAAACATCCAAATAAGACGAAGTATCTGTTTTATTAATAAAGGTATAATTAAATAAAAAAATAAAATCTTTTGGATGAGTAGTGAGTATTGTTATATTTGAAGTTAAATTCTCTGTTTTAAGATATTCTATAACAGGAGTTATATCACTGTAATATACCCCATTCAAATTGCTAAATCCTGATCTTTCCTCAGAATGGATAACATTATAAGTATTATATCCATTAAATAATATCATTAAACATAAAATAATTAATAATCCTATAATCTTATGATGAATCATCGTCTTTTTAATTTTATTTATGGATAATCTTATTAAAGAATAAATGCCCACACCAAATATCAGAATATACTGTACTAAAAAAATATAAACATATCTATCGTTTCTTCCAAATTTAAAGAACAGTAAAAATAATAATAAAGACATAGTAAATGATAAAATCAATATCTTTACTTTTTTATACTTCAACATAAAAACAAAACTCAAGAAGATAGTTATTATTATAACAGAGGGTATAAAAAAACCCAAATTAAACCATTGATGAACCGGAAGATTGTTAGGATTAAATAAAAATCCGAAAATCCAGGAATTAGAAATTATTGCTTTTTGAGTGAATAAAAGGTCAATCCCATTTTTTCTCAAAAGACCATAACTTGCTAATATAAACACAATACCAATTAATAGAGTGAATAAAAAGAACAAGCTTTTTCTACCGAAGGTAAGAAAGAATTTCATGATATAATCTAAATTAAACAAGCAAGAACAAAATACATATGGAATTACTATGATAAAAGTCCCCATAAAGATTACGGGGGCGTAATAATAAATCACTAAAAATAAAATTATACATGTGACAATTGAAAGAAGTTTATAAATTAAAGCTTTGTTTTTTTCTAAAATCACGTATGTAAATATACAAAATAGCAATATAAAAAATAGAGAAAATTCATAACCCCTAATATAACTTGCCATACCTATCGCAAAGGGGGATATTGCAAATAGATAACATGAGATGATTCCTATAAATTTATTTATTTTTTTTGCAAATAGATATATTAGAATGATATTAATTGAAGAAAGTGCAATTAACAGGAATTTTGCTGATAATATATTTAAACCAAAAAGTTTAAAAGAAAGATAACAAAAATAGGTTACTATAGAATCTCTTTTATAATTAAAAAAACCTTCTTGAATCAAACGTTTAGCTGCGTTTAAATGGTTATATTCATCAATAAAAGGTGTGTGAATATCAAGAATAGATATTCTAAGGTATATGCCTAAGATTATTATTCCAGTCAATAACAACCAATACCACGCCCCTTCCCCATAAACCCAACGCGCCAAAATATATGGCAACCTTGCCAACCAAACAAAAGGTGAAACTAATGCTCTTATAATACTCACAAAATACCTCTTCTCTTTCCAAGCCCTACCAACCCCATACTCAAAATTAAACCAAGCAAAAAAAGGGAATTTCTTATCAAACTCTTCATACCTCTTTTTCTCTGCCTTCTCTTCATCCTCCTTCTCCTTCTCTATCTCGCCCACAACATCCCTATTCATCCAGAACACCAATGCTCCAATTGCGATTGTCGCAATTGTAAGAAACAACTGATAAGGCTTAAAAAAACTTGTAAAAGAACTCATAAACTCAAATTTTAATGAAGAAACTGTTACCAATAACAACAAGAACAAAAAGACATATTTCGGAAGCTCAAACCAAAACCCCGCGCCGGTTTTCTTTCTAAAAATAAGGAACAAAAAAATAAATACAAAACCTAGAAGGACATAACCAAAATATGGGCTGTAAAAATCAAAAATCAAGCCAGAAATGTTCAGCAATATGGCTAAAACGAATAATGCTAAGAATATTTCTACGAATGTTTTTGAAACGCGCATGTTATTCCTACTGGTCAGACAAGCTATTTATTATTTTTGAAACCCAGCCTTCTCTCTTTTCTTCTTTCTTTTTAGCATCTATAATGACCCTGATTTTTTCTTTTTTATAATCTCCTCTAGTTACGGGTTGTCTTAATTTTTCTTTTTTTAATTCTTCTTTCTTCAAAGAATCAACTTTCCTCAAGAAATCAAAAACCCTGAGGTAATAAAGCATAATTATCGAGCTTAAAATCATCAAACTCCAGAAAGCCTTCTCTGTCAGGCCTGGAAAATCTAATGGGCTTTTGAACAAGGAAACGATTGACAAAATCAAAAGCCCTGAAAAGAGAAAACTGAAAAAGAATTTTCTTTCTCCTGCAAGCGCTGTTTTAAATTTTCTCAATTTTGGGTCTTTTTCCAATTTTTCTAATGCTGCCCGTTGTCTTATAATCTCTGTTTCTCTTTGTCTTTGCTCTTCAAGCTTTCTCTTAAAATCTCGCTCTATTCTTCCCTTTTCCTTGTATTCTTCATATTTTATCTCTTCAAGATATTCCAAATCTTTTTTTCTTTGCTCTTCAAATTTTCTCTGCTCTTTTGACATAACTCCCGAATAGAGCTGGTCTAATTCTTTTGCTCTCTCAATAACCCTTTCTTCAAACTCCTTATGTTTCTTGTCAAGCTCTTCTATCTGCGTTTGATACTCTCTTTTTAGTCTTGTTTTTTCTTTAGCTTCTTCTTGCTCCCTTCTATTTAACTCTTCTAATGTCTTATTTTTTTGTTTTTCTTGGATTATTTCACTTTTAGAAAGGATTTTAGAATACATACTGCTTACATCCTTGCTTTTATTAATAATCTCTTCTTCAAATTCTCTGTGCTTCTTATCAATCTCCTCAATCTGCTTCTGGTGTTCTCTTTCTATTCTTGCTTTTTCTCTTACTTCTTCATACTCCTTCTTTTTTAACTCTGCTATCTCTTTTTCTTTAAGGTTCCTAAGATATCTTTCATAGCTCTTTCTTTTTTTGTATTTTTCCTTCCACGCAATTATGATTTTCTTGAATTTTGAAACATCTTCTTCAGAACTACCTTTTTTTTTACTTGTTTTTAACTTTTTTAGCTCTTTTTTTAATTCTTCAATTTCTGGCTTATTAGCTTTAGTCTTTTCTAACGCTTCATTTAGATCTTTTTTTAATCCAGAAACACTATCCTTGAAATAATCCTTTAATTCACTAATACTCCTTTCTATTTCCCTGTCAAGTTTTTCATTTAATTCACTATTGACCTTTTCAGGATTCTCTCTAGTTTCCTTGACTTCTTTATTAAGAGAAGACTTAATAGAACCTATATCTGCTTTTATTGCCTGAAAAGAGTTTTTGAGTTTTTCATCAATAACTCTAAATCTGTCATCCACTTTCCTGTTTACATAATCTCTGATATCTGGCATTTTGTATTTGTTTTGCTTGAATTTTATGTATTTCTACATCAAAAAAATCCTTTTGTTTATTCGTTGGATTTTTTGGATGCTCTGAAATGTACGGCACCCGTAAGGGTGGTTTGAACCACATTTCAGACATTGAAGTTTCTTCCTAAGAAACTTCATCAGAACTCTTTTTCCCTGCTAAGAAGGATAAGTTTTTTGGGTTTAAAAAGATAATTGTAATATAAACCAAGAAGATTAGTTATTAATAATTCTTAGAACCTCTTTATATAATGGGTCAAAAAGAGCCTTCGAAAGAGAAACTGCATCTTTTACTTCTTCTATTTTTGGCCGATATCCGTAATAGTTAATATTATGTCTGAGTATTCTAAGATTATCCAATGCTCCAAGAGGCCTGTTCGTCTCCACGTTTAGTTTCATTAATTCTTTCATACATCCTGCATGATCCTGGAATATTTCTCCCTTGTTCGTCAATAAAGCATCACCAAGCATCCTAAAACTTTCGTAGATATTTCTTATTATTGTAGAAGCAGATTTTTCATTTAATTCTATTGTAAAGGTGTATTCCATTTCTCCCTTGGCAGCCTGAATTAGGCTAAGGGCATTTTTATTATCTGGACGCTTGTATCTTATGGTCATGGCTTGACCTCCAAAAATCCATCTAAAATTACCCCATTTGCTATATTAGCAAATAAGTTTAAATCAATTTTATTTCTTGAGAATATATGGAGGTTTACTTGAACATTTTTTCTAAAGCCCAATTGGGGTAAGGTTCCCAGATGTATTATCCTCAGATCTTCATTTCCAAGAACCTCTACAGCAATATCCAAATCACTTGTTCCCATATCATCCCCTTTTCTATAACTGCCGAATAAAATTACTGCTTTTGGATTGCCGATTAATCTATAAATCTCCGCAATTATTCCGGAGCTGTAAACTAACGAAATGTTATGTCCAATTTTGTACATCCTATTATAACGATGTTGAATATTACAATGAATTCTCCAGGATTTTCCGATTGGTTCAACAATTAAAAAGTTTTCTTTTGCCAAATCCGTGACAATTCGGCTTGCTGTTTTTTTGGATATTCCTAATTTTTTAGAAAGTTCAGTTAGAGTTATCTTAACTTCAGGATAAGCAAAAAACCAATAAAGTATACTAAGAAATCCCTGATTAAGCTCTAATTGGTCAACCTTCTTTAACTTTATTTCCCCGGTATGGTCCTTGGGTATCATGAGTATAGTAACTTAGGTTACTATATAAATCTTTTGGTTACCATAAGGTAACATAAGTTACCAAAGCTAATTATAGCCAATCTCATCACACTTGGCAGTATCATTCCCATAAGGCCAGACTTCCCCAAAAACACCCAAAAACTAAACCCTTAACTCACTTATCTTTTTTGCCTTCTCAAAATCTATATCAAACTTTTTCTCAATAAATACTCCTTTAAATGAATCCTTAAATTTCGGGTCATTAACTACCCTATTAAGCTCTTTTAGATGTTTATTCAAATCTTCAATATTTCCGACAAACAACATTCTTTTTATTAAGTCTAAATCTGAATCTTTTGCCAAAGCGGCAATATCCCTGAAATCTGTTAATCTGCCTGAATGGATCTTTGTTATGATCAGCATTTCTCTACTTGGGACCATAGCACTAACTTCTTTTTCAATACCAATTATTTTTCTCCTTGAAGAGTTCTTTAATAACAGATCATAGCTAAATGAGGCATTTGTCTTTCTTGAAGCCAAAGCATCAATCATAATGTCAATACTTGCAGTATTTTTGTCATATCTAATAAATTTTGAAGAATAAATATTTTCTAGTTCTTTACTAATTGTTTGTTTAAATCCCTGCTTTTTTAAAATTGTTTCAAATTTTTCCAAATCTTTATTTTGAATAACTATGTCTGCATCAACAGAAAATCTATGTTTAAATGATGAAACCGCATATCCTCCAACAATAATAAATTCTAACTTTTCATCTGTAAATATCTGTAAGATTTCAAAAATATCATTCTCTTTTTTTATTAGTTTTTCCATTCTAAATTAAATTTGTTTCTTTATATTTAATTTTTAATCTTTTATGATACATCTCTTCTATCATTTCTAAGGCTGGTTGAAAATTATAAATATTCGCTCTCATAAAATCTATTGTGCTATCTAATGTCTCAATATAACTATTTTCCTTCTTTGTACAAATTATTTCTTTCACCATCTCTGGGGAATAAAAAATTCCCTTATTAGCGTTGATCTTTAATCCTAATTTTTTGCAATATTCCAAGAATAAGGTATAATCTTTTTCCCTTACTTTAATAAAAATAGGATAATAATCTCTGTATCGAGCAATATTATATCTTCCTTCTGTCCACAAATAAACCGCATCCGTTTTAGTAAAGCAATACTCTATGCCAAATAATTGCAAGGCAGAGTAATAAAATTGAACATTATTCAAGTTTTCTTTAATAAATCTTAATATACTCTTATAAGAACGATTACTTTTTTGTAACACTATTCCTCTCCATTTTTCTTTTAATATCCCCTCTTTAATTAATTCTTCTGTCCATTTATGAGTCCAGCCATAAGATAACCCTATTCTTCCAGAGATAGAGCTAATGCTGTCTTCATTTCTTGCAGATATTAATATCTTTAATACATATGGGTTCAATAATTCTATGTTCATACTATCATTATAATGATAGTATTTATAAATCTTTTGTTTTATAGAAAATCTTCATTCTAACTACCAATCTCATCACATTTAGCAGTATCATTCCCATAAGGCCAGACTTCCCCATAACCTGCTCTTACTATCTCCTTATTCACAAAAACCTCTTCTCCTGACTCATTCAAGTAAACATACCTAAGAAGCCTTCCATAAACGTCTATTTCTGAAACATCTTTTTCAAGAATAACTGTTTTATTCTCAATTAAGCCTGCTAAAAACAGCTTAGCTTCTTCATATCCTTTCTCGCCTTCTTCAGGAGTATCAATGCAAATAAGCCTTGCTTTTTCCCCGCTTTCAAGCTCAAATGTATCCCCATCAATAATTCTTGAAACTTTATTACTGCGGCAGTAAAATATCCTTAAATCACCGCTACCATATTCAAGACTGCAATTTTCCACTAAATTATTAAAATTATCTCTTTGACTTCCCTTAAGCTTGACAAATGAAAAATAATCAGCAGTAACATAATATTGTCTTTTTGGCATATCCGAATAATTTATTATTTTTGCTCCACTATATATGTCCACAATCTCTCCTGTTGAATTAATGAAAGATATCTGGTCATTCCCTTGTCCGGTCATACTAAAAGGAATAACATAATCTGGCTTTCTGATATACCACTCAACATCAGCAGAAAATAAAGAAATTAGTGTTGTATTTGACTTTAATTGTTCTGTTAAGTTTTCTGGAACAAGTTTATAATTTGTCCAAGGAGCACTGGCATCATTATAATTATAGTCTATAGGATTTAGGACATTGACATAGGTATATGGGAAAAAAATATTTGATGGAATAATCAAAAGAGCAACAACTGCTATGAGAATTATTTTTCCGAATTTTTCATATAAAAATGACATTAAGAGGGAAGAATAAAGCACAAGCGGGAAAGCAAAAAAATAAGCATACCTCAATGCGAAAACATCTAAGGAAAATATTCCCGTAAGCATTATCAATGAAGGAATGATTATCAACAAAGTCAATCTTTTTTTCTTGAAAAATGCCCATAAAACTCCCGGAATAAACAAAATCAGCATATAGAACATATTTGAAGTATAATCAAAATATCTAATAGCAATATTCCTAACAAGATTAGAAGACTCTTCTGTCAATCCAGAAGAAGAAACAGAAACACTGGAAAGTGTTGATGCAGGAATAAAATCTCTTGCAAGAAATAAAGCAGGAATCAATGAAAGAAACCATTGTTTTCTGTTGTAGAACAGAATATGCAGGATGAAAAAAGGCGCGAGAATAATACCTGCTATCTTTGTGTCAATAGTAAGAATAAAAGAGGCAATGGCTAGATAAAGAAACTTGGGATTTTCTTTTGACTTGTATAAAAGATAAAGCGAAAGAAAAAACATTAACTGGAAGAGTTGATAATATCTTGCCTGTCTTGAGAAGAAAACTTCAAGGAAAAATACAGACATAAACAAGGCAGAAATAATTCCGCCCGATTTAGAATATTCCTTTCCAATGAAATAAGCAAGAAGAACAGTCAAAACTCCGATTAATGCAGAAAAGATTCTTGCTCCAAAATCATTCATAAAGAAAAAGAGGGAAAATGCCTGGAAATAATGAAAAACATATGCTCCCCCATAAAACCAGCCAGAATCCAAAAGAGGAATTCCTTTTTCGAGGATATTCTTGCTTACCATTGAAGAAATGCTCTCATCAATCCACAGGCTTGCATTTCCAAGATTATAGACTCTTAAGAATAAAGCAAAAACAAGTATTGCTATTAAGACCCATAATTCAATCTTAGAAATCCTGCTTTTTTCCATGATTAAGGTTATAATTCAAACTTTTAAAATCTATACTTATTCATGCCGCCCTGAAAATCTTACTGCCAAAAATGTCACAAAAAAGAAGCTTTTTACTGCCAAAAATGTCATGAAATAAAGCCAAATATACGCTGATATGCTAAATATCTTACTGCCAAAAATGTCACAAAAAGGCAAGATTTATAAACCTTCTAGTACTAAACAGGTTATGAGCTATATTGAAAAGAAAAATCTAAACGAAAAAATTCACGCCTATTTTGTAAAAAAAGTTTCATTTATGGGGCAAGTATTTGTTATAAAAAAATACATAGGCGCAGACTTGTCTATGTTTAATAAAGAGAAGTATATCTTGGACAATCTGGAAAATCTTTCTGGCGAAGAGCTCAAATTCAGGCTAAAATTTTTAGAGCAAATCCAAAAAGAGCTTTCTCATAATGAACAACTTCCTAAAAAAATAGAATCACAATCAATCAAAATTAATTATTTATTAGATGGGAAAAAATGCGAAAATGAAGCTAATACAGAATTCGCAAAAGAATTCATATTCAATTCTAATAATATAGAAGGTTCAAAGATACCATCTGAAAAAGTAAGAGAGATAATTGATACAGGAGATACCCGATATGATGATAAAAATGAAATAAAAGAGGTAAAAAATTCAATTTTGGCTTTTGAATATCTGCAAAAATCCTTCAAGTTTAACCTATCTTCAATAAAACGGCTTTACCATATATTAACAAAAGATTTATTCATGCAAGGCAATATTCCTTATCCCAAGGGTTTTAAAAAAGAAGAAGTTATTGTAGGCAATTCGCAGACAACTCCTTATGAAAAAGTTGAAGAAGAGCTTACTAATCTTCTGAAATGGTATAGAATTAATAAAACAAAAATACATCCCTTAATTTTAGCATTTGAATTCCATAAAAGATATGAGTTTATTCATCCATTCAGGGATGGAAACGGAAGAACAGGAAGGCTGATTATGAATAAGATACTAATGAGCGCAGGATACTCTCCTATAATTGTATATAAAGAGAATAAATTGGCTTATTTTAATGCTCTCGAAAGGTCTCAGGAAGGAAATCTAAAAAATTATTATCAATTTATGCTGGAACAGGCAGATAAAAGTTATGATTATCTTCTGAAGGTTATAGGGAAATATTAAGTGAGAAAAAGAGTAGCTTAATTAAAACCCAACAATAACTTTTAAAATCCGGTTTAGAAGCATTCTTTATACTTCATCATAGACTTATACTTCCAAAGAAGGCTCGTTGTGCCCAAACTTGTCTCAATGCCCAAATCACCATTATTACGCGCCTTTTTTACAGTAGC
>Ga0247842_10000729_pt1 | contig 63844 bp, 78 predicted proteins | sample LaCruzMarch2015__3_FD_192411 | JGI IMG/M metagenome (GOLD analysis project Ga0247842, IMG submission 192411) | Freshwater microbial communities from meromictic Lake La Cruz, Castile-La Mancha, Spain - LaCruzMarch2015_19m | ecosystem: Environmental > Aquatic > Freshwater > Lake | place: Spain... | reverse complement strand
TCTTTTAGATTTAAAAGAAGGAAAAATAAAAAGGGTGGCTTAATTTCTTCGGTTCGGCTTTTCGCCCCTCCACTCGCAACACCATTTCCAGAATACGCTTAATGTTAGTTAAATGGTATTGCTCGCCCTACCCCCCGCTCGCTTCCTAAAATTATATGACTAAAGAAAGGTGATAATTATAGTTACTATAAAGAGGTAACAAATAGAAAGATTTATAAAGAGGTATTTCCTAATAAAATTATGGAAAAACCAAACTATAAATTAAGACTAAAAGACTTTATTCCAGTAAGTGGTTTATTAAAGTATATGCAAAGAAATCCGGAAGATATAATATCTTATATACCCACAAAAGAAAAAGTAGCTTCAGATAATAGAGAGCTTATTTTATCAGCGTATAATAGTGTATTAATTACTGCCGCCCTAGCTTCTGGTGTGTTAGGTTTGATAGGAAAATTATCTGAATAATCATGGCATTAAAGAAACTCGAAAAAATATGTGCAACAGTTGCTTTAGCAACTATTCTTGCAGCACCTTTTATTAACTGCAAAGAATATCCAAAAACTTTTTTAGCAGTTGCAGGAGTAGGTCTTACTGCTGTTGCGGGTGGAGTAGGAAGTTCATTCAGACGCGACTATAAAACTTATTTGCAAATGAGAAATTATTCAGAATAATTCTTGATTTAAATATCTTTAGTGTTACTTAACTGATATTGTTCGACACCATTCACAGCTATTGCCGGGACATTCAGAATCCAATAACTTCAACGCGCCTTTCCACAACTTCTCTGCATCACTAGAACAGACTTTCATCTCCACTAGTTTTGTGTCAAAGATAACCTCACCTGTTTCTGAAACTTCCTTCGGATAATAGAACAATAAATATGCAAAATCTTCAACATCTCTTCCCATTTTTTCAAGCAAGAATGCATAAATATCAAGCTGGTTCTGATAATGCTCGTGCGTATCTTCCTTGAGAGGAAAACCTCTTGTCTTATAATCAAGAACAATAATCTTGTTATTTGCCTTGTTTATCAAAAGATTATCTATCCCGCCATGCAGGACATTTCCTTCTTCATCTTCTACCCATAATCCTTTTCTAGAATTTCTCCATTCTGCAAGAAGTTCTTTATTATCAAACAACTTTAAATTCTTGCACTCTTCTTTTTCTGCAATTTCAGGGGGTAGTTTTCCTTTTTCCATAAACTTGTCAAAATGCTTTTTAAGAATGCCATCCATTCCACTCGGCAGGCTTGGAAAAATGCCAACTGGCCTTTTCCAGACTTCATGATTTGTAAGCCAGAAACATCTTGGGCATTCGTGCATGAGGTTTAATGCTGATGGCGAAAGTTTGTAGGGCATTGTAACTTAAAGGAAAGGAGATATAAAAATGCTTTTACTTCTCACTGTAGCTTTCGGGAATTTTAACTGAAGCAGCACATTTTTCGCAGAATAAGTTTGGATAAAGCCTATTTGCATTATCATCTATACCTGCATCAAATCTTTTTATTCCAATTCCTTTTCCCTCGTCCCAGGGATTCTCAAAGAAAAGCCATCCTTGTTCTGGAGAAGGAGTTTTAATATCCACAACCTCATACATCAAACATTTATTATCTAAGCAGTGGGAACCCAGCACTTGTTTATATCCTGTAGAAGCATTAACCCAATATGCACAAGTTAGATGGGGTGCATTTTCCCAAGAAACTAAATCATGCCCTATTTCATGCAAGCATAATAATGAAACCCTTTTATTGTATTTTTCTGAATTTATTTTAAAAATATTGCTTGGCACACCATTTTCAGTTTTCATTCTTGCTAAAGAGACTACGCTGGCGCAACCCCATTGACTTCCAAGCACCCAATCATCATTTTGACTCTTGTCAGAATTATATAAATCTCTTGGGGTTATAACCATAAATGCTTTTTTATCCAAATCACTTCTCAGAGATTCTAACGAGCTTTTATTTACAAGATAACTATCACCAGAAAAATGAGGTATTCTTCTAAACAACTTATCACAATTTTCATTTATGAGCCTGCTTTTTATTCCCCAATGTTTTTCTACATCCTTTGCAACAAGTTCTGCTTCATTAATAGTATCTTCGTGTAAGATTATCATTTTCTAAATTATCACCAGAACTCTTTCCCTTAGTCAGATAACATCTCTTTTTTCTCTTTAAAAACCCTTTCTTGCCTAACTACGCGCCCAACAATTTATACACAAGAAATGCCGGCCAGACTATTGCCTTCAAGAATCCAAGAACACCCATCCAGAATCCTGTAGCCTGTGAAATGTAATAAATTGCAGCCCCAATAAAGCCCAATCCATAAACTGCTCCGCCTGTTCCGCATGCATGTCCGCATCGACACATTTTATCTTTTTTCATTATTTTTCCTCCTTTTATGATAATTATCTTTTTTTGGGATATAAAACCTTTTCTATAATCCCTTTTTTTCTTCTGCAAATTTATTTCGTGCATCAAGAATAATTCCTGCAGTTAAGCTTTTATTCCCGGTATCTGCAGAAGTTCGAAAATTATCATAATCCAAATCGAGCTCAATTTTTATATGGTAAATGTCTCTTTCATTTGTTTTACTTTCATCCTTGCCTAATCCCATTTGTCCTGCAATCCAAGCATCTAAGATATCACAAAGTTTATCTCTTGCTATATTGGTACTGTTAATCTTCGGAATTCCAGAATTAATATCATATTCTAATGCGAGATATAATAAATTAGTCATATTTTGTTGATTTAGAATATAATTTAGAGATGATCTTTTCAATCTTATGAATACCTTTTGCACAAAAATCAGGTCTTTTGTCATCTTTTCCTATCAAAATCGTAATTGCACCTATGCTTCTTGGGACTTCTAAATCTTTTTCATAATTATTTCCTATGCAGATATCCCCTTTTTTTACCATAGAAAAACATTCTGTGCATGGTTTTTGTCGACTGAAACAATCTGCCCCATAATAATTATCTATTAAATCAATTATCCCAATTATTCCCAATGTCTTCTTAACAAGATTCTTAGAAACATTGCTTAAAACAATAATTTCGAACTTTTCCTTAAGGTTTTTTATTATTTTTCGTAACTTTTTATCCTTCTTTAAATTAATCTCTACTTTTTCAATGATATTATAAAAAACTTCCTTGCTTATTCCCATTTCGCTCAAAGAAGCGATGGTTCCCCTGCTTTTTTTGAGTTCTAAATATGTTTTACTTTTATCTCCTAAAAATTCCAGAATGGCTTGTTCTCTTCTTTGTCTCAGAGAATTATCAACATATAGAGTTTCATCAAGATCAAATATTATTTTTCTTTTTTTATCTGTCAAATGCACTCCTCCAAGCTTTGGATTATGGGCTGTTTTTTTGTTAATACATTTATCGCCAGTTTTTTTAATGTTTCTTTTGGAGTTGTTTTAGTGTCAAAATTAATGAAAGAAAGAAAAGACTCCCCAATAAAATATCTTGCCCTTTCTAATGTAAAATCATCAAAGTTTCCCAAAAAAGCCATGGCAATATCTAATGAGGCTGTTTTTTTGTTTCCAAAATAATCATAATTGTTAAAGAAAGTTGATGCACAATATCTGCCAACATCTTTTGCAGTATCATTAAAGCCCTCTTCATCCGGGTCAATAAGCTTTATTCCATTATCAAAAAGAAGGTTCGCAGCATTCAGGTCATTATGGCTTGGTTGGGATGCAACTTCTTTAAAGATATCAAAATCAAAATCCTGGAGTTCATCATCAGAAAAAAATCTGGCTGATTTTTTTCTATACTTCTCAAAAGATTTTCTTATTATAGGCCGTATGTCCTCTCCGTGATGATGACCATTTCTATAGTTTTGATTTAATATGCCCCCACAAATAAGCATTTTTTCTACTTTTTCATTAGAAGAAAGATCAAAAAAACATTTTCCATCAATAAACTCCATTAAATAAGCATTATTTTCATGGACGAATAATTTTGGGATAATATCCGGATAAATCCCGCCAAGTCTTTTTACTTTTTCTGCTTCATTATCACTTTCCAGATTATTTATCTGCTTGAAAACATATTTTCCATTTTCACAATCTATCTTCAGAAGAAAATTCTCTTTTCGCCATATAGAATAAAGCCTGTCCATAGACAAAACTTTCTTTTCCCTGAGAAAATCGTTAATTCCAGTATATTTTCTAATCAATTCTTCGTGTTCCATCTTTTTTCTTATGTTATGAAAACCAGAAAAAGATATTATTAACTTAATGTTTAACAAAAACTAAACCAAAAAGTTTATAAAATAAACTTCCTGAACAATAAAGAAATGGTGATGAATATATTAATTCCCGAGATGGAATCAAGGCCTTCTAATACAAAAGATGCTGTTATAAGCATTCTGACAACAGATTGGCCTCTTTCTCTTCGACAAATATTCTACAAGATAAAGAAAAAATATAATTATTCAAGCTCTTATCAAGCAGTTTACAAGGCAGTCAAAGAACTAAAAGAAAAGGAGGTTCTCATAGAGAAGGATAAACGGTATATGATTAATATTGACTGGGTAAAGGAAGTACAGTCATTTACAGACATAGTAGAGACGAATTACTACGCCAAAGAAAAAGCACATAATCTTTCAGGGCTTTCAGAGTCAAGGCAAAAAGAGGATCTTATTATTCTTAATTTTGAGAGTATTTTTGATGCAGAAAAATACCTTTATTATTTTATGAAATATCATTTGCTTAAGTCAAGCAGAGACAAGGTATGTTATTGCACAAACATAGAATGGCGGCCAATTTTTTATCTTAGATCAGAATATAATTACTACACTCGGCTTATAAAAAAAGGACATAAATTTTATTTTTTATGCTCTGGCAGGACAGAACAGGAGGATTTCTGCGGAAAATTTTACAAATCTCTTGGGATAAATTTCAAGTCAACAAACGGAAACTTTTCAAATGACACGCTTATTTTTGGTGATTTTTGCATTAATATTTTTATTCCAGAAGATACAAAAATAAAACTAAGAAAGTTTATGGATAAAAAAGAGGTAGGCCTGTTAAAAGACGTTTTAAATAGCAAGTCTTCAGTGAAAGTAATAATTAACCGGGATAAAAGCCTGGCAGAGGAATTAAAGAAGCAAACCATCAGAAAATTTTGAAAAATTAAGTTTTTCCCCTGCTCGTCCTAACGGACTCGCTTACCCTCTGACCAAACCTTTTATAAACTGTAAACTAGTCTTTACTATCATGGCAAAAAAGAAAAGCGAACGAAAAGAAGCATGGATGAGAATTCTTGTTGCAATAGTTACAGGCATAATACTCGCCGCATGGGGGCTTCTTATAAGAATATTCGTGCTCTTTAGCTGGCTTTATGCTGTTTTTACAGGAAAAAGAAGCAAAGGCATGGCAGAACTTTCAGAGATATGGAACACGCAGCTTTATGACTTTTTGAGATATATCACTTTCGTAACAAATAAAAGGCCGTTTCCTTTTAGTTCTTTGAAGCCGGTTATCTCGAAATTTGAATAAGCTTCTATCTTATGTTATAGTATCTATATCTGACTTTAACCACCAAAATCCATAAAAACTCTCCCTCTCTAAATTAATTATGGCAAAAAAACAATATTTATTTTTATGTCATGAAGGAGCAAAACGAAGCCCTACTGCAGCAAGTGTTGCCAGAGAAATCGCAGAAGCCCGTGGCTTGAATATTGAAATGAATTATGGAGCATCAAGTGCAATTCATTCTGAAAATGCAGAATACATGGCAAAACATCTTTTTAGATATGAAAAAATAATAGTGATGCAAAAAGATATAGCAGATAAATTAAAGAATATTGGGGCTGATATGTCCAGAGTTTTTTGTATTGATATAGAAGATAATTATGAAAAGCATGATGAGCAATTAAGAGAAATTTTAAGAGAAAGACTGAATGATTTAATCAAAACTTCTAACTAGATATATACTCAATATTGATAAACGATTTAAACCAAATTTTGCTTATAAACAAATGCCAGACGCAAACGAGTCTAGTAATCCTCCCGCACCTGAAATACTTCCTAAATTCAAAGAAATAAAATATTCAAAGAATAAAAATCTTATTCTTATTCGAAAAGTTGTTGTAGGATTACAATGCGATTCTTACTACGCTTATCCTTGGGCCCATATGATGAAAGAATGCTATAATCAGCAAAATCGAGTGTATTTTAAAAAATTTGGAACATATACAAAAAGAACAGATGGAACAGATATAATGGGTATGATAATTTTAGGATTATTCAGAGATTCTTTGGCAGATATTACTCTGGAAGGAGAAGATAGAGAAAGCTTGAGAAGAGGGGCTCTTCGTATTTATGCCGGAGTGACCACCCGTGGAGAAAAACCTGAATTTGAAAGATTGAACGGGGAATATATACATATTTTTCCCAGCCCTATCCCACAAACTCGCTCGTTCTTGTGTGAGACAAGACCTGCTTTGGAAGGTGGTAAGAAGCATTATCCTGGTGATGATTTCTAAGGCTTGCTCGCAAAACCTGTACATTCGCACCCGCACTTTAACTTATCAAAAACCTTAAATAACCTACAAATCTAAATAGAATTAGAGGTGTTCTACTCGCAAGTAGCTCTTCGTAATGAAGAGAAAAAGTAGTCAAAGCTTACTTGCTCGCCTCAGAACGTTTTCTGAGAAAATTAAAATGACAAAAAAAGCAATGTATGCATTTTCAGGAGACCCAATTACCTATGGTCATATAGACATAATAGCAAGAGCTTCGAGCGCTTTTGATCACGTGGTTGCAGGAATAGGCGCTAATCCTGATAAAAAATATATGTTCAACCTAGAAGAAAGAACTGAAATGGCTAAAAGATCTGTTACAAGATTCAAAAATGTAGAAGTAGTATCATTTCAGGGATTATTAGTTGATTATGCATATGAACAAGGAATTGAAGTAATAGTTAAAGGCGTAAGAAATGCAGTAGATTTTGATTATGAAAATGTCCTTCATGAAGTAGGAGTAAGTCAAAAACTTGGAATTGATACCCATATTCTTTTTGCAAGACCTGAATTAGCACATGTTAGTTCAAGTGCAGTAAAATCAATACAAAAAGAGCAAGGATTAATTCATGAATATGTCCCATTATATGTAAAACAATGTCTTGAAGCTCGTATGTCTGAACAGTATATTGTAGGGGTTACAGGAGAAATCGGAGCAGGAAAATCTATTTCAAATTTGGTTCCAAGAGCAGTTGAAGAATATATTCAACAAAATCAACTTTATCAAAAATGAAATACATTGAATGTCCTGAAGAATACTCTGGAAAAGAGAAAAGTTTATTTCTGGCAGGAGGAATTTCAGAATGTAGAAATTGGCAGCTAGATTTAGTAAAGATGTTGGATAATGAGAATCTTGTTTTAATAAATCCAAGAAGAAAAGTTTTCCCAATGAATAATCCCAATATAGAAGATGAACAGATAACTTGGGAGTATAAACATATTCAAAGAGCTTCTGCTGTTTCATTTTGGTTTCCCCCAGAGACATTATGTCCTATAACTCTTTATGAACTGGGTATACAAAATGCTGGTAGAAAACCAATTTTTATTGGAGTTGATCTAGAATATGCTAGAAGGAAAGATATTGAAATACAAACAAGACTTGCGAGGCCAAAAGTGAATATTGTTTATTCTTTAAATGACTTAGCTAAACAAGTTAAGAATTGGATCAGAGATAAAGATTAAATACCTTATTGTTATAATAACACTATGGAAAAGGGATGGAAAGATTATGAAAAACCTTCTGTAACTGTTGATATTACAATATTTACTGTGCAAAATAATGAACTCAAAGTTCTTCTTGTCAAACGAGGAGTAGAACCTTTTAAAGACAAATGGGCAATTCCCGGCGGATTCGTTAAAATGGATGAATCTTTAGAAGATGCTGCAAAAAGAGAATTAAAAGAAGAAACAGGTGTCGGAGAAGTTTATCTTGAACAATTGTACAGTTTTGGAGACCCAAAAAGAGATTCTAGGGGAAGGGTCATTACAATTGCTTACATGGCATTAATAAATTCTGAAAAGATAAAACTTAAAGCTGCAACAGATGCTTCAGAAGTCCAATGGTTTTCAATAAAAAAAATTCCCACTCTTGCTTTTGACCATAAAAAAATACTTGATTATTCTTTAAAGAGATTAAAATGGAAATTTGAATATACTACTGTTGCTTTTTCTCTTCTTCCGAGGGAATTCACCCTTGGTGAAATACAAAAAATATATGAAATCGTTTTTAATCAACAGTTTGATAAAAGAAATTTTTCTAAAAAAATACTCTCACTGAATATTTTAAAAGAAGAGGCGATTAAAAGAGATGTTTCTCACAGGCCCCCTCAACTTTACTCGCTTAAGTCTGGGACAAGAGAGGTTATAGAAATAATGAAGAGTAAAAGTTAGTTTAGTCTTTGGTTTACTTACTCTCAAACATCTTCTTAGCAATATAAATCTTTAAAAGTCATACATGATAATATTTCATATGGATCCCATAGAATATCATTTTAAATCAGGAACTCAAAAAGCAGAATTTCTTAGAATTGTAACCCAAAATTATCCTTTTATACGAACAACAAAGAACGAATGTGGTTATATTCTAAGCGGTGGAGATGCTTCTGACGGATATAACGAACGAGTTATTGCTGTAGTCAGGAAAAAAAGTATTTTGCTTGATGGATTTGAAACTTCTGAAGAAGCAAAAAGGGCAAATACCTGTGCAAGACTTAATCTTACAAATCTGTGTACAAAGCAATTAGGATAGATAATAAATAGTTTTAAAAACCAGCTTTCTTTAATATTACCGAGCGAGTCAGTTAACTTTCGGGAATAGCTCTTGAATGGGCAGAAGATGTAAAAATATCATCTTATTCTTGAGGAAGGTCCGCCCGTCCATTGCAAGAAACCCTTGCAATGACAAAACCATGTTTGAAAAAACAGCGTCGTGAGGCGTGGCTCTGGTATAGAAACGATACTGGTTTCGCAAGAAACCTGCTGGAACGAGCATCCTGGTTGATGCAAGGCTCAAATGCCGCTTCGGAAAATACAAAATATTTTCCGAATAGTAAAGGCGCAATCAGTAAAATGAGAGCGTCCTTTCCTATAGTAGAATGTTAACATGTTCTGCTCACACTCTTCGGAGAGTGAAGAACAACAGAAGGTGGCCTATGACTCGCTCATTTTTTTCTTATATATTATGTAAGATAAATGCTTTTAAACTAAATTCTTAGTAATTATACCATGGCTGAAAGAACGACACTCATGGTTAATGGTCTGCCCGGGAAAATGTCTAAAATAATAGCAGGAGGAATTTTAACTGAGTCTAGAGGGAAATATGATCTTATGGATGTTGCCTTAACAGGACCAAACCAGCTAGATACTCTTATCCTGGAAAATCGTTTGAGCCCTGCTGAAATTCATTTAATTCCTCCTGAAGAACATGAGAATACTCTAAAGGAGATTGTAGAAAATTACAAGAATAGAAAAGTGATAACAATAGATTTCTGCAAAGGCAAAGGCGTTGCTGATAGAAATGTGCAGCTATACTGCAAATACAGAATTCCTTTTGTTCAGGGCTCAACAGGAGGAGATCCAGATTTACCACCGAGACTTGCAGAAGAAACAAGAACTCCCTGTGTAGTTTATCCAAATATGGATTTAAGGATTGTTGCATGGATAGCAGGAATTGAGCATATGGCAAAAGAATATGCCGGTGCATTCAGAGGTTCAAAAATTTCTCTTGAAGAGACTCATCAAGCAGATAAAATAAAAGCAGACGGAACACCTGAAACTTCAGGAACAATGAAAAGAACACTAAAGGCTTTTAACCGTTTATTGGGTGATGGAAATTTAGTAGAAACAGATATTTCCAGCATAAGAGATAGAAAAACTCAGGCAGGATTATTCGGTGTTCCTGAAAAATGGCTTGGATGGCATGCTTATCACTTCTTTAAAGTTTATGACGAACATGATGGTGTTGAAGACTCAGAAGAATTAATATTTAAGAGACATGGTGGAGAAAGTTATAGAAGAGGAGCAATGCTTGCTGTGGATTTTTTAGCAGATGGTAAGAATAATAAATATTTTAATAATATGATTGATGTTTTAAGAACAAATTAAATGACTCTTCTCTCATTTTGAGTCATCTGTTCTAAAGTTTGTCTTTGCCTTATTAAATGTGTTTTTCCTTTTCTGTCTATTAAAACTTCTGCAGCTTCTGGATAAGAATTATAATTTTTTGCTGACATTCCTGCACAATATGCGCCTGCTCCACCTATAACTACTAAATCTCCTACAATACCTGCTTCTGCTAATATTCTTGGTTTCAATGCCTCTGAATCACCTGGAACAGGAGTTAATATGTCTCCAGATTCACAACATTTTCCTGAGACAATATACCTCTCAAATCGTCCTGTTGGCATTTCCGGAAGAACTGTTATTGGATGTTGCGCTCCATAAAGAGAAGGTCTTGTAACTTCTGTCATTCCAGTGTCGGTTATAATAAAATTATACTCTGGAGTTGATTTCACATCAATAATTTCACTAATTACTGCTCCCGCATTTGCAACTAAAAATGTTCCTGGTTCTATTTCTAGTTTTAATTTTCTTCCTGTTTTTTGAGCAAAATCTACAAACGCCTGTCTTACAGGCATACCACATTCTTGTAAATCTGTAGATTTTTCATAGCTCATTCTGCCTACCTTATAACCTCCACCAAGATTTAGTGTTTCAACACAATTTCCTAGATCAATAAATCTTTTTACAAAATCTAAACTCATTAAAGCAACCTTTTTCCAGACTTCTGGATCACTTCCAGAACCAATATGAGTGTGAACTCTCTGAATGTTAAGATTATATGTGTCTGCTATTTCAGCTGCTTCATCAAAATCCTCATGCCAAATTCCAAAACTTGAAGCAGGGCCGCCCGTATTTGTCCTATTAGTTCCCCCACTCCCCAATCCGGGATTTATTCTTACTGAAACATTTGCTCCAAAAAAACATGCTCCATAATTTTCAAGCTGTTCAAGAGAACATGCATTGTATAAAACTCCCCCCTTAAGAATTGCTGTGAGATTATCTGGGATTTTCTGAGACGTAAGCATTATTTTTTGAGGATGTATGCCTGCCTTTATTGCTCTTCTAACTTCATATTCTGAAGATGAGTCTATATGTAACCCTGCTTGATTAAATATCCTAAGAATATTTGAATTAGGATTTGCTTTCATAGCATATCTTACTGTAAGTCCGTACTCATTTGGAAAGCATAGTGATTTTCTTGTCTGTTCTTCAAGTAAATTTTGAGAATAAACATAGGTTGGTGTTCCAAATTCTTTTACAATTTCTCTTATTTGATCTTCAGAATCAAAGACTTTGCTTAATGGTTCAGGATTTTCTAAATTTTTATCTGACATTGTAAGAATTATTTACATAAATTTTAATAATTGTGCTCTAGAACGACCACTTCTGTAACTAACCGGAATATCTGCTAAGATGCATGCACCAACTTTCCCTTCTTGTTTTAGTTTATACGCTCCTCTTGCACTTGCTACCATAATTCCTGCGGTTCCATGAGAATTATTTCCATACTGGCATGCAAATTCATGCCTTGCAAAATATGGACCGGTTTTTCCTGTTGCTATAACGACTCCGTCATGTTGTTTTGCGTTAGCATGTTTTGTGTCATATGTTGCATTATCAACAAATTCAACAGAAGTTTTATATCCCCTATAATAACCCTCCATTTCTAGAGTTTCTTTTTTTACTCTTGCTCTTTCTTCAGGAGTATCATTTTCTAAGACAATTATTGCTTCTCTTGTGACTGTTTTTGCTTCAGGAAGATGTTCTCCTCTTCTTGCCATTTCTATAAGTTCAGGAACTGCATGTGTGTATTGTATACCTTTTTTTACTCCCTTAATTGTTAAAAGGGCGTTAGAGTGACCCATGCTTTTTCCGCCTTCTGGCTTAAGTCCATAAAACGGAGCAGGTTTGTCTCCAATAGCGTAAGAATCAAAAGCAATTCTCATTTCTGAAAATGTTCCCGGATCCCATCCTGTTGAAAGAACAGCAAGATTTCCTCTGGGTCTTGCAACAGCGTCTAAAATATCATGATAATCGGAAATTCTGGGGTGGGTATCAAAAGTGTCTAGTGTTGTGGGAAAGTATTGTGCAAAATATGGACCCTGTCCTAATTGTAATAATTCACTTCCCCGACTATTAACAAGTTTTGTAATAAGATCTTTATCTTTTAGAATTTCTTGAACTTTTTTTTCATCTCCAAATAAATCATTTTTAGAACCACCACATAAAAGAGCAACATCTGCATTCAGATTTAGCCATATTGTAGGATTATCAAAAGGACAAATTTCTGTTTCAGGAAAATCTTTTGAAGCTCTTGTTGGATCTCTTGAAATAACGCCCACTAGTTCCATATCTTCATAAGCTTCCTTATTTTGTGCAATAACATCTCTGCAAGCCCGGCCTATATTTCCCCCACCGACTATGGCCATTTTTATTCTGTATTTTTCTACCATATTCTTAAACCGAATTTTAGGTTTATAAAGAAAATTGTAGTGAGAGATATATATTTTCCGCCTAATAAATGCTTATAAACAAAAATAATTCTCTAATCTTATGAGAAAGTTTATGGAAGAATTTCAAACTGCAGCCGACTGCGAATTTTGGATAGCAAGAGAAGTGGAAAAAATTCAGGATAGAGATATAAAACATTTTACTTTAACAGCATTTAGAGAAACGGCAAATGAATTTTGGACTGCTCCATGCAGCTCTTCAGGACAACATCATCCCCCAGAAGATAATGGAATTGGAGGTTTGGTCAGACATTTGATAAAGGCAGTCACAGTAGCGGAACAATTCGGAAGAAGAGAACAATTTACCGCCTATGAGTCTGATATGGCACGAGCAGCAACATTATTGCATGATATAAAAAAGAACGGGCTTAATAATTGGGAAAAAGATACACAGTACAATCATGGGATACTTGCTGCAGCATATTTGCAGACAATCGAACTAAAAGATGAAACTGCGAAACAAATAATTTTAGATTCAGTAAGATATCACATGGCTCCTTGGAATACTATTCTTCCAAATGATAAATTTTTCCTGCTTGGAGAAACAAAAGATATTTTTAAACAAATGGAAAGGAGAAAAAGTCTCTTCTCTGGTGAAGAAGTCCAAAGAGAATTGCAAGAACGATTGAGGGGATCAAGATATCATCATATAATTGAAAAATGCGTTCAGGAAGCAGATTATTGGGCGTCAAGAGAAAGCATGTCTTTTTTTCCAGGAGAACCGATAATTCCAGATAAGCGAGTTCATGATTCTCCTCAGTGATGGAATGATTTAAAAACAATTAATTCTAACTAACTTTATACGAGGGGGTAGCTCAGAGGGAGAGCACTACGCTGAAGACGTAGGGGTCGCGAGTTCGATTCTCGCCTCCCTCATCGAGGAATTTCACGAGCCTAATCCATAAGAAAGCGAGCGGGATTCCGAGCTATAATGAAAAACCAAACAAAAATAATTGTTATCACTTTTATATTAATCTTAGCAGCAGTAGCTATTTTAAGATTATTTTTTAATGGTGGCGAAGATAATTGGATAAAAGATGAAAGAGGAGTTTATGTTAAACACGGAAATCCTTCTTCAACACCCGATTATGTACAAGAACAGCAGACAGCAATTGAGGAATCATTTAGAATTTATACTATGGAAAAAAGCGATGGAATGAATTTTTCAAGTCAATGTTAGGCAGTGTTGGAGATTATGCTATTGATATTGTTAATGTTCCAAGAACAAGCGAAGATAACTTAATTAAAAACCAATGTGGAGATTATTTTAATGGGAAAGTTGGACATTTTATAGAGCTAGACAAAGAAGGGAGTATTGTAAGGGTTGTATGAAAGTACAAAGAGAAAACATTTATAAATAACCTCGACCATATAAAACTAGGAAAAAAGAGATAACATGAGAAGAATTAATAATAAAAAAGCGGCTTTTGAGATGACTATGGGAACTATTGTTATCATTGTTCTTGCTGTATCTATGCTTGTTCTCGGACTTGTTCTTACAAAAAAGATTATGTGCTCTGGAATGGTGATGACAGATAAGATTGATCAAGCTGTTTCAAGTCAAATATCTAATCTGTTTGGGGGACAAGATTTTGGGATTAAATGCATGGGCGATACTGAAACTCCTATAACTTTCGGCGGGGGCGGGGGAAGACAAGTTATTTGTGTTATAAATACCCAAGACGGCGGCGATTATACTATAGATTATACCTCTGGTGGCGTATTAACTGGTAACGCTAATGGGGACATAGCTGATTTAAGCACTATAGGCGTAACTGTTTTGGATAGCGGATGGAGTGGAAGTGTTTCTCCTGGAAAAAAGACTGTTCCTGCAATAATATTAAAAGTTCCTCAAAAAGTACCCCTTTCCAATCTTAAACTTAATATTCATGTAAAAGGTCCTGAATATCTTAATGGAGAAGATTTTGCATTATATCCAATTGTGTCACCATCAACAACAATCGGTTCTGCTATTTGTTAGTTTCTAAATAACATTTATAAAACTGTTATTCTTATTTAATTTAGACTATTAAAAAGGAGAAAATATGCTAAAACTATACAACACTCTGACCCGAAAGAAAGAAACGTTCAAACCCATAAAAGCCAAAGAAGTCGGCTTTTATTCATGCGGGCCTACTGTTTACTGGTTTCAGCATATTGGAAACCTTAGAACATATGTGTTCAATGATGTTCTTAAAAGAGTTCTTGAATATAATGGCTATAAAGTCAAGCACGTGATGAACGTTACCGATGTAGGCCATCTTACAAGCGATGCTGATGAGGGAGAAGATAAGATGGAAAAAGCTGTTTCTCGTGAGAATAAAACCGCAAAAGAAATAGCAGATTATTACTTGAAAATATTCAGAGAAGATTTGGAAAAACTGAATATTACTGAGCCAAATATTTGGTGCAAAGCAACAGAGCATATAAAAGAGCAAATAGAATTAATAAAAAAGCTTGAGGAAAAAGGATATACCTACAAAACTTCAGATGGAATTTATTTTGACACTTCTAAATTAAAAGATTATGGAAAGATTGCACTTCTTAATGTAGAGAACTTGAAAGCAGGAGCAAGAATAAATTTAGGAGAAAAGAAGAATAAAACAGATTTTGCTCTTTGGAAATTTTCAGAAAAACCAGGAGAAAGACAGCAAGAATGGAAGAGTCCTTGGGGAATTGGATTTCCGGGATGGCATATTGAATGTTCTGCAATGTCTATGAAATATCTTGGAGATAATTTTGACATCCATACTGGCGGAATAGATCATATTCCTATTCATCATACAAATGAAATCGCACAGGCAGAAGCTGCAACAGGAAAGAAGTTTGTTAATTATTGGCTTCATGGAGCTTTTTTGACATTTAAGGGGGAAAAAGTTTCAAAGAGCAAGGGGGGGCTTTACACAATAAATGAATTAGAAGAACAGGGATACAACCCTCTTGAATACAGATATATATGCCTGCTTACACAGTACAGAAGTTCTTTGGATTTTTCTCTTGAAAATTTAAATGCAGCGAAAAATGGTTATGAGAGCCTAAAGAATAAAGTTTCTTTGATTGATGAAAAAGCAAAAGGCAGTGATGGAAACGAGTATACTAAAAAATTTGAAAAAGCAATAAATGATGATTTGAATATACCTCTTGCTCTTCAGTCATTGCAGCTTCTTCTTAAGGATGAGAATGTTTCGGGAAAAGCGAAAACAGAGATTATTGGAAAGATGGATGAAGTTTTTGGTTTGGATTTGTTGAAGAAAGAAAAAGTTAGTGTGCCTTCTGAAGTAAAAAAGCTTGCTGAAGAAAGATTGAGTGCAAAAAAGAAGAAAGATTTTAAACTTGCTGATGAACTTAGAGAGAAAATTAATAAGCTTGGTTTTGCTGTTAATGATAATGCAGATGGTTATGAGATAAAGAATCTATAAAAATGACAAAACTAAAAAAACCTTTGCAAATCCCGCACCATACAGACCACGAAGGAGAGCCAAGAACAATTGATGCTATCAGAGCAAGAGCTAATTTAGAGCTCGAACATGTTGTTACAAATACAATGACTCTAAAGCAGCTGGATTCTGAAATAACAAATCTTTGCCTGAGAAAATTTCCGGATTATCTAGTAATTTTGATTGAAAGGGGTCCAAATGAAAGGAAATACTGCTCGACTATTTATATCCCAAAAAAATGTTACTAAAAATACCCCAATAAAAAAGAGAACGAAAAGAATTGCCCTTGTGATGAATTAGAATGTTCGAGACATGGCATTTGTTGCGAGTGTGTAAAATATCACTGCGAACATCCCAAAGACGGAAAGCCTGCATGTATTGACTAATTCGCAGAAGTATTTAAAAACATAATTATCTAAGGGAAACTATAAAAAAGAGGACAGAGCATGAAAGAAGAAGACTTTATTCAATTGAACTATAAACCTACTTCTGAAGATCTTATCTGCCTATTTCGAGTTGAACCTGCTACCGGAGCCAGCATGAAAAAGGCATGTGCAAATGTTGCTCTTGAAAGCAGCATCGGAACATGGACAGAAATAGGCACAGAAAAAGACTATATGAAAAAACTTGCTGCGAAAGTTTTTTCTATAAAAGGAAGTATGGTAAAAATAGCGTATCCTTCTGGACTTTTTGAGAAAGGAAATGCTCCAAACATACTCTCTTCTATTGCAGGAAATATTTTTGGAATGAAGATTGTTAAAAATCTTAGACTTGAAGATATCCAATTTCCTGCAAGCATTTTACGAAGTTTTAGGGGACCTAAATTTGGAATTGAAGGCATAAGAAGTATTCTAAAAGTAAAAAATAGGCCATTGCTTGGAACAATAATAAAACCAAAGCTTGGATTAAGAACAGAAGATCATGCAAAAGTTGCTTATGAAGCATGGTGTGGTGGATGTGATTTTGTCAAAGATGATGAGAACTTATCCAGCCAGGATTTTAACAAATTTGAGCAGAGACTTGTTAAGACTTTAGAAATGGCTGAAAAAGCAAAGTCAGAGACAGGAGAAGAAAAAGTTTATTTTGTTAATGTGACAGCAGAAACAGAGGAGATGCTGAGAAGAGCAGAGTTAGTAAAAAGTCATGGTGGCAAGGCAGTTATGATAGATGTGATAACAGAGGGTTTTGGAGCTGTTCAGACATTAAGAAAAGTAGATTTGGGTCTGGCTATCCATGGACATAGGGCAATGCACGCTGCGTTTACAAGAAATAAAAAGCACGGAATAAGTATGATGGTGCTTGCTGACCTTTGCAGGCTTATTGGAATAGACTCATTGCATATTGGAACAGCTGTAGGAAAACTTGAGGGAAGTATAAAAGAAGTGAGTGAATTAGAAGAAGAAATAGAACAAAAACATGTTACAGCTCTTAGAGACAGATTAAGCCAAAATTGGAAGAGCATAAAACCTACTCTTGCGGTTTCATCTGGTGGTTTGCATCCCGGACATGTTCCTTTTTTAATTAAAAATCTTGGAAAAGATTTGATTATACAAATGGGCGGAGGAATTCATGGACATCCTCGGGGAACAAGAGCAGGCGCAATGGCGGGAAGGCAGGCAATTGATGCTTCTATGAAAAAAGTTTCTCTTAAAGAGTATGCGAAGACGCATGATGAGTTAAAGAGCGCGATTGAATATTTTAAATAAACATGGTCTATTCGCACGGCCTACTTTTGATTATATTTTTTAAATAGAATGTTAAAAAATCTTTTAATTTGTCTTTTGATAGCGGTTCTCTTATAAGTAAATCAAATTCTGGGGGACCATTATCATTTTCTGTTTTACTAATCATTCCCAAGACAGGGATATTATCTCTATAATCACGATGGGTTCTTACTGACGATACAAATAAGTTCTCCTTAGAATAGTCACCTGAACTTTTCAATAGTATTACTCTTGTCCATTCAGGATTTGCCTGAAAAGAGTTTAATGCTTCTTCAAGTGAGGTAGAGCGTACAACCTCTGTGCAGGGAATTGTTAATCCTTTAGTCTCTTGAGAATCTAGCGTGTCATATATTAACACTCTGTTAGTAGAAATTTTTTCATGGTCTCTTACCCAATCTTTGTATAAGTTATAAACTTTGTCCATAACCTGTTCAACAGAGCAATTTTCTCTTTTTGAGATTTTTTCAGCACTCTTAAGAATTTTTTCAGATGTTTGTTTGTTTATTGCAAAACCTATAGTGGACCGACATTTACAGTCTCTTAAGAATAAGTATTGCAGATTTACTCCTCCAATAAAACCGCGTTTCTCTGTTCTTTTAAGATATTCTTTTTCACTCTTATACACTCTGCCACAGCCGCATCTTTTTGGAAAAAAGTCTATAGTTGCAAGATATATCTGTTTTATAATTTCATTTTTCATAATATAATTATAAAAATTAACTTTAAAAACCTTCCCATTGATGTTACTAAATGATAGTAACATAAATAGAACATAACATTAAAAATAACTATAATAAAAAACAATCAAAATAAATTTCACGCCGCATTCTTATACTATTTTTCAAGATACCTGAATGCAAACGCTCGAAATAAAAAATAAAATAAAAAAATAAGAAATTTCCAATTAGCTAATTATTACTAATTAGTATCTTGGCTTTTTTGGCTTTTTAGCGTAACAATCTCTACAATAAACCGGTTTTCCTTCTGTAGGCTTGAATGGTACTTCGCATTCTTTTTTACATTCAGAACAAACTGCTTTATGCATTTCTCTTGGGCCGAAATTATTTCCGCCGCTGAATCCTCTGTTGAATCCTTCCATGTTTTGATTTTCCTCCGTATAATTTAGTTAATATGTTAGAAATAAATCTAGCGTATCTATTTATTTTAAATAATATGTGTTTATAAACCTTCACATTTATTTTTTAATCTCGTCTAAAAACATATTTATCTCCTCTCTTGTAAACAATGCCTGCATTAAATGGCTCTTTCTTTCCATACAATTCTGAGTAGATTCCGCTCATGACATTTCCTAAATAATTTGCGGCTCTTACATTTTTCATGTCAGGAAGAGTGGCTTCTATAACATGGCTCATGTGACAATCTTTAGCTTGTTTTGCGATTTCAACTAATTGAGAATCTCCGCGAACATCAAGGTTTTCTACGCCTTCTATTACTTTAAGCTTTAATTTTTTTGGTGTTTCTGTACCTTCTTTAATCTGAGGCAATACTTCTGAGATATGCTTTGTTCTGCCAGCGTAATAAAGAAATCCATAGGTTTTCCATAATCTCTGCCATTTATGTCTCCAATTGCTCCGGATTCTTTCCACTTTTTCCAACAGCTCGGATCATTTTTTTTGCTTTGATTTATCATTTTGTGTTTTCTCTCTTATGAATATAAACCCTAAGAGGAAGCGCCAAACATAAAAAATAGTACGTCTTTTGCTTCCTCTTGGGAAAAAGAGGTGATAATATATGTAATATTAAGAAGTATATAAACCTTTCTATTTGTTACTACTTTATAATAACACAATAAGTCTTACTCTTTCTTAGAATTATCTAAATAATTCAGCTCTTTAACCTGCCGCTTTATATTTTCCAGAATATTATCAAGATGAGCAGATGTAAACTTTATTGCGCCAGCACATTCATGGCCTCCGCCTTCAACATGGCTATGTGGCAAGTCTTTCTTTATTCTCTTCATCATTTTCGTAACAGGCAGAACTGGTTTTGTTGCCCTCACAATAATCATATCAGAAAGATATCCCAGTGTTATTACAGGCATATTTTCTTTTCCAACAATAACTGTATCGTGTATCATTCCAACAACCTTTCCAGGAGCAGGATATTTGAACTTCATAGTATATTTTTCTAAATCGATTGTTGACAATATCACTCCGTCAATATCTTGTGTTCTCAAATATGGGAGAGTGCTTTCAAGCTGTGTTTCAACTCCTTTTCTTACTTCTTCGTTGATTATTTTTACAAATTCGGGTTTTTTATAAAGTTCCTCAAAAAGCCCTTTTCCTGCATCAAACTTTAAATGATAAGAAATAAAATCTATTGCTGTTCCTATTTCTTCAAGTTCTTTCCTTTCTTTTCCACTTTTTTTAATATATTCTTCTGTCTCTTTAATGACACACCTGTCACTTATTCCTGCCACAGCAGGAAGTGCAGAATTAGAGTAATCTTCACAAACCCATCTTCCAACTTCATATGCAAGCATCGCAGCGCATGTCTGGCTATCAAGTCCTTCAATGTACGGATTAAGATGAAGAGAAATGTAGGGATCAACAAGTGTTTTTTTATTTTCAATAACAACAGGATTATGGTGGTCAATAACAATTATTTCAAAGCCAAGGGAGTTTAGTGTTTTTACTCCAAAAACATCTTCAGGGGTAGAACCATTATCTAAAACAATAATAAGCGGTTTTTTCTGTCCATGTCCTTCAATTATCCTTTTTGTAAGAACAACATCTCTAAAGACATCAGATATCTCGTAGAACGGAGCACGGCTTGGTGAACGATATAAGTTATATTGTGGATTTACTCCAACTTTTTCCATAAACATTCTACATGAATGTTCTATTGCCATCCCTGCGTTTATTCCATCTGAATCAGAATGATGTCTTATCATTATTGATTGGTTTTCAAGAACAGCTTTTCTTATTCTTTTTGCAATTTTATAAAAATATGGCCTTAACTTTTCAAATCTATCTGATTGGATGCTGAATTCTGTGTTTATTGGTTCGCTATTTTTCTCTATTATAGGACTAAAATCTACCTTAGATTTTTCAATCCTATCAATCTCGACTTGAAGTTTTCCTGCTCGTTCATTTACTTCTCCAGAAATTTCAACGACATCATCAACATCAAAGTCAGAATCTTTTATTACAGCATCAACGCTCCCATAACCATCACTTATAGTGAAAATAACAGGTCCTGGCTGAGTTTTTCTCATTATCTTTACATTTCCCTTGTAATAATCTCTGTCTTTTAAATCAATAATAGTCCCAACTATTCTTACTTCGTGGTGTTTAAAACCAAATTCTCTTCTTGGTTCAAATCTATCTGATTTGAACGTTTTTTTGAAATTCTTATTAAATGCTTTCATTTTATTATATTTTCTTAATTTATTTTACGAGAAAAATAGTATAATCTTTTCTAACTGTTTTTCTTTTTGTGTTTTTCAACGTAATAAATAGAAGAAAGTTTTTAAATCTTTTGGTGATTTTTTTATTCGAGAAAATTTACTCATACCTTAACGCATCTGTCGGCTTTATCTTGCTAGCATTCCAGGCAGGCCATCCTCCAAATATAATCCCTGCAAAGAAGGCAAATGCCAGGCATCCAAAAACGAGTGATAGGGGAATTGCAGCAGCAAGCAATGTAGTTCCAAGATAGTTTATAGCAATATATTCCACGGTTTTTGCTAATGCTGCTCCAAGAATAACTCCAATAATGCCACCAACAAGCCCAAGAAGACCTGATTCAATCAAAAAAATCAATAATACATCAGAGTTTTTTGCTCCTATAGACTTCATAACACCAATTTCTCTTGTTCTTTCAAGAACAGAAGTGTACATCGTATTTGCTATTCCTATCCCGCCTACTATCAAAGAAATAGCAGCAACACCAATAAGAAAAGCTGTAACAATATTAAGTATCATTTCAAAACTTTTCAAAAGTTCTTCGGGAGTTAATAGGGTAAAATCAATTGTTTCTTCTTTTACTCCCCTAAATGTCATGAGCTTCTTTTTTGTTCTTTCTGCAACATCATTTATGTCTGTGCCTTCATCAATCTGGACCATGATATAATCCACCCTGTCTCCAGAATTATAGAGTTCTTTAAAATCTTCAAGAGACAGGTAAATATTTTTATCGTCTGAGGGATTGCCTATCCGTGTTAATACTGCCTTGACTTTGAATTCTTTATCATTTATTGTTAATTTATCTCCTGCTGTTACAGGCTTGCTGAAAACTTTTGAATATTTGTAGTCATATCCTATCATTACCTCTCCCCTATCTCCCTTGCCAAACAATTTTCCCTCATCAACTTTTATAGAGCTGGATTCATAAATGGCTTCAAAAACATCAATTTTATCCAGCGGTATGCCTACAACCATAAAATATCTTGTTTGCTTGTTGAATTCTACTTTTGCATTACCCATAACCATGTATGAAACAGATTTTATACCATTCACTTTTTCTATTACATTAACATCTCCCATAGTTAGCTCTACTGCTCCCCCACTTCCAGGTGCTGCAATCTGCCCAAGAGGCATTATAAAAAACTTATCTGTTCCGAGCATTCTAAACTGCTCATTTACCGCTCCTCTCAATCCTAATGAAAGGCTAATAAGAATAAAGATAGTTGCGATAGAGATGAATATTCCGAGCATGGTAAGCCAGCTTCTCATTTTTCTTTTTCGAAGGTTTCGCAGTGCGAGGATGAAGTAGTCAGATATCATTTTCTCAGCGCCTCCACTGGCTCCATCTTGCTTGCCTGCAAGGCAGGCAAAACTCCTGAAATTATTCCCATAAAAAAAGAAAATCCAATTGCTCCAAGAACAAGAGGAAAAGAAAAACTAACTTTTAAAATTTCAGAGCCAAAAGCAGAATTTGCAATCGCTGCTGCACCAAAAGACATCCCTAATCCTATTCCTGCTCCAATTAATCCTCCAACCAACCCTAAAAGACCAGATTCTATAAGGAATATAAGAAGAACATCTGAATTCTTTGCTCCTATAGACTTCATTACTCCTATCTCTCTTGTTCTTTCAAGGACAGAAGTGTACATTGTATTTGCTATTCCTATCGCACCTACAAGCAGAGATATTGCAGCAATCCCTGCAATGATAAGGTTAACAATATTTAAGATGGTGTTTATTGATTCAATAGCGCTAGTCGGTGTTTGGACTGAAAAATCTTCTTCACCTTCTTTTTCATTTCTGTCTTTTCTTAACTTTATTTTTATGTCTTCTGCAACTTCTTCAATATCCGATGAACTTGAAACTTGAACAACAACAAAATCAATCTCATCTCCTATTTTTACTATTCTTCTAAAATCTTCCTCGTTAATCAATATAACCATATTTAGTTCAAATGTGCTAGCAGAATTCATTATTCCAACAACTTCAAACTCTTCCCCATTAAGTGTTATTTTTTTCCCAGAAACTAACTCTTTCCCATACTTATCGTTTGTAAAATCATGGCCAAGAACAGCTTTTCCTCGTTCTCCTGATTTTATGAATCTTCCTGATTCATAACCAAAATTAAATGTGTCTGTTATTAAGTCTATCTGCTTTTGATTGTCTGGCACAGTTGTTGCATAATCATACTCAACTACATCATTATATTCAAAAGTCAGGACTCTTAGGTATCTTGGAATAGATTCTTCAACTCCGTCCACACTTTCAATAATCTTCAAGTCATGATCTGTAAGTTTTTTGATAGATGTACTCCCTGGAGGACCCATGCCTGTTCCTGCATTTTGTATGATAAGCTTGTCTGTTCCAAGGTTAGAGAATTGTCCAGTAATTGCTTCTTGCAAGCCTTGTCCCATTGAAATGAGGGCAACAACAGCTGCAATTCCTATAAAAATCCCGAGAAGAGTTAGTATGCTTCTTATTCCTCTTCTTCTTATGTTTCTAAGTGCTATTAAGAAAAATTCTTTGAACATTTTTTGTTATTTATCTGTTTTAATTTTATCCATTGCAAGTATATTTAATGCAATTTCAATTTCTTGTTGTTCTAGATTTGTAATATTATTTTGTGTGTAGGATTTTCTGACAGGAAATCCTTTTTTCTTAGCTGCATAAAAACCACCGCAATCAGCAAAAATTTCATTACCCCCAATAGGTAATCCCCTATTTTTTATGCCTTGAATTAATTGAGGCAATACTCTCGAAATTCTGTTTGTATTTTCTACTATTCTTTCATATAGATCAGGTCTTTCTCTTTTGGTTATATCAAGACAAATTCCAAGGGCGTGCATTTCCTCATGGCCTCTAATAAAAATATCAAGCAACTCTTTTTTTTCAGTATTATAACAATAGATTACATGAAAAAAGTGATTTTCCCCTTTTATAGACTCTAAATATGTTGTTGTACCTGCAGAGTCTTTGTTCAGTTTTGAATGAAAAATAAACTTTCTTTTTTTAGCTAATCTTTCGATATAAACTGACGGATTAGTTCTGACATTCCCATGGTCTTCAACAATTAAATAATCAGGAATATCAACTTTTAACTCAAGTTCCCTAAAAGTATGGGTATGTGTGGGCGTGCTCACAGGAGATTACCTCCCTTGAGTCTGCTTTTGGATTTTTAGAAATTCTTCTCTAGATGATATCTGAACAGCTCTGAAAACATTTGGAATATGGGGAAGATTTTGAATAACGCCTTTTTTCTCCAGATTCTCTAAATCTCGACTATTAAGATGAGCGAATATCTTAAGCCCTTCTTCTGCTCTTGCTGATCTCTTTGCTTCTTCTTCTGTTACATTAGAAAAAACATAGAGGGGTGTTTTCCCTCCTTCAGAATAGATTACATAGTTTCCGACAGCAGCGGGATTTTCCCTCCTTCTCAAAATTTCAATTAAATTATAATCCTCCATTTTATCTTAATCCTCCGTTACCATTCATACTTCTTGCCAATCTTCTATTTTTCTTAATCTTTCTCCAGACAAGCCATGCAACAATAATGATTGCAACAATAAGAGCATAAATCCATGTGTTATTCTTTTGTATTATCCCTAATTCAAGTGCTTTTTCTCTTGTATAAACTGGAATAGATATGTCAACATTATCAATCCTATCGTTATTTTCCAAATCTTTATATGTAACTGTTGCTATTAATCTTGAAGCCTGTTTGTTGAATATAACATCAAATGCTGCTGTTTCAAAATCATCAGAGGAGATAGAGCCGATATAAACTTTATCTTCTGATAAAAGAGTGTATCCTTGAGGCTGGACAGAGACAGATACAAACTTTATTTGTCCAAAACCTTTATTTACAATTTTTAATGTTACTTTGCCCTGTTCGCCCACAATGGGTGTTTCTGTTAATGCAGAAAAATCAAGAGCAACTTTTGAGCTTACTGTTATTCCTATTGTTCCTGTTTTTGAATAGGTAGTATTGTCTATTTTATAACTAACTGTATAAGGGATGTTATAGATTCCTGGCTCAATTGAACTTGCTGCTTTGATTGTGATTGTAATTTCTCTTGACTTGTCTTCTTTTATTTCATCAGTGTTATAGTCTGCGCTTCCAACCGGAACAAAATTAGGACTTGTTGCAGTTGAAGCAAAATTAAGAGAAAATGAAACATCGTCTGCATTATCATCAAGGTTATTATCTAGCATTATCTTCAGATCAGCAGATGCTCCCGGATAAAGCGTGTCTTGGCTTACGTCTTCTACGACGATTGCCGAGGTTAAATTGAGTGCTAAGATGAAGACTAGTAGTGCTGTTATTGTTATGAGCAAAGTTTTCTGTGTTTTCATAATAATTGTAGCAAAAACTACTTTAAAAAGCTTTCGCTTTATAACACTCCAAAGTGGTAACAAAGTTATGTTCCTGTTTATCTAATAGCCTTCCACTTATCTCCAACTCTTTTCGTAACCTTCTCAACTCTTCCGTCTCTTACCCAATAAACTGTTCTTGCATGCTCTTGCGCAAGTTCAGGAGAATGCGTAACCATAATTATTGTCTTTCCTTGATTATTAAGATTCTGCAAAAAATCCATGACTTTTTCTCCTGTCTTTGTATCAAGATTTCCTGTTGGCTCGTCTGCTAATATTACTTCGGGGTCATTTGCAAGCGCTCTTGCAATAGCAACCCTTTGTTGCTGTCCGCCTGATAACTGATTAGGATAATGTTCCATTCTATCTTCAAGTTCAACTAATTTGAGAAGCGCTTCCGCTTTTGTCTCTCTTTCTATTTCGTCTTTTCCCTGAAAAAGCATAGGAAGCATAACATTCTCTTTTGCAGTAAGATTTGGTATAAGATTAAAGCTCTGAAATATAAACCCAATTTTTCTTCCTCTTATCTGGCTAAGCTCTGATTCTTCAAGATGTTCTATGTCTATTCCATCAAGATAAATTGTTCCTTGTGTCGCAAGATCTAGACTTCCAACAAGATTCATCGCAGTGCTTTTTCCACTTCCACTTGGCCCCATGATTGCCACAAAATCTCCTTTCTCTACTTTTATGTCTATCCCATCGAGGGCTTTAACTATACTTTCGCCCATTTGATAATATCTTGTAACGTTCTTGAGTTCTATTATTTCGTTCATATTAAGAGAGATATGTTGGGATTTAAGAGTTTTGCGGTATTAAAAGATTAATAATCAAAGCATGATACTTTTATTTTGTGAACGAATGAAAGTATTGAGTAACCCTTTGCAAGGCCGAACGAGTTTTACCTATAGAGAAGTCTTTGAGTCTGCCTAAATAATAGATTGGGGCATATAATGCGATGCTTAATACAATCTCCTTGAATGTAGGTTCATCATTGTAAAAAGGAGACAAAGGATCAGAGGTGTCTAATTCCCAATCACCAATGCTCATTTCTCCAACATTTATTTCTTTATTATTTCTGATCTTTTCATCCAGAGAGCCCATAATATAAAAAAAAGTATCGTTTATTTAAATCTTTTGAATATAAAATATAATCCCAAACTATAAAAACCGGAAAGAATATACCCTTTTATGGAAAAAGATTATAAAAAATATCGCTGGTTCTTTACATCAAATGGCAATCTCGTCATTGGCGGAAAATCATCGAAGCAAAATGAAGAACTAGTAAAAAATGCAAGCGAAGAAGATATTATTCTTCATACTGCCTCACCAGGAAGCCCTTTTTGCATAATAAAAAATGCAAGCGAAAGTGACATAGAAGAAGCAGCTGTTTTTGATGCTTGTTTTAGTCAGAATTGGAAAAGAGGAAGAAAGAAAAGCGAGGTTCATATATTTTCAGGAAAAAATGTTGTTAAATCTGGACGAATGAAAGAAGGAACCTTTGGGATTATTGGAAAAGTAAAAAAAATTAATGCTGAATTAAAACTTACGTTATGTTTTCAGGAAGAAAAATTAAGAGCTGTTCCGATTAAGACAGCAGGAAATAAAAGCAGGTTAGTTTTATCCCCTGGTAAAGTAGAAAAAGAAAAAGCAGCAGGAAAAATTATGTCTCTGCTGAAGGAAAGATTTGATGTTTCTATTTCTAAAGATGAGGTTTTGAGTGCAATTCCAAGCGGTAGTTTTAAGATAAAAGAGTGATTTTTTCCACCTTCAAAAAATAAACACAAACATTTATAAATACGTTTTATTAGTTTTAAGAATTATAAGAAGGAGTACAAGCGAGTTCTTATAGAATTTAAATACATCAGGAGGAAAATAATGACATACGGAAGTGGAGGATTCGGCGGATCACGAGGCGGCTTCGGAAGAGACAGAGGAAGCAGCGGCGGAGGATTCAGAAGAAGCTTTGGCCCAAGAGAAATGCACAAGATAATCTGTGCAGAATGTAAGCAAGAGGGCGAAGTTCCATTCAAGCCTAGAGAAGGAACACCTGTTTATTGCAGAGATTGTTTCAATAAGAGGAAAGGAATGGAATCAACAAGCGCACCGAAGAAAGAAGCTGAAGCAGTAGATGCTGCAGAAACAGAAGAAGCAGAAGATTCAAAAGATTTTTAATTATCTAGTTTTTAATTAGGTTAATTTTTCTTATTTTTATTTTTTTATTATTGTTTTTTATTTAGATTTATTCAGAATTATCAAGAAAACCTTTCGTTACCACACACTAAAGTGTGTGGTTTGTTTGTGGTTTTCTGGATGATCCAAATACAGTCAAACAACGGGCCGTTAATGATATCTTAGTTTCTGGAAGCAATGAAATGCAAAGAATTAAAAGGCATTTTTGCCTTTGGGGGAAATGGATCAAATAAAAAAAATCTCTAATTCGGAGCTCAAAAAAGATCCCTTTCAAAAAACATATTTTGATAAAAACCTTAAGATAGTTGAGAATTTTTCAAAAGAAGATTCCGGAATTTTAGAAAAGATAAAAAATAATCATTTTGAGGACAGAAAAATACTTGGGCTTAAATTAAGATCCGAAGAAGCCGCAAAACAATCTGAAATGACTAAATTAATTTCTTATCCCTTGATTAGGGGGAATCTTGAGTATAATCTGCCTCATCAGCAGGAAGGAGCCCTTAAAATATTAAGGGATTTGGATGGGAGAGCTCTTTTAGCAGATGAGGTTGGTTTGGGAAAAACAATAACCGCAGGAATGGTTTTGAAAGAGTGTATTGTAAGGGGATTTGTAAGAAAAGCCTTAATTTTAACTCCACCATCTCTTGTTAATCAATGGAAAGAAGAATTAAGCACTAAGTTTGATTTGAATTTTAAAGAAGTCAACAAAGAATCAGAATGGGAAAATGCCGGGCTTGCAATAGCTTCAATCGATAAAGTTAAGAATTTTAATGTATCAACTAATGAGTTTAAGCATTCCAAGGCCCATGAAATCTACTGGGACATTATAATTATTGATGAAGCCCATAAGTTAAAAGACAAAAAAACGTTCAGATGGAGATTTGTTGATAAGCTCCAAAAAAAGCGGTTATTATTGTTAACAGCGACCCCTTTTCAAAATGACCTAATTGAGTTATATAATTTGTTATCTCTGTTAAGAAGAGGACATCTTGGCACAATAAGTGAGTTTAGGTCTAGTTTTTTAGTGGATGGAAATGAAAGACAACCACTAAATCCACGAGAATTAAAACGAAAATTGTCAGAGGTGATGATAAGGAGAAGAAGAGATGAAGTCAAGGGGATTCATTACATGACCAGGATTCCAAAAATAGATTCAATTAATTTAAGCTGGCAGGAAAAAAATGCTTATGAACAGGTAGTGGACTTACTTTTGCTTCATTATTTTGATTTTAATGGAGAACCCATAAGCACAAATCTAGCTGCATATTCTGTTCTTCCAAAAATAACAAGCTCATCCAAATCTTCAATTGAATTTTTAGAGAATTTAATTATAAATCCAAAATATCATAAAACGACCCAGGATATTGCTAAAAGAATTATTGAAGATTTTAAAAGAATAACTCGAGATACTAAAATTGAGAAATTAATAGAAATTATCCATGATATAAACAAGAGAGATAAAGATACTAAGATTCTATTATACACTAAACATCCTGCTACCTTGAAGTATATCTCAGATATCCTGAGAAAACAAAAATTTAAGATTACTGAATTTAAAGGCGGGCTAACTCCTGATGAAAAAACTGCAAGAATCAAGGAATTTAAAGAAAAAACTCAAATTTTGGTTAGCACTGAAACAGGCGCAGAAGGATTAAATTTTCAGTTTTGCTCAAATTTGATTAATTATGACCTTCCATGGAATCCTATGGCAGTTGAGCAAAGAATAGGCAGGTTAGACAGAATAGGTCAAAAGAAAAATATCTTTGTTTATAGCCTTGCCACAAAAGGCACAATGGAAGAGCATGTTGTTGATTTAATCATTAATAAAATGTGCTGTATTGGACTCGTGATGGGTGAATTGCCAATTATACTGTTTAATATGGGATTGGACTCTAATGGGCAATCTGGCTCAAACAAATTTGAAGAAAGAATTATGAATGCATTTTTAGATTCAAAAAATAATCTTCACAGGTTTACGAGTGAAATAGAGAAGATCAGCGGAGAAATAAAGAAGGGAATTAAGGAATATGAACAAACTAAAAAATATACATCTCAATTACTTGATTAAAATGAAGACAGTAAAACAAAACAATTCAAAAGAATTTATTTTAGAATTCTTTAAAGACTCTAAAATTAAAGATGATAAGGGAGTTTTAACTATTAGTGAAGTCCAGAAGGAGTTTGAGGATTTTATTGGAAAAAAATCCCCTTACAAATTAGTTTTTGATTTTGATTTGCACGATAAATTCAAGGATTCTGAGCTTATTATGCAGGGAAGCTATTTTTTGCTCGCAATAAGGGATTATTTGAACGACAAGGGCCAAACGAGTTTATTAAAAATAAACATCAAACCAGACTCGTTAGAACTTAGTAAAAACCTTAAATTGAAAAATTGTAAGATTCTTGAAAGCAAACATTCTAATTTTGAATTTTTGTCTGAATTTTCTTTTTTGTCAATTTACCAGTATCTCAACGAGAAAGAACAGTCTATAAACAAGATTTTGGTTAAAAGCAATGAAGTTTTGAATTTAGACCTTAGTAAGTTTAAAATTCAAACAGGCAATAAAGATGAGATTCCTGAGATAGATTTGAGTGAAGATTATCAATCAGCTAAAAATAGACTAAATTCTTATGTTACCAAAGAAATCATGCCAATTAAATCGAGTTTAAGAGAAAAACTTAATAAAGAGCTTAAAAGGATTAAAGACCATTATTTTAAGCAGATTAAAGAGAAAGATGATGAAGTAGAAAGATGCATGGAAAAAATAAATCTTCTTAAAAGCAAACTTAAGCACACATATTATGACAGAGACATAAGCATTTTGAACAGGCTAATTAGAGAATCCAAGGAAAGATTAGAAAATCTAAAGAAAAAAAGCTATAAGACAAGGTTAGAGACAGAAGAAAAATTTCATACAACCGATGAAATCGAAAAGCATGTTTTATCGATTAAGAATAGTCTGATTAATATCACTTTATTTTATTATCCTGTTTATGATGTACAAGTTTCTATTCGAAGAAAAAAGGTTGTGCGAAAATATGATCCGGTTTTTGATGTGATTTTTTAGAGTTTTTGCTAGACCCTGCTAAACAATATTATAATAGAAGATTATAGCTTCCTTATTTATTTTAAAACTATCTCCAGAAAAAATGAAACAAAACGCCCGGACCAGGAGTTGAACCTGGGCACCCATTGCTGGGTTCGGATTAGCAATCCGATGCAATACCGTTATGCGATCCGGGCATAATAAAACTAAAATTTGCTATTTTATAAACTTAATCTAAGAAAACTAAACTAATCATTTTCTGCATGCTTAAGGCACATATCTCTTAACTTTCTTGCCTCAGCATTATGCGTATCTTTTTCAATTATCTTGCCAAGATATCTCTTGGCATCTGTCCATTTTCCCAAGCTCATCGCAAGTTTTGCTTTGAGAAGCCAAAATTTTTCAATTCCGGGAGTTGACTCAGAAACATAAGATAAAAGTTCACCAAGAGATTCATACGCTTCTGGAGTCTTTTTCATTTTTACAAGAAAATTAATTTTATTTTTAAGAAGACCCTTGCCTGCCTGTTCGTAAATTTGCAATATCATCTCATTTTTCTGGCCAATTTCAAGAATCTTAATAAGTTCGTACATTTCTTTTGGACCATACTCTGAAGGGTCATACTGAAATTTCCACATTTCAAATACCTTGTCATAATCTCCAAGTTTAACATAATCGGCAACAATCTTTTTCATAATATGCTTGTATGTTTTTGGTTCTTTATCAGAATAATTTTCTTTTATGACTTTCCCATATTCAGATATTGCTGATAAAAAATCTCCCTTACTTTCAAATTCTTCTGCGAGGGTAATATGGTCTGTACCCCATCTTCCTTCCTTTTTTTTGAATAAATTGAATAATCCCATGTTAAATCAAGAAAATGTGAGTATAAAAACTTAATTCTAATCGGGAATACATAATTTTTTAAAGGAAAACCTGCTCTATTCGGTGAGGTGACAGCACTTCAGAAGCTTATTCTGAGAATATTAAAATGGAAATTGGAATAATAGGTTTAGGAGATATGGGTAAGTTGTATGCAAGAGAATTTGCTACAAGAGGTTATAGAATTAATGGTTGTGATTTACCTGAAAAAAGGAATCAATTAGAACAAGAATTACGGGGAACGGGAGTTTATGTTTTAGATGACGGTATTGCTGTTTCTAGAAGGAGTGATTTAATTTTATATTCTGTAGAAGCAGAAAATATGGAAAGAGTAGTAAGTCAATTTGGTCCATCAACAAAAATAGGAGCTATAGTTGGTGGTCAGACTTCAGTAAAAACTCCTGAAATTGAAGCCTTTGAAAAATATTTGCCAAAAGATGTAAACATAATTACTTGTCATTCTTTACATGGTCCGACTGTGAATACTCTTGGGCAGAATTTAGCAGTTATTAGACACAGAAGTTCTGATGAAGCTTACAAAAGAGCGTTAGAAATTTTTGAAGAATTGGGTTCAAAGATAATTGAAATACCAACATATCAAGAACATGATAGGATTACAGCGGATACACAAGCCGTTACTCATGTAGGATTTGAAAGTATGGGAACTGCATGGAAGAATGCAGGAGTTTATCCATGGGAAAATGCTTCTTATGTAGGTGGAATTGATAATGTGAAAGTTTTAATGACTCTAAGAATCTATGGCGGAAAAGCACACGTCTATTCCGGGTTAGCAATATTAAATCCGTTTGCAAGGGAGCAAGTTAAACAATATGCTGCTTCTGAATCTAAACTATTTAGGTTAATGATACAAGAAGATGAATCTACCTTTAAAGAAAAAATAAAGAGAGCAGGAGATTTTGTTTTTGGAAATAATGACTCTCCTATTCTATTAGATGATAGCATTCTGAGAGAGTTTAGTCTAGGCAACCGAATAGAAAGGAAACCAAATTCACATCTAAGTCTCTTAGCAATGGTTGATGCTTGGCATCAATTAGGAGTAAATCCTTACAAAAATTTGATATGTCAAACTCCTCTTTTTAGATTAAGATTGGGAATAGCAGAATATTTATTTAGAAATCCTGCACTTCTTGAAGAATCTATTAAAACTGCTTTATTTAATAAAGGAATAAGGGGAGATGACTTAGAATTTCATACTGCTGTAAGAGAATGGGCTTCAACAATCAGTCATAGAGACATAGAAGGATACAAACAACAGTTTGATGCTACGAGGGAATTTTTTAAAGACAGAATTCCTGAAGGTATGAAAAGAAGCAATGAACTTATTAAAAGATTGTCAAATAGCAATTAAATACTTGAAAATTAAACCATAAACAAAAAATTTATTGATATGAAAATAGCATATTTAGGACCCGAGAAGACTTTTACAGAGAAAGTTGCAAAAGAATTATTTCCAAAAGGAGATTTAGTTCCAATTCAACCAATAAGGAATGTGATTATGGCCGTAGAAAATGGAAGAGTAGAAAGAGGGATTGTGCCTCTTGAAAATTTTTATAATGGTCCAGTCATCCAAACGCTTGATTCTTTGACAAGATGCAGTACTACAAGGATAATCCAAGAAAAAGCTCTTAAAGTTGTTCATTACCTGGGTGCATTAAGAGGGCATTCTTCAATATTAAAAATTTACTCTAAAGATCAGGCACTAGAACAATGTAATGGTTTTATTGCAGCTAACTTTTCTAGTGCAACAACTATCGCAACTGTAAGCACTGCAGAAGCTGCAGATTATATTGCTAAGAATAACTGTTTAGATGCTACCGCTATTGCCTCGAAAGCAGCATTATTAAAATCAGGATTAAAAGTAATTGCAACAGACATTTGTCCCAACAACAGCACAAGATTTGTAGTTTTAGGAAAAGAAGGAAGTGCACCAACTGGAGATGATAAAACCATGTTGGCCATTCATCCACCGATAAGGGACAGACCGGGAGTTCTCGCAGATTGTTTGAACATCTTTGGTTCTCAGCGTATAAATTTAGAAGGATTACATTCTCGACCAGATGGTAAAAAAGGGTATTATTTTTATATAGAGCTGAATGGACATGAAAAAGATGAAAATGTTAGAATCGCTTTGCAAGCGATAAAATATTCTTTAGATCCAAAACATAAACATCCTGATACGATTAAAATTCTTGGTAGTTTTGCTAACTCTCATTGGAAAGATGAAAAGCCATAAGGTAGGAGCAATATTTTTGGTTATCTCTTCTCTTTAATAATTTTTTCCGCGCGCGTTATCATCTCTTTTTTAAGACCGATAAAAACTCCGCCTTCCTTGCTTCCAACATAGCTGTTCTCGCCAGGCTTTAGAATTTTGTTGAGCTCGTCAAGCTCAATATCAACATGTGTAACGCTTGCATTTGACTTTCCTTTCTCATGAACATAAACGTTTGCTTTCCCGATTAAAATTTTTCCTTCACTTGGTCCACTCATTTTTTCCACCGGATTATCATAATTATTAATCCTATAATGAAAATAAGTGCTCCCCAGATGTCAATATCTATCCCCCATAATCCATAAGTGATAATATTTAAGAATTGAAGAGCTATTCCTACGAGCATTATATAGATACCAGCTCTTCTTGTAAGTTTAAATGTCATGTTTTACCTAATCAAACTTTTTATTTAAATCGTTTTTTAAATCCACAAATAGCGGGGGGTAGATTTGAACTACCGATCTCCGGGTTATGGGCCCGATGAGGACTCCTGGCTCCTCTACCCCGCTATAACAAGATAAAACTTCAGAATACTTATAAAGTTAACTATGATTTCTAATTAATCAGCACAATCAGGACAATTCATTAATCTTACATCTTCTTGAGGAAATGGATTTTCATAAGTATCTGTACCGTAAATATTATTTCGATTATCGATCCAATAATATCTCGAACCGCTGCCAACAACATGCATCTCCCCTGTATCCGGATTATAAACTTCTTCGACACCAAGTATTGTCTTGCTCCACTCATAATTAATGTCGTCCATGCTTTTGCTTTTGTATTCAAAAGTGGAGGAAATTGTTTCTGATACAGATTCTTGTGTGGAAGAGATTATACCAATTCTTTTATTCACCTCTTGAGCTTCTCTTTTTGCCCATTCGGCATCAACTTTAAATGTCTCTTCTGATTTAAAAACAAGATACTCTGTTTCATTGAAAATATTTTCAGGAGAATAATAACCAAACAAACTTGATGCCCATAGTCCTATGCTTCCTGTTTCAACAAGATAGATGTAAGCAACAACTTTATTCTTTATTTGATTTGGTCCGGGATTAGAAATATAAGTTATCTCTGCTGCAGATTGTTTTGTAATTAATGGTCCTGGATTGCTTTTTATCAAATCAGGCCTGTCAATAATTTCAATGATTTTTGTCTCGACATTGAATTGCTGGATATATTCATTTAGATAATCCTTTGCTTCTGTATATTTTTTTACCAGTGTTGGTTGGGCTATTCCTCCTGAAGAATCATAATATTTTCCTTCTGTAAGCCCTGCAAAGTCAAGAAGGGCATTAGGAACAGTATATACTCCGTATGGACTTATATAAAAGAAGCCCTGATTATTTGGAGAATTAACCTGGAGCATTACTCCTGCATCAATATAGGGTCTTACTAAACCAGATTCTTTAGAAGCTTGCCATTCATTAGGGAGATTAATTATGAAAGCACCCTCTTTCGGATCTGTAAAGTTATAGAAAGATATTTTGTCTTTGTATTCTTTTATCTTTAGAAGTGTTTTTGTATCATTTGCTGTTATAATTTTTGTTTGATTATCATTAGTTTGATCAGTTATTACATTGTCAGTTCTTGAAAAAATATTCTTAAACCAGTTAATAAATTTTTCAAAAAATCCTTCAGTAGAATCTGATGACTTTTCTTCAGCAGAAATAAAAGTTAAGGATAGAGAGATTAATAAAACAATTAAGAAAGGTATTATTTGTGTTCTTTTATGTTTTTTCATTTTTTCTTGATTTTAATCCAGGAAAAAATCCTCATTCAAATCATCACAATGCTTTATTAGGTCAGTAGTTGTTATTATTCCTACAATTTCCTCGCCTCTTGTTACAGGAAGATGCTTTATTTTATTTTGTTTCATTAATTCTGCAGCATTATCAATATTTTCGCTTTCATCTATAACAACAATCTGCTTTGACATAACTTTAGAAATCTTGTCTTTCAAGTTAGAAATGCCTTTTATTATGTCTTTTTCTGTTATTATGCCTGCTATCTGATTTTTGTCAACAATGACTAGGGAACCAATCTCATTTTCTTCCATAATTTTTGCTGCTTCTTTTAAAGATTTATCAGAAGGAACAGCAACAGTCTCATTCATTATCTCTTTTACTCTCATAAAAAAAATAAGAAACGCGAGTTTTTAAACTATACTCTTACACGGCCGAATATATAACTATTTTTAAACTAGATTGGTTAAGATTATTATAATATGGCATATTTGACAGGTATTGCTGGCTGTCCTATATCTGGAACATTATAGTATTGTTTAATTGTTTTGCGAAGATGTTCGGAACTTGCCTTATATTTCACTACAATTGGATGCTTCAGAATATAATTTAGACTACCCATAGCATCGAGAACATCTGACACTTTTAATTCTTCTGATACTGCTATTGCAAGAGCATTATTTCCAATAAATTGGACAGGCATTACATTGTATCTCCTTGCTACAGCACCAGGAACAAGATCTATTGCTCTATTCTCTAAGGGAGTACCATTGAAGTCTATAGCCTCCAAGGATTTCATCCATTTTTTGAGTCGTGGGTCAGAATCTTCCGGATATTCAACCTCAAAATCCTTCATGAAAAATTCTTTTGCAGATGAATTAGAAAAATCAAAACTTCCTGCCAAGGGATCGGATTTTGCCCTGAATTTATCTATATCTGATTTTTGTATTTTCATTATTCTTATATATTCTATATTAGTTTTTAAAAATTGTTATATTAGAAAATAAACAATTATGCAGCTACTGCAGGCGCAGCTTCAACCTTTTTTTCTTCCTTGATTTTTGCAGGACAAATCTCATCAAACTTCTTTTTTCCCTCTTTAAGAACTTTAATGTTTATCTGAACAGTTTTTTCTCCAACTTCTTCTCCTCTGACTGTTTTCTTAAGTCTTAATCCCCCTGGTCTTGTCTGATTCATGCCCTTATCATTTTTTGTCAAAAGAAGTCTTCTGAGATGATTTCCTACTTCGCCTTTTATTCCTGGAAAACCAGCTATGTCTGATGTTCCTGTTATTTCTAACTCATATCCATCAAAATCTGCAGAGATTAAATCTCCGTTCATTTTGTCTCCTATTTTCATTCTTATGAGAGACTCGTTTTCTGTCTCTAACTTGAATGTTCTTCCCTTATGAGACACGTTTATCTTAAATGCCATAACCCTTTTAAAAAAAGAGTATATTTAAATCTTATTGTGCATACGAAAGAAGTGATATGTTCTGAAATAGCCATTATCCCTCAACAATACTTATAAACAATTTTTTTGTTCTCGGGTTATGGGAAGACTATTTTTAATAGGGTATGAAAGAGGAATGACTGTTTTGGGGATGTATTCAAAAAATCCCGGAATAGTATATGCAACACCCCATAATACTGAACATATCGCACATGTGACTTATGTAAATTCCGGGGCTTTAAGGCAGGATAATCGTTCTAACATTGACTATTTTATCGTAACAGGGACCTTAGATGAAAGAGTAGTCACAGAGAAGAGTGTAGTGTTACATCAAAGAGATTTTTCTCCTGAAATGGCAGACATAGAAAGAAAACATAGTATTAATTGGAACATTATTTCAAGATTCAGGCACCTTGAAGATACTATCAGGAATGTTGCAATAAAAGATATATATGCCCATGCTTATGGAAAGCCAAGGCCCTTAGAAGTCTCAAATTCAAGGAAAGTTTATTCTGAGGATATAAAATCAGAAGCAACAATAAAAAAGACAAGGTATGCAAATATAGATATTAATGGCAAACAAACATTTCTTCCCGATTGTATATTAGATTTGAATTTAGACTTTGCTAATTGGTGTATAAGCGGAATTAGTCTTGATGGAAAACTTTCCCCATTAAACTCCTGCGATTATTGTTATGCTTCTTATAAACATTCTGGCTATCCCAATATCTACCATGTCTCAAAGAAACATCTTATTGAACAAATAACTGAAGCAAAAAAAGAAAGAGCACAAAAGGATCTTTCAACCAGATATCTTAGACTGGGAAAAAGAACTGAAGCAGGCTATGACCTTTTTTATGAACATATATTAACAACACTTGAAGCCTGCCTTGAAACTGGCATAAGTGTTGTATTCCCAACAAAATTTCTTCAATTTGATAAAAATATTGCTGAACTTCTGAAAAGAACAGATTCAACATTGTTATTCAGTTTAGGAAATGACAAATTTGAGAAAGGCCCTTGTTTATATGGGAGAACAAATAACTGGAGAATTGAGCAAGCAAAAAAATTTCTTGATTTTGGAGTAAGAGCAGTTCCATATGTTCTCATAGATGCTATAAAAGAGAATGGGGGTCATTTCTTCAGCAGAGTTTTAAATGAAGCAATGACTTTTCCACTAGTGCAATTAATTCCTATAAAGATTAGGCAGAGGGCCCTTGCAAATACAATTCTGGGCGGATGGCAATCTCTTATTGAGGGGCAAGAAGATGACCTCCTTGGATATTCGTGCGGAGGTTATGAACAGTCTCAATCTCATTCCCGCCTTCATATAGATGTTCATACTTCAATAAAACAGCATATAATGAATAATAACGGGTGCGTTAGAATGTGCAGCCATAATAATAACACCATGTGGTGTGGAAAATGTTTCATGACTGGAGAAAATGGAAGAATTGATTCAATAAAAAAAGTCATATTAGAGAAAAAAATACAAAGAAGAAAGAAAAAATGAAAAAAAGGAAAGTAGAATTAATTGAAGTGAAATGTGACCAAATACAAACAGGAAGGAATTATAGACATTTTAAGAAAGAAGAGCTTGGAGATCTCTTAGATTCTATAATGAGAAGAGGGCTAATTCAGCCAATTGTTCTTACTATTAATCATGATGTTAAAACAAAAAAACAAAGGCCATATGAGTTAGTAGCTGGTGAGAGAAGATATTCTTGTTGCAATATTCTGAAAAGGCCTGTTAAGGCGGTTTTATATCCTGATGTTACAGAAGAAGATTTTGTTGCTTTTCAAATAGCAGAAAATGCAAAGAGGCATATTAATCCTGCAGAACTTGCCGAGAGTGCATTTAATCTATATAAAGAATTAATTACAGAAAAGATGCAATTGGACGCAGCTGAGCTTGATAAATATACGCCAAAAGATCTTCCACGGGAGTACAGAAAAGAACTTACTTTGACTGATTTTTCTGTAATAGTTGGTCGTGATGAGTCAACACTTAATGATTATTTCTCTTTTTTAGATATTGATAAGGAAATAAGGGTCGCAGTTATTAATGGAAAATATGATTTTGGGAAGGCGGTGATGTTGTCTAAACTCTCTCAAGATAAACAATTACAAGTATTTGCTAACTCTAAAGGCAGTAAGAAAGATTTGGAAAATATTTTGAGTGGTATGTTGAGACAGGAAGACCCCGATATTTTCAGTTTGACAAATGAACCCAGCAAGAAGATTCCAGATTATAGCCTTATAAGATTCATGAATTCACTCAATCGGGTGATTAAAGCAGGTGACGAATATTTTGGCCACTTTTCTGATGGTTTTAATGGAGAACTTGGGAAGATTATTCCTATAGCGTTAGAAACATTATACGAATTAAAATCAGAATTTGAAGAAAAAGCTGAGAAAGATGGGAAACTTAACCAGATGTTATCAATTGCATCAGGAAGGAAAGAACATAAAAAATTTATCTTAGAACAAAAATTAAAATTTCAGGGAAAACCTGCAGCAGATGTTGGAGGAGAACTGCAATGGATTGATATTTCTTTGCTTGATGAAGATAAAGAACAACCAAGACAGACATATGACCCAAGAGGAATTGAAGAATTAGCTAAAAGCATGGGTGAAGTAGGACAGATAACTCCTATTCTTGTCTCTCCTGAAAATAAGAGGTATATAGTTATAGACGGGAATCGGCGAAGGAGAGCGCTTATGAGTTTAGATGAAAAAATGGTTCTATGTGTTGTAGAACCAATGACAAAAATACAAAGAAGAATATATCAGTTTGAGGCAGAGTTTCATAAAGAAGACCAGCCTGATGAGAGGGCAAGTGCAATTTACCGCTGGACAAAATTCAAGGAGAAACAAGCGAAGAAATCTGGAGAAAAAGTTACCCGAAAAGAAATTGCAACAAAGTTGGGAATAGGTCGTGATACAGTCAGAAGAGCTCTTGAATTCGTCTCTGTGGCAGAAAGTGTAAAAAGAATGTATAACAATCATCTTTTAACTTATGAAGCAACAGCAGAACTCTCCAGGGCAGAAAAAAAAGATCAAAGAGAAATTGCATTTAAAGTGTATTTAAGGGGAGGAGATTTAAAAAGAGCAAGAGAAGTTTTGAGTTCATATACCTGTGATAAGAATCAAATGAAACTTATTCCAGACAGCGAGACAAAAACTGGCTTTGGCCCATTATTTTTGCATGATTTTAAAAGTTATTTCCAACCCGCTGCACTTTTAAGACTAAGGAACGGTGATATTTACAGCCCTTCTTTTATCAACAAGTTCTACTCTTTAATAAATGATGTTGAAAAATTAAATAAGCACCATAAAAAATTATGCCTGGAATAAAAATTGACTATAACCGGGCAAGAGAAGTCGCCCGAATTGCTGTATCTATGAAAGATTCTGGCCTTTTTCCTTTTGGTAAACCGAATTTATACCCTGATGTGACTATTCCTACTGGCATGAAACAAGGAGACTTAGATCATCGTCTTTTCATGTATTATTCTAGTAGTTTAGATGCTGGAAGAGATTCGTATATAGCCTATGACGCTATGGTTCGTTTTGCTTTGAAAGTTCATATGACAGACTTACCCAGATTAGAACAATCAGAATTGCTATCCTTGATGCGGGAACCATTTGCACGGTTTGGTAATCCAGAGAAAGCACTAGGAAGACCTGCTGAAACATTATATCACAACTCGGGAAAAATGTTCAGAGAGTATGATAATGACCCGAATAATATGTTAGCAGAAACTCCTGATAAAACTATTCATTATATGATGTTTGGCAAGAATAAAGCAGATAAGTTTAAAACAGTTGGAAGAGGTAAAGCTGCTCTAATTATGAAGAATTTCGTCAGATTTAAAATCTGGCCTTTTTCAGAGTATGAAATCCCAATAAAAATAGACAGGCATATTATTAGTATCAGTGTGGGTTCAGGAGTAATCAAAGGCCCAGAAGGTTTCGAAGTTGGAAGAACAGATAAAATAGCAAGGTTATTGGAAGATACATATCGTAAGATAGGTCAAGAAAACCAAATTTCTGCTGTTGATATGAATGATGCCTTTTGGATCATCGGGAGACATCTTTGCAAAATAAATAATAGTGTTTCATGCAGGATGGGTTGCGGTATTAATTGCTTAACAAGACCAAGATTGTCTGAAAGAGCAAGTTATTATCATCCCCAAACAGAAAGAAGAAAAGAAACCTGACAATTAATTTTCAATTTTGTCTAAGACAATCATCCAAAAATATTTTTAATATGAATTATAGACATACGAAGAATATCCCTTGCAAATTCAAAAAATATGTATTTTATCATGTCAATAAATTTTTTATTTGTGGTTTAATTTTTGATGATGAGATTTTTATAGAATTTATACTTTAGTGATTAAGTAAGTTTAGTTTGTTAGAATTGGGTTTTGTTTTTAGTTTTATTATTGCTAATTAAACTAGTTTCTTTGGAACAAGGTCGATGCAAACTCCAGCTGCAACTGTAGCTCCAGCGTCTCTTATTGCAAATCTTGACATGTTTGGATTGTCTGCTTGTTTTTCAATAACAAGATTGCCCATTGGTTTCAATTTTACTACGGCAACATCGCCGTTCTTTATAAAATCAACTTTTTCAGCACTTGCTTGTCCTGTTTTAGGGTCAATTTTCTTAACTATTTCAATAAACTGGCAAGGCACTTGTGCTGTGTGAACATGGAATACTGGTGTGTATCCTTTTGCTATAACTGTAGGGTGATTTATTACTGCGATTTGTGCTGTGAATTCTTCCGCAATTGTAGCAGGTTTAGCAGCATCGCAAATAACATCTCCTCTTGCAACATCTTTCTTTCCTATTCCTCTTATATTAACTCCAACATTATCTCCTGCAAATCCTTCAGGCAGTTGTTCGTGGTGCATTTCAATTGTTTTAACTTCGCCTGGAACTCCTTTTCCTGATCTTCCTGGTAAGATTATAACTTTTTGTCCTATCTTCATGATTCCTGTTTCAATTTTTCCAACAGGAACTGTTCCTATACCTGTAATTTCGTAAACATCCTGTAAAGGCATTCTTAATGGTAATGCTGTTGGTTTTTTTGGAGGCTCGAATAAATCTAATTGCTCCATTAATGTAGGCCCCTTATACCATGGCATTTTATCTGATTTTTTAACAATATTATCTCCTACAAAGGCGCTTATTGCCAAGAAAGTAACTTTTTCAGGATTTATTCCAACTGTTTTTAACAAAGCAGACATTTCTGTTTTTATCTTTGTGTAAGCTTCTTCTTTATATTGAACAGCGTCCATCTTATTTACATTTACTGCGATTTGCTGAACACCCATTGTTCTTAAAAGCCATAAGTGTTCTTTTGTCTGAGGCTGAACTCCTTCTTTTGCAGCAACAGTCAAGAAAGCAGCGTCTGCCTGGCTTGCTCCTGTAATCATGTTTTTAACAAAATCCTTGTGTCCAGGTGCATCAATTATTGTTACATCATATTTTTTTGTAACAAGTTTTTTGTAAGACAAATCAATTGTAACTCCTCTTTCTCTTTCTTCCTTGAATTTATCCATAACAAAAGCAAATTCAAATCCTACTTTTCCTACTTTTTTTGCTTCTTCTTTAAGTTTAACAAGCTCTTGCTCAGGTATAATTCCAGCATCATACATTAATCTTCCGATTGTTGTAGATTTTCCGTGGTCAACGTGACCGACGAAAACAACATTGAGATTTGGTTTTTCGTGTGCCATTTTACAATTACCTTAAATTCTGAGGGGTTTATAAACCTTTCTTTTTTTTAAATTTTTTCAATCTATTCCTTAATTTTTTCGAGGAGGATTTTATTTTTTATGACGGGTCTTAAAGATTATTAAAGAAAATTTTCTATATACTTTTTTATTTTACCCATTGATTCTTTTGCTTCTTTATGAGAATTAAAATGAGTGCCCCCTGATAGTTTATGTCCACTCCCCCCATATTCACTTAAGATTTTACCAATATTGATTCTCTCCAATGCTCCGTGACTTTTTGGGTTCCAGGGATTTTGGCTTATCCTGGCATCAAGACCTTTTTTTGTTTTTATTAATCCAATCCATAATAAAGAATCTGGATGAATCAAAGCTAACCCAAATCTGCTCCATAATCCTGTTGTTGCATCATAAGTGACAATTCCTGTTGATTTATTATATTTATTATTCTCTTTTAATAAACGAAGAGCTTCTTCCTGATTTTTCATAAAATTTTTATATTTTTCTACTACTTCCCTGTCCTTGCAAATATTTTCTATTGAATGGTTTTTTATTAATTTTTCAGAAAGAGAATTCCAAAACCCTGCTTCACATTCTGTTCTTGCGATTTCTAAAGATTTACTGAGAATTATCGCTGGCTCTTTTGGGTATAGCTGGTCTTGTATAGAGATTCCATGCTGTGCATAAGAAGCAGTATCAATTATATCACACCATTTAACAAGCTCTGAAAGTTTTTCATTAGGATTATTGTCTCCTAAGATCCTGAATATTAGAGATGCGCACGATTTTGCGTTTTTATCAAAAAAGAAACATTCTGTTCTTGGTGATAGTTTTTGTGGTTTATTCGGCCCATGATGGTCAAAATAAGCAAAAGCATCACTTCTGTATAAAAAATCAACGATAGCCAAGGGTTTTTTCACAGAAATTTTCTCCTGTTTCCATGCATCTTGAATATCAAAATCAACAGGTCTTTCTATTTGCGGAAGAAAACCCTCCCCCTTAAAAAAATGATATGCTAACGCACTGGAAGCAAGCCCGTCAAAATCCATATGGTAGTAAATATACACCGGTTTTTTCATGTTTGGAGAGTATTGTAAAACTTAGAATGAAAGATTAAGATTTATTTTTCTTATCTTTAAACTAATTTTTAACCCTATTTAAAGAGATATGTTCTCAAGAAAGATATTAATTTTTGTACATCATATGCCTATTCAGGTACATAAACGGAATATCAATAACTCCAACAAGCCACTTCAAAACAATATTACCGAGAATAAGCGGCAAGACAGAAGAAACGCCATAGAAAGCAATAATCACGAATATCACACTGTCAAGAGCCATTGAAGGTATGCTGGAAAAAGCATTTCTCATCCATAGATGCCTTCCATTTGTGAGTTTTCTGAACCAAGAAAAAAGATAAGCATCCATATTCTCGCTTATAAGAAAAGCACACCAGCTTGCGAGCATTATTCTCGGTGTAAATCCCAAAATTTTTGCAAAAATTTCCTGATCAGGCCAGAATGGGGCGGGTTTTAAATAAACTGAAATAATAACAAATAAGGCTACTGCAATTTGAGTGATAAATGCAATGAATATCATCTTATGCGTCTCTTTTCTTCCAAATTTTTCATTAACAATATCTGTAAAGAGAAATGTAACAGAAAATACAAGAACTGCTGCCGGTGCATAAAAAGTATAAAATCCCAAGTTAAATTCGGCAATTTTGTAAGCAATAATGTTACTTATCAAAATAAACGCAACATACAAGCCAATAAGTGCGTCTGGCTTGTTGTATTTCCGTGCATACCACGCGCCGAACAGAGAGAAAGCAGTGATCAGTATTATCCAAAGCAAGATTATTAACAGCTGCATAATCAGTTATATTTTTAGTGTATAAAAAGGTATCTTATAAAAAGCTTGTGCTCCATAAAGCAGCAGTGCATATGGCAACGAGAAGAAGCAAAGTTATATCTATCCTTATCCTTGTTTTTCCAGTAAACATAAAATAAAGCCCAATAAGAACTTGCGGTGCTATGATAAAACTGATTGGTGGTGTCAGCATTCCAAGAAGAATAATCTTTGGCTCATTTCCATTAAGAAGAATTATCATCGCAGGAGAAAGCATAATGATCAGACCGAGGATATACCTGCCTATTCCTGTGAGAATTTTTAAAAGTTTGTTTTCCTTTTCTTTTGCCATTTTGTCCTCTTTTATAAAAATATTAGATGATTGGAGTATAAATATATTGTGTATTTATTTTTTAGCAAAATATATAAATTAACAATATTTTTTAGAATCATGGTTGTTAAAATAGACTACAGTAAATGCTGCTGGAAAGACGGCAAGTGTTCAAGCTGTGCCTGCGGTGGATCTTGTAAGGGATGCGTAGAAGCATGTTCTGTCGGAGCATTAAAAAGAAAAAAACTTGTTGTGGTTGATGTAAAAAAATGCATTAGTTGTGGCGCTTGTGTAAGTGCGTGCAAGCATGGTGCGATTTCTTTGGATTGAATTTATTAATCTTTCTTATTCTTGGATATTCTTTTTATCCTATCTTCTGCATGCTGGATAATTCCTAATTCTTTCTTTCCCCAATCGTTCAAATTTGCTTCAAGATCTGATGGCAATTTAATCGGACATTCTTTTCCTGCAATAAGTGGGTGTTCTGATAAATAATCTTTGAATGCTACTCTAAGATTATAAAGCTGACAAGGAATTTCGGAAGTAGGACTATAAAGCATACATGTTCTTCCGCACAGGATATATTCTGTCTTGTTCATTTTACGTTTTTTAGTATTTTATGGTTTTTAAAGAAATGTATGATTATTTTACTGAGGATTATTCGTTCTCCAGCTCGCAAGCCAACTCATAAATAACAAAGAAAAATTTGTGCCATTATCTTGCTCGGCCAACCCTTCGGACTATTCGTTTTCGGCGAGTCCTTTTCTGCTTCTTATCTGGCGAACAACAACTGCCTGAACACCTGCTGGTGTCTTCTCAAATGCTTGGTCAACCATGCTAAAACTTCCTCTGCCTTCTGTGGCGCCCCTTAAATCAGATGCAAGTCCAATCATTTCTGCAACAGGCAGTCTTGCTTTTATAGTACAATCAATAGCAGTTTGTGTGACATCAACTAACTGACCTCTTTTACCTTGAATAAGTTTTGTCATTTCCCCCATAAAAGTTATTGGACCTTCGAAAAGCATTGTCTGAACAGGCTCATATAATACTGGCTTTCCTGAATTCATTGCCATCCTCATTGCATCACGGACAGCAGGATAAACCTGTGCAGGACCTCTGTGAATAGCATCTTCATGAAGTTTTATATCCACAAGAGAAACTTTAAGCCTGATACATGGCTCTCTTGCAATTGTTCCTGCATCTACAACTTGCTCAAAAGCATCTAAAACTAATTCAATAACCTCTCCAATGTTGACTTCCCCTTTAATTTTATTAAGGAAAGCACAATTCTTATAGACATCTATGTATTGTCTTGCTTCTTCATTTGAAATTCCTAGTGCAGAAAGGGTCTTCCATAATGGCTCATCTTTCTTTTTTATTCTTCCGCTATTTATCTCGCCATTTTTCATTGCCTGATAAACACCGTCTTCAAGAGGCTCAACCTTCAAGAAGAATAAGTTATGTTTGTTAGGAGACTTTCCTTCACCAATATCTGATGGCTTATCAACTGTCTCTCTATAAACAACAATAGGCGATGATGTTCTTACTTCTACACCTTTTTCTGTTTTTATTCTATTCTCAACTATTTCTAAGTGCAATTCGCCCATGCCAGAAATTAAATTTTCTCCTGTTTCTTCATTAATCTGAATTTTTATAGAAGGGTCTTCTTTTGCAACTTTTTTAAGAACTTCAATTAATTTTGGCAAGTCTTGAGGTTTAGGAACACTAATAGATTTTGTAATAACTGGCTCGAAAATATGCTTCATTTCCTCAAATGGTGTTTCTGGTTCAAGTGTGATAGTTTCTCCTGCTTCTCCTGTCACTCCAGATATTGCTATAACATTCCCACAAGGTAATTCTTCCATCTGCTCTGGTTTTATCCCATTGTAGATCAGAACTTGCTGAACTCTTTGTTTTTGTTTTGCCATATTAAGATAAACTTCTGTTCCGGTCTTCATTGTTCCTGAAAATAATCTTCCTGCACTTAATTCTTTTCCTGAACGCGGGTCAATAACAATCCTTGTTATGACAAATGCAATTTTTCCTTGAGGATTACATGCCATTAAGTTTTTTCCGAATTCTGTTTCAATGTCACCATGCCAAATTTTAGGTATTCTATATTTTTGAGATTCGAGAGGATTAGGAAGATGCTTTATTACCATATCAAGAAGAACTTCAAAAAGAGGCGCATTTTTCCAGCACCATTCTTTTCTTGCTGCTTCATCCATATCATACAACCCGAGGATATCTTTGAACGTGATTCCTTTCTTTTTCATGAATGGAACAGACAATGCCCAATTATCTCTTGCACTTCCAAATGCAAAACTTCCATCATTAACATCAACCTGCCACTTTTTTCTAAATTCTGGTTCTGCTATTTGAGAAATAAGAATATTAAAATCTTGGATTATCTTAAGAAATCTTTGCTGAACTCCTTCAGGAGTTAATTTAAGCTCTTTAATCAATCTATCAACTTTATTAATGAAAAGAACGGGTTTAACTCTTTCTCTTAATGCCTGTTTGATAACTGTTTCTGTTTGAGGCATTATTCCCTCGCTTGCACATACAAGGACGATTGTTCCATCAATTGCTCTCATTGCTCTTGTTACATTTCCGCCAAAATCAACATGCCCCGGAGTGTCAATTAAATTAATAAGATATTCCTCTCCTTGGAATTCGTGAACCATAGAAACGTTTGCAGAATCAACAGTCATTAATCTTTCTTGCTCATCACCATGCTGCCATGTTGCCATGCCTTCTTCTAAATCTCCTGCATTTTTTGCTGCCATGTAACCTGATGCAGCAAGAAGATTGTCAGTAAGAGCAGTTTTTCCGTGGTGAATATGTGCGCTCGTCGCTACGTTTCGTATATTCTTCTGATTTGTGCATAATCTCTGTATTTTTTCTAAATTTGTTTCTTTTTTTGCCATGTTAGATATTTATGTTATTTGAGTTATTCTTCAACTTTTAAGGTCTTTAGAATATAAGTTAATCAGAAAAATAGTTTTTAAACCTTTCTTTAAGAAAAATATTAAGATTTACTTATGCTCTCAACTGTAACAATACTTAAAAGACTGAGCCGGATTTTTAGTAGATGCCAATGCAACAAGAGTCCAAGGAAGATACAAAAAGTTTCTTTGATGAGCATCTTGATATGCTTGAGAAGTTATATATTGTAAAAAGCAGATTATGGGGCATAAATAACCATCCCTTTAATGAAACATCTGAGGCAGAAATAAAGGGAGGCATATTAAAAAAGTTGGAGGATATAAAGAATATTACCGGGCTGTCAGTAGAATATGCGCATTATTCAAGCAGGCTTAGTTTGATAATACAATACTGGATTTAGTTTCCTACCTTTTCTTCATAAACTCTTCCCTGTAAACATGCCCGCATATGCCACAAATAGAATACGCTCCATGGTATTTTATTCCGCAAATTAAGCATTTTTCTTTTTCAGCTGGGGTTGGATGATTATTATCGGCAGTATTTTTCTCGCCTTGAATAATATATTTTTTTATTTCAGCTTCCAGAATTGAGTCATGTTTCCCAAAAATCTCCCTTGCTTTAGCTTTCCTCTCTTCAACTTCATGAAATGAAGTTTTTCCCTTTGTGTCAAGACCAAAGCTTAAGAATTCCCAGTAAGGTATTCCAAGAAGCTGGGCATATCTCTGTTCTTTTTCTATTATATCTTTATAGGCTTCTCTAGTTTTTTCTGTTTGCATAATTGGTGTGGGAAATTGAAGCTTATATGTTTTATTATACTTATTTTAACACATAAGTTTTTAAAAAGCCAGTTAACTAGGGTTTGTTATGTCAATAAAAGGGATGAAAGAACATTTAAATAAATATTTTCCGTATTATGTTCTAGGTATAATTGGTCCTGTTTTAGCTTTTAATGCTGTGGTAAATCCATTAAACTTATATTCTGGCTTGTATCACAAGCCCAGTCCTGCACTTGTTTTATATAAAACCGAGACTTCTCCCCGGATTGCACATACATTAACAAATACTCCCAACTTGGATTTAATAATGTCTAAAATCAATGACCCCCAGACTTTTGTCTATAATCCAAAAAAAGGTTTAACATTGAATGAAATACACAGTACTCAACAACGTATTATTTCAATGTTAAAACAAGAGATATCTAATCAAACAGTTAATGCTCAAAATTTAGAGCAAAAATCTCAGTGATTTTTTTATATATCCCTGCTAGAGATTAATAACCAATAACAAAATGGGTGTAAATAGGATGTATTAGTTTAAAAAGATTAAACTTTGTTCACTTCTTCAATAATGAATTCTGCTATAATTAATATAGGTATTGTTACAATTCCAGAAAACTAATCAATAATTATCTCGCAGAATTTGCCTGCTTTTCCATCTCGTTCTTTTTTGCAACAGCAAGACTTTCACTTGCGCCTTTTGAAGCAAAAATTATTTCATTAGCTAAAGCTTCTTCAATCTTTGTCTTTGAACCAAATGATTTATCATAAGCTCCATGAACAATCAATCTAAGTGTTAAGCCAACTCTTCTTGAAGGAGAACAATCAACTGCCTGGGGATATTTTGCACCGCCATACTCTATTGTTGTTATTTCTTCTCTCGGAGATGCTGTTTCTATTGCTTTAACAAGAACCTGAACTGGATTCTGCCCTGTTTTTTTCTGAATAATTTCAAAAGCATTTAATACTGTTTTCATATTTGTACAATATTTTCCTGCTGCCTTTTTTGTCATGATAGTATGCTTTTTTCCCCTGTGTCCTGAAACGCTTAAAAGATTCGCAAGCCTTTCAACAATATTTATTTTTGTGTTAGCAAACTTGCCTCTTATTTTTCCATGAGATTTCAGAACTATTTTCCCTCTTAAGTTTATTACTCTTTTCAATCCAGGGTCTTCGACAAGAACATCGTCTGATTCGTATAAGTTGAATATTTGCATATTAGATTTATCTTCTTCCTTTCTCTATCTTGCCTTGCCACAATAAGTGAAGAGGCTGGTCATTTACTTTTATAACCTGAAATCTTACTCCCGGAATATCACCTTTTGAACGTCCCATTCGTCCGCCGATTCTTTCAATTATAACTTCATCATGCTCGTCAACAAATTTCTGGGCAAGATTTCCTGGAATAAATGCTGTAACCATTTTGTTGTTTTTTATAAGCTGAACTCTGCAGCATTTTCTCATAGCAGAGTTTGGCTGTCTTGCTTCTTTTTGAACTTTAGATACGACAAGCCCTTTTGCCTGGCTTTTTCCCTGAATCGGGTCTGATTTTGCGAATAATTTTAGGGCTTTCTTTTTGTATCTGTCGTCTTTCCATCTGAACTTTTTTCTGTTCTTCATCAATTTTGTTGCGCTCATTAATCCCATTTGTTATATTTTTATGCAGAAGGTGGTTTTTAAAACTTCTGATTTGAAGTTTTAAAAGGGTCTGCTTCGTCTAAAGGAAAAAAACAACGCTACGATTCTATCTATTTCTTCCTCTAAGCCAAAAGAATCCCACAATTAAACCAATAATCAATAAACCAGTACCAAGAAAAGATGTTGTTTTATTTGTTAAATTGGCAATTGCATTTCCCGTTATGTTGGTTGAGAGAAAAAACAGTCCACAAAGAAAACCTAATGTTGCAATCAGGGGATATATTTTTTTAAGTTTTCTTTCTAAATTATCCTTATCTACAAATTTTCCTTCATCCAGAAAGGAAGAGATTGCAAAATTTTCTTCAGGTAAATATTTGATTTTTAAATTGTATTTCTTAGCCAATAAATTCAAACCACTCTTAAATTCGTTATGACCTCTTTCAATGTCATAAATATCGATGTCTCTATCTAGTTTTTCTGAATCAGGTTTTCCAGTAAAACTTCTTTTTTTACTTATGCACAAATAGCCTTCAACTTTTCCCGTTTCTTTATTTCTTTGTGCGATATACATTGTTTGTTCATTTTCTCTTAAGAGAAATTTTGATATATCTTTGCGACTTGGATATACAGAACCAGGTTCATCACCCATATGAGTATGCAATGAGGAATATTTTTTGATATCATATTTCTCCATCAATCTTTTTAATAATTGTTTCTTAACTCCCGTGCTATTTTCTTCATTTGATTGAGAAACGTCAATAAGATTCATACCAGGAAATTTAACATAAATTTGTTCTACATTTTTATCAGCATTTTCTATAATTTCTACAGGTCTTTTTCTAATTTGTTTTTCATATGCTTCTAGCGGCACGGTTTCTTCAACTTTTTTTCTTCTAAACCAATAAGGTAAATCCATATTTGATTAATTAACTTCTACCTTAAAATCCTTTCTAAAGCTTCACCCAGAAAACTCTAAGCAATCCTAACGTCCTTAACATCAAAATTTTGGCTTAAAATATTCTTTAACTCCTCTAATCTTACCTTATTCCTGCCGATAAGCATAGCTTTGCTTTCCATCCCGCCGGATGTTATTGTTAATTCTCCATCTTTAAGCTCGAGCTTGTCAAACTTTACGGGAGAAATCAGCCTCAATATGAATTCCTGAATATCATTCTGGCTTCTTGGTTCTGCAAGAATCCTGATTCTTTTTGAGAATATATTACTTAATTGCTCAAGATTAGAATTATTTCGTCCTATCGCCATCATCACAAATTTATGGGGAACAATAAAAACAAGCATGTTATTATACTCAAAACAATGTTTAGGACTTACTCTCGTAACTCTCTCAAACATATTAATATACCTTATAAAACGCATGTCAAAAGTTTTTTTCATATTAAAAATCAATCTTCTTTTTTACCACTTTTCTTTGCTTCTTTTTCAGGAGACAATTTTCCTGTAACTTTAACTAACAATCCTGGAAGCCCTGTTCCTACAGGTATTGGCTGGTTTAGAATTATGTTTTCTATAACTGAAGATAACTCATCTTTTGTCTGCTTTAATGTTGCATTTACAAAATGTTTTATCGGAGTTTCGAATGATGCCCTGGCAAGAACAGATGACTTTTGACTTATAATTCCCATTCTTGTGCTTCCCTGAACTTCTCCATTTGAGCACATAGCATCTGCTACAAGTTTTAAATGTCTTATATCAATGTCTAATCCCTGTGCTTCAATTGTCTTCCTTAATTCAGAGATTATAGCGTTTCTTGCAGCTTCTATTCCTAAAACGTCACGTATCTCTCTTATATCGTTTGTTACTGTCTTGTCACTATCAACACCCTTTATTGCGAAAATATCTTTCATATTTGTTCCTGATGTAAGAACAACATAATTTTTTTCTCTTTTAACAACAAGAACCTGCTCGATTTCCTTTACTCCAGAAATCAGAATAGTTTTTATCTTTTCTTTTAGTTTGTATAACGCCTTAAAGTCTAATTTTGGCTCCCAGAATACTACCACATTATCTTTTATTTTATTGGCGTATCCTTTTTCTTTTAATTTTTCTGAAACACTATCTAGTCCTATATGGATAGATTTTAATGCAGAGTTGTTTATCGTAGCTTCTATTTTCTTTTCTGCAAAATTAACTTTTATTTTTTCAACAATCTCTCCGAATTTTGTTTCTTTTATCTTCTCTGCAATTATTCTTGCATCTTTTTCATTGTCAAAATCTTTTTTAAGAGCAATATCCATTGTTGGAGTTGATGGTTTTTTTCTTGCATCAAAAATTTCTATTAACCTTGGCAGTCCTTGTGTAATCTGCATTTCAGAAACACCAGCAAAGTGGAATACATTTAATGCCATCTGTGTTGAAGGTTCACCAAATGATTGTGCTGTTAAAATTCCTATTGCTTCTCCTGGAGCAATCTGTTTTTTCTTATGCAAATCAGAAACAGACATACCATCCTCACCATACTTGAACTGAATAATATTTTCCGACCCGTCTCTTATTGTTCCGTCATAACTTACTTTTAAATCCTGAAGCGAATTTGCAAGTCTTCTGTATAAATAACCTGATTTTGGTGTTCTTAGTGCAGTATCCATCATTGAATCTCTTCCAGTTATTGCTCCAAAAAAGAATTCATATGGCTTTAACCCTTTCATGAATGGACTTTCAATAAACCCTCTTGCTTTGGGCGATAAATCATTTTCCTTGAAGAAAGAAAGTGTTCTATTGGTGTATCCCAACTCTATTCTCTTGCCCCAAAGAGATTGTTGACCTACACAGCAAGCCATCTGAGTTATATTAAGTATATTCCCGCCAGAACCTGAAAGAATCATTGTGTTTATAGGATTTTTATGGGGGAATTCCTGTTTTACAATTTGTCCTATTTTTGTACGGACTTCGTTAAGGACCTGTATGACTTTTATCTCTCTTGATTCTTCTCTAGTTTTTCCAGGTATAATTTCTAGAGTGTTATCATTATATGAATGAATTATCCCTCCTGTTTTTTCTTCTGCTTCATCGATTATTTTCTTTGTTGTTTCTTCTACTTTTTTGTTAACTTTTAAATCATCTATAGAAATTGTAAATCCTTGCTTTGAAAGATACTTTATTCCAAGAGAAAAAATATTTTTTATAGTCTCAAGTGTTTTCTCTCTTCCAACCTGTCTATCAAGCTCTTTAATAAAAATACCATCTTCAACTCCAACAACTTTTCCGTCAACAACACCAGAGATAAGATTTCCTTTTTCAATCAAAACAGTGTCTTCTGATGATTTTGACTTAAATTTAAAGTCAACCTTTGGCAAAGTTTCTGAAAATACTTCTTTACCACTGAGACTCTTTTTTGAAAACGATGTTGTTATGCCTGATTCATAAAGTATTTGTGATGCGTCTCCCTTGTTCATTTCATCATTGTTCAGAAGATAATTTCCTGTTGTTGAATCAGCAATGCAACCGATAAGATTTGTATTATTCTTAGGAGACATCAAATTTTGGTTTACATTAAGGAGAATTTGCGCCTCTGCTCTTGCTTCCTCTGTCTGTGGAACATGAATATTCATTTCATCACCATCAAAATCTGCGTTGTAAGGAAATGCGACTGCAGGATTCATCCTGAAAGTTTTATAAGGAAGAATTTTTACAAAATGAGCCATAAGACTTGCTTTGTGAAGACTTGGGTGTCTATTAAATAAGACAATATCCCCATCTCTTAAATGTCGTTCAACAGTATAACCTGGGACTAATTCTTCTATTATTTCTTCTTTCAATTCAGGAGTTATTTTCTTTCTTTTTCCATCCGGCCTTATTATATAGTTTGCTCCAGGATATGTCTCAGACTTGATTAATTTTTTAAGATATTCTATATTTGTTGAATTTACATATTCATTCACAGTAAGAATCATTGCAATCTCTTTTGGAACTCCTATTTCGTTTATTCTTAAGTTAGGATCAGGAGAAATAACAGTACGTGAAGAAAAATTAACTCTTTTACCTGCGAGATTATGCCTTATTCTTCCTTCTTTTCCCTTTATTCTTTCTGTTATTGTCTTTAATGGGTGGCCGCTTCTGTGTCTTGCAGGAGGAACTTGTGCAACATTGTTATCATAGAACGTAGTTACGTGGTATTGCAATAAATCCCATAAGTCATCAATGATAACTTCTGGAGCTCCTGCATTCAAATTTTCCCATAGTCTTTGGTTAGATCTTATAATATCTCCTAATTTATGCGTCAAGTCATCTTCGCTTCTTTCTCCTGTATCAAGAGTTATTGATGGTCTTACTGTAACTGGTGGGACAAGAAGAACAGTGAGAATTGCCCATTCTGGTCTTAAAACTTTTGGATTTATCCCCACATGTTTTAATTCATCATCAGGAATATTTACAAGAATTTCTCTAATCTCATCCGGGAACATTCTTTTTTTGCCTTTCTTGAATGTCATTGGCTTATCTAACTTTACTTTTTCCTGCGGAGCAAGGCAATATGGACATTTTTTATTATCTTTTGCTTTTTTTATTTTTTCTTTTTGAGTATACCCGCTTGATTTCTCTTCGGAAAGAAGAAACTTTCCACATGACTGGCAGAAACATCTCAAACACAAGTCGATTATAGGTAAATATTTCAAATGTATAAGCGGTCTTGAAAGTTCAATCATTCCTGGATGACCCAGACATTCCTTTAGTCTTCCTCCACAAGTTCTACATCTTACACCAGGATCTATTGCTCCAAGGCGAAGGTCCATAAGCCCGCCATCAACAGGATAACCATCAATGTCATAAAGTTCTGGTGTTACTATTCTTGCCTGCGCTATTTTTTTTATTTCTTCTGGATTTAATAATCCAAAGTATAGACTGTCTATTCTTTTTCTTATTGGTTTTATGTTCATATTATTCGTATTTGTTCTTTAAATCGAATTTAGTTGAAATATGGAGCCCCTGGATTTCATCTACGAGAAGCTTGAATGCGTATGAAACTTCAACAGGCTCTGTTTCTTGGCTTCCGCATAATGGGCAATAAATTCTTCCTCTCAAATTATCTTCAATAGCAATATATCCGCATTTTGTACATATATGAATCACAACTTTATCAGAGTCATACCTTTCTTTTAACAATAACGAAGCACCATGAGAGACTAATGCCTGTTGTTCCATTTCTCCTAATCTTAATGCACCGCCTTTTGCTCTTCCTTCTATCGGCTGCCTTGTTAATAATGTAACTTTTCCGCTTGCACGTGCATGCATCTTATTACTGACCATATATTTTAATTTTTGATAATACATTGTTCCGATAAATATTTTAACTTCCATCATTCTTCCAGTTGTTCCATTATACATTGTCTCTTTCCCATCGTATCTAAACCCTAATTTTTCAAGCTGTTCTTCAAGCTGTTCTATATTGGTGTTGTCAAATCCTGTTCCATCGACAATTTTTCCAGATAAACATCCAATTTTTCCAGATATTAATTCCATAAGATATCCTACAGTCATACGACCGGGAATACCATGGGGATTGAATATTACATCAGGCCTTACTCCACTAGATGTGAACGGCATATCATTCTCTTCAACAAGCATTCCTACTACTCCCTTTTGTCCATGTGCTGTTGCAAATTTATCTCCTAACTCCGGTATTCTCAAATCCCTTGCTCTTACTTGAACAATTTTATTTCCATCTATGTTTTTTGTTATAAAAACAGAATCAATTATTCCTCTTTCCTCTTGTCTTATTAAAGAACTTGACTCTTTTTTTGCTTTTACGGTAATTTCTCTTGATTCTGAAAGGAATTTTGGCGGGGAGGTTTTTCCTATTACAACTTCTCCTGCTTCTAATTTTGCTTCAGGATAAACAATCCCGTCTGCTTCTAGGTATCTGTAAGCTTCTTCTGTTTTATAACCCGCTGTTCCTTTTTCAGGGATGCATATTTCATCTTTTAATCCGCCTGCATAATTTATTTCGACAGTAGTATATGGCCTGAAATAAGTGCTTCTTCCAAGTCCTCTTTGAACAGACGCCTTGTTTAATATTATTGCATCTTCCATATTATATCCCTCGTGCGTCATAACCGCAACAACCATATTCTGACCAGAGGGGTAAACGTTAAGAGTGTCATAAATAAAAGTTCTTACAATTGGCTTTTGAGGATAGTGAAGTATACTTACATCAGTATCCACTCTGCAAAGAAAGTTAGCAGCATATAATCCTAAAGATTGCTTCTGAGTTTTGCTCCCTCTTAAAAGTCTTGCTGACTGGTCGTAGTTTGAGAAAGGAACAAGCGATGTTATTGTTCCAAAAATGTCAACAACATCAACTTCAAGATGTGTTGTTTCATTAGTAACATCTTCTTTTTTCAGTGCAACAAGCGCATTTTCTTCTTCAGACGCGTCAACATATTCTATAACTCCCTGCAAAACTAAATCATTCCATGAGATTTTATTATCTTTTAATAATTCTTCATGTTCTTCTGTTAATTTGCTTTGCCCATCTTCAACAATGATTAATGGTCTTAAAACTCTCCCAACTTCTGTTGAAATGAGTATATTATCAAATTTTTTGTCATGTCTTATGCTTAACTGTATAGGGAGTTCGTTATTCCTTCTTTGTTCTTTGACAGAATTGAGAAATTTTCCTGGCTCTTTTGTTGCTCCTATAAACCTGCCATTATAGAATATATCTGTTGCTTTTGCGTCTCTTTCTTTTTCCAGTCCGAATTGAACAAGTGTTTCAGCAAATTTCTTCTCGTCCATATCCACTCTTGTTGATACTTTTGCAAGAATAGCCAGATTTTTTCTTAATCCTATTTCTGTTCCTTCAGGCGTTTCAACAGGACAAAATCTGCCGTAATGGGTGGGATGAACTGTTCTTGCAAGGAAATTTTCTTGTTCTCCTGGAAGAGTGCTTGCAACTCTCTGCAATTGAGAGATAATAGCAAGATAATTTGTTTTATCCATATTTTGTGTTACCCCTGTTCTCTCGCCAATCCAATTTCCAGTAGCAATAGCGCTTTCAATTCTGTGTGTAAACAATGTTGACTTTGCTATAGTTTTTAGTGAATAGAACTTTTTCCTTTTCTGTGTTTTCTGAAGTGAATGTACTATATCTCTAATAAGAATGCTTAAATTTACTCTAAACAAATCTGTCAGCAAGTCTCCAGACAACCTTATTCTTTTATTTGCATAATGGTCCTTATCTGTCAAACTTTCTGGATTTTCTCTCGAAATGAGAAATTGTTTTATAAATTTGCAAAGGGTTATTGCTTTTTCTGTCCTGTATTCTTTTCCTAAACCTATGTGCGGAAGCAGGTAAGAATCTAATCTTTGTTTTATCCTGTCAAGAATTTCTTTTTTAGTTCCCTGAAGCGCTGTTTTCTCAGCAATGTACATCATAGCATCTTCCTGTTCTTTGATGTTTGCAAATTCGTAAAGATTAACAATTAAACTATCGTTTTCTTTGTTTATATAGGAAGCAATTTCCGATTCTTTTGTCATTCCAAGAGCTTTTAATATTATCACAGCAGGGATATTTTTGAATCTGCTAAAGGATAACTCTATTATTCCCTCAGCGGTATCTGTTATTGAAACAGGAATCCTATAACTTCCTCTTTTTGAGAATAATCTTAACATTAATTTCCCTTTTGAAGTTTCTATAAACGGCTGGTTTTCTGCTAAATCTTCTGCCATTACCATTACTCTTTCATTTCCGTTAATGATAAAGTAACCGCCAGTGTCTAATGGATCTATGTATAATTTTTCCAATTCTTCTTTTGTCTTTCCAGCGATGTTACAAGGATTACTTTTTACTATTATTGGAACTCTGCCTATTTCAACTTCCTGACTTTCAATTTGGCTTCCTTGCTTTATTGTTATCTCTAAATATAAAATTGCAGAATAAGTCAAATTTCTTATTCTTGCTTCTGCAGGAGTTAATATTGTTTTTGAACCATCTGCTTCTATGACGATTGGTTTTTCATATCTTATCTTTCCTAGTTTTACTTCAATATCCTCTTCTTTTGGCAAGGTTTCTGAGAATTCATCAACAATCTCCTGTATTCTTTTGTCAATAAAATTATTAAAAGAAACAATATTTGATTCTACAAGACTATGCTGTTCAAGATATTTTCTCACAAGCAAATGTTTGTTTTCTGTTTGAAGTTTCATTCTTTATTGATTTTTCTTTTATAGTTTATTTTTTCGCTTTTTTAGAGCACAACAACACGAAAATATGACGCATTAAGATCTTCGGATTTATGCTCAATTTCTATTATGTCACCAACATTTGCCCCTTCTGGCAATGCTGGGTCTGTAATCTTAATTTTTGGCAATTGTGTTAGAGAAATATTGTATTCCAAGAGTAATTTTTCAACTTCTGCGGACTTTAATAATGTGTGTTTTGGCTGTAGAATATGCATTTTAAATTTTTAGCGTTAATTTTGGTATTTAGTCCCGATATAACTGCAAAAATCGGGGATTTTGCATAATTATGACTGGGCAATAATAAAAGAAATAAAAAGTAGGTTTTTAAAGCTTTCTATGCGTTGTTTAAAAACCTGATTTTATCCATATTATAATTCTTTCTTGTATAGGACGGCATCCTCGCCGTTGGAATAATATGCTTTTTTTATTTTAATCTGTTTATACCCCTGGTTCTCGTAGAATCGTATGGCTTTATGATTACTCACTCTGACTTCAAGATAGATTTCATTAATATCCTCTTTAATGAACGTGTTTTCCACAATGTTTAACAGTTTATTTCCTATACTTCTGCCCCTATATTCTTCTTCCACTGCAATTCCAGATATACGACCTAATCTCCATTTAGAAGTGCCTGCTACAAATCCGACTATGAGATTATCCTCTTTTGCTAAATAAAAGTATTTGGAGTGTGATTGAAACATCTGTTTAATTTCAGCAGGCGTATTGTTAGTAACAATATTTCTCTTCCATAAGTGTACAATATCGCCAATATCACTATCCTTTGCTCTTCGGATTATAAGCGTCATGTATATTGAGAATTATTTTGGGTTTATATTTTTATACTGTAGTTAGCCCTATGTTAGATTGTCTCGCATTTGCATTTTCGTATTATTTTTTTAGTTTGTTGAATGCAAACGCTCGATGGCTCTGCAGACCATTAGAGAAAAGGTTAAATGGCCTAAGGTTAAAATCCCCATTTGGGATTCTAACCACGGTTCTGCAGAATATGCCATTTATGGATTTGATTAAATGACGAAAACAACTAAAAAAATTTATTAGTAATTATTTATAAATAGATTTCACCTTAAAAAAACATCAAGATCATGATAAATCAAAAGAAATTTATAGGATTTAAAAGAACGTATTCTTTTAATGGGAATAGAAAAGTGGGTTTAGACACCAATGTTCTTATAAAATTCTATGATAATCCTTATTTATTTGAATATGAAGAAAGTAGAATTTTCAGATACCCTAATTTAATTTTTATTCATGTGATAAGCAAATATGAATTCATAAAATATTTGATTAGCAGGGGGTCAAGTGAGGAAGAAGCAAAGTTGAATGTTAACTCTTTTATTAAGGAGAGGAATATCCAAGTTATCTATCCAAAAGATATTTTTATACCAGAGGAAGAAATAACCCAATTCGAAAATGAAATTAACAAGAAACTTAAGGAAATGGGCAAGGAATATTTAGAATGTCATAAGCCGGATAGCATAATTCTCTTAGCTTTTAGAAAAATTAACGTAAATAGGGTAATTTCAACAGATGAGGTATTTAGAGAAAGTGCTCAATTCTTGGGTCTTGATGGGGTGGGTCTACCTTCTCTAAACTCTAAAATATCTAAGGAACTAAGGAAAATATTTGATTATAAAAGAAAACACAAAAAAATTAGATAGTATCTAGAAACCCATTCATTTTTTGAAAATTTCCATTAAATCTATTAGAAAGTTCTTGCCAAGTGTCTATCCTTAGCTTTCTTGACTTTTGAGTTAGTTCTTTCTGCTCTTTTTCAGAAGTATTAATAGAGAGCAATATTTCAAAATCTGCAAGAGCCATTTCTTTTTGAACTATCTCTTGAGTATTATTCTGAGCAATATTAAGTATCTGTGCTTGTCTATTTTGCCAGAATTTAAGCAGTTCAGGAGATTTTATTTCTTGTGTTTCCATCGTTTCAGTTCAGTTCGGTTTATCTATTCAAGGGTTAAAAAAGAAATTCTATACCCTTGCATATATAGACATGTTATAACTTGTTTAAAAACCTTATTATAGTCTTAAAATAGCTTTCTATTATAAAGTAGCCCTAATTTAGGAGTAATATTTTGTAGATTAAAAAAATAAAAGGTTTTTCTTTAGGTCATTTTTGTAGGTCTCAAATTAAGGAAGCGCAAACAATTGGATATGATTAAGGCAAAGTTAGATAAGTTGATAAAAAAGAAATATTAATTTAATTCACTCAATTTCTTTTCAATATTAGCAATTTTTCGGGGTATATAGAAAAGTTCGATAATTGTTCCAAGACCAATTAATCCTAAAATAGTAGAACAGATTCCCATTATAATTTTACTATCCTCCCATACAATGTAAAGAAAGACAACAGTGACTATTAATTGTAAAATAGGAAGTAAAATAAAAATCCATAAAGAGACCTTATTTATTTTTGTTCCAGTTTTAAAATATTCTTCTTCAGGCACTAATCTTTGTTTAATATTTTTTAGGTCTCCTTCTAATTCATTTATCTTTTTAGACATTGCTGCAAAAGCAACCTGCGTAATATCCTCCTCTAATGGTGTTGAAGTAGAACTAGAATCTAAAAGGTTTTCTTTTGTTATCATCTTAAATCTCTTTCTCAATGCTAGAGGATCTATACCTTTTAGAACATTCTCTGATGAACTCTTTTAATTTTTTCTCTTCGAGCTTCTTTGGAGAAGAGATATTGTTTATATCTCTCTCAAGCACATAACCCTTTTTTGGATTTCCCAAGAGATCTTCGTTAACTGTTTCTAGTTTAGTTATGTCATTTACTTTTAAATCAACAAACTCTTTTCCACGGTCGAATCTTAAAGCTATTCTCTGAAGATCATTAAATTCTTTTTTTATATACTTTTCCTGTAGAGTCCTTATGGCATTAGTATCCTCAATGAAGTATCTGACTACGTATCCTACCTTAAACAGATTATCCTTTGCTTCTTTATTTACAATATTTATAAAAGAATTTAGTATTTTCTTAACTTCTTTTTCTATCTCTGAGAAGTCCTTACATACTTTTTTAGGGTTATAATAAAAATCAATTCTAACCCGTCCTATATTGCACTTATATTCTCCGTTCTTAGAATCCATTTGTACTGTTGGAATCTCTTTTGGAGCATCCTGCAAGAAAGGTAAAATAATTGGAGGATTATCAAAAATAGAAGAAAGTTTCTTAGTTAGGGGGTAAACAAAAATATCTGGTCTAGATATCTCCCTCTTAAAAAAGATAGCAAACTGTAATCCAATAAACCTAAATTTCATTCTACTTAGAGAATTCTAATATTTATATACCTTATTGTTTCCCTAACACACTATCCAGTTCAGATATCTCTCTTGATGTTTATACGGACCAATTTTCATATAAAGTTATAATTTGCCATAAATAAAAAGGTCATGGACAAAATCAGAACAAGTGATTCTCACGAAAAGCCCATGATGGACTAACGCCCCTGATAGGATTTCATTGAAAATATCAGTTTGTTTTCATGCCAAGATTTGGGCTTTGCTTGCATCAATTATTTTCACGGAATAATTAATATTTCTCCGTCGACAAAACGCAAAACAGCGACGGTAAAATAAAAACTGGCTCTGCAGGGATTTGAACCCTGGACACCCTGCTTAAAAGGCAGGTGCTCTAACCGGGCTGAGCTACAGAACCATACAATGGACTAATAAAGATAATTTATAAAGGTTTTTAATCATGAAAAAGAAGTGTTATTCCCGTTATACAAATAATTATAAAGAAGACATATTTATTTTATATATGCAAAATCGTTTCCATCAAGAATGTTCTTTAGAAAAAGAGGTAGATGTTTTTATGAAAAGATTGCCCTTATGGTTATTGATGGGAAGGAGAAATAAATGGGTAGCAGTTCATGGTACTGCAAAAGTTTTTGGTAAAAATTATGAAGCTGTTTTAGAAAAGGGTTATAAATCTTTTTCACCAGATTCTTTTCTTGTTAGACAAATCAGTTTTGAATATCTTTGGTATGGAAAAAATGGGAAGCCCGAGCAACTATATGCTTCTGCTAGTTTTTAAATTAATGATATTCAAAATTTTCTGATTATTCAAGAATGTATTCCTCGAAGAAAATTATCTTTTCTTCCTCTTTCCGGATTTTTTCTCGCCTATCTTTGAAAAAATAAAAATGTAAAGAATTTCTAAGATACCTATTGTATTAACTGCAAGAAGAACAATGAACCAAACTATGCTTTTTTTTCTTGCACTTTTCCATAGAGCAATACCCTTCCAAACAAGAGACCATAAACTTACAATACCAAATAGTAATGATATAACCGCTAAAGAAATTCCTGTTTGAACTGCTATTGCAGAAAGAGTATTATTGTATGCTTGTGATGCAGCAATTATTGATTCAATGAATGTCATATTAATATACAGCTAAGTTTCTTTATAAATCTTAGTCATGTTATGTTACGAATCCAAAATAGTAAAAGCAAAAACTAATAAATTTTTCTGAAACAAAAAAGATTTTCTAAAAAGTAGAAATATTTATAAACCCCAAAAATGGTAATAATCTAACTGATACAATTTATGGTATGCCTTATTCAATAGAGCATACAACGGGTTGTATGCAAACAAAAAAGAAGGAGAAGAGAAAATGAAATGTCCATTTTGTAAAAATTCTGAAACAAAAGTAACTAACAAAAGAGATCTAGATAATGAAACAAAAAGAAGAAGAGAGTGCTTAAAATGCAAAAAGAGATTTACAACTTATGAAAAACTTGAAGCAAGAGATTTATGGGTAATAAAAAAGGATGGAAGCAGAGAATCATTTGATTCTGAAAAAGTAAGGAAAGGCATAATGAGAGCATGTGAAAAGAGGCCTGTCAGCGCAGAAAAAATAGATATTGTTGTTGGTAATATTGAAAATAAACTAAAAAGTTCAAATAAAAAAGAAGTTAATTCAAACATTATAGGCGAGTTAATTATTAGAGAATTGAAAAAACTTGACAAAGTGGCATATATCCGATTTGCTTCTGTTTATAGGGACTTCAAGGATATTGGTGATTTTAAGAAAGAGTTGAAGGAGTTAAAATAGAACAAGATGTATATCAAGAACACTATAACAAACTAAACATAAGCTTATAAATAAAAAATAAAATAAAAAGGTGTGAAAATAAAAGATGGAAGACAAGAAAA
>Ga0247842_10000726_pt1 | contig 63946 bp, 60 predicted proteins | sample LaCruzMarch2015__3_FD_192411 | JGI IMG/M metagenome (GOLD analysis project Ga0247842, IMG submission 192411) | Freshwater microbial communities from meromictic Lake La Cruz, Castile-La Mancha, Spain - LaCruzMarch2015_19m | ecosystem: Environmental > Aquatic > Freshwater > Lake | place: Spain... | reverse complement strand
GTTCCCTCGTAGCCGAGCTACGTGGGGATCGGGGAGGGGCCGCATCCGCGATGTGTCCACGGGCGCATCCGTGCGTGCAGACCTGGCGGGATAGGCCCTTACCAGCGTCTGCACCTCTGGGCGACCGCGAACGGCCTTGCGCTGCAGCCGCTGAACCAGGTGACGGAGCGGATCGCCCGCGACCGCAGCCAGGGCCGCACGTCGCCGCTCGAAGCGCCGCTCGCGGAGCTGACGCCGAGCGGCCGGGCCGCGCTGTTCACCTTCCGTATCGGCCACCCCACCGTCGCTGCCGGGCTGAGCCCGCGGCGGCGGCTGGCCGACGTCGTGGAGAACTGAGCGACACGCCCACGCGCCAGGAGACGACCGTGACTTCCCAGATCATCATGAGAGACGGGAGAGGTACACCACTGACGGCTGAGGACGGAGAGCGCGTGCTTCGCGGCAGCAGGGCGCGGCCGATCTCGTGGAGGGCAGGGTCAGCCGGCAGGTCGTCGACTGCAACTACAAGACAGACTGCTGCGGCGCCTCGCCGGCGCTGACCGAGCAGCAGATCGTCGACGACCTCGTGGGCCGCATCCTCGCCGACGCCAAGGCGTTCGGCGCCCAGGCCGTCGCCGTCGCCTGCCCCCTGTGCCAGGTGAACATCGACGGCCGCTAGACCCAGATCAAGCGCACGCAGAGCGACTGGCAGCCGATCCCGATGGTGTTCCTCAGCCGGCTCGTCGGCCGCGCCCTCGAGCTCAGCGAGAAGGAGCTCGGGCTCAAGAAGCACCTCATCGACATCACGGCGGTGATGGCGTAGGCCATCGCGCCGCTTGACGCGGCCGCGCTCGCGCGGCCGGCATGAGCATCAAGTCACTCAGAAGGTGCGGCGGGCCATCCGGCCCGCCGCACCTTTCGCATCTCGGGATTGTCATCCTTGCCGGCGGCAGACGGCCGGCGTACGCCGGCGCCAGCACACGTCGGCGCGTCACCGCGCGTCAACCCGAGGCGGCCGGACTCGCCGCCATGACCTCGATGGCGGTGTGGCCGATCACTTCTCCATCAATCGCGCACTCGATGACGTAGCGCGCGGGCACCCGCCGAGCCTGGAGCGCCCTCCGGCGAACCGCCCGTGGAGAGTTGCCGACCTCGGTTCCTCCGGTTGAATGGATACCCCGGATGCGTCTTATGCCGACGTCGGCATAAGACTCACAACCACGCTGAGCATTACGACGCACTGGCCGCGCTCGACCGTCTGATGGAGATCGACCCCGAGTCCGGCACTCCCGCGGCCGACGACCTGCAGCTCTTGGCGCTCGTCTTCGAGGACTACGAGAAGGCGCGCCGGCCCATCGGCCTCCCCGATCCCGTGGACGCCATCCGCTTCTGCATGGACCCATGAACGACGGCCTCCTTGTCATCGTCGCGGAGATCGGAGGAGTGATTGGGCGCTACGTCTCTGACTCTTCGTGCTCCGCTGCGGCCGACCTGGCCTCCGCGAGCGCCGCCCTGTAGCTCGCCCACCTGCCGCGGTCACTGAAGCACTCGCGCCAGACGCGCTGGCCGTTTGCTTCGGTCAATGCTCCGGCAACCACCATCTCGACGATGAGCTGGGGCGTATCGCGGTACGGCAGGCTGAAGCGTTGGGCGAGCATCTTGCCGTCACGATCGTCCACGACGATCAGCGCCCGCACACCTCGATCGTCACGGAGTTGCTCGGCCAGCAGTACTGTGGCCACCTCGCCCGCATGAGCGTTGGGGTGGTCTCCGGGCGCACGCAGGAGGGCGCAGATGGCCGCCGCCTTCGCGGCCCGCGCAACAGAAAGCTCGAGCGGAGGTGCGAGCGGCCACGTCGCGAGCAGCGCGCGGAGCGCCGGCGACGAACGCGCCAGACGCAGCAGCTCGACCTGCGCATCGCCAGAAAGCCGCGCTGCGCCGCCGAGATACGAAGCCAAGCGGCGGCCGTGACCGGCGGAACAGAAGTTGACAATCACCGAGGCGTCAAGCAGAACGATGTCGAAGGAGACCGGCTGCCGCCGGTCAGGCATCGCCCTCGGAGGCCACCGCAAGATCGTGCTCGAGGGCATCGGGCGTGGTGCGCAGGCGTGCCGCAACACGCTCGAGATCGAGCAGATCGTCGCGCCAGGCTTGCAGGAGGTTCTCGCGCATGTCCTGGGGCAGGCGCGTACCGCCCCTGCCGACACGCGCCAGCGTGTCCGCGAAGGGATCGAGCAGAAGGTCGCGACGCAGCTCGAGGTGCTCGCCCTGCGCGATGGCCCGCTGCATCTGCTGCAGATGCCGCGGCGGCCGCAACAACCCGGCCGCGGCGAGACGCGGCAACGCGACCGTCGCGCTCACGCCGAAGGCCGCCGCGAAGCGCACAACGTGTCCGAGCGTGGCTGTGTCCGCCCCCTGCCGATACCACCAGGCGCGGGCGGCGGAGAGGGGCGCCAGAAGCTCGGCGGCAAAGCGGTTGGCGGCGACCTCGCGGGGGTCCTGCCCCTTGGCCGCGGCCGGCTCCGCGGCAATCAGTCGATCCCACGCGACCCCGTGCGAAAGTACGTGGTGGCCGAGCTCGTGCGCCAGAGTGAACCGCATGCGCACGACCGCGTCCCGGCTGTTGACCAAGATGAACGGTTCACCTTGCTCGAGCGCGTAGGCGCCTTGCGGGCCGCCGTCGGGCAGCGGGGCGACGAACGCGTGCACACCGGCGCTCTCGACCAGCAGCAGGATGTCGGGCACCGGCGAAAGACCGCCCACGCCGAGGTTGTCGCGGGTGCTCAGAGCAAGCGCGACCGGGTCGGGGGGCCTGATCTCAAGCGTCATCCGACCAGGGCACGAGCGCCCAGGTAGTCGCCGATGAGCTCGCGGAAGAGCTGGAGCGACTCCTGGACGCCGGACGAGTGGCCGCCGGCGAGTGCGCGCAGCGCGACCAGACCGGAGCCGTCGCGCCAGAGCAGCGCCCCGACAGTGACGCCGAACACCTGCGTGAGCCGGCCGAGCTCGCCTACCGTGAGCGCTCGCTCGCCCGCTTCGATGCGGCTGATGGTCGACTGCGTGACGTCCAGCCGCGAAGCGAGCTCCTGCTGACTCATGCGCATCTGCGTGCGCAGCTGAGCCACCCGCTGACCGGTCTCGCCAGAAGTGCAGTACGAGTCTGCCATGACTTCCTCCCTATTCATCACAGCATAGAATCGTCAACCATAGCCTGTCAATCATTCATTCCGCGCGAACCACTGCTTTGCCCCTGCAACCGTCACCTCGCTGACCGCTGCGGCCCGGGCAAGCATCAGGAGGCGTGCCTTCATGACCGGGACAGACAGCAGCTTCACCTGGATTCGAACCAGGGACCTCTTCCTTGCCGGGCAAGCTCATAAGCCTGACCATCTGGACCCAAGGAGACCCAGCCAGTCACAGGCAGTCACAAGGACTGTGGTAGCGTTCACCTGCACGTTGATTCTCTTGAGCTGGGCCTGCGCATTCTCACGAACCGCATCGTCCCTGCTCGGGAGGATCTCCAGAAGCCCGATCGGCGCCGCCATGTGGGTGCTCGTGAAGAATCGATGTGAGGCCAAGCGCGGCCTTCTCACCAGAACCCCCGCCTACGCTCGGGCCATGCCTGAATGAAGCATCCCGACTTTGACGCGCACTCGGTCGTGAGGGCGCTCGGCGGTTGGGAGCGGGGTCTCACCCTCTTCCTGGGGTCACGACCGACCACTGCCGGCCTCCCTCTCTCCATCTGGTCTTGTAGGCAAGCGCGACAACGGGTCGTGCAGGTCCTTGTGCCGGTCCTCGGGGATCTGCCGCACCACACGTGGATGCAGCGGGACCCGCGTGCACGCTGGACGAGCCATCCCCTGCGTAGTCTAGAAGCCTTTGGGTCGGCGCCCGATCGAGGGGAGGCTTGTGGCTGAGATCATTGTCCTGGGGGCCGACGGCGGGGGCACGAGCACTCGGGTCGTCCTGGCGGACCACGACGGAACGGTGCTCGGGTACGGCCGGGCCGGGCCGTCGAGCCTCGACGGCGTCGACCTGGAGACGACCACGCGGCACATCGGTGAGGCGGTGGATTCGGCATGGCAGGATTCCGGACTGCGTCCACGGCCCGTGGACGCATCATTCTGGGGCATAGCCGGCGTGGCGTCAGAGCGCGATCGGGACCTGATCCGGGGCGTGGTCCTGGCGGGACGAGTGTCTGATCCGCATCATGTGGGGATCGACCACGACATCCGGATCGCTCTGGCGGGCGGCCTGGGCAACCGGCCCGGCATCGTGCTCATCGCCGGGACGGGTTCTTCCTGCTACGGGCGGGCTTCGACCGGTGCGTCCGTGCGAGTCGGCGGCTGGGGTCACGTACTGGATGACGGCGGGAGCAGTTACTTCCTCGGCCTCGAAGCCGTGAAGGCCGTGGTGCGCTCCGCCGATGGCCGGCGGGGGCCGACTTCACTGACCGACGCCGTCCTGAGCCGCTACGGCATCGCTGACGTCCAGGAGATCATGCATGAGCTCTATGCGACGAGATCGGGCAAGAGCGACCTGGCCGCGCTTGCTCCGGTGGTCCTGGCGGCGGCCGAGGACGGGGACGAGGCGGCCCGGAACATCGTCGAGGCGGCCTTCGAGGAGTTGGCCGGGCTCGTCTCCGTCGCCTGCTCCCGGCTGGCTCTGGGCTCCGCGGAGCGGCGGCTGACGGTGACCGGCGGCCTGGCCCACTCGGGCGCCTACTTCCGCGACGGCCTGTACCGCGCCGTCGCGGCCAAGGTTCCCGGAATCCAGGTCCAGGAGCCGCTGCTGCCCCCTGTGTTGGGGGCGGTCCTGCTGGCGCTGGAGCTGCTGGACCCGCCCTCAGCCGCACGGGCCCTCCCGGCCCTGTTGAGGGCCGGTCAGGCCGTCACCTGATGCGTCCCGGTCGTCAAACGGGCGTGACCAGACGCCGCCGTGAGCAACTGCAGCCCACCATGGCAACTGCCACTGCCGATTCCCGCAGTCGGCCCCGCTCCGCCGCACGTCGAGCTGTCGCCGCGGACCCCCTACCATCTTCCCGGTACGCTTGGTACAGTTCCGGCATTCGCAGGGAGGAGGCGCCACGCTCACCGATCGGCGATGCGTGCGGCGCCGTGGATGGCGCGGGTGATCAGCGACCGGTCCGTGACGAAGGCGGGCTGTGGAACCACGCGCGGCCGGCGTGAGGGTTGGAGGGGGAGTGTCTGAGACCGGACCTGTGTGGCGCGCGTCCTCTCAGCGCCTCTTGCCGCACACCTACGAGGCGCCCCCCGAGGGCGCCTACGACCTCTACCCCGCCCACGACGTGGGGCCCGGGAGGATCCGGCGGGGGTACGAGGCCCTGGCGGACCTGCTCGGGGACCAGCCGATCGTCGTGGTCGATGGTCACCCGGGCGTCCTCTGGGACACGTTTCGCGAGGGACTGTCCCAGGCGATGCGCGGCGCCGGCCTGCGCCCGACCTTCATCGACGTGCGGCAGGCGATGCGCCCCCCGGAGGAGATCGATCGGATCATCGAGCCATCGATGGGCGACGACGACCCCCTGTTCGGCTTCCGATTCGCGGGGGAGCTCAGGGGCTTCTTCGACGCGCACCTGCTCTTGGCGCTGCAACCCGACCCGCACTGGACGACGAACGTCCTCTTCGGGGGCGGGGCATCGTTGGCCGGGTGGCGTGGGCCTCTGGTGTACGTCGATGTGCCGAAGAACGAGATCCAGTACCGCGCTCGGGCGTCCTCGGTGACGAACCTCGGGGCCAGTGCGGCGCTGCCCCGGGGCATTGCGTACAAGCGCAGCTACTTCATCGACTGGCCCGTCTCCGCCAGGCATCGGGCGCAACTCCTTCCGGCGATCGACTGGCTGGTGGACGGACAGGATCCCGATGCCCCGGCCGTGATGTCGGGGCAGGACCTGCGCGCCGGGCTGCGCGAGATGGCTCGTAGCTGTTTCCGTGTGCGCCCCTGGTTCGAGCCCGGCCCGTGGGGCGGGCAGTGGATCCGGCACAAGGTCCCGCAGCTGTCGCAGGACGTCCCCAACTACGCATGGTCGTTCGAGTTGATCGCGCCCGAGAACGGCCTGATCCTGCGCTCCGGCGACCAGCTGCTGGAGGTGTCGTTCGACACGCTGATGCACCAGGAGCACGCGGCGGTGCTGGGGGAGTGTGCCCCGCGGTTCCAGTACGAGTTCCCGATCCGCTACGACTTCCTCGATACGGTCGATGGCGGCGACCTCTCCATCCAGATCCACCCTCAGCCGGACTTCATCCGGGAGAGCTTCGGGGAGACCTTCACCCAGGACGAGGCCTACTACATCCTGGACTGCACTCCCGGGGCGACGGTGAACCTCGGCATGCAGGAGGGAGCCGACATCGAGGAGCTCCGCGAGGTCCTCCTCGACTCCGCCACGAATGGAACGGCTGTCGACATCGAGCAGTACGTCCAGTCGTTGCCCGCGAGCAAGCACGACCTGTTCCTGATCCCACACGGCGCCATCCACGGCGCCGGAGCCGGCAACCTGGTCCTCGAGATCTCGGCCACGCCGTACATCTTCACGTTCAAGGTCTACGACTGGCTGCACCTGGGCCTGGACGGCAAGCCCCGGCCGCTGAACATCGATCGCGGCTTCGCCAACCTGGACCCCGACGCGCAGGGCGCGCGGATTCGCGAGGAGTATGTGTCGGCCCCCGTCCTCCTCGCGCAGGAAGCCCGGGGCGACAGGTACTCCCGGGTCGTCCACCTGCCCACCCATCCACGGCACTTCTACGATGTCCACCGCCTCGAGCTCAACGGCACGATCGACCTCCACACCGGGCACTCCTGCCACGTGCTGAACCTGGTGGAAGGCGAGGCGGTGATCCTGGAGCCCGCATCCGGACCAGCGGTCGAGTTTCACCACGCGGAGACCTTCGTGGTCCCTGCGGCAGCTCGGTCGTACCGCCTGACCAGCCCGACCGGCACGGACGTCATGGTGGTCGATACATTCGTCAAGCCGCTCGCGGAGTGGCCCGAGGGGGTGCTCGCGGACGCCCGCGATCCCCGGCGGGAGGGGAGCGGCTGATGCGGAACTGGACTGTGCGCCTGCTGCACCACACCCATGTCGACATCGGCTACACGCACACGCAGGACGAGGTCTTCGCGATCCAGATCCGCAACCTCCAGGAGGCCATGGAACTGGTCGACCAGAACCGGTACCGCGCGGACGCGGCGCAGTTCCGGTGGAACCCCGAGGTGACCCTGACGGTCAGGAAGTGGCTGGAGCAGGCGAGCCCGGATGAGGTCGCCCGGTTCACGTCGATGGTGCGCGACGGCCACATCGGCCTGGACGGCATCTACGCCAACATGCTCACCGGCCTGTGCCGGCCCGAGGAGCTCGCCGCGGTGTTCACGGGGAAGCGACAGCTCGAGCGACTGACCGGGGTCCCCATCGACTCGGCCATGATCACCGACATCCCCGGATGGAACTGGGGCATGGTTTCAGCGCTCGCCGAGAGCGGCATCCGCTACCTGTCCTCGGGGCCCAACAGCTTCGACCGGATCGGGTACACGATCACCGAATGGGGGGACAAGCCGTTCTATTGGGTGTCGCCCTCCGGCCGGGAGCGGGTCCTGCTCTGGGTGCATGGCAAGGGGTACGCCTGGTTCCACACCGGTCTGAACGCAAAGCGGTTGCGCAACAAGCTGACGCCGGCACGGCTCCGCCGCTACCTGCGCTCCCTGGAGCGGTCCGGCTACCCCTACGACTCGATCATCATCCGCTACACGATCGGCGCCGATAACGGCCCGCCCGATCAGCGACTCAGCCAGATCGTGGAGGACTGGAACGCGACCGTCGATGACATCCGCCTGGAGATCTCGACGACGTCGAAGGCGATGGCCGAGTTCGAGGCCGCCCACGGCGACCGGATCCCCGAGTATCGAGGGGATCTCACCCCCTACTGGGAGGACGGCGCCCTCTCGACAGCCCGCGAGACCGCGCTGGCCCGGGAGGCCAGCGAGCGGCTGACCCAGGCGCAGACCCTCGCGGCCATGACCGGTCGCGGGCGGGACCTCGCGCGGGAGGCACGCGCGCTGGACGACATCCTGCTGTTCAACGAGCACACGTGGGGCGCCTACAACTCCATCCGTCGGCCGGACCACCCCTTCGCGCAGAGCCAGTGGGCGTGGAAGCGCGACCGCGCCCTGGCCGCGCAGGCGGAGGTCCGGGGGCTGCTGACCGACGCCGCGGGCGGCGCGCTGGAGCCGGGGCGCCTCTACCCCGACGAGCTGTCGCCCGAGGCGGAGACGGCGCCGGCCCACCAGTCGGCCACCGTGTTCAACACGCACAGCTGGCCGGTCTCACGCGTGGTCGAGGTGAGCTCCGAGCATGATCGGGTGCTTGATGCCGACGGCCGACCGGCGCCCTCCCAACGGCTGGCCAACGGCCGGCTCGCCTTCCTTGCCGAGGACGTGCCCGCCCTGGGGAGTCGGCGGTACAGCCTGGTGGAGGGGGTATCCGAGCCGGCGTCCGAGGGCTGTTCGGTGGAGCATCTCCGGCTGCGCAACGGCACTGTCAGCGTAGAGATCGATGCGACGACGGGGGCGATCAGCAGCCTGCGCCATGCCGGGGTGGAGTACGTCGCTCGCGCCAGTCGGGATCTGTTCAACGGCTATGTGCTCGTCCCGAGCAAGATGCCGGCGCTCAAGCAGCGGGAGGATCTCGACAAGGGGGTGCAGATCGAGGTGCTGGACCGCGGTCCGCTGCGCTGCACGGTCCGCATCCGCCGGCGCGCCGCGCGGACGCTGCTGTACGAGACCGAGGTCGTGCTCGACGCGCACTCCCCGCAGGTGCAGATCAGCAACGTCCTGGACCGGCCCGTCGCCCGACGCAAGGAGGGCGTCCACTTCTCGTTCCCTCTCGCACTGCCCGGCGGGGTCGTCCGCTACGACGCGGCTTGGGGCACCGTCCGGCTGGAGACCGATCAGCTGCCGGGGGCGAATCGGGACTTCATCACCGCCTCCCGATGGGTCGACGTGTCCGCAGACAGCTCGGGGCTGTGCTGCGTCCTGGTCGATGCCCCGATCTTCACCAGCGGGCCGCTACGGCGTGATCCCTGGCGGATGGGGCCACCCGGACCGTGCGGTTGGGTCCGGCGGGCCGAGCAGGACGGGACCATTCACTCCTACGTCATGAACAACTACTGGCAGACGAACTACAAGGCCGACCAGCCGGGACGCACGCTGTTCCGCTATGTGCTGGCGCCGCATGGTGCGTTCAGCCCGGCCGAGAACTACCGCACCGCCCTGCAGAGCGTGCAGCCGCCCGTCGTGGCAGGTGACGTCACCGTGGACATCGGCGCGCTGCCGATCCCCTCCCACAAGGACATCGCCGTCAGCAGCTGTGTGCAGGACGCGGACGGCGGGCTGCTGATGCGCTTGGTGAACATCGGCGCCTCGAGGGTGGAGACCACCCTCGACCTGCCCGAGGGGGCGATCGACGGGGCGCGTCTTCAGATCGCCAGCGTGGGGAAGCGATCCGCCATCGTCGGCAACCGGGTGCGATTGGCTGCGTCCGAGACCGTGCTCGTCTTGGTAGGATTCTCATGACCGTGGTACTGGGCGTCGCCCCAGAAGAGGCAGCGGCATGACTGAGACCCAGCAGTACTACACGATGAAGCGCAAGATCCTCTTCAGCCTGATCTCCGGTGGCTCCTCGCTGGTCATGGTGGTGGTGACCGGCGCCCTGATGAAGTTCTACACCGACGTCATCGGGCTCAGCCCGGCCTACTACGGCGTGGTCTTCTTCATCTTCCTCGTCTGGAACGCGATCAACGTCCCGATGGTCGGGTACGCGGCCGACAAGCACCCGTACGTCAAGGGGCGCGGCAAGTACCGGCACGTGATCCGCTGGGCGATCCCCGTCATGGCCTTCTCCGCCCTGGGCATGCTGTTCGCGTCGCCGAGCTGGTCGGATCTCGTCATCGCCGGGTACCTGCTGGCCCTGCTGCTGATCTACGAGGTCGCCCAGGCGATGATGCAGGTCAGCTTCGTCGCGTTCACGGTCAACGCTTTCATCAACATGGGCGAGCGCACACAGGTGCAGGTGATCGCCAGCTACGTGAACATGATCCCGATCTTCATCGGCGGCCAGATCCCGCTGTGGCTGCTGACCGGCGACTACAGCCGCGGCACGATCGTGGCCGTCATCACGGCGACGATCGCGTTCGGCCTGCTGCTCGTGTGGATCGGGTCCTGCTTCGTCAGGGAGGACGCGGAGTTCTACCGCCACGTGGAGGTCATCCAGGGGTTGCCCCAGCTCTGGGCCCTGGGCAAGGAGCTCTTCCGCGACCGGACCTTCAGGATCTTCGTCGGGGCCTTCATCTTCATCCAGGCGGGAACCGGCAGCTACTACAACGGCTACCTCTACTACATGGACAACGTCCTGGGGGTCTCCGGGCTGAAGGTGGCGATCCCGGACCTGCTGACCGGTATCGTGCAGATGATCATGTTCCCGTTCATCATCATCCTGGTGCGGAAGTACGGGTCCAAGGAGACCATGTGGCGGGGGCTCCTGCTCGCCGTGGTGGGGCATCTGACGTTGACCTTCTCCGTCAACTACTGGGTCGCCGCCGCGACCTACCTGGTGATCCTGGCCGGGTACGCGTTCAACTCAGCCATCGGCAACCCCATGCAGGGGCTGATGGTGGATCACATCGAGCTGCAGAGCGGGAAGCGGCAACCGGGAGTGGTCCGGGGAGTGCTTGCCATGTTCCTGGTCCCCGCCCAGTACACCCAGCAGCTCGTGCTCAGCGCCCTGCTGGCGATCGCGGGCTACTCCGCCAACTCCCCCCACAGCCCTGGGACGGTTCAGGCGATCCGGCTGGGGGCCGGGCTCGTTCCGGCCGTGATCCTCATCATCGGCGTGCTGCTGCTCAGACGCCTGCCGGTCAACCACACGAAGGAACGCGAGATCCAGTCCGCCGTCGAAGAGAAGCACCAGATGGCAGGCCGGCTCGAGACGACCCAGGGACCACCAACGTAGGAGACCCTGTGCAGACGCTGCACGTCATCTCGCACACCCACTGGGATCGCGAGTGGTACCTGACCTTCCAGCAGTTCCGCCTGAAGCTCGTCCATCTCATCGACAAGCTGCTCGACATCCTCGACGAGGACCCCGAGTACCGGCACTTCATGCTTGACGGCCAGACCATCGTCCTCGACGACTACCTGCAGGTGCGACCGGAGAAGGAGGACGTGCTGCGGCGGCACATCCGTGACGGGCGCATCCTCATTGGACCGTGGCACATCCTGCCGGACATGTTCCTGGTCAGTCCCGAAGCACACATCCGCAACCTGCTGGAGGGCGCGCGCACGACCCGCAGGTTCGGCCCCGGGATGCCGATCGGGTACATCCCCGACCCGTTCGGCCATCCCGGCCAGATCCCCCAGATCCTCACGGGGTTCGGCATCGAAGCCGCCGCCCTGTGGCGCGGCGTCGGGGACCTCCCCACCGAGCTCTGGTGGGAGTCCCCGGACGGTTCCAGGGTCCTGCTGGCCTATCTGCGCAACGGGTACGGGAACGGAGCCAACCTGCCGGTGCACGATCACGAGCTGTTCACCCGGCAGCTCGCCGTCGCAGCCAAGTCGCTGGCCGCGCACTCCGCGGTAGAGGATCGCCTGATCATGCTGGGTACCGACCACATGGAGCCCTCCGCGTACACATCGGGCGCGATCGCCTTCGCCGATGCGCACCTGCCCGACACGAAGGTCATCCATTCGACCGTGCCGGCCTACGTCCAGGCCATGGCCGCCCAGATCGCGGGTCGGGAGGACTCGTTGCCCACCATCCGCGGCGAGCTGCGGGCGTGTGGGATCGCCCATCTGCTCCCCGGGGTGCTGTCGGCGCGCATGTGGATCAAGCAGCGCAACCACCACAGCGAGACCCTGCTCGAGAAGTGGGCGGAGCCGTTCAGCGTGTTCGCCGAGAACATGATCGCCGAACAGCCGCCGCTCTCGTCGCCCGACGCCCTCGCCTCCAACCGGATCAGGGACGTCGCCCCGCTCCTCCGCCAGGCCTGGCGACTGCTGATGGAGAATCACGCGCACGACTCGATCTGTGGCTGCTCGATCGACGAGGTGCACGACGAGATGGAGGTGCGCTTCGACCAGGTGGACCAGATCGCCGACGAGATCATCCTGCAGGCCCTGCAGGCGCTGTCCCGCGCGGTGGACACCGAGCGAGACGACGCGATCTCGGCGGTCGTGCTGTTCAATCCGCTCGGCCACCCCCACCGCGACCTCCTGCAGATCGACGTCGATGTCCCCGACGACGTCGCCGCGTTCGAGCTCGTCGATGCGGACTCCCGGGTGATCCCGCACGAGCTCGTCGGCTCGAGCAACGAGGTGCTGGCCAACGTCCTGCTGAGCACGCACGAGCTACGCGACACGATCGGCGCCATCAACGAGGGCCGGGTGGCAGGGGCCGCGATCGTCAGCGTGACGGTCTCCCGCGACGGCGACACCGTCACCATCGATGCCATGCTCGATGACGAGGGGCAGCCCAACATCGCCGAGTGGCGCCAGGCCGAGGAGCAGATCGCCCGGTACGAGACGGACCCCAGCGTCACGCACTTCCACGTCCTCGCCCACACGCCGAAGGCCTCGAGCATCCGGTTCGTGAGCCCGGAGGTCCCGGGACTCGGGTGGTGCACGCTCTGGGTGCGCCCGGCCGAGGCGCCACCAGCCGCCGAGGCGGGCGGGATCAACCCGGTACTGCGGCGTGTCTTGCCGCTGGCGCTGCGCCTGGCCCAGACCGATCTGGGTGAGCGGCTGCTCGCGATCCTGGATCGAGGCGACGAGGGGAAGCCTCCCTTCGTCATCGAGAACGGGACCTTCCGCGTGGAGGCCGTCCGCTCGGACGGCACGCTGACGATCACCGACAAGCGCACGAACACGGTGTACGCGAGGCTCAACCGTCTGGTGGATGGCGGGGACGCAGGAGACGAGTACAACTACTCGCCTCCCGAGACTGATAAGTCCTACTCACCCCGCGTGCTCTCGGTGAAGGCCTTCCGGGACAGGCTGGCGCCGTCCCTGGAGATCGAGTACGAGCTGAGGGCGCCGGCTGGTCTCTCCGCCGACCGGCGCAGTCGCTCGACGAAGCTGGTGCGCATCCCTGTCCTGAGCCGGATCACACTCCCGCCGGGGGTTCCTCGGATCGACATCCAGACCGACGTCGACAACGTGGCGGCGGACCACCGACTGCGCGTGCACTTCCCGGCGCCCGTCGTCGTGCCGGAGGCGCACTACGACGGCCATTTCGAGGTCGTGCGAAGGGATATGGGCGTGCCGCGGAAGGGGGAGGGCTGGCTGGAGGATCCCCGCCCCGAGGTCCCGCAGCGGGCCTTCGTGGACGTGTCCGACGGAACGGTCGGCCTGACCGTGGCCAACCGCGGCCTGCCGGAGGTCGAGGTCCTCAAGGGCTTTGAGGGCACAAGCACCGTGATCGCACTGACGCTGCTCCGCTGCGTCGGCTGGCTGTCCCGCGACGATCTCCCCGAGCGCCAGGGTCATGCCGGTCCCGCGCTCGAGACACCCGGGGGGCAGATGCGCGGCACGTGGAGCTTCCACTACTCCGTCATCCCGCACGCCGGGGATTGGCGGGAGTCCCATCAGCAGGCGCTGGCCTACCAGACGGGCCTGCGTGCCGTCGAGACGGGAATCCACGAGGGCGAGAACCCGCCTCAAGGCGCATTCATCGCGCCCCTGCCCGGCGGATTCGTCGTCAGCGCCGTCAAGGCCACTGACGACGGCAGCGGCTGGCTGATGCGCGGATACAACGTCTCACCCGAGACCATCACGCTCAACGTCAGGCCGCTCCGCCGGTTCTCCCGCACTGAGAAGGTCGACCTTGCCGAGGAGGAGATCGCGCTCCTGAGCAGCGCTGATCGAGGCGGTGTCACCCTCCCCGTCGCCGGGCACAAGATCGTCGGCGTGAAGTTCTCGGGGCCATTGACCTAGCGTCCCGAGTCGGAGATCCGCTCGCAACAGGCGGCAAGGCTCTCGAGGATCTCGTCGCTGGTCTTGTGCCACACGAACGGCCGCGGGTTCTCGTCCCAGCTAGAGAGCGACCTGAGACCCCTTCATCGACGCGCTGGCCGGCCCTGATATCGAAGTCACGTTGGGCTTCCTCCGTGCCTTCATCGACGGGTCGCCGTCGGGCCGGGCCCTCGCCAGCCGCATCGCCCTCTCGGAGTGACCCGAGGGCTTCACGCGTATCTGTCAGCGCGCGTGCTCCGCTACTCCGCTACTCCCCAGCCGCACCCTCCGCGCCGGCAAGCGCCCTCTCGATGCGCCGATCCGGGACCACCCAGATCGCGTCGACCACCCCACAGAGCGCGGCCGTGAGGAGCGGCGCCCAGAAGGCGCAGGCGACGGCCAGCACCAGGACCGCGAGCGTCGCCTTGCCCTTGCGGTCGCGGCCGAGAGCCCTCCCCAGAAGCGAGTCCCTGCCCTGCGTGGCCAGGATCGCGCTCTGCAGCAGCCAGTACGCGATGGACGAAGCCAGCAGGATGCCGGCGTAGACGGCCGTCGGCGCGGTCGCGAAATGCGTCTCGCCCATCCACGCCGTGCCGAAGGGCACCAGCGACAGGCAGAACAGCAGCCCCATATTGGCCCAGAGCACTTTGGCGCTGACGCGCTCCACCGTCAGGAACAGGTGGTGGTGGTTGTTCCAGTAGGTGGCGATGAACACGAAGCTCAGCGCGTAGCTGCCGAGGACCGGCGCGAGGGGGCGCAGGTCGGAGAGCGCCTCGCCGGCCGGCACCCTGAGCTCGAGCACCATGATCGTGATGATGATGGCGAGCACGCCGTCACTGAACGCTTCGAGACGTCCCTTACCCATGGAGCCTCCCCTCGCCTCGAGTGCGACTCACCCGCCAAACGCCGCGCGGTGGTCGGCCGCAAAGGCGGCGAAGCCGCGCGGCGGGCGCCCGAGCAGGCGTTCGGTGCCTGGGGAGACGAGGGCGGCCGCGCCGGTCTCGTAGAAGTCGCTCAGCTCCTTGAAGCCGTCGATGCCCAACGCGGGTAGGCCCATGCCGGCGAGCGGCTCGCGCACCGCCTCCCAGGGCACCTGCACGTGGGTGATGGTGCGCCCGAGGACGTCCGAGAGCCGCGCCGCGATGTCGTCGTCGTTCAAGGCCTCGGGGCCGGTGAGGAGGTAGGTCTGGCCCTGGTGGCCCGGCTCCGTGAGCGCCTTGGCCGCCACCTCGCCGATGTCACGGACGTCGACGTGAGAGACGCGGGCGGCCGGCGAGGCGGAAGAATAGAAGGCGCTCTGGCCGGCGATGGCCTCCGCCTGCCTGAGGGTGTTCTGCATGAAGCCGTTGACGCGCAGCATCGTCCAGGGCACGCCCGACGCGCGCACGACCTCTTCCACGGCTGCGTGCGCAGCGATGAACCTGGCGACGCGGGCGTCCGGCTGGTCTGCCCCGATGACAGAGAGACGCACGAGGTGCGCCAGACCCGCGCGCTGCGCCGCCTCGACGAACGCCGTCTCGAGCTCGACCTGGTCTGGTACCGAGGGACCGACCAGGTAGGCGTGGTCGACGCCCGCGAGCGCGGCCTCGATGGAGGCGGCGTCGCGGAAGTCGCCGGCCGCCACCTCGACGCCGGCCGGCGCGCTGAACTTCTCCGGGTCGTGCACGAACGCCCTGACTGGTGCGTTCTGCTCCAGAAGCGCGCCAAGAACAGCCGCTCCGGTGTTTCCTGTCGCTCCGGTCACGAGGATCATGTGTCCCTCGGCACTTTGACGATATCGTAGTCCACGTCGGGTCCCGGCGTCGTGTCGAAGCGAGCGTTGACCGCGTAGAGCGAATCACCGAAGCTCGCAATGGTGGACGGCACCCGGAAGGCCGGATCGGCGATGGTGCGCTCGATGGCGCCTGACGTGAGATCGTCGCTGAGATTGACGACCGCGATGTTGAGCGACTTCTGCACCACGAAGAGAAGCGAGCCGGCAAAGAGCAGGCCATCCCGGTCGGAACCGTGGCGCCACCCAGGTCGATCAACTTCGTCTCCCCGGTCTGCGGATCGACTCGGAAGAGACCGCCCGTGACAGTCTGGACGATCACCAGCCACTTGCCGTTGGACGTCGCTTCGATGCCGTTGGAGTTGAGGATGAACCCCCCGGGAGCCTGGGGAGACTGGGGAACCTGGACAAAATCGCCGCTCAACGGAATGTGGGTCACCGCCGATTGATCGGGCAGCGCGCCGTCCGGTCCCAGCGGCACCCGGTAGATGAAAGCAGCGAAAGAATCCGTGAAGTAGGCGGCCTCGTGCGTCACGATCACGTCGTTGACCAAAGTGCTCATCGGCGCAGCATTCGACATATCTTGGAACTGATAGGTCCTGAGAAGGGCTCCAGTAGCGGCATCGTACACGCGGCCCTGCCCACCCACAGCCCCGGCCACGAACAGGTGGTTGCTCCGTTGGTCGACGCACATACCCATAGCCATCAGACCGGATTGGCCCGGCACCAGGACACTCCCACTGCCAGTGCTGAAGTCGCCCGCGTAGATCGCGCCGTCTGCCAGCGAGCCGACATAGAACGACGTCCCGCTACCGGAAGCGATGCCCTCAGGCTGCCACCCGTTGGGAAGCAGGATGATCTTGGGGAAGGTGACTCCCGGCGAACTACTCGGTTTCATTGCCCTCATCTTCTCAATTGCGATTCATTCTTCCACTCAATCCGCGTGTGCCTGACGGCGGCGAGCGGGCGGCTCCCGACATCACCGCATTCGCGCACTTCTTGAACGCCCACCGGCAGCAGATCTGGTCGAACAACCCACTGCCTCACGCTCGAGCTCCCTTCACCCGCCAAAGGACCGCCGCTCCGGTGTTGCCTGTCGCCCCGCTCACGAGGGTCATGTCAGCCTCCGATGGTGTGCTGGACGTTCGTCTGCTGCGTTCCGAGATGCTCGGGGAGGACCAGACGTGCGGCCTCCCGGATCTGAGCCTCGAGAACGACTGCACTGCTCTCGTCCGGAAAGCAGCCGAGCAGGAGCTGGTGATAGGCGTCGCCCAGTGCCAGGTAGAAGAAGGCCTGCGCCCGCCCGCGCACCGCCGCGGGAGGCAGGAGCCCCGACAGGATCACCTCGATGTCCGCGATCTCCTGCCTGGGGCCATGCTCGTAGAAGGTCTTGCCCAGATGAGGGAACCTGCCGGTCTCCCCGATCAGCATGCGGAAGAGCGCCAGCGCCCCGGGGTCAGTGAAGGCCCGGACAGACCCGCGGGCGAACTCCTCGAGGGCCGCGATCGCCTCAGAGACGTCCTGGGCCGGCTCGACGGCGGCCCGTGCCCGGGACCTCATGCACTGCTCGAAGAACATCGCCAGGAACAACTCTTCCTTGTCCGCGAAATGGCGGTACAGGGTCATCTTGGAGACGCCGGCTCGATCGGCCACGGCCTGCATGCTCGTGCCGGCGTACCCTTCTGCCAGGAAGACGGCAGTCGCGGCCTGCAGCAGCGCGGTTCGCTTCTCCGCCTGCCGCTGGCGGCGGGGGTCGCTAGCGCTCCAGGCGCGGGGCACCTTGGGCGTGGTCGCGTCCATCATGCGATACTATACCGTATCGTCACATCTCCTGTCCACCTTGGAGCCGGAGCCGGGTGCGGTGCAGCGGCGAAGACGCCACGGTCTTGAGCAGAGCTTCGGGGAGTGTGCTCGTGGGCCTGTCAGCACCCACGCCCGAGGCTACTCACGGTCGCGCCAGTACCCCGGCCGACGGCGGTGATGCGCCACGGCGAGAACGATGCGAAGGCGCGCTCTGCGGCGTCAAGAAACGCACCGCCCAGCCCAGGTTACTCTGCATCGTCGAAGTCGGCCGCCTCGTTGAGCTCGCGTTGTGCGGCAGGGTCGAAGCGTAGCGGCCGGGTCATCCCCGCGCCGCGCGAGCCTGCGCCAGCACCTCGTCGCCTGGGATGGTCTCGACCTCGCCGGCGACGATGGCAGCGTGACGGCGAACGGCCTCTTGCAGCCACAACTGCTCGATCTCGCTCTCGGAAAGGTCGTCGAGGCTGCTGAGCAAGTCGTGGGCCAGCTTCGCGCGGGCGGCCTGGTCGAGGCGAAGGGCCTCGCGCCTGATTCCGTCAACGGTCATCGCGTCACACCTCGCAGCGGATGGACGGAGCACATCGATTGTACCGCCGCGACCCCCAAGCGACGCAAGATGACAATGGGCGTGTTGGCGCGAAGGTGTTTGGCCATGAGCATGCACCCGACGCCGGGTGTTCGCAGTCCACCTTCTGGCGCTACTCGATTCAGTGGGTGCAGGGAGTTCGGCGAGGAACTGGTGCACTTAGTGGACGACTCTCGAACCCTCGCCACGAACTGAGGTCGCTGTGCGACGCGCTGCAGCCCGCCGTCTCACCTCGCGTCGGCAGCCCGGATTCGCGGCTCCCCAGGCTGGGTAGTGTGGCCACAAGACCGCCGAAACCACGTCTGGCTGCTGCATGTCCCCCGATGTGTTCGAGGCTCCACCATGGCGAAGAGGCGTACCCATCCCGAGATCGTCGTCGTCGTGGCCTCAGCCGCCTGGGGATTGTTCTGGATCCCCCTGAGGGCGTTCGAACACCACGGCCTGAACCCCGGGTGGGCCACCTTGGCCCAGTTCGTCGCGCCGCTCGCCATCCTGACGCCGTTCGCGCTGGTGCGCTTGCTGCGCGGGAAGCCCACCGGAGTCGCGCAGTTTCGCAGCGGGCTGCTGATCGGCGCCGCGGTCGCCCTCTACCTCGAGAGCCTGCTGCTCACCGACGTGGCGCGCGCGCTGATCCTCTTCTACGCGATGCCGGCGTGGGACACGATCCTGGAAGTGGTGGTGATGCGTCGCCCGCTCACTCGCTGGCGCCTCGTTTCGCTGCTCCTCAGCGTGGCCGGGATGCTCACCATCCTCGGAGCCGGCCGGCTCTCGCTGTCCATGAACCTCGGCGACCTGATGACCCTGCTCTCAGGGGTCCTCTTCGCCTTCGGCGCCGTGCTCGTGCGCCAGGCGCCCGAGACCTCGATCTTCGAGCAGATCCTCGGCTTCTTCCTCTACGGCTCGGTGGCCGCCCTGGTCCTCTCCCTGCTCCCCCTCGCCGCGCTCGGCAGGGCTCCGTCCCTCGGCCAACTGGCCACACTCGCGCCCTGGCTCCTGCTGGCAGCCGCCGCATTCCTCATCCCGGTGATGTCGGGGTCTACTGGGGCTCCCGCAACGTCGACCCCGGCCGGCTGGGGATCCTGCTCCAGGTCGAGGCGGTGATGGGCATCGCCAGCGCGGCCCTGCTCGCGGGAGAGCCGTTCGGCGCGCCGCAGGCCATCGGCGCGGCGCTCGTGATCGGTGCGGGCCTCGTGGAGGTCATCGGGAATGCGAGGGCGGCACCGGCGGAAGCGGAGACGGAGGCCTCATGCACGTACTGCCTCTCGGTGGGGTCTTGCCCGCCTGCGGCTCCACGGGACGGCCCCGGGTAGCACGCGGCGACCGTGACCCGACACCGGAGTCTCCGGACACATGGTACCCTTCAGCGGGTCTGGTATCTGCTAGCCATATCGACGCCGACGCCGCCGACTTCACCCCATGAAAGGAAGGAGGGTGACCATGCTTTCCGATGCGGAGTTCACCGCCACCGTCGTAGAGAAGGCCAAGGCGCTGGGCGCGTCCGTCGCCGGGGTCGCCGATGTCGGGACTCTGAAGCGGTCGCCTTCACACCTCATCTACCCGAAGATCGGCATGGACCCCGAGGTGCCCTGGCAGGACGCGCCGGAAGAGGCCCTGCACCACGAGGTCGAGTGGCCCGCCGACGCCTTCTCCGCCGTGGTGATCGGGCTCGAGCACCCCGTCGACAAGCCGGAGCTCGACTGGTACGACGGCAAGGGCACGCCCGGCAACCGCATCCTCATCCGCATCACCAAAGAGCTCTCGGCATGGCTCGAGGAGACGTTCTCGGTCAAGAGCTACCGGCCGCCCTACTTCATCGAGAGCACCGGGATCTTCTTGAAGGACTCAGCCGCGCTGGCGGGCCTCGGCTGCATCGGCAAGAACAACATCGTCGTCACGCCAGAGTACGGTCCCCGCATCCGCTGGCGGGCGCTCCTGATGGACCGCACGGCGAAGGCCACCGGCCCAGTCGACTACGACCCCTGCGACGGCTGCCCGCAGCCGTGCCGCAAGGCCTGCCCCGTCAAGGCGTTCGAGCACGCCGCCTACTCATCTGCCGAGCTGGGACAGTCGCTTCTGCCGGGCATCAACGGGACCTATGACCGGGTGACGTGTAACACCAAGATGTCGCGGGACGTGGAGAAGGCCGCCAGGGCGCTGGCGGCGAGCGATGAAGAGGGCGATGCGCTGGCCTCGACGATGAACGCCTTCGAAGAGGTCATCCTGGCCATGCCCAAGGGCGAAGGGGAACCTCAGTACGGCGTCAAGTACTGCCGGATGTGCGAGCTGAGCTGCCCGGTGGGCAGGTAGAACGTCAGCACGGCGCATCCGGCCGCCGCCTCCTGCGCAGACGGGCGCCTGGTGGACGGTCCGCTCCGGGGTAGTGCGGTTTCATCGCCAGCGGCTATACCTTCGGTATGAAGGCGCTGGCAGATTGTCCGCAGAGCGTCAGGCCGACAGGCCGGCACCCTTTGACAGTATGTCGTATCTGACATATACTCCTCTCTGTGAGACCAGGCGCTGACAAGCCGCTGATGTGGCTCCACGGGGAGGTCCGCACGCCGCCACTGTCGGCTGCGGCCCGGCTCGAGGCCGGGGTGCTGCTTCGTCGTTTGCAGCGCGGCGACGGGCGCGTGGGCGGCCGCGGCGACGGGCGCACGGGCGACCCCGGCGACCCCGGCGACCCCGGCGACCCCGGCGACCCCGGCGACCCCGGCGGCCGCGGCGGGCGCGGCGACCCCGGCGCGGGGTAGTGCTAAAGGGGAAGACAAGGATTCCTTGACTGTCGGGTCGCGCACGGCCCTTCGCAGGCTCGCTCGCCGGGGGGAAGATAAGGATTCGCCGGGAAAGGGGGGTATCCACTTAGCTCCACCGACCACAACATGTAGTAATCAGGGTGCGCCTCCGACGATGGCGCGATAGGGCGCAGGATCGGTCACCACGGCCTGCTCAAGGAGCCGGTAGAACAGCAGGCCGCGAGAACGCGAGGAGCGGCGGTTGAAGCGAAAGGTGTACTCGTCGAGGTAGCGATCGAGCTGCTCGGCGCGTACTGAGCCCTGATGGGTGCCCAGCAGCCAGCGTTTGAGCAGCGAGGCGACGCGGTGCACCGCGGGCATGGACACGTGCGCGGGGTCGTCCGACGAGGAAAGCACGGTCTTGCGGTGCACGTACCCCTGCTTGGCCAGCCCGTTGTAGGCGCTCCAGCCATCGGTGCGCACCTGGGCGCCGGGCGCGACCGCCGCGCGCACGAACGGCAGGAGGCTCGCGGCCGAAACGTCAGGCACGCGGCGTAGCCGCGCTCGTCCGAAGCCCCGCGGCTCATGAACCTCAACGGCGATGGCGACGATCGCCTTCTTCTCGGTCTGCCGGCCATGGACGCCCGCTTCGCTGCCGCCGACATAGGTCTCATCGACCTCAACGGCGCCGCAGAGGGACTCGCGCTCAGGACGGACCATCGCCCGACGCAGCTTGTGCACCATCGTCCAGGCCGTCTGGTAGCTGCCCAGCCCAAGGACCTGCTGGAGCGCCATGGCGCTGACGCCGTTCTTCTGACTGGCCACCTGCCAGGTGGCGGCGAACCAGGTCGAGAGCGGGGTGCGCGTCTTGTCGAAGATCGTGCCCGCGGTCACCGTGGCCTGGTACCGACAGGAACTGCACATCAGCCTGCCGCGCGTGCACTCATACGGCTCGCCGATGACGCCGCACTTCGCGCACACGAAGCCTGCCGGCCAGCGCAGCTGCCGCAGGTACCGCAGGCAGGCGTCATCGTCAGGAAACCAGGCCACGAACTCAGCCCACGTCCGTGGGTAGTCGCGACCCGCCACAGGATGCCCACCGATCTTGCTCACCACTACATATAGACATAGGTGGAGCTAAATGGATACCCCCCTCTGACGAGAACCTCAACGAGACGCTCGAATGCGTGTTCCGCAACATCGAGGGCTCGGCCGTCGGCGCCGACAGCGAAGACGACCTCAAGGGCCTCTTCGACGACCTCGATGTGAACAGTGCCAAGCTCGGCAACACGGTGGCCAGGCGCAACGAGAAACTGGTCAAGCTGCTCGATGCGATCGGCGACCTCGGCTTGGGCAACTTCGAGGACCACACCATCGATGCGTTCGGCGACGCGTATGAGTACCTCATGCAGATGTACGCGTCGAGCGCCGGCAAGTCCGGCGGGGAGCTCTACACGCCGCAGGAGGTGAGCGAACTGCTCGCGCGCATCACCGTGGTGGGCAGGACCGAGGTGAACAAGGTCTACGACCCCGCCTGCGGATCGGGCTCACTGCTGCTCAAGTTCGCGAAGGTGCTGGGCAAAGAGAACGTTCGCCAGGGCTTCTTCGGCCAAGAGATCAACCTGACCACGTACAACCTCGCGCGCATCAACATGTTCCTGCACGACGTGAACTACGAGCAGTTCGACCTCGCGCACGGCGACACGCTGACCGACCCGGCGCACTGGGACGACGAGCCGTTCGAGGCGATCGTCTCCAACCCGCCGTACTCCATCAGCTGGGACGGCGACGCCAACCCATTGCTCATCAACGACCCGCGCTTCGCGCCGGCCGGCGTACTCGCGCCCAAGTCGAGAGCCGACCTCGCCTTCACGCTGCACATCCTGAGCTGGCTCGCGGTCGACGGCGCCGCGGCGATCGTCGAGTTCCCCGGCGTGCTCTACCGCGGCGGCGCGGAGCGCAAGATCCGTAAGTACCTCGTCGACAACAACTACGTAGATGCGGTCATCCAGCTCCCGCCGGACCTCTTCTTCGGCACCACGATCGCGACCTGCGTGATCGTGCTCAAGAAGTCGAAGACCGACAACGCGGTGCTGTTCATCGACGCGTCGGCGGAGTTCGTCCGGGGCGGCAACAAGAACAAGCTGACCGCGGCGAACCGGCAGAGGATCCTCGATGCCTTCATCGCTCGTGAGGACGCCGAGTACTTCGCCCGCCTCGTCCCGAGCGCCGAGATCGCCGCGAACGACTACAACATCGCCGTCTCGTCGTATGTGGAGCAGGAGGACACGACCGAGGCCGTCGACATCACTGCGCTGAACGCCGCGATCGCCGGCATTGTCGCGCGGCAGGCGGAGCTGCGCACCCAGATCGACGCGATCGTCGCGGACCTGGAGGGTGGGGCGTGAGCCGCATCGACGCGGTCGTGGCCAACTCGGAGCGTGGGTCGTGAACGAGCAGGCGCCCGGAGAAATCGTCCTGTATTCGCGCGAAGACGGAGCGCCTGCCATCGAGGTCCACCTTGATGAAGACACGGTGTGGCTGACTCAACAGCAGCTTGCTGAGCTCTTCCAGACCTCACGGACGAACGTCGTCGAGCACATCCAGCACATCTATGAAGAGGGCGAGCTCGAGCAGGACGCAACCTGTCGGGGTTTCCGACAGGTCGACGCCGCGGAATTCCGGGCACAGAGCCACGAGCCGACGTACATGAAGGACTGGCTCGCGCATCGCGACCGTCTGATCGCCGCTATGGAAGCGCCGACACTCAACGGCCCCGGCTCCACAAGCCATCAGCAGGCGATGGAGAAGGCAGAGGGCGAGTACGAGAAGTACCGGGCGTTGACCGACTCGCCTCCTTCGGACGTCGAGCGCGCATATCTTGACGCGGTGAAGCGCGCTCAGCACCGGCTTGAAGAGGGGGAATCGGCGTGAGCGAGAGGCCGACAGCGCTGAGCGAGCCGCCGGAGGGCTACGCGGAATGGCTGGCGGGCCTGAAGGACCGCATCCACTCTGCCCAGCAGCGCGCATCGCTCGCGGTCAACACCGAGCTGCTCCAGCTGTATTGGGAGATCGGCAACGACATCCTCCAGCGCCAGGCGGAGCGGGGGTGGGGTGCGAAGGTCATCGACCGCCCTTCGCATGACCTCCGCGAGGCGTTCCCCGAGACGAAGGGGTTCTCCCCTCGCAACCTCAAGTACATGCGTGCGTTCGCACAGGCGTGGCTGGACGCCGGATTTGTGCAAGAGGTGCTTGCACGATTGCCGCGGTACCACCACATCGCCCTTCTCGAGAAGTTGGAGGGGTCAGACGAGCGACGCCGGTGTGCGGAGCAAGCCAGTGAGCCACACGGCGCAATTGTCCAACAGGTTGTTGGACAATTGCAGGCCGGTCACGGAATCGCGTCTCGGAAGGGGTGTCGGCTGTGAGCCGCATCGACGCGCTGATCGCGGAACTGTGTCCGGACGGGGTGCCCCGCCGGACATTGGGCGAGATTGGCCAGTTCCAGCGGGGTCGACGCTTCACGAAGGCGGACGTCGTCGAGGACGGCATCCCGAGCATTCACTATGGAGAGATCTACACGCACTACGGCGTTGCCGCCGCCGAGACGGTGTCCCACGTTCGCGCAGACTTGGCCACGCAGCTTCGCTTCGCGAGCCCAGGCGATGTGGTGATTGCCGGAGTTGGCGAAACCGTGGAAGACGTAGGCAAGGCGGTCGCCTGGCTTGGAGCGGCGGATGCCGCGATCCATGATGACTGCTTCCGATACCGTCATTCGATGGATCCCAAGTACGTTTCGTACTACCTGCAGACCGAGGCCTTCCATTCTCAGAAACGCAAGAATGTCGCGCGCGCGAAGGTGAAGCGGCTCTCCGCCGAGGCTCTCGCCGGCATCGTGATACCGGTCCCGCCCCTCGAGGTGCAGCGGGAGATTGTGCGGGTGCTCGACACGTTCGCGGAGCTGGAAGCGGAGCTGGAAGCCAGGCGGCGTCAGTATGAGTATCACCGGCAACTTCTTGTCCGTCAGGTGTGCGCAGAGTCGGTCGAACTCTCGACCCTCGGAGATTGGTGGGGGGGCATGACTCCCTCGAAGTCGAATCCGGGCTACTGGGACTCCGGCGATGTACCGTGGCTAGCCTCGCTGGATGTGAGCGGTCCGAACGGGAATGAGATTCGGGGACGGGTCACCGCACTCGCGTTGAAAGAGACGTCGCTGAGGGTCGTCCCTGCTCCGTCGGTGGCTGTCGTCATGCGGTCGAACATCCTTCGGCGGCGTTTGCCAATTGGCCTTGTCGAGGTCGATACGACACTCAATCAGGACATGCGCGCGCTCGTTCCACGCGATGGAGTTGACGCGCGCTATGTCTATCAAGCGCTCCGCGCGGCCAGCGAGAGGATTCGCAGCGAATGCGTGCGTACGGACGGCTCGATGGCTGCCGTAGACTCCAGGAGCTTCTTCTCATGGCAGATTCCCCTGCCGTCGCTCGGTGAGCAGCGACAGATCGCGGCGCAACTCGACAAGTTCGACGCGCTCGTGAACGACCTCTCGAGCGGCCTCCCTGCCGAGCTCGCCGCTCGTCGCAAGCAGTACCAGCACTACCGCGACCGCTTGCTGACCTTCAAGGAGGCAGTCGCATGACGGGCAAGCACATCGAGCTGTTCCTCGTGGAGGGAGTCCCCGGCGGTATCACCACCGCGGAGATCGCCGGCTGGACCGGCCACGTCCTCGCCGGGCCACGCTCCGACCTCGGCGACGTGCTCAAGCGCCCGGAGGCGAAGCGCAATGGCGCGTACTTCCTGCTCGGCGACGACGAGGAGGCGGTGGGTGGCGTGCGCTGCTACATCGGGCGCACCGAGAACTTCATCGCCCGGTTCCGCGATCACTCCGCGAAGAAGGAGTTCTGGGATCGCGTGGTACTCATCACGTCGAAGGACGACTCGTTCACCGAGGGCCACTGGGGCTACCTCGAGTGGCGGCTTGTGGAGCTCGCGAAGCAGGCCGCGCGTGTCACGCTGGCCAACGGCAACGATCCGCAGGGCCGCAAGCTCTCGGAGGCGCAAGCCTCGGACATGGAAGCGTTCCTGGCGCAGTTGCAGATCGTCTTGCCGGTACTCGGCGTGAACGCGATCCGCGTGCGCTCGGCGTCGGCATCGTCACCGGACGCCACCGACGCTTCGCCGGTCTTCTCGCTGGTGAACCAGAAGTACAGCGTCGAGGCCCGCGCCCAGCAGATCGGCGGCGAGTTCACGATGCTCGAGGGCTCGCAGGTGGTCGCTGTCTGGGCGGGCACCGGCAAGGCCAAGAGCACGAAGCGGGCCTACGCGACGTACCGCGCCAAGCACCAGCAGCTGGTCGCGGATGGCTCGATCGCGGTCGAGGGGGGGAGCGGCATCGTGACCCGCGACATCCCGTTCGGCTCGCCCTCGACGGCCGCAGCGGTCGCCCTCGGCCGGTCGAGCAACGGCCGGCTCGAGTGGAGGGGCCCCGACGGGCAGTCGTACGGTGATTGGGAGAACCGCGGGGTCGAATAGGGCGTCGTCCCTGCGCGATTTGTCATTGTGCTTTTTCCTGGCGCCCGCGACGACAATTTGCCAAGTTGTCGTTGTTGACTTTCTGAGGGGATGCGATGACAACTTCTCCGACTGGCCGCGCTCCCCGAGGGCGGCCCTCACGGGTCGCGGTCTTCCGGCGCTTCGCCACCGCTATCGACGAGCTCGGGCGATACGGTGGGCTCCCCACGCCGATCGAAGCCAAGCAACTCTGGGATGACGTGTGGCACCTGGAGGCCCACCACTCGACGGCGCTTGAGGGCAACACGCTCGTGCTCCGCGAGGTCGAGCAACTGCTCGAGGAGGGCCGCGCCGTCGGCTCCAAGGAGCTCAAGGACTACATGGAGGTTCTCGGCTATTCGGAGGCCGCGCGCTGGGTCTACGAGCAGGGAGTGGCCCCGAGTGAGCTCGTGCATAAGGGCCTCCTCAGCGTGACCGAGGTCCGCCACGTTCACGAACTGGCGATGGCAAGGGTGTGGGAGGTGGCGCCACATCCTCAGGCAAGCCCGGCTGAAGCGCCCGGCGGGTTCCGCCGGCACGACATCCATCCGTTCCCGGGGGGCATGACGCCCCCCACGCATCCGCTTGTCTCGGCGGGCGTCGCTTCTTGGGTCGATCAGGTGAACCGGTTCGGCGTGGATCTCGCCGACGGCATGCTCGGCCTCATAGACGCGCCGGAGGTGCTCGCCCGAATCCACGTCGACTTCGAGCGGCTGCACCCGTTCATCGACGGCAACGGTCGAGCCGGACGGCTCCTGCTGAACCTCGTGCTGACTCGGCTCGGATGGCCGCCGATCGTCATCTTCAACAACCAGCGCGGGCGCTACCTCAAGGCGCTCGACCGAGCGGACCACGATGATCTTGGTCCGCTGGCGGAGCTCATAGCCCGCGCCGTCGTCGACAACCTCCATCGGCTCATCCCCAACATCGCGGGACCGGCGAAGTACGTGCCGCTTGAGGCCCTCGCCGACGACGAGCTCAGCCTCGCGGCGCTCAAGCAGGCGGCTGGGCGCGGCCGGCTCGAAGCGATCATCGGCAACGACGGGCGATACCGGTCCAGCCGCGCCGCACTTGAGACGTACAAAGCATCGCGCTACAAGCGCGGCGGCAAGGCGTGAGCGACCTGCGCAGCGATGTCCGCTACGACCCGATCGTCGTGATCCGCGACCAGCTACCTGGCGACAGGGGGCGACTCTTTCTAACATGATGATTGCACAGTAACATTGGTCGTGTTAGTGTGCATCGCGGGTGGTGGTAGTGACTGCGAGCGATGATCTGTTCGACAGGCTGGTGTCGGCGACCGAATCCTATGTCGGCGAGACCATGCACGCGGCGCTCAAGCTACGGGCGTGGCCAGAGGCGCAGACCCTTCCGCCGTACTTGCGCAACAGTTACCTCATTGCGGAGGGAGACCTGCGCGGCCGACGTAGCCTGTGGCTGTTCGCGCGTGACGAGCCCACACCCGCCGCCGTCGAGAAGCACCTGTCCGCCATAGGTGAGCGCTGGCCTGACGCGCAGGTCGTCGTCTTCGACCGGCTGCCGTCCTACGTGCGACGACGTCTCATCGAGAAGGGCATCTCCTTCGTGGTCCCCGGAACACAGCTCTACGTGCCGGAGCACGGGCTCGACTTCAGATCGCGCGCGAGGCAGCCGCTCGAGATGCGAGAAGCGTTGCGCCCGTCAGCCCAGGCGATGCTGCTGTATCTGCTGCTTCATGTTGCGGAGTCAACGCGGGTTCGGACGGCCAGTGGGCTCGCGCCGCTCCTGGGTCAGTCGTTGATGACCGCGAGCCGAGCGGTGGCCGAGCTCGAGAGCCATGGGCTGATACGTGTGCGGAGTGCGGGCCGCACCAGGGAGGTCTACTTGCAGGGGGAGGCCCGCGAAGTCTGGCAGACAGCGCAGGCTCTGTTGCGGACTCCGGTCACGAAGCGATCCACGCTCGCCGATGGTCCTCCGGCGTTCGCAGACGGCTACGTCTTGGCCGGCCTGACCGCCTTGTCGAGGCAGTCGATGCTCGCCGAACCGCGCGCGCGGACCTACGCCGTGGGTCGAACACGAGCGCGCGCGTCGGAGGCGGCAGGAGCCGCGACAGGGCGCGACTGGTCGGTGGATGAGGAGGAGTCTCCATCTGTCGAAGTCTGGTCGTACGATCCCGTGCCCCTCTCCGACGGATGCGTCGTCGACCCCCTTTCGCTCAGCCTGTCGCTTCGCGATGACCCCGACGAACGGGTCCAAAGCGCGCTTGGGCGCCTGCTGGAGTCGTTGTCGTGGTAGGGGGCCTGGAGCGGTTCCGCGACCACTTCAGCGCCTTCGGCGATCGGTTCGTGCTCATCGGCGGCGCGGCGGTCGACATGCTGATGGACCGGGCGGGCATCGACTTCCGGGTGACCAGGGATCTCGACGTCGTGCTGCTGGTCGAATCGCTCGACGCCGAGTTCGGGGCGGCCTTCTGGGAGTTCGTGAGAGCCGGTGGGTACGAGCACCGCCACAAGAGCACCAGCAGACCGTGCTTCTACCGGTTTGACACGCCCACCCGGAGCGACTTCCCGTACATGATCGAATTGTTCGCGAGGCGGGACGGGCTCATCGAGCCCCCTCGCGGGGCGGTGATCGGGCGTCTCTCGGTGGCCGACGAGATCTCGAGCCTGTCGGCGATCATGCTCGACGACGAGTACTACGAGCTCGTGCGTTCGGGGGCGCAGACCATTGACGGGGTGCCGCTGCTGGGGGCGACGCACCTGATCCCCCTCAAGGCTCGCGCCTGGGTCGATCTCACCGAGCGCCGTGCTCGAGGTGAAGACGTGCAGAGCGGCGACATCAACAAGCATCGCGCCGATGTCGTGCGCCTGTACCAGCTCCTCGAGCCGACCGAGCGGGTGGCGCTGTCGGCCCGCATCGCCGGGGACCTTGGCGCGTTCCTGCAGCGCGCCTTCGTCGATGGCTATGACCCGGCGACGGTCGGGGTTCCGCGCACCACGATCGACGACGTGATCGTCACGATCCGTGAGGTCTTCGGGCTGCAGGGAGATGAGGCATGACAGAACCGACCGGCAGCCGTTCGTGCGACCGGCATGGTAGAAGGAGCCGGCGGAGAGCGGAGGGGCGGGGAGTGAACAGCGGCTCAGAGAGGCTCTCAAGCGAACCGGCGGCGCCGTCTGCGACGACTGCCTCTTCACGCCGGCCGGCCACGGTCGCCGACAGGGCGTGCGGGCGGCGTGCCAACGCATGGTCCTGGCCGGTCTGGTCTAGTGTGGGTCGGGAGCATCTGGCGCTATTTTCACTCATGTGGTATTTTCAGTGCGCAGTGAAAATGGCGATAGGGTGAAAATGAAGGCAGACGCTCAAGCTCAGGAGTTGGCGCGCAGGCTCACCCAAGCCAAGGCGGGCTCGTTCCGTGCCGCCGGCGACACCGTCGCGCTGGAGACGTCCCCTGACCGCGCGGCTGCGCTGCAGGTGGTCGACGCCGGGTCCGGGCGCACTGAGCAGGTCCTGCAGGCGTTGCGTCGTTCGCAGGCAGCGGCGCTGATCCCCGTCATCGTCAGTCGCCATTTCGGCCGGCAGGCGCTCGAAGAGCTCGACTCCGCTGACGCGAACTACATGGACGACAGGCATCTCAGGGTCCGGCTCCAGTCCCCGGACATGCTCATCCGCCTGCACGACGCAGCCGTCCCACGGCAAGAGCGGAGCAAGAATGCGCTTCGCCTGAGCGGCGCGGCGGGAGGCGTAGCGCTCGCGCTGCTCTCTGATCCTGGACGCGAGTGGAAGGTAAGCGATCTCGCAGTCGAGGGCCGTGTAGCGCTGGGAACCGCACAGAACACGGTCGTGTCGCTCGAGTCCGAGGGCTTGCTTGAACGCTCGGGTCGAGGACCTACGACACGCCGGCGGGTGACGGACGCCGGCGCTCTGCTCGATCGCTACGCGCGGGACTCCGCTGCCGATCGCAAGGTGGTCGCACGTGGCTTCACCTTGAACGATGGCGCGCTGCAGACGATGCGTGCCGTGTCCCAGCGCCTTTCCGCAGCGGAGCAGGGTGCGCAGGCGTGGTTCACAGGCGTCGCCGCCGCACAACTAGTGGCCCCGCATGTGACTGCAGTCCGTACACTCGAGGCCTGGGTCACCACGCCCGGCCGGCCGGACTTCGTGCTGGATTCGCTTGGCGCCATGCCCGTCGATGAAGGCGCGAACCTCATCGTCATGCGCGGGCATCCAAGCGTCTGTGTGGGGTCGGAGCACCGCGATGGGATCCCGGTGGTATCGGTGTTCAGGATGTACGCCGATGCCCTCGCGGACCCGGCGCGTGGCGAGGAGCAAGCCGACTACTTGCGCGAGACCGTCATCGGCTTCTAGGGGGGACCGGATGGCTCACGAGTACACCAGCGAGGCGACCGAGCGGTGTGAACGGGCGCTCGGCACGCTGATGCGTGGCATCGGTCAGCCGTGGCGGCACAAGATCTGCCTCGTGGGCGGTCTTGCGCCGCTCTATCTCGTGCCCGGGAACGACTACGCGCAGCCGGAGCACATCGGCTCGACGGATGTGGACGTCGCGTTGCGACTCGTGGTCGAAGCCGAAGACGAAGGCGCGTACTCGACGCTCGAGACCACGCTGCCAGGCGCGCGATCTTCGAGTACGTCGGGGTCTTCTACAGCCGTCAGCGGCTGCACTCCAGTCTGGGCTACCTCTCACCGGCTGACTACGAGCTGCAGCAGAGGGATCTCAGGAAGGACAAGGCAGCCCAAAGAAAGCGTCTGTCATTTCGGAGCAAGCCCAGCCGGCGTCAGAAGGGCTGAGGGCTGGCCTCTGGAGAATCAGCAAGAACGAGGCCGTGGGGTGGGGAATGTGAGGAGCAACGGCCGGCTCGAGTGGAAGAGCGCCGACGGGCAGTCATACGGCGACTGGGAGAACCGCGGGGTGGAGTAGGGAGCCGTCTCTGCGCACTGGACGGGGGGGTGCGATAGAAACCTCGGAGAAGGTTTACAACTTCCGAGCAATCTATCACAATGCGCCCATGGGACGAGGACCGTCAGAGAATGCCGTGCGTGCTGCAGAGGAGATCTTCCGTGCTGCGGGGGGTACTCTCCGCACCCGCGAAGCTGCCGCACGCGGCATCCACTACTCGACCCTCTATGGGATGCGGGATGACGGCCTTCTCGAGCGACTCTCACGGGGGGTCTATCGCCTTGCAGAGCTCCCAGCGCCAGGCAAGTACGACGTTGTGACCGTGGCCGAGCGTGTTCCGGACGCAGTGCTCTGCCTCATCAGCGCACTCGACTTCCACGAGATCGGCACGCAGATACCCGCATGGGTGAACATCGCGATAGGACCCAAGGCCTGGCATCCGCGGTTCGACTACCCGCCCGTTCGGGTGTATCGGATGTCGGGCGAGGCCCTCACGGCGGGCGTGGAAGAGCACACGATCGATGGCACGCCGGTCAAGGTGTTCAGCCCGGCGAAGACAGTCGCCGACTGCTTCAAGTTCCGGAACAAGGTGGGGCTGGACGTCGCGCTCGAAGCGCTTCGGGAGACGCTTCGGAGTCGGAAGGCGACGCGTAGCGAGATCATGCACTTCGCCGCCATCGACCGAGTCACGAAGATCGTTCGCCCGTATCTGGAGGCGACGGAATGATGCTCCTCGTGGGGGGGACCGAATGACCGACGCCCGAACCACACGCTACGACCCGATCGTCGTGAGCGCGGAGAGCACGGTCGTTGCCGAGTACGTGTCGGAGTCCGCGGACGAAGCGGCGTATCAGTCTGAGGCCGCTCTGGAGCGGGGCTTCGTCAGCGTCCTCCAGTCTCAGGCCTGCGAGTACCTGCCGCTCACCAGCGAGGCCGAGCTCATCGCGAACCTCCGCGCACAGATCGAGACACTCAACGCGATCACGTTCAGCGATGCCGAATGGGAGCGGTTCTTCTCGCAGAAGATCGCCGGTGCAAACGAAGGCGCCGTCGAGAAGACGGTGCGCATCCAGGAGGACCACGTCCAGATCCTGAAGCGCGACGACGGTTCGACCAAGAACGTCGCGCTCATCGACAAGACGAACATCCACAACAACCGTCTTCAGGTCATCAACCAGTATGAGATCGCCCAGGGCGAAGGCGGCGCGGCGCGGTCGAATCGCTACGACGTGACGGTGCTGGTCAATGGCCTGCCGATGGTGCACATCGAGCTCAAGCGTCGCGGTGTTGACATCCGCGAAGCGTTCAACCAGATCGACCGCTACCAGCGTGACAGCTTCTGGGCAAGCTCCGGCCTGTTCGACTACGTGCAGCTCTTCGTGGTCAGCAACGGCACGCTCACCAAGTACTATTCCAACACGACCCGTCGGCAGCACGTGAGCGAGAGGGCGGGTTCGAAGCGGGTGCGCAAGACCTCGAGCTCGTTCGAGTTCACCTCCTGGTGGGCCGACGCGACGAATCGACCGATCCAGGATCTCACCGCGTTCGCCAAGACCTTCTTCGCCAAGCACACGCTGCTCAACATCCTCTGCAGGTACTGCGTGCTCACCGCCGACAGGATGCTCCTGGTGATGCGGCCGTACCAGATCGTCGCCACAGAGCGGATCCTCCAGCGGATCGCGATCTCCACGAACTACAAGCAGCTCGGCAAGGTCAGCGCGGGAGGCTACGTCTGGCACACGACCGGGTCAGGCAAGACGCTCACGAGCTTCAAGACCGCGCAGCTCGCGACCAGGCTGCCCAGCGTCGACAAGGTGCTCTTCGTCGTCGACCGCAAGGACCTCGACTACCAGACCATGCGCGAGTACGACCGGTACGAGAAGGGCGCCGCGAACTCCAACACGTCGACGGCGGTGCTGAAGAAGCAGCTCGAGGATCCCTCGGCGAAGATCATCATCACGACGGTCCAGAAGCTGTCGACCTTCGTCGCGGCGAACAAGGGCCACAGCATCTACGACGGTCACATCGTCATCATCTTCGACGAGTGCCACCGCTCGCAGTTCGGCGAGATGCACACGGCGATCACCAGGGCGTTCAAGCGCTACCACCTCTTCGGCTTCACGGGTACGCCGATCTTCTCGGTCAACGCGGGCAGTGGAGGGAACCCCCAGCTCCGGACCACAGAGCAGGCCTTCGGCGAGAAGCTGCACACCTACACCATCGTCGATGCGATCACCGACAAGAACGTGCTGCCGTTCCGTATCGACTATGTCAATACGATCAAGCTGCCGGAGGGCGTCGCCGACGAGCAGGTCTCGGCGATCGACACGGAGAGGGCGCTCCTGGCTCCTGAGCGCATCGGGCAGATCGTCGGCTACACCCTGGAGCATTTCGACCAGAAGACCAGACGGGCGGAGCAGTACTCGCTGTCCGGCAAGCGTGTTCGCGGCTTCAACGCACTCTTCGCCACGGCCTCGATCGAGGCCGCCAAGCGCTACTACCTCGAGCTCAAGGAACAGCAGAAGGAGCTGCTACCCGATCGCAGGCTCAAGGTCGGGATCATCTTCTCGTATGCACCGAACGAGGCGGTAGACGACTACCTGGACGAGGAGGGCTTCGAGACCGGAGCTCTCGACCAGTCCTCACGCGACTTCCTCGAAGACGCCATCCGGGACTACAACTCGCTGTTCGGCACGAGCTTCGACACCTCGGCCGACAGGTTCCAGAACTACTACAAGGACCTTTCGCTGCGCCTGAAGAGCCGCGAGATCGACCTGGTCGTCGTCGTGAACATGTTCCTCACGGGGTTCGACTCGACGACCCTCAACACGCTGTTCACCGACAAGAACCTGCGCGCGCACGGCCTCGTGCAGGCGTATTCGCGCACGAACCGCATCCTCAACTCCGTGAAGACCTACGGCAACATCGTCTCGTTCCGCGATCTGGAGCAGGAGACCAACGACGCGATCGCGATCTTCGGCAACAAGGATGCTGGCGGGATCGTGCTGCTGAAGCCGTACGGCGACTACTACTCCGTGTACGCTGCGAAGGTCGCGCTGCTGCTCTACCAGTACCCACCGGGGACGCAGATCGTGGGGGAGTCGGCGCAGAAGGAGTTCATCGCACTCTTCGGAGCCATCCTGCGCCTGCAGAACATCCTGACCTCGTTCGACGACTTCGCCGGCAATGAGATCCTCTCGGAGCGCCAGGCGCAGGACTATCGCAGCGTGTACCTCGACCTCTACGCCGAGCTCCGCGGCAAGGCGGATGCCGACAAGGCGCCGATCAACGACGACATCGTCTTTGAGATCGAGCTCATCAAGCAGGTCGAGATCAACGTCGACTACATCCTGATGCTCGTTCAGAAGTGGCGCGACGCCCACGGTGACGGCTCCGACGCGGAGATCCGCGCGTCGATCAGCCGCGCCGTCGACGCCAGCCCCAGCCTGCGCAACAAGAAGGACCTGATCGAAGCCTTCGTCGATTCCGTTTCGGTCGATGGAGAGATCGACGAGGAGTGGCGGGCGTTCGTGCGTGCGAGGCGTGAGGTTGAGCTTGACGCGATCATCGAAGCGGAGGGGCTCCGTCCTGACGAGACTCGTGCGTTCATCGATACGGCCTTCCGCGATGGCGCCGTGCAAGCGACGGGTACCGCGATCACCAAGGCGCTGCCGCCGGTGTCGCGATTCTCGCCCGACGGGGAGCACGGAGAGAAGAAGCAGCGCGTGCTGGCGAAGCTCGGCGAGCTCTTCGAGCGCTTCTTTGGGCTCGGTACGAGCTGAGTCGCAGCTTCGGCGGGTACCGGTCGGCTGCGCGCCCTGAACCCGAAGGCCGCAGGCGACGCCTGCGTTCGATGAGACTGGCGGCAGGCTCGCCTCAACATGCTGCACGGCCTGTTCAAGGTCACCGACCGCGTCTACCAGGTGCGCGGCATGGACCTCTCCGTGATCAGCTTCATCGAGGGCGACAGCGGCTGGATCGTCATCGACCCGCTCATCTCCGCCGAGGTCGCCGCGGCGTCGCTGGAGCTCGTCAACGAGCACGTGGCGCGGCGACCGGTGGTCGCGGTCATCTACACGCACAGCCACATCGACCACTGGGGCGGCGTCAAGGGCGTCACCAGCCTTGACGACGTGGCGGCCGGCCGCTGCCAGATCATCGCGCCCGAGGGCTTCGTCGAGGCGGCCATCAGCGAGAACGTCTACGCCGGCAACGCCATGACGCGGCGCGCCTCGTACATGTACGGCACCCTGCTGCCCAGGGATGAGAGGGGCCAGGTCGACGCCGGCCTCGGCAAGGCCACGTCCGTCGGCGCCGTCACGCTCATCCAGCCGACGCACGTCGTCGCGCGGACCGGCGAGACCCTCACCGTCGACGGCGTGGAGATCGAGTTCCAGCTCACGCCGGGCACCGAGGCCCCGGCCGAGTTCAACTTCTACTTCCCGCAGCTGCGCGCGCTGTGCATGGCCGAGAACTGCACCCACACGTTGCACAACCTGTACACGCTGCGCGGCGCCCAGGTGCGCGACGCCCATGCCTGGTCGGTGTACATGAACGAGACCATCGAGCGCTATGCCGAGAAGACCGACGTGGTGTTCGCCAGCCACCACTGGCCCTGCTGGGGCACGGAGCGCTGCCGCGAGCCGCTCGAGAGCCAGCGCGACATGTACCGCTACCTGCACGACCAGACGCTGCACCTGGCGAACCAGGGCTACACCAGCCTCGAGATCGCCGAGACGCTGACGCTGCCGCCGAAGCTCGACCGCGCCTGGCACAACCGCGGGTACTACGGCTCGGTCAACCACGACGTGAAGGCCGTCTACCAGAAGTATCTGGGCTGGTTCGACGGCAACCCGGCCAACTTGCACGCGCTGCCGCCGGTCGAGTCGGGCAAGGGGTACGTCGAGCTGGCCGGCGGCGCCGACGCGCTGCTCGCCAAGGCGAGGGAGGCCTTCGAGCGCGGCGAGTACCGTTGGACGGCGCAGCTCGTGAACCACCTCGTGTTCGCCGACCCGGAAAGCACCGCCGCGCGGGAGCTGCAGGCCGACGCGCTCGAGCAGCTGGGCTACCAGGCGGAGTCGGGGCCGTGGCGCAACATCTATCTCAGCGGCGCCAAGGAGCTGCGCGACGGAGTCGTGAAGGTCACGGTGCCGGACCCCGCGAACCCCGACGTGCTCGCAGCCATGAGCATGGACCTGCTGCTCGACTTCCTGGCCATCCGGCTCAACGGCGAGCGCGCGGCGGAGGCCGACGTCGCCGTCACGCTCGTGCTCAGCGACCTCGAGAAACGCTACGCCATCGAGGTCGCCAACGGCGTCCTCAACTACACGCAGGGCCGGGACGCCGCCGGCGCTCAGCTCACGGTCACCACGTCCCGTGGTGCGCTCATGGAGCTGCTCGCCGGCGGAGCGGCCGCAGCCGCGCAGGCGGTGCAGGCCGGACAGCTCAAGCTGGATGGCGACCCCAGTAAGCTGGCCGAGCTCATGGGCCTGCTCGACGAGTTCGAGCTCTGGTTCGACATCGTGACGCCATGACACGGCCGCGGCGTGGGCGTATTCTTCGGTCCCGACGCGCCGGCCGGCATCGAGGGGAACCGGATACGCACCGTCCCCGGCGACCGGGTGACATCACTCTGCAGGAAGGAGGACTCTCGTGAGAAGTCATCGACGGACGATCGCGACGCCACTCGCCGCCGCCTGCCTTGTCGCGCTGGTCGCGCTGGCCGCCGCCTGCGGCTCGACACAAGGTTCGAGTGAAACGAGTCCCGCCAGCGGCAGCGCGTTGGTCGGCCCCGTCTGGAAGGCGACTGAAGTGGCAGGGACGGCGGTACCGTCGGGAGACGCCGCGACCGAGATCACGGCGGTGTTCGCCGATGGCCAGGTGTCGGGCTCGGGTGGAGTCAACCGGTACAGTGCAGGCTACGAGACGCAGTCCCCCGATGGGATCTCGATCGGGACCATCGCCTCGACGCAGATGGCCGGACCGTCAGCCGCCATGAAGCAGGAGGCGGCGTACTTCGCCGCGCTGGCAGAAGCCTCCAGCTACGCCGTGACCGCCGACTCGCTGACACTCGCGGACGACCAAGGCACGACCCTCGTGCGCTTCGAGAGCGTTCAGCCCACCGCGCTCCAGGACACCGAGTGGCATGCCCTTGCCTACAACAACGGCAAGGACGCGCTCGTCGGGATCACGGCGGCAGGCGACATCACGGCTGTGTTCGCCGCCGACGGCACGTTGAGTGGCAACGCGTCGGTCAACCGGTACTCGACCACCTACACCACGTCGGGCGCATCCATGACTATCGACGCCGCCATCACGACGACCAAGAAGGCCGGCGACGACAAGCTCATGAAACAGGAGGCCGCCTATCTGGCGGCGCTGCCCACGACCGCGACCTACACGATCGAGGGCGACGAGCTGTGGCTGCGCGACGCCAGCGGAGCCGCTGTGGCGCACTACGTCGCCAGGTAGCAGCGGCCGCGGGTGTGACCGCAAGGTACCGCGAAGGCGCCGCGCTGCGAGAGCAGCGGCGGCGATGAAAGGACCGGGAGTGTCGACCGGATCGACGGGTCGCCGCGCCAGCGTGTCGGCCCGTCCGCGCGCGTGGCCACGGTCGCTTGCCGTCTCGCGTAGGGACCTGCGCCGCGACGCCGTTACGGGTATCCCAGGCGCGGTGGGCAGCGTGCCTGACGGCATCTCCGCCGCGGAGCTGGCCGGAGTCAACCTGGTACACCGCCTCTTCGCGAGCGGACACGGCGGCATTCAGTGGCTGTCAGGCTAGCGATCGGGTAGGCGACCGGACACCAGACGCGGCCAGTGAGCAGGAGAAACGTTGTCGAAATGACAACGGTGGTGCACCTCAGTGGACAACTCTCGAACCTTCGCCACGAGGTGCGACGGCTTCTCGAGTCCCGCTAGGTGCCGATGGGCGGTGGACGGAACAGCTTTCGACCGTGCGTTCCGAGCTTCGCGGTCTGTGCGACCGGTTCGAGGCGTGATGGACTGTCATTGGGTCCGGCGTCGCCGTCAGGCGAACATGACCTCCCGAGACTCCTCACCCAGTCTGTCGTCCTCGGACGCGCTCCCAGAACCCGGCCATCTGCGCGAGCTCCGTGTCGCTGAGCAGCTCCAGGAAGTTGCTGCGCACGAATGCCATGTGCGCCTCGGCTGCCGTCTCGAAGTGCGCCAGGCCGACGTCGGTGAGCACCGCGTAGGCGCCGCGCCTGTCCTCAGGTGCTGCCTCCCGGGTCACAAGGCCGGCCCGCTCCAGGCGTTCGACGGCGCGGCTCATGCCACTGCGCGTGAGAATGCTCTGGGCAGCGAGGTCCTGGATGCGCAGTCGCCTGCCCTCGGCGAACGCAAGACGCAGCAATACTTCGAACTCGACGTGCGAGATGCCGAAGCGTGTGCGCAGGTCCTCGTCGATCCGCGCGGACAAGCGAGAGAAGGTCTCCAGCAGCCCGCCCCACGCCGCGCGTTCGCCTGCGGTGAAGGCGTTATCCATGGCAGTCCCTCCCTCCGGTTTACAAATGCGTGCGCAGGCACATACTATACCCCGAGCGACATTCGAATCAATCGCACGGAGGAAGCCCGTCATGACAACGAGAAGAGTCGCCTTGGTGACCGGCGGCACGGACGGTATCGGCAGAGCGACCGCAGGGATGCTGCTGGCGGCAGGCTGGGAAGTGGTGGTCGTCGGTCGCGATCCTGCTCGCTGCGCGTCTACGGTCGAGGAGCTCAGGACCACGGGGGCCGACGCGGCTATCTCGGCCATCGTCGCCGACCTGAGCCTCATGAACGAGACCCGACGGGCGGGCGTGGAGTTCCTCGCCGCGCACGACAGCCTCGACTTCCTCTTCCTGAACGCCAATGCCATCGCCCAGCAGCGGACGCTCACGAGCGAGGGGTTCGAGCGCAACCTCGCCCTCGGCTATCTCTCGCGCGCCCTGCTCTCGCTCGAGCTCGAGAGGGTGCTCGCCTCGACGCCCGGCTCACAGATCCTCTCGGTCGTCGGGCTGAACAAGTCGCGGCTCAACTTCGACGACCTCACCATGCAGAGGAAGTTCTCGGGCATGGAGGCCTTGGGACGATGGCAGTGGGCGATACAGGTCTTTGCGCGCGAGTTCGAACGCAGAAGCCCGGTGGCCATGAACAGCTACATGCCGGGCATCGTGAAGACCAAGATCCTGCGCTCGGAGCCGAATCTGCTCATGCGCACGCTCGTCCGCGTCATCTATGCCGTGAAGGCGGCGACCGTTGAGGACTCCGCCGGCTACGTGCTCGGCGTCATGCGCGACGTCGAAGAGCACAAGCAGCGGGGCGCGTACTACTCGGTGAAAGCACTGAAGCCCCCGCGGGACCTCGAAGACCGGCCCGGGGATCAGGAGGCTCTCTGGGACCTCACCGCGACACTACTGGCACCATACCGTGAAGGGTGATGGGATGAAGATTCTCGTCCTGGGGGCGTCCGGAGGTGTCGGCAGGCACCTTGTGCGCATCGCGAGGGACAAGGGGCACGAGGTTACGGCGCTCATGCGCTCGGAACAGGAGGTGCCGACCGGCGTGCGCCTCGTCGTCGACGACGTGCAGCGGGAGGGCTGCCTCACGGAAGTCGTGCGGGGCCAGGACGCCGTGCTCTCAGCGCTCGGGCTTCGCCGGAACAAGGCCAGCAACCCCTTCGGCGCTCTGGCCTCTCCGCCCGACTTCGTCTCGAGGACGGCGCGGACGCTGGTGGCGGCGATGAGGGAGCAGAGCGTCGGGCGCGTGATCGCAGTCAGCGCCTCCGGGGTCGGCGACAGCGTCGGTGGTCTGAACCTCATGATGCGCGCGATGATCGGGATCACGAACGTCGGCATCATGTACCGCGACCTGAACGCGATGGAGCAGGTCTACGCCGCCAGCGGCCTCGACTGGTGCTGCGTGCGCCCGACCGGGCTCAAAGACGGGCCGCAGACCGGCCTCGTGAAGCGGATCGACGACTTCCCGCTCACGGCAGGCATCTCACGCGCTGATGTCGCCGCGTGGATGGTCGAGCACGTGTCCGACACGAGCAGCGACAGGACCCCGATCATCACCGGATAGCGGCGCCGGCGGCGCCGGGCCCGATCATTGGGCCTCGCCGTCCCCGTGCGCTAAGGTGAGGTCTCCCGAGCGTGACGGCAGCCGGGCTGGGCCTACGCGCAGATACGCGCACCGAGGCACGCAGAAGCAGGAAGAGCGACCTGGTAGGCGACCGGACATCAGAAGCTGCCTACTTGCAGGAAGATCGTTGTCGAATTGACAACAGTGGTGCACCTCAGTGGACAACTCTCGAACCTTCGTCACGAACTGACACTGCTGTTCGATGCCCTGTAGGTACGCCCAGAGGGCGAGCGCACCTGGGTTCGACCCGGGGAGACTCCTCCCCCTGTCGGCTCGATGAGAACTTCCTCACGGCTGCCTCATCCTCACTCCACATGCGACGGGTAGCGTGTGACTTGAGCCGATGGTCAACCCGGGGAGGACCCCATGATCCGCACCGATGTGCATATGTCCGACAAGAGACCTCGAGGAGCGATGGCGAACGGAGTGTCGAGACTCCTGACCGCGCTCAGCCTGGCAGCTGCGGTAGCGGTGATCGTACTTCTCATCGCTTCCGTCTCCGCGTCGTCGGCGCTGGCCGCGACCTGGCATACGAAGATCTCGGGTGCCAATCACATCAACCGCACGTTCAGCGTTGCCATGAACCCATCCCACCCGACCAGGCTGAAGTACTGGACGGCGCGCAAGTGGGACGCAGACGAAGACGGTGGTGAGTGGGAGTACGACTGGGTCAAGTTCCGGCTCATCCGCAACGACACGTCGGCCGTCTTTCGGACGGTCGGGCCGCTGTACTCGCCCACCGGGCATGAGGTCTGGCACACAGTCAGCATCACGCTGCCATCCGGCGTTGGCAATTGCACGTTCAAGGTGACGCGCGACGATGCGCGCTGGGGGTTCAAGCTGCAGCAGAAGTACTAGGTCGCGGCTGGCACGAAGCCACGGTGATCGAGCGCCAAAGGGGCGGGACACACAGTGTCCCGCCCCTTTCGACGCATGCAGCTCAGTGCCGGCTATCGCCAGCCCGTCTTCTCCAGGCGGTAGCCCATGCGACGGACGGCCGTGATGGACCCGGTACCGAGCTTCTTGCGGAGGTAGCCCACGTAGACATCCACGATGTTGGAGCCTGGGTCGAAGTCGTAGCCCCAGACGTCGTTCAGGATCTGCTCCCGGCTCAGGATCTGTCCCGGATGCCTGAACAGCAGTTCGGCCAAGGCGAACTCCCGGGCGCTCAGGTCGACATCGCGACCCGCCGCCTTCACCCGGCGCGTCTTCAGATCGAGCACCGCATCGCCGACGCGCAACGCCGTGCCCTCCGGGCCGCGCTCGCTGTCCTGAAGACGAACTCGCACACGCGCGACGAGCTCTTCGAACTTGAACGGTTTGGTCACGTAGTCGTTGGCGCCACCTTCGAAACCGGCGACGGTGTCCACCACGCTGTCACGAGCCGTTAGGATGATGACCGGGAGGCCGGTGTCATACCGGCGCAGGTCAGCGAGGACCGAGAAGCCGTCCCGATCAGGCAGCCCGATGTCCAGGATCATGAGGCCGAAGTCACCGCTGCGAGCCAGAGCGAGACCCTCGTTGCCGGTCGCCGCCACCTTGGCGGCAAAGCCGTGTGCCTGCAGACCCTTCACGAGGAAGGAGGCAATGCGCTCTTCGTCCTCGACGATCAGGATGCAGGTCATGTCGCCGGCCCTCTCATGTGGCGTGGTCCTTCGACCGGAACGACGATCGTAAACAACGCCCCCTGTCCGATGTCACTATGCAGTTCCACACGACCGCCGTGCGCCTCGGCGATGGCGCGCACGATGGAGAGGCCCAGGCCGAAGCCGCCCTCCTGACTCCTGGGCGCGCGTCGCTCGAAACGCTCGAAGATCCGGACTTGGTCGTCCGGCGGGATCCCAGGCCCCTCGTCGCGGATCCAGAAGCGCGCCTCATCACCATCGACGGCGCACCCGAGTCCGATCTCGGCGCCGTCCTGCGTGTGGCCCGCCGCATTCTGCGCAAGTTGCATGATCGCCTCCGTGAGCCGTTGGCGGTCCGCAACGATCTTGCCACGACTCTCACCGTCGATCACCCATTCGCGCGGCGCCAGCGCACTGGCCTTGGTCATGAGCTCGCCGGCAAGCGGCCCGACGTCCACGACTTCGAGCCGCAGAAAGTCCGGACGCTCGGCCTTGGCCAGCAGGATGAGTTCATTGACCATCCGGCTCATGCGGTCGAGTTCATCCAAGACGAGAGCCTGCGTCGTTTCGCGCTCTGCAGGATCGTCTTCGAGCAGCTCGAGATGCCCGCGGATGATGGTGATGGGCGTGCGCAGCTCATGCCCTGCGTCGTCCAGGAACCGCCGCTGGCTCGAGAACGCCCGCTCGAGCCGGTCGAGCATGGCGTTGAACGTTTCGGCCAGCCGCGCGATCTCGTCATGGCCGCGCACTTCGATCCGTTGCGTCAGGTCCGTCTCGGATATGCTGCGCGCGGTCTCAGTGAGAGACCCGACCGGGCGTAGAACGCTCTCCGCCATGCGCCAGGCGAGCAGCGAGCCGATGAGCAGCACCGCAAGCCCAACGGCACCGGCAGCCAGATAGGCGTCGTTGAACGGGCCCTCCTGCTGGTCCCGGAACTGTGCGGCGACAAAGGTGCCGAGGATCCGGCCGTCGCCCTCCAGCGGGATGGCCAGGTAGTCCACTTGACCGACGGGAGTGTCAACACTGCCGCGCTGCGGGTCGCTGAGACCCTGCCACTTCGCGATCAGAGCGGTGTCGCGGTCGAGACGGTACGACTCGTCGTCCGAGGGACTGCGCAGGTAGGGCTTCCCCTGTACGAAACTGAACGCGGCCTCACCGTCAGACCACGCATTCGTGGCGAAGTACGCGTCGAAGAGCCTGCGCACGTGCGTGCCGAACGGCTTGCCGGTCGTCGGACCAGTCCCCGCCGCGACCTTTCTCAGCTCGCTTACCTCTTGCTGCAGCTCGGCGGCGACTCGTTCGTCAAGACGCGCCTCGAGCACCTGCCGGGCGATGAGAACGGATGCCAAGGTCGCGATGGCCAGGAACCCGATGAACCCGACGAGTATGCGGGTGCGGATGCTGGCGAATGCCACGCGCGACGGCATGTGCCAACGCGCTTTTCCTGCAGAGCGCGGCCGGCGCGTGGCTTCTGACGCGTTCGGACCGTCTTTCACGCTGTTGCTCGTAGCCATCGCCCCCTCGGACGAGCTTCCGTCTGTCCGTGCGACCTGTCAACTGCGCAGAGACCGACGTGCGAAGGGCGCCAAGGCACCCCTCTCGCATCTGAAGGAGCACAACGTCGAACTGCTCAGTCCTCTTCTCGATCGACGTCGGCATCCGAAGGGTCATCGACATCGGATTCGTCATCTGCGTCGGGTGAGTCGTCGTCCCAGTCATCATCCGCCTTCACCGGGCTGGGACGAGCCACGTTGAAGTCGTGGTCATCCTTGTCGGCCTGCGAGTCGCGGTCCTCGGTGCGGTCACCTTCATTGCGATCTTCGCCGTCATCCGGATGGCCGGCGATGGGAGTCTTGTCGAGCACGATCGACGGCCCGGGATCGGCGATGTCCGCGTGGGAGAGAGCCACGCCTACTCCTGCGGAAACGAGCAGAACGGCCACTGCGATGACGATCATGCGGATCACGGCGCCTCCTTCGGTCCATCACAGGCCGCCCATAGCCCCCGACAACGGGACGCGACAGCCTCCACGGCAAGCTTGTCAAAGGCGGCTAAGGAAGGGAATGAGCCTCGCATGAGAACCCTCTCATGCACGGCTGATGTGGCCGACGAGGTCGCCACAGATCCGCTGTCTGAAGGGGCTGCCGAGGGACGTGTGAGCGACCGGGTAGGCGACCGGACAACGGAAGACGGTCATTTGCAGGAAGAAACGTCGTGAAAATGACAACGCTGGTGCCCCCGGAAGGATTCGAACCTTCGACCTCGCGCTCCGGAGGCGCGCGCTCTATCCCCTGAGCTACGAGGGCAACGGCTGCTGAGTGTAGCACACAGCGGCGGCGCGAGCTCCGGAGCCGGCGCGCGCGGGGCCCTCCGGGCCGCGCGCCGGCCGTCAGACCAGGTGCTCGATGGCCTCGGCCAGTTCGACGTCGCGCTTTGTGACCCCGCCGGCGTCGTGGCTGCTGAGGCGCAACGTGACCTTGTTGTAGCGGATGTCGATATCGGGGTGGTGCTGCCGCTCCTCGGCCACCTCGGCGAGGTGTTCGACGAAGTCGATGGCGTGCACGAAGTCGGCGAAGCGGAAGGTGCGCGTGAAGGCTTCGTGCTCGAAGCCCCACTCCCCCAGCTCGCCGAGCGCCGCCTCGATCTGCTCCTGGTTCAGCGTGTCCACGGGCGCCTCCCTGATCGGCTCTCCTGGACGGCGCCGCTGACGGCGCCGCTACCGCCTGTCTTCCCCGCGGCCGCGCAAGGCACGCGCCATGTCGCGTTTGGCGTCGCGATCCGCCATCTCGTGGCGTTTGTCGTAGAGCTTCTTGCCGCGCGCCATGCCGATCTCGATCTTGGCGCGTCCGTCCTTGAAATACACCTTGGTGGGCACGACGGTGTAGCCGCGCTCCCTGACGCGCTGGGCGATGCGCTCGATCTCGTGGCGGTGCAGCAGCAGCTTGCGCGTGCGCAATGGTTCATGGTTCCAGATGTTGCCCTGCTCGAACGGGCTGATGTGGGCGCCGACGAGGAAGAGCTCGGGGGCGTACGCAGTGCCCTTGACCTCGACGTAGCTGTCGCGCAGGTTGATACGCCCCTCGCGCAGCGATTTGACCTCGGTGCCCACGAGGACGATGCCCGCCTCGTAGGTGTCGTCGATGAAGTAGTCGTGGCGGGCCTTGCGGTTCTCCGCCACGCGTTTGATGCCGGTCTCTCGTGCCATGGCGCTAGGTTACCGCATCGTGGCCGGGCGGGCCGCCTGAGGGGTCGCGAGGGCGGCACGGAGCCGCCGGTCAGCGACTGCACGGAACCGCGAAGGCGACGCGGAGCCGCAGATCAGCGGCCGCGGCGGTGTTGCTCGCGTCCGGGCGGGCCGCGGCCCGGCGGCCGGGCGCCCGTCGAGCGGCGGGCGGGCCCGCGGTTTCTGCCCGTCACCGGCCCGTCCGGGCCCTCGAGCGCCGGCACGAGGTCGACCTTGCCCCGCAGCCGGTCGACGCGCTCGACCTTGACGGTGACGGCGTCGCCGAGCCGGTAGCGACGCCCGCTCGTTTCGCCGACGAGCGCCGCCGCGTGCTCGCTCACTTCGAAGCGCTCGCCACCCAGGCGGCGAGATGACAGAAAGCCCTCGAACACCTCGCCGAAGCGCACGAACAAGCCGCCGCCGACCAAACCGACCACCTCGCCGGAAAACTCCTGCTCCCAGCCTTCGTCCTGGAGACGCTTCTCGAGCAGGAAGCAGAGCGCGACGTCGTCGGCCTCCAATTCCAGGCGGGCGAGCTCGCGCTCGCGCGTGGAGCAGTCTTCGGCGGCGGCGGCGAGCTCCGCCTCGCCGAGCTCGCCGCCGCCCTCCCCGAGGTGGTATAGCAGGCTGCGGTGGGTCACGAGGTCCGGGTAGCGGCGGATCGGCGAGGTGAAGTGCAGGTACGCCGGGCTGGCGAGCCCGAAGTGCCCGAGGTTCGCGGGGCTGTAGCGCGCCTGCTTGAGCGCGCGCAGCAGCAGCGTCGCCCACGCCAGCCGGCCGCGACCTTCGCGGGCGCTCGTCTCGGCGACGATCCGGCTGAGGCGGCCGAACGCCTCCGCGAGCTGCGCCGCCGGTACGGCCTCGCCGCCCGGGAAGGACGGCGTCTGCACGCCCAGCTCCTCGAGCGCGTCGAGCAGCTCGCGCACCTTGGCCGGGTCGGGTGGCTCGTGCACGCGGTACAGGGCGCGCGCCTTCTTGCGCACGAGCAACTCGGCGACCGCCTCGTTGGCGGCCAGCATGAATTCCTCGACGAGCGCGTGCGACGGCGTCTCGGGGCGCGCCACGGCGCCCGCGAGGGCGCCCGTTTGGTCGAAGGCGAACTCGGGCTCGAACGAGCTCAGCGTGAGCGCGCCGCGGGCCTGACGGCGGCGGCGCAGCACGCCCGCCAGTTCGTGCGCCAGGCGCAGCCGCGCGAGCAGCTCGTCGTCGGCCGCCGTGGTCGCGTCCGGCACGTCGCGCGGCGGCGCCGGCAGGACGCCCTGGGACGGCGGCGGGGCGCCCTCCTCCGCGGCCCCGTCCAGCGCCGCCGCCGCGCCCCCCTCCGCGCCGCCGATGATGGTGTCGACGAACCCGTACGTGAGGCGATGGTCACTGCTGATCAGCGAGCGATAGAACTGGACCGCGGAGCGGCGCCCGTCGGCGGCGAAGGCGAGCTCCACGGTGAGGCACTTGCGCGGCTGCCGGGGTACGAGGCTGCAGAGATCGCTGCTCAGCGCCGCCGGCAGCATAGGCTCGGCGAACAGGGGCAGGTACAGGCTTGATGTGCGGCGCCGGGCCTCGCGCTCGATGGCGCCGTCGTCATCGACGAAGTACGACACGTCGGCGATGTGTACGTGGGCGCGGTAGCCGGCGCCTTCGCGCTGCACGCTGATGGCGTCGTCGAAGTCGCGGGCCGTGTCGGGGTCGATGGTGAACGTGGGCAGCGCCGTGAGGTCGTGGCGGCCGTGATCCGCGCGCGCGGAGCGCGCGCCCACGGCGGCCGCCTCCTCGAGCACCGCGGGGTCGAAGCCCTGCGGCAGCCCGCGCGCGTAGACCATGGCGCGCAGCACGGCCTTCAGGTCGTCGGCGCGCCCCAGGACCTCGACGATGCGGCGCCGGTCGCCGTGCAGGGGCACGGCGAGCACCAGATCGTCGAGCTTCGGGGGCGCGCCGCCCTTGGCGACGAGGTAGGAGCGCGTGTCGGCGAACAGCGGCTCGAGCGACCAGAACTTGCCCCAGCGGGCGACGCGGTACGGGAGGGGCTTGGCCGGAGTGGCCGCGCGAGGCTGCGCGCCGGGCGCGCCGGGCTTGTCGCCGTGCGCGCCTGACTTGTCGCCCCGCGCGCCCGGCTTGTCGCCGCGCGGCCGGCGGGCGTCGCGCCCCGGCCGCCCCCGCCTCTCGTCGTGACGCGGCGGAGCCACCGCGCGACTACTTCTGCCCGGCGAGGTACGCGAGCGCGGCCTGGAGCTGCTCGTCCTTCTTCGTCTTGGGATCGTCGCGCACGACGATGTCGGGGACGATCCCCTTCTTGTTGATGTCGGTACCGTTGGGCGTGAGGTACACCGCCGTGGTGAGCTTGAGGGCGGCGCCGTTGCCCAGCGCCACGATGCTCTGCACGAGGCCCTTGCCGAAGGTGCGCGTGCCGATCACCTCGGCGCGCTGATGGTCCTTGAGGGCGCCGGTGACGATCTCAGAGGCGCTCGCCGAGTAGCCGTTGACGAGCAGCACGAGGGGCATATCCGTGGCCACGGGGCCATTGGTCTCGAGCACCTCGAGCGGCGAGTGCAGACCCCTGGTGGACGTGACCACGCCGGTCTGGAAGACGCCCGTCACGTCGACCGCCTGGCTGAGCAGCCCGCCGCCGTTGTAGCGCAGGTCGAGGATGAAGGACTGCGCGCCCTTGTCGGCGAGCGCCTGCACCTCGCGACGCACGTCGCGCGCGGCAAGGCCGCCGAACTCGTAGAGCTGCACGTAGCCCACCTTCTGGCCGCCGGCGCGCTCCATCGTCCTGCGGGTCTCAGGGAACTCGATGCGGCGGCGCACGATGTCCACCGTCTCGAGCGCCCCCCCGGCTTTGGGCTTGATGCCCAGCTTCACGTGCGAGCCCTCTGTGCCCTTGATGCGCGCGATGCTGGCCTCGATGGCCGCATCCGCCGTGGGCTGCCCGTCGACCGTGACGATGATGTCGCCGGGCTTGAGCCCGGCCTTCGCCGCCGGAGACCCGTCGAACACATTGGTGATCACGAGGCCTTGCTTGCCCTTCTCGAGGGCCGCGCCGATGCCGGAGTACTGCCCGCTCTGCTTCTCCTCGAAGGCCTGCGTCTCTTTCGGCGAGAGGTACACGGTGTACGGGTCGCCCAGCGACTTGAGGCTGCCACGCACGCCGGCCTGGCTGAGCTTGTCGATGTCGACCGCCTTGTAGTAGCGGCCTTGCAGCTCCTCGATGATGCGCTGCTGCAGGTCGCCGGCTTTCCTGGCGGCGTTGGTCTCGCCGGCGCTGAGGCGCACGACGTTCTCGCCGTGCAGGTACCAGCCCACGAAATAGCCCCCGAGGAAGCCGAGGGCCACGAGGAGCACCACGACGATGGTGCGCAAAGCGCGCATCAGCGCAGATACCCCATGGGGTCGACCGGAGTGCCGTTGACGCGCACCTCGAAGTGCAGGTGCGGGCCCGTGGAGAAGCCGGTGGAGCCCACGTAGCCGACGACCTGCCCGCGCGTCACCACGGCGCCGACGCCCACCGCCAGCGACGACTGGTGGGCGTAGAGCGTCGAGATGCCGCGCCCGTGGTCGACGATGATCACATTGCCGTAGCCGCCCATCCAGGTCGCGTAGATGACGTAGCCGCTGTCTGAGGCGTGGATGGGCGTGCCGTACCCCACGCCGAAGTCGATGCCGGTATGGAGCTTGCGGTAGCCCAGGATCGGGTGGATGCGATACCCGTAGGGCGAGACGATCGGCCCGTTCACCGGCCACATCATGTCGCCGGTGCCGACGCCGTTCCCGGACGATCCGTTGATGACCCCCGAGAGCGCGTTGCTCTCGGCGAGCAGCTGGTTCTCCTGCTGCTCGAGAAGCACGAGGTCGTGCTCGACCGCCGAGAGCCTGGTGCTCTTCTGCTTGCGCATCGCGAAGGAGGCCGCCTTCTGCGCCGCCTGGGCGGCGTGCAGGGCGGCCAACTGGTCGCTCTGCGCCTGCAGGTCGTTGACCGCCTGGTGGACGCCGTTCTCCTTCTCGGCGATGGTCTGCTTCTGGTGGGCCACCGTGTCGCGCGTCGTCTCGAGCCCGCCGACCAGCTCGTTGTTGCCGCCGATGAGGTCGCGCACGACGTTCATGCGGCTCACGAGGTCCTCGTAGCTCGTGGAGGCCAGCACGACGTCGATGTAGGTGAGATCGTCGGTCTTGTAGGCGATCACGACGCGCGCCTCGAAGTCGTCCTGCTCGAGGGTGAGCTCCTGCTCCGCCGCCTGCAGCTCGAGGCGCTTGAGGCGCAGCTGCTCCTGGAGGATCGTGAGCTTGTCGCGCGTGGTGGTGAGCTTCTGCTCGACCGCGCCTATCTGATCGCCGAGACGGGCGAGCTCGTCGTCGATGGCCGTGAGCTTGCCGTCGAGCGTGGCGATCTGGTCGTTCAGCGTCGCCTTCTGCTTCTTGGCGGCGGCGATCTTGTCGCGGGTACGCCCCAGGTCGCCGGGGGGCGCCGCGCCGGCGAACGCCGGCGTGAGACCGAGGACGACCGCCGCCAAAACGCTGGCGAGAACGATTCTGCGGAGGATGGGGTTCATGGCAGTCGGTAGTCTTTTTTGGGGCGGCGGCGAGAATCCTGCAGGCCGCCGCCTCAGCTCACGTCTTCAGGTAGCGGCGCAGCGCGACGAGGCTGCCCACCGCGCCCAGAAGCGCGCCGAGGATCGCCAGGGTGGGCATGAGGCCAAGCGGCCACGCGCCTCCCTGCCACCACATGCGGAAGACCCGCAGGCTGAGAAAGTCGATCTGCGAGCTCTGGATCCAGTTGGCGAGGCCCCAGTTGCCCACCCACACGAAGGCCGCCGCGAGCATGGCGCCCACCAGGCCGGTGATGAAGCCCTCGAGGACGAACGGCCAGCGGATGAACCACTTGGTGGCCCCCACGAGGCGCATGATCTCGACCTCGCGGCGCCGCGCGAAGATGGACAGCCGCACGGTGGTGCTGATGAGCAGCACCGCGGCGGCGGCGAAGACGCCGGTGGTCACCCACATGCCCTTCTCGATGAGGCTGATGGTGCCGAGCATCTTGCGCACCGTCTCCTTGGCGTACTTCACGCCGTTGTGCGTGCCGGGGTCGTTGTCCACCGTGGGGTCGCTGAAGAACATCTGCGCCACGCTGTCGACCCGGTCGGCGTTCTTCACCTGGATCTCGTAGGACGCCGGCAGAGGGTTGATGGGCAGGTTGGCGACGATGCGCTCGCCGAAGCGCTCGCGGAAGCGGCGCAGCGCCTCATCCTTGCTGATGTACTTGTAGCGCTTGACGTCGTTCATGCCCTGGATCTTGCGCTCCAGCGCCTGCGTCTGCGCGGGGGTGGCTTCGTCCTTGATGAACACCTCGATCATGACGCGGTTCTTGAGGTTCGTGGCGCCCTGGTTGAGGTTGTCGCGGGTCACCAGCACGGCGCCGAGGATGGCCGTGGAGATGAACACCGTGATCACGGCCGCCATGGCCATGACCCAGTTGCGGCGCATGGAGCCGAACGCTTCGGAGATGAAGAAGCTAAAGCGCATCGCTCACCTCTTCGCTGACCTGGTCGTAGCTGCCGCGGCGCTCGTCGCGCACGAGGCGTCCGGCCTCGAGCTGCAGGACGCGCCGGCGCATGCGGTTGACCATGTCGCGGTCGTGGGTGGCGATCACCACGGTGGTGCCCGTGCGGTTGATACGCACGAGGAGCTGCATGATGCCCACGGCCGTCTCGGGATCGATGTTGCCCGTGGGCTCGTCGGCGAGGAGCAGCGGCGGGTGGTTGACGAAGGCGCGCGCCACGCTGACGCGCTGCTGCTCGCCGCCGGAGATCTCGTGAGGGTAGCTGTCGGTCTTCTCGGCGAGGCCCACCAGGCTGAGGATCTCGGGGACCTTGCGGCGGATGGAACGCCGCGGCTCGCCGACGACCTCGAGGGCGTAGGCGACGTTGTCGTGGACGGTCTTGTTGGGGAGCAGCTTGAAGTCCTGGAACACGCAGCCGATGTTGCGCCGCAGAAGCGGCACCTTGCTCTTGCGCAGGGTGCCGAGGTTGCGGCCCGCCACGAGGATGCGCCCCGAGTCGGGCACGAGCTCCTTGAGGACCAGCCTGATGAGCGTCGACTTGCCCGAACCGGAAGGGCCCACCAGGAACACGAACTCGCCCTTGCCGATGTGGCAGGTGAAGTCCTGGAGGCCGACCACGTCGGGGTCGTAGACCTTGATGACGTCTTCGAAGACGATCATGGGATGAGCTCTCCCTTGTCAGCCGTCTGAAGCAAAGCCCTGATTATGAGGGGCCGGGCGGGCGGGCTCAACCCGACCCACCTCTTCGCCGTCCGCCTCGACAGCGCCTTGTGGACAGCAGGGCGGGCCGACGGCGGCGCCGCCCGCGTGCGTCGCACGAAGAGCCGCCGCGCACCGGGAGAGAGCTACAGATGAGGCTGGGAGTGGCGACGTGGCGGCGGCCCCGCGACGGTGTTCGCCGCCGGCCTGGGGCTTCCTGCACGGCGCGCGGCGCGCAGGCCGCCGGTCGCGCCCGCGCGCGCCGGCCGTGACAAAAGAGTGACGGCCCGCAAGCGGGCCGTCACGGCGAAGCAGGCCGACCGAGGTAAGCAAGGCCTGGCGAGCCACTGCTAAGAGGGGAGGTCGGCCCCTCGTGACCCTAGCAGATTGCGCGGGGCGCTCATCTGGAACAATCGTCTACCGCGACGACCAGGCGGACGCGGTTGGGCGGGCAACGGGAAAAGACCCGCGGCAACTGATACCGTCACAGCGGCATGTCCCATCGCGAAAGGCTGGCCCGGTATGTACGTCGCGATCCTCGTGGTCGCCGCCCTGGTGATCGTCATCGGCGGCGGATACCTCATCGTGTTCCGCTTGATGAAGGGCAGCCAGACGGTCGTGCCCGACGTCGCCGACGAGCGCGCGGCCAGGACCGACCGCGTGGTCGCCGTGGACGACAAGGGGCGGCCCGTGACCGAGGCGGAGGACGGCCCGCCCGAGCCGCCCCGTGACGCGGCCGGCTTCGAGAAGGTGCTCGGCGAGAGCCTCGACGACCTGCACCCCGGGCGCGAGGAGTGACGGGCGCCGCGGCGGCGCGCCCGCGGCGCGCCAGCTAGATGAAGCTGGCGAAGAGCACCGTGGACGCCAGCAGGAGCACGCCCAGGAAGCCCACCACCACCCAGCGCCAGACGCGGCGCGGGGCGAGCACCGCGGCCGCTCCGACGAACAGCGGGAAGACGACGATGATGAAGCGCGGCAGGGTATACAGCGGCCGCGCCGTCGTCGAGTAGAGCAGCGGGAAGAGCAGGGCGGCCAGAGCGTACAGCGTGTAGGCCGCCGGCAGCTTGCGCCAGCAGGCGACGAGCATGGCCACGGCCGCGGCGAAGCTGGAGAACTCGAGCAGGTTGGCGATCACGTTGCTGTCCAGGCCGCCAGACGGCAGGCGCAGGCCGAGGATCGGGCCGACGCCGTGCGCGGCCAGCCAGCGCACTCCGCTCACAGCGGCCACGGCGCCTCGCCAGATCGCCGAGGTGGGAAGCGTGAGCTCGCGACCCCAGTACGCCTGCACGCTGCTGAACAGCAGCGGGTCGCCGAACGCCCACCACAGGTAGGCCATGTACAGCCCCAGGCCGGCGGGCACGAGGAGCAGCCAGGCGAAGGACGCGGCAGGCGGGCGGCGCCTGGGCGCCGCCGGGCCGGCGGCAGGGCCGCCCGGCAGCCTCACCGCACTGCCGCGCCACTGCTCCCACCAGATGACGGCGAGCGGCAGCAGGAGCACCACACCGCTGCTCCGCGTGAGCACGGCCAGCAGGCCCGCCAGACCGGCGAGCGCCCAGCGGCCGCCTCGCGCCCACCAGAAGCTCAGTAGGGTGAGCAGCAGGAAGAGCGACTCGCTGTAGACGGCCTGGAAGAAGAGCGCCGTCGGAAACACCGAGATGAAGACCACGCTCCAGAGGGCCACGCGAGGGCCGAGGAGCGCCTGCGCCAGCTTGAAGAGCACCACCATGGCGCCCGCGTAGCAGGCCAGCGACACGACGAGGCCGGCGACGACGTAGCCGTGGCCCGTCGGCGCCGCGACGGCGCGCACGAGGAGCGGGTACAGCGGGAAGAACGCCTGGCTCTGCGCATGGACGCCGTAGCCGTCGGCGGCGATGCGGATGAACCACACGCCGTCCCAATGGGCCCAAGGTTCGAGCACTCGTTTGAGGAAGCCGTGGAGCACTTCGGCGTGCGCTGGATCGCGCAGCCAGAGGGCCCTGTCGCGCACGCCGACGGTGTACGTCGTGAGGACGGCGACGACGACGAGCAGGACGCGCGTGCCGGCCGCCGCGGCCACCGCCCAGCGGCCGGCGCCTCCTGCCGCATCAAGATCCTCATGCGCGGCGGGAGGCGCCGGCGGGACGTCCACGAGCCCGTCCTCTGGCTGAGCGCTCATACCGGCAAGCATACACAGCGGCGCTCGCCGAAGCCGACCGCCGGGCGCGCGACCGCCTGACGGGCGCGCGACCGCCGCCGGGCGCGCCCTCCGCGACCTACGGCGCCGCCGGACCCTCTTGCAGCAGGCGGCGCCACCCCGCGAGCAGGCGATGAGCCGCCTCGGCGCCGACGATGGGCTCCGGCGGCGGCGGCAGCCGCGCCGGGTACAGCAGCGTGGCCCGCGTCTGCGGACCGCCCATACCGCCGTGGAACGAGATCAGCTCCTCGAAGGCGCAGCCCTCCTCGAGCTGGGGATCGTAGAAGCTGCCCACCATGAGGTCGGCGACGTGGGCGAAGCCGTCGGTGCGCCGCAGATGATGCGCGGCGTGGGGGGAGAACCCCGCCAGCGGGTCCTCGCCCTCGACGCGGTCGTCCGTCAGGTAGCGCACGCCGCGGGCGCCGAGGACCAGCGGGCCGTGCTCCGCCGAGCGCACCAGAAGCCAGCCCACGTGAGGGTGCTCGCGCAGGGCCGGGACGAGCCGAGGATGCCGCGCCTCGATCTCCTCCAAAGTCAGGCGGCGCTTCTCCTCCATGAGGTAGACGAGCCCCAGGTTGCCCGAGCCGAGGACCACGGTCTGCTCGCCGGAGACGTCGTTCTTCGCGGGCTTGCCCTTCTTGCCGCCGGTGGCGTCCCTGAAGGCGTGAGCGATCGCCGTGTCGTTCTCGTCGCCGCCGTGCAGGCCGCTGACCGTGCGGCCCTCGAGCGCGCGCCGCACGAGGTCGTCGAGGCCGTAGCCGTTGCGTTGCTTGAACGTCGCGCCCTGGGTCTGCCCATGGTCGGAGAGCACGACGATCTCGTAGGGGCGCGCCGCATACTTCCGGGCGCGAGCGATGCGCCCGAACTGCTGGTCGAGCTTGCGCAAAACTTCGAGCGTGTCGGCGCGTTCGAGGCCGGAGTGGTGCGCGACCTCGTCGTAGCCCGCAAAGCACGCATACACCGCCGGCCGGCCCTTCATCATGTCGCTGAGCAGGCTGTACACGGTGAGGTCGCGCACCGCCACGGCGAGCCCGGCGCGCAGAAACGGGTACGCGCCGCCACGATGCCCGCGCGGCCGGATGTCGCGGCGGATGCCGCGCGCGGCCGCGATCCATTCCAGGCCGACCTCGTAGAAGAACAGGACGAGCGTGCGCGTGACGTTGAAGCCGTTGGCGAAGAAGGCCCGGTAGCCGGGGTTGGCCTTCTTCTCGGCTTCCAGGCGACTGATGGTGAGGATGACGTGGTCGGCCTCGCCGGAGAGCAGGTTGCCGCGGCTGGCGCCGCCGTCGATGAGCAGCCCGCGGCCGGAGGTGCGCCGCCGCTCGATCTCCTCGCAGTCGGGCGGCGCCGAGCAGGTCATCAGCCTGCCGGACTCCTTCTCGACCCAGCGAAACGCGGGGATGTCGTCATTGGAGCCCAGCAGGAGGCCCGCCTGGGAGGCCCCGGTCTGCGACGAGAGGTCGGTCTCCCACTCCGCCAGGCGATGCGTGCCCTCGGCCAACCAGCGCGCCATCTCGGGCGTGTGGCCGTCGCGCATGGCGCGCTGGAGCACGGGCAGCGCCAGGCCGTCGATCTCCAGATAGAGGATGCCGGGCACGTCGCTGACCACGCGGTCGCCGGACCGGCGGGCGATGCGCTGGATCACGCGGAGCGTGTAGGTGTCGTCGTCGTTGGTGCCGAGGAGGACCTCGAGGATCACGGTCACCGCCGCGACGACGACGGCGGCGGCCAGCGCCGACCAGAAGGAGTCCACCTTGAACGAGTGGTCGGAGACATCGGACGCCAGCTTGAAGATCCAGGCGTCGAGAAGCAGGACGAGCAGGAACCCGGCGACGAGCATGAAGGGCAGGCGAAGCGCCGCGATGAGCGGCGGCAGGAGCGCGTTGAGCAAGGCGATCAGGGCCGCCGCGACGAGCGCCCCGAATGGCCCCTCGACGTGCACGCCGGGCACGAGCCATGTGGCCACGTAGACGGCCAGCGCCGCCGTCGCCCACGCCACGAGCAGACGACCGAGCCGCAGACGAGGGCGTGCGGGCGCCCACGTCGGCGTCTGCCCGAACCCGTTTCTGAGCTCTGCGGCCATGCTGGGCCTCCTTCGCCCCGGCGCGCGGATGCGACGCCATGACTGGACGCCATTCTAACCGGGCCACGGCCGAAGATGCGGCGCAGCGCGGCGGGCGCCCGCGCCCTCGAGGCCGCCGGGAGCCGCGGCGGGCGCCGGGAGCCGCGGCGGATGCCGGAAGCCGCGGCGGACGCCGGGAGCCGCGGCGGACGCCGGGAGCCGCGGCGGATGCCGACGCGGAGGCGGGCGCGTAGACTCCTCGCGCATCCGCCGTCGGATGCATCCCCGTGGAGGTGACGCCCGTGTCGCGCAGAGGCTGGCTGCTGTTCATCGCCTTGTGCGTGATCTGGGGCATCCCCTACCTCCTGATCCGCGTGGCCGTGCGCGAGCTCCCGCCGCCGGCGCTGATCTTTCTGCGCACGGCGCCGGCGGCGCTCCTGCTCGCGCCCCTCGCGCTGCACCGCGGCGAGCTGCGGCCACTGCTCGCGCGCTGGCGCTGGGTGGTCATCTACACAGTGGTGGAGATCGCCGTCCCCTGGCTGCTGCTGGCGCACGCCGAGCTGCGCATCTCGAGCTCCCTGGCGGGGCTCTTTGTCGGCGCGGTGCCGCTCGTCGCGGCCGTGCTGTACCGCGCCGCCGGCGCCGGCGAGCACTTCGACGCGCGCCGCCTGACAGGCCTGTTCATCGGCTTCGCCGGCGTGGCGGCCCTGGTCGGCATCGACATGACCGGCGCCGACCCGCTGGCCATCGCGGAGATGCTGGTCGTGGCGGTCTGTTACGCCAGCGGCCCGTTCATCATCAGCCGCCGCCTCGCCGGCCTCCCCAGCCTGGGCGTCGTCACCGCCTCGCTGGCGCTGACCACCGTCGGCTACGCGCCGGCGGGGCTGCTCTCCATGCCAACGTCGGTCTCGGCGCAGACCGTGGGCGCTGTCGCGGGGCTGACGCTCGTCTGCACTGTGCTCGCCTTCCTCCTGTTCTTCGCGCTCATCCGCGAAGTGGGGCCCTCACGCTCCACAGTGATCACCTACGTCAACCCGCTCGTGGCGGTGCTTCTCGGCGTCGTCATCCTCGGCGAGCCGCTCACGCTGGGCATCGCCGTCGGCATGCCGCTCATCCTTCTCGGCTCGGTGCTGGGGACGGCGCGCTCGCCTGGGAGGCCGGGCGCGAAACCGGATGAGCGTCCCTCGGACACGGCGCTCGCCACGGCGGCGAGCCCGCCGAGGCCGTAGGCGGCCGGCGGGCGGCCGGAGGACGACCTCACGACCTTCGCCGTCTCGTGCGGAGTAGGCGGCGCGTTCGTGGGCCTCATGACCGCCGCCTCCACCGAGCACGCCTGCGTCGTGGCCGAGTCAAGCGACGGCGTCACCGTCGCGGCCGTGGTGTCGGTGGGCCTCGGCAACACCGCGAACGCGGGCGTCACGCCGCCGCTCACGGCCTCCCCCGGGGCGATCAACGCGATCCTGCTGGTCGACGCCGCCCTGACGCCGAGTGCGATGGTCAACGCCGTGATCACAGCGACCGAGGCCAAGACCATGACGCTCGCCGAATGGGAGGTGCGCGCGCCGCAAGGCGATCCGGCCAGCGGGACATCGACGGACGCGGTGGTCGTGGCCTGCACGCAGCGCGGAACGGGGCTGAGCTACGCCGGCCCCGCGACCACCGTGGGCTGGCTGGTGGCCCGCACGGTGCGCGCCGCCCTCACGCGGCTGTGCCGCGAGAAGGTGGCGCGGGACAGGGGCCAGCGCGTCGGCCGCATCGACTGCCTCGCCGAGGCCGTCCAAAGCTTCCGCGACGCCGGGATAGCCGTCGCGGAACTTGACATACACGTTGGGCAGATGCTCGTCGCTCACGACGGCCACTCGTGCGACGTCGCCGATCAATCCAGGAACTCGCGCAGGCACTGCGCGTCGCGGTACGCCTTGAGCTTGGCCAGAGTCTTGGCCTCGATCTGGCGGATGCGCTCGCGCGTGACGCCGAACTTCTGCCCGACCTCTTCGAGGGTGCGTGGGTTGCCGCCCGCGAGGCCGAAGCGCAGTTCGACGATGCGGCGCTCACGCTGCGTGAGAAGCTGCAGCACGCGGCCGAGCTCCTCGCGCTGCACGATGCCGTCGACCTCTTCGACCGGCGAGGTGGCATCCTTGTCTTCGATGAAGTCGACGAGCAGCGCGTCGCCTTCGTCGCCGATGGGCGTGTGGAGGCTCGCCGGCTCCTGGCTGATCTTGAGGATCTCGCGGACGCGTTCGGGCGTGGTGCCCATCTCCGTGGCGATCTCCTCGGGGGTGGGCTCGCGGCCGCTGTCCTGCAGCAGCTGGCGCTGCACGCGCACGAGCTTGTTGATGTTCTCGACCATGTGCACCGGGATGCGGATGGTGCGCGCCTGGTCGGCGAGGGCGCGCGTGACGGCCTGCCTGATCCACCAGGTGGCGTAGGTCGAGAACTTGAAGCCGCGCCGGTAGTCGAACTTCTCGACGGCGCGCATGAGGCCGAGGTTGCCCTCCTGGATGAGGTCGAGGAGCGGCATGCCCCTGCCCATGTGCCGCCGGGCGATCGAGACGACCAGGCGCAGGTTGGCCTCGGTGAGCTTGCGTTTGGCGGCCATGTCGTGGCGTTCGATGCGCTTGGCCAGCGACACCTCCTCCTCTGCGGTGAGGAGCGGCACCTTGCCCATCTCGCGGAAGTACATGCGCACCGGATCGTTGGTGGTGGACTTCACCGAGAGGTCGAGCTTGGGAGCGGCCTCTTCTTCGACGACAGGCTCCGGATCGGCCGCGGCGGCCTCGCTCTCGATGACGTCGATGCCGAGATCGGCGAACACGCCGTGGATCTCCTCGAGCTGTTCGGGGGTGAGATCGACGTCGCGCAGCGTGGCGTCGATGTGAGCGCCGTCGAGGTAGCCTTGCTCACGGCCTTCTTCGAGCAGCCCGCGCACCTCGTCGGTGCATAGCACGGCGAGGTCGGCGGACGCGGTAATGCGGTCTTCAGAGGGTTCGATCACTCGGCGACTCCTGATCTTCGTGACGTGCTTCGGCCATCGGCGTGGCCAGGGCGATCGCGGCGGCGGCGCGCCGAGCACGTGCGCCCCTTGCAAACGCGTATGCGCGCGGGCCTTGAGGGCTGGGGCGGTGAAAAGCGGACGCCAAGCTGACAGGTGATGATACCAGTTCCGCGAAACCCAGACAAGAACGCATCTGCTCGGAGGGTCTTCTTCCGTCCCATCCTCCGCATACCCCGCGGGCGCCCGGCGCCAAACCGCAGCCCGCCGACACCGACGCCGACGCGCGGGCGGGCGCGTCGGCGTCGGCGTGGATCCGCTCGCTCGGCGGCCTCAGCCTGTGGACCCGGCTCAGCCGGTTCAGTACGGGCTGGTGGTCGACCCATAGCCGTAGGGGTCCACGGTCTGGGCCGGCGGCGGCAGCGTACCGGCCTTGATCTGCTCCATCACCTGGACGGCCGTGTTGATGGGAACGGCGAACCCGATGCCCTCGTTGCCGCCGCCCTGCGAGGCGATCTGCTCGTTGATGCCGATGACCTGCCCTTTGGCGTTGATGAGGGGACCGCCGGAGTTGCCGGAGTTGATGGCGGCGTCGGTCTGGATGCCGCCGCTGATCGTGGCGCCGTTCGGAGACTGCAGCTCGCGGTTCGTCGCCGACACCACGCCCGAGGACAGCGAGAAGTCGAGACCCAGTGGGTTGCCGATGGCCACGACCTGCTCGCCCACAGTGACCTTGGAGGAATCGCCGAGCGAGATGGGCTGAAGCTCGGGCGTCTGGCTGGGGTCGACCTTGATCAGGGCCACGTCGGTCGACTCGTCGGCGCCCAGCACCGTGCCCTCGACCTGCGTCCCCTGCGAACCCTCGCCCTTGAAGATCACGGTGACCGTGCTCACGGCCTGGCCGCTCTCGCTGACCACGTGGGCGTTGGTCAGGATGTAGCCGTCCGTGGAGACCACGAAGCCCGTGCCCAAGGCCTGCCCGCCGCCCGTCTGCTGCCCGAACATGTCGTAGCTCCCCGGGAAGGTCGCCTGGATCTCGACGACGCCGCCGGCGTGCTTCTGGTAGATCTGCTGCGGCGTCAGCCCCGCGCTCTTGTAGGCGGCGTAGGCGCCTTTCACGGCGCCGCTGGTGGTCTGGCCGCCGCCCACGAAGCCGAGCGCGTTGGCCACGACCAGCAGGACGGCCGCGCCCAGAAAGCCGGCGGCCATCATCGCGAGGAATCGTCTTGTTCTCATTGGCGCGCTACCTTTCATCGGTGGCGCTGGGGCAGCCGAGGGCCGCACTCCAGGCGCCGAGGATCAGGAGACCCCCGCCACTGCTGCGGGGATTCAGGGAAACGACGGCCGGAGGCAGCGGCTACCGCCTCCGGGAGTCTGCGTGCATCAAAGGTACCCGCAGCGTCTGAGGATCCCCTGAGAAAGACCTGTGAGCGCCCTGTGGGTCGCCGCGCGCCGCGGCCGGCGCAGCGCGGCCGCCCTGTCGCCGCGCGCCGCGGCCGGCGCAGCGCGGCCATCCCGTCACCGCGCGCCGCGGCCGGCGCAGCGCCGCCGTCCTGTCGCACCGGCCCTTCGCGCGGGTATCGTCCGCAACGTCCCCACTGGCCCACAGGTGGGGGAGTGTGTGAGTATTGGGATCAGGAAGCGTTTTCGGCGACCACCTGAGCAAAGGAAGCACCATGTCACACTTCGGCCCCGACGAAGCCATCGCGCGCATCGCGGACTGGAAAGACCAGGACATCCGCTGGGAAGAGCTGGGCGGCGGCATCACCAACCACAACTACATCGTCTGGGTCAACGGCGGCCCCGGCAATCCGGGCGGCGGCAAGTTCGTCGTGCGCATCCCCGGGCAGGGCACCGACATGTTCATCGACCGCGAGGTCGAGCGCGACTGCATGATCCAGGTCGCCAAGGCCGGCGTGGGGCCCAGGGTGGCCTATCAGATCGACCCCGAGGGCGCCCTGGTCATCGACTTCGTCGAGGGCGAGATCATGCACCCCGAGACGATGGCCGGTCACCCCGAGCGCCTCAAGCAGGCGGTCGAGACGGTCAAGGTGTTCCACACGCAGGCGGTCTTCAAGAACGAGATCAAGATCTTCGACATGCTGCGCCGTTACACCAGGATCGCGCGGGACAACAACACCCCCATGCCGCCCGAGCTCGAGTCTCTGCTGCTCGAGATGGAGAACATCGAGAAGGCGACGGCGGTCGACCCGCCCGCCGACGTCGCCTGCCACAACGACCTGCTCAGCGAGAACTTCATCATCGACGCCGACGGCAAGATGTGGATCATCGACTGGGAGTACGGCGGCATGACCGACCCCTTCTTCGACCTCGGCGACTTCGTCATGGAGCATCCGTTCTCGCGCGAGGAGGAACGGCTGATCGCCGCCACCTACTGCGGCGAGATGGACGAGGGCCGCTTCGGCCGCATGATGCTCTACAAGAGCGTCTCGGGCGTGTGGTGGGGCGTGTGGGCGATGATCCAGCACACGTTCTCGAAGATCGAGTTCGACTACATGGAATGGGGCATGGAGCGGATGGCGCGCGCACAAGCCGTCGTCGATGACCCCGACTACCCCACGTGGCTGGCCAACGCCTGAGCGCGACGCGGTGACGACGAAGGGGGCCGGGCGCCAGTGGCGCCCGGCCCCCTTCGTCGTGGCACACTCAAGCTTAGGTCGAGCCTGAGGCTTCTCCCTGCGCCCCGCCCCCAGCCGCGCCGGCGAGCTGTTCCCCGGCGGCGACCTCTCCCCCCGGCGGCGCGCCGCCGGCGGCGACACTCTCGTGATACTCGTGCACGATGGCGCGAGCGTCGATGATCAGACGGGCCATCGGCGCCGCCACCGCGGCGCCGAAGAAGCCGACCACGGCGGCGCCGGTCATGGTGAGCACGAACACCGCCGTGACCGGCAGCCTGATCGCCCCGCCGATGAAGAACACGCCGATGTGCGGGCCGACGAAGACGGTCGACACAAGGACTGCGATGAGCACGAAGAAGGCGGGCCTGGGGCCGGCGGCGCCGAGTGTGAGCAGCACCGCGAAGACGCCGGTCACCAGCCCGCCGACGTAGGGCACGTAGTTGCCGAGGAAGATGGCGAAGGCGATCACCGGCCAGCTCCCGACACCGGTGATGAGGGCCGTGGCCCCGACGATGACGGCCTGCAGGGCGCCGATGCACGAGACGCCCGCCACGTAGCGCCGGGTGGTGAGCACGAGGCTCGCTGTGATCTGCAGGCCGACGTGCTCGGGGACAAAGAGCTGCCCTGACACCCAGCGCCGCACCACGGGCCCCTCCCAGAGGAAGAGGAAGGTGAACCCCGCGGCGAGGAACAGCGCCACGACCAGCGTGTACACGGCGTGGACGCCTCTGAGCGCCAGCGGAACGGCGCCCGAGACCGCGCCGTGCTGAAGGGTTTCGCTCACGCTCTGAAAACGGACCAGCGCGGCGTGAGCGGCGCCGTTGCCGCCCAGCCACTTATCGACATCGGTGGCGCCGGCCCTCAGCGTGTCCCAGATGCTCGAACCCTCATCGGCGACGATGGCCACGAACTGCCAGTCGAGAAAGACGAGCAGGCCGACGATGAGCAGGGTCACGACGAGGGTGCCGACCACGCGGGGGATGCGCCACGCGGCCAGCTTACTCACGAGGGGGCTCAGGGTGGCCGCCAGCACCATACCGACGATCGACGGGACCACGAGGCCGCTGAACCGGGCCAGCCCGAGGACGGCGAGGATGACGAGCAGGACGATGCCGAGCACCCACCAGCTGGCGCGACCGACACGGGCCAGGCCCTCGTAGGGGCCGCGGGGGGCGGGCGCGGACGCGGCGGGCGCGGACGCGGCGCCCTGGGCGCCCTCGCCGCCCGCGACGTCCCCGACGTCCCCAACGTCCCCGACGCCCCCGACGCTCTCGACGCTCTCGACGCTCTCGACGCCTTCAGGCATCATGCTGACCTCCTTCGTCGCGCGGCTCGATGGTCAGCGACTCCCCCGGATCGAGCAGCCCAACCTCCACCTCGGGCGCCTTCTCGGCGGCCATCGCGGCGAACGACTCCGGACGCTTGCGGGTCTTCTGGAACCAGGCGTAGGTCGCCTGCTTGCCGGCGTAAGCGGAACCGGGCACGTAGAGCGTCCCCCAGTGGATGGGCACCGCGATCCGCGGCCGCAGCAGCGCCAGCGCGCCGGCGGCCGTGCGCGGGCTCATGTGACGCCCCTCGGGCGGCCGCACCCCCCACGTCTCGATGGGCAGGAGCGCGAGGTCGATGCGCTCGTGCAGATCCTCCATGCCGTCGAAGAGAGCCGTGTCGCCGGCGAAGTAGATCGTGGACGAGCCCTGGATGATGAAGCCGAGCGGCTCGGTGGGCGGGGTCAGCACCCAGCGGCGGCGTGTGTGGCTGGCGTGCACCGCCAGCACATCGACGTCGCCGACGTGCAGGAGCGTGTCACGGCGCGTCTCGATGACGGTCCTGAAGCCGACCTTGTGGACGGTGCGCCCCACGAGCGGCGGCCCGATGACCACGGCCGACCTGGGCAGCATCTTCAATGACGCCGTGTCCAGATGGTCGAGGTGCAGGTGCGAGATGAGCACGGCGTCCAGGTGACGCCGCACGCCGGGATCGGGCAGCGGCCCGTAGCGCCGCAGCGCCCCGGCCCAGCGTTTCAGGGATGGGTCCGTGAGGATGCGCACGCCGTCCATCTCGATGAGCACCGTGCCGTGGCCGACGTAGGTCACTCGTGTAGGCTGAGACGTGGTCTGGATCGTCATGGCCGCACCACCCTCCTCGCGCCGCGCTCGCCCGGTCGCAGCCGGCCGTCGCCGTCGTTGCGTAGCCGGTTCACCGTATCAGTTTCCCTCGCGGCTTTCGCCACCCGCGGCCGGTGAAACTGGGGGTGCTCTCTCAGCCGGCGGCGGGGGCCGGATCCACGCCGCGCCCGCGGACTTCGCGCGGCGCGGCCGCCGGAGCCGCCCGGCGGGGTAGTGTAGGGTCGGGCGCCGGCGCGGTGGCGTCTCGACCTGAAGGCCCGGCTGCCATGTGTCCCGCGGTTTCCCGCCGGGGGCTCGACCCGTCGCCATAGGTCGTTGACGCTCCGTTTCCAGCGCCCGCCACCTCGAACCGTGCGTGCGGTTCTCCCGCACACAGCTCACCGACGTCGT
>Ga0247842_10000725_pt1 | contig 64002 bp, 72 predicted proteins | sample LaCruzMarch2015__3_FD_192411 | JGI IMG/M metagenome (GOLD analysis project Ga0247842, IMG submission 192411) | Freshwater microbial communities from meromictic Lake La Cruz, Castile-La Mancha, Spain - LaCruzMarch2015_19m | ecosystem: Environmental > Aquatic > Freshwater > Lake | place: Spain... | reverse complement strand
AGTAGCTTCAGTTACGGGCGTAACCGTTTACCCGTAACCCGTAACTCGCGGGGAGTATTAATAATATCTTTAGATATTATTAAATACCACGAGAGGGCGTAACTTGGGATTAAAAAGTAATTTAAGAGTATCAACGATCATAAAAAAGGTTTGGAATGTGGGCAGTCACCGTATATGGCGTTGAGTGTTTAGTGCGTTATTACCCGATAAAGAAGTCCAGGCTAAATGAAAGTTGGGTTGAGCACATGACCGAGAAAAGATGGATGACCCAGCAGGATCTATCCGACCTTGAAAGTGCCTTGAATTACGCGAAGGCACACTTTAAGAAATAGCTATGTTTAAAGCTCGTAACTGCGATCCAGAAATAGACGTCTTTAACCTGGTGATCATATTTGACCGGCTGCCCGATATGAGGTTATCAGTCAACGGGCTATACAAGCTATCTCATTGGGGATCCAGGTCAAGGATTGTAGCCCCGGCTAAAGACGAGGCCTTTTATCTGGCCAAGGAAGCATTATCGAAATGCGATTACTGGAAAGCCCCGGAGAAGGCTCGGATCCATTACGAGTTTTATTCCAAGACAAGATCGGTCAAGGACATTGAGGGAGGGTTAATCCCGGCCTGCAAACCCTGGGTGGACGGCCTTGTACGGGCCGGCGCCCTGAAGTCCGACAGTGGCTGGCATCTGTGGATTGGAAGGGGAGAACTGCGATCCGCTGATCACAATCAAACAAGGTTGATTATCGAGGCTATGGAATGATTCCGAGGACAATACGACAGCAGGTGTATGACAGAGCTAAAAATCTATGCGAGGTATGCCGCAGCTGCGGTGATTTCCGGGGCTTGGCCATACACCACAAAGTTAAGAGGTCCCAAGGTGGTAAACACGAATTGAATAATCTGATCCTGTTGTGCGGCCGGCACCATGCCAAAGAACACGGAATAAAGGAGGTTATTGATGCCTGAATTCATAAGTTGCTGCAATGAACCCAGCCGGTTGACCTGGCTGAGCTTGGTGGCCAGATTCAAAGTGAAGGCACGGATTAAGTCCAGAAGAAATATCACACTTAAAGCCAAGATGGAGAGCCCGGAACAGATAGCGCGCTTGATGACTATTAAGCCGGGATGGAATAGAAGCGATGGGATACAGTAACGAGCAAATCCAGTTTATCCTGGAGCACTACATGGAGTTGGCTTCAGGTAACATGCCTATTGATAAAGCCAAGGAACATCTTAAATCGTCCAGTCCCCGAAATCCGGAGGAGATATTTGTCATCTGGAAGGCGGACATCGATAGGGCTATCAGCAGCTTGTGTCCTGAGCACGATCATTGGCATAATGTGGCAACAGAGATAACACCATCGATGCTATTGCATATATCGAGGTCAAAGGATTTGAGCAGGATGCAGAGGGATATCGTGAACCTTTGCATAATCCATGATTGCCATGTCCAGGATTGTGTAAGGGCGATCTATTGTGAAAACCAGGGCATTATTACCAGGATGCGCAGGTTTCTGAATGGTAAGTTTAAGAATAAGACGGATTAATAAATGAAACAGAGGTGGGCATTACCCATCCCGTTTATATGCGATATCCTCTTATACTATGCTTTGCCGATGCGGAACATTTCTGTCCCGCATTTTGGGCAGATACCATTCTTCGCCGGTTGACCATTCTTCATTGTGATGGCCGTGGCATCCGTCATCTCTCCAATGGTCTTGCATCTCATGCAATATGCTTCCATCAGTGAACTGAAGATATCAATTTACCGCCAAAGGCTGCAACGACTTCATCTGAGTCACGGCCAGTTACTGTCTTCCCGATTGATTTTTCTATGAGGTCGAGCAATTTTGTAGCCCGGTCACGGATGAAATTATCGAAGTCATCCGACCTTAATAAATCGGAATCTATAAGGTGACTCCGCAAATGCTCATCAAGACCCTCGGAGTCCAATGAGAAATTGTGCTCAATGCTCCTTATATATATACTGGGCTTATTGCCGCCCAGGACACGGTTAGTGCGGGCAGTTAGAGGACTTTTGTTAACGATACTGTTCCATACTTGTTGTCGGTAGTTTTCCCTCAAGCAATATGCTCTTGGAAAAATATGATGTATGTCCACATTCTGGTCAAAATAATTTGTTAACTCAATGGGATCGCCACTTACAAAATCATCAGCCCCCACTTGCATAAGCTGAATTGAAAGGCCCTTATAGGCTGCGCTCAGTCGCGTCTGGAGAGTAAGAAGACGTGTTGGCGCGAAGTTGGCATCCCGCACAGTTGCAGGTTCAATGCCCCCGGCAATCCAGGCAAGGACATTCTGAGCGTCCAGTGCATATCTTGTTTCATTAGCGCCGCCGTAAAGCTCCCCGAATACGCCGCACCAATACCATTGTGAAAGTCGTTGTCTCACAGGGTCTTCCTCAAACCGCGTATCAAGTACAGCACATATGGCAGACAGTGGAATAAGTTGAGTCGGATAGGGCAGGCTCTTTTCGTCGAAGACTTTTTGACGAGCAAGAAACCGGGCAGCCCTAATCATACCCTGAACAATTGCATCTGCATTTTCTTTATATTCATTCAAACTGAGCTTCAAGATATCTTTTCGCTTACAGCCTACGGCACCTTTGCCTGCAAGGTATCTTTTGTATGATACCAGGAGAGTAATAGCCGTTAGAAAAGCTGTTTCATCGATATCCTTAAGCACTGGATGAGCGTCCAAGTGGTCTTTACGTTGGTCCCAATCAGTTCTAAGTTGAAAATCATCTGCCGCAAACGTTGCAGTTACCAATTCGAAAACCGTTAATGCAACGCCACCGGTATTCACACGCTCGAAGATCTGGCACACTGCTTCTTTGGGAGTTTCCTTTACAAGTTCTATTACTGGGACCTTGTATTTTTGAAGGGATAACCAGATTTCAGTGTCGAATTGGTCGAGGAAGCGACTTTTATCCTTATCGTATGCAAAGTATTCTCTGTAGCTTGCCTTCCAAGTGGCATAGCCTGAAGGATCGAAAACAAAATGTAAGGGAAGTAATCCATTCTCAAATTCCTTCTCTCGTGAACTTACGTCAAGCTCAATTTTCCGGCCGAAATCACTTCTCACCATTTTATCTTTCGGGATGGAAACAACGGCATCAAATCGGTCTGCTTCTGGATCAAGACATTTGACCATATCCAGATAGTAAAGCCGTTCAATTTCCTGTTTCTTGTCGTTGGTTGTTTTGACAGGTTCCCCGCTAAACAAACACAGATATAACGATGTAAGCCGCTGCTGACCGTCCAAGATGAGATGGTCTGGGAATGATGGCGCACTAAGCACCACGCCTTCCAGTGGACGAGGTTTAAAACGCACATTTTCGCTACCGGTCTCCATGAGCATAATGGCACCGATAGGATATCCCATTGTAATGCTGGCTACCAAGGAGCGGATATGGTCATCATCCCAAACCCAGCCGCGCTGAAAATCCGGAAGTTGCGTTTTGCCATCCCTGGCACGACATAGCAAATCGCTGAGTAATGGCTCGCTGGATCTGAAGGTGCTATCAATCGCCGTCATTTTAACCTGCCCCCTATTTGTTTTTATCGATCCCCATATGCTACCCTGCACCACCAATTAATCAACCTGCTCGAACTATATTCAGCGGTAATTATACATTGGTATTGATCTGAAGTGAATAGATAGAATATTTCCAGCGAAATGCTCATCGAAGCCCATCACTTTATATTATTTCGTGCGAGCTGGTCATGTAGTATAATGCTGCCACAGATACGTGGGTTTAGATACGCAGATTTACGGCTTCAATTTTTATAGATGGACGGACAGGTGTATATGGCAGAGAAACTTAAGGAATTACAGAACTTATCTGAGATTGAACTTGAAAAGCTGTATGATGGAGTGGCAAAGAATACAGCCGTGAGTCTGAACTTCTATTTGGCAGAAATAGTCAGGCGACAACAGCAAAAACAAACCACGGTGCTTATCATACTAACAATAATCATGGTCATAGCTGCTGTAGTCTCAACTATCGGTGTATTCGTGAAATAGAGTTACAGGTCTTTTTGGAGGTATAGTGCCTTGGCGGAAGATTTGAAGCCATTTCAATATTATATAAACGCCATTGAGAAAAAGCTGGCGCTGGGTGATGCCACCGAGCATACCCACCGTTCGGCGCTGGAAACACTGGTTGAAAGCCTGGATTCGGGAATCACTGCCACCAACGAGCCAAAACATATTGAGTGCGGCGCCCCTGACTTCATACTCAGAAAAGGCTCAGTCACCATTGGCTATATAGAGGCCAAGGACATCGGAAAGAGCCTGGACGAAGTGGAAAAATCAGAACAGCTAAAACGCTACCTCGATTCGCTCAGTAATCTTATCCTGACTGATTACCTTGAGTTCCGCTGGTATGTGGATGGGGAGCATCGGCTTTCAGCCCGCCTCGGTACGTCTACAAAAGAGGGCCAGATTAAGCGGAATAAAGAAGGCATTCCGGCTATAGCCGAGCTTCTGAATAATTTTTTCGCACATAGGGCCGAGGGCGTGGGCACACCCAGGGAGCTTGCCCAGCGTATGGCCCGGCAGGCGCACCTGATTCGCAACCTGATTATCAATACATTTACCATGGAGGCTGAAAAAGGCAGTCTGCATGACCAACTATCCGCTTTCCGTGATAACCTTATTCCCGACCTCTCTGTTGAGTATTTTGCCGATATGTATGCGCAGACCATCGCCTATGGTTTATTTGCCGCCCGATGTACCGCACCCGACAAGAAGGATTTTACCCGCTTTGACGCTGCGCAAAATCTACCAAAGACTAACCCTTTCCTTAGAAAGCTATTCCAGCATATCGCTGGCTATGAACTTGATGGCCGCATCGCCTGGCTGGTTGACGACTTGGCTCAGTTACTTTCCCAGGCAGACATGGAAGCAGTCCTGAAGAACTTCGGCAAGCAAATGGGCAAAGAAGACCCCGTGGTGCATTTTTATGAAACCTTCCTGCAAACCTACGATCGCAAAGTTCGCGAGATGCGCGGCGTTTACTATACGCCCGAGCCGGTAGTTTCTTATATCGTGCGCTCTGTTGACCACCTGCTAAAAGACCGCTTCGGTAAGCCGAAGGGGCTTGCCGATGAGAAGACGCTTATCCTGGACCCGGCGGTGGGCACGGCCACCTTCCTCTACAAGGTAATAAACGAGATTCATCAGGCTACCGCTGGCAAAGGCCAACAGGGCACGTGGAACAATTACGTGGCTGAGAAGCTCTTACCACGCATCTTTGGCTTTGAACTGCTGATGCCGCCCTACGCGATCGCCCATCTCAAGCTGGGGCTTTTGCTCCAGGAGACGGGCTACGAGTTTAAGAGTGAGCAGCGGCTGGGCATATACTTGACCAATACGCTGGATGAGGCGATTAAACACTCGGAAACGCTCTTTGCCCAGTGGATAAGCGAGGAAGCCAATGCTGCCGCCAGAGTGAAAAAGGATGAGCCGATAATGGTGGTGCTGGGCAATCCGCCATATTCAGTAAGCTCCCTTAACCGTGGTGAATGGATAAATACGATATTAGATGACTATAAACAGGGGTTGCATGAAAAGAAGCTGAACTTGGATGATGATTATATTAAGTTTATCCGCTTCGCACAGTGGCGTATCGATGAGACTGGATATGGAATATTGGCTTTCATTACCAACAACTCCTATCTTGATGGATTAACCCATCGACGGATGCGGGAGTATCTGCTTGAGAGTTTCCCCAGCATTTACATCCTGAATTTACACGGTAGTTCTAGAAGAGGAGAACAAGCCCCTGGCAATATCAAGGAGGAAAATGTGTTTGATATTCAGCAGGGCGTGGCGATAAGTATCTTCGTTAAAGAACGAGAGAAAACGGACGCTAAGCTTGTATATTACGCAGACGTGTGGGGATCGCGAGAAAAGAAGTATCAGGTGCTATGTGAAACGGATGTTAATTCAACAGATTGGCAGAAACTCACACCAACTGCGCCTTATTTCTTCTTCGTGCCAAAGAACTTGTCGTTAAACGATGAATACTCCCAGTTCCAGTCTATCAGAAGAATATTCATCTTGTCGCAAAATGGACTTAAGACTGATAGAGATCAACTCTTCTTTGATTTCGATTTTGCAGCTCTTGAGGAGCGTATGAGAATCTTTTTTAACAAAGGCTATGAAAATGATTTCAAAGAGCGCTACCGTGTATTTAGTTCGTCCAGCTTCGATATTGAAGCGCGACGTAATCAATCAGACTTTGATATAAACAACGTTTTCAAGTGTCTTTATCGTCCATTCGATGACCGTTACTTGTATTACGACACTAAATTAACAAGTCGGCCGGCATATCAGGTCATGTACCATATGCTCAAAGGACAGAACCTGGCATTGCTCTCCTGTCGCCAACAAGCGGAACCTGGCTTTCATCATATTCTGTGCTCAACTCAGTTGACAGAGTGCTGTGCGGTCTCCCTTAAGACCAGAGAGATAACATCGGTCTTCCCCCTTTACCTCTACCACACCGCAGGCGAGATGCAGATTGAAGCTGGTCATCGCCGTCCCAACCTGAACCCAGAGTTCATTAAGAATATATCAGACAAGCTGGGGCTAACATTCATCGAAGATGGCAGGGGAGACCTTGAGCATACATTCGGCCCGGAGGATATTTTCAATTACGCCTATGCCGTCTTCCACTCACCCACTTACCGCACCCGTTACGCCGAGTTCCTCAAGATAGACTTCCCCCGCCTACCGCTAACTTCCGATAGAGCCTTATTCAAGTCGCTGGCGGTGAGAGGCGCTGATCTTGTCTCTTTGCATCTGATGGAATCCCTGTTGCTAAATAACTTCATAACAAAGTTTCCAGTAGCAGGCCCCAACATGGTTGATAAGGTAAACTATGCTGAGAGTAACCAGCGGATATATATCAATAAAGAACAGTATTTTGAAGGAATCACGCCCGAGGTCTGGAATTTCCACATCGGCGGCTACCAGGTAGCCCATAAATGGCTCAAAGACCGCAAAGGCAGGGCGCTGACCTATGATGAACTGACCCATTATCAGAAAATAGTTGTTGCACTGAAGGAGACAATCCGGCTGATGGCGGAAATAGACGACATGATCCCCAAATGGCCGGTAGAGTGAGGAATGAGAGAATAACGGGATGGAAGCGAGGACTGGATGCAGATTTACGAGTATAAATCTATTTGACGCAGCCTAATACAGATAGTATTATTCAAACAATCGTTATAGCAAGATAAAGTAATGCGAAGTTAAAAGGAAATTGTAATGTCCTTAGATTCCTTGATGCGAGATGAGGTTACGTTAATAAAGAGAGATGGTAATCGTTTTGAGCATATCCAAGCATCGGTTCAGAGAGATAAGATTTTTACTAACGACCCTGCCATTCCAATCGAAGATGGTGATGTGTTCGAGCGCATACTCCCCAGTGGCATAGTAGAACGTTACGACATCTTAGATGCTGGGTTTATGCAAGGCACGAAAGGAATTAGACCTCACTACCAGTCTGTTGTCCGAAAACAAACGAAGATTGACCCGCTCGCGCAACCCAGTCAAATCATCTACAATCTCATAGGTCCTAATGCTCGTGTTAATATCCAGTCCATCGACTCTTCCGCCAACGTAGCGGAAGTCGATCCAGCAGAGCTGTTTGGCTGTATTCATTAAGCAATCGGCCAGGGCGTTCTGGATGGGGAACTGTTGAAGAAGCTCCAAGAAAAAGTGACCGAACTGGAGAAAGCACAAGGAACCACTGGTTTTATGGCACAATATCAAGAATTCATGGCACTTGCCGCAAACCATATGACCATACTCGCTCCGTTTATCCCGGCACTTTCTCAGATACTAAGATGAACTTGCCTTAACAACGGCATTTAGAATGACGCAGGACTCTCTATAAGGCGGCTCGCTTGTTCACCCTTTTCCCCACATTGCCCTTCTGGACAGCGAAATGCCAAACCGAGACAACGTGAACTAATGGCTGAGATAGACGAACGGATTCCAGGGTGGCAAATGGGGGGAGAAGATTGTCCATGTATCAGATATGGGATGCCAGAACACGCGCATTGAGTGCTACTGAATCTAAATTACAGGCAGAAGCGGCTACCGTTTATCAAGCATTTTCACTGCTAGATGAAATGCTCGTCATTTTTCATTCCAAAGACACAACATTTTGTAGAGTAGCTGGACTTACTTTACTTAAAGCACGCAACCTTGCCCAAGGCATATTTGGTCTGACGCTGGATGGCCTTGCGCAAGAAGCCGGGGCTCTTTTGCGTCCTTTGATTGAGTGCATTGAGCTAATGGCGTACCTTTGTGATAATTCCCAAAGAGTTGATGAAGTGCTGGAAGAGAGATTACCTTCGGCTGGAAAGATAGGCAAACGCATTCATGGGAAATATCAAAAATTACGCAATTATTTGAACGCATATGCTTCCCATTTCTCTTTTGCGCCTGAATCTATATCTCATTTGATTGATTTCAAGTCAGGGGATTGGAAAGTAATTCAACCCTATAATGAGAAGGTGCTCCGAACAAACATCAAAATATTATTTGGCGTTTTAGCAAACATATTAGATGAGGCCGCCAATTGCTTGACCAGTAATGAACTGTTAACGGATTCTCTCGAAGATCGTTTAAATGCGTTTAAGGAACAAGGCTATACAATTTTTGTTGGCATACCACATGAGTAATTGCTGAGCTATCTGGTCTGCTATGCTCATGTGGAAGTGAAACAGAAATAAACTGAACCACTGTAACCGGACGGATGAGGATAGTATGCCATTGCACGGTACCGGGTACCTGAGCAGGAGGTTGGCATGCAGGGACGAAAGCACGGTTCAGTGGGACTGAAGGGTTGTTGTGGGCATTGACAGCAGTATGGCCAGGGTATACTCTTTTGTCTGCAGTCGAAGACGAATACTAATCGTTAATATCAATAATTTAAATTACCCGGAGGTAGACCATATGGCACAGCAAATTAAGGCGGACAAGGATTACACTCTACTTACACAACTACTACAAGTGGCGGACATTTTCGTCAAGATCAGGGAAAGAGAATTACTTCCCCAGAACCTATCGGCCACCGCCGCGGAGATCCTCTTCCTGGTGGACGCTATGGGTAAGGATGTTACACCGGCCAAGCTCAGCAGGATGACCCTACGCGAACCACATTCTACATCCGGTATTTTGATGCGCATGGAAACACATGGTCTACTCAAGAGGACAAAGAACATGGATCGCAAGAACATGATCCGCATCACCCTCACCGCCAAGGGCGAAAAGGTACTCAGCCAGGTCATGAAAAAGGAGGGAACAGTGAACGTCCTTTCCAGGCTAACCGCGGAGCAGCGCAGTAAGCTCATGAAGTCACTTAGCATCCTCAAGGAAGCTGGCAAAAAAGAACTCCACCTCAGTCCCAAAGCGCTTCTCTGGCCATAAACAGGAAGCTGTATCAGAGTTATGGCATATTATGTTGGCCAAGGGCAACAAGTGATGATAATTGCCCGATTGAGAAGTTGATATGGGGAACCTCGGTATCAGCGTATTTTGCAAAGGGGGTATCAAAATGCCGACTCAGATGACTGACGAAGAAATCCGCAAGAAGGCACGTGAAAGGGTTCAGGCCAAAAAGGGTTTTTTTATTCACCTGACAGTTTACCTGGCTGTCAACTCATTTTTATGGGTGATCTGGCTGGTCACTATGGGAGGTTCACTTGCAGGTTCAGCCGGAACACATGTCTGGCAGACATGGCCGCTTTTCCCAACCCTGGGTTGGGGTATTGGCCTGGTCATGCATTTTTTCAGCGTCTTTGCTTTCCAGGGTAACTGGGAGGAAAACGAGGTGGAAAAGGAAGTCGCGCGTATAAAGAAATCGGGCGGTGACTCTTAGCAGTCGGATATTTTGCCAGAATTGAGTATGTTGTTGAGGTCAGATCAGAGCAGCTTATGATAACCTTCCGATACTTCTGATAAAAGTATACCTCCCTTGATAGTGGTGACAACCGTTTGCCTTACAAAACTGCATCCCAAATGTCACGTCCGGCATCAAGGCGGATTCACTGACCATTGAGGCGGTCCCCAAAATTCGGACAGGTAGTTAAATGAGAGTTTTGCCGCTATCTGCTGAGCCCAATGATCCACTTTCCAGGGTGCGGGGTTTTGATTATTATATAATCAGGAGTAATCCATGCCTGATATGCCCATTTACGAAATTAAAATAACGCTTAAAGTCATCCAGCCGCCGGTCTGGAGGTGCATACATGCGCCGGGCAATATCAGCCTGTACAAATTGCACAGGATTTTCCAGGTTGCCATGGGTTGGACAAACTCCCACCTTTATGAATTTCAGATTGAGAAAGTGCGACTGGGTGATCCTGATCCGGAAGAGCCGGACGGAACTTTAAGTGCACGCAAATTCAAACTCGCCAAGCTGGCCGCCGATGGCATCAACAAATTTATCTATTTGTACGATTTTGGAGATAACTGGAAGCACGAGGTGATCATTGAGAAGCAGCTGCCCGCGCAAGAGTCTGCTAACTACCCGGTATGCGTTGCCGGCCGGCGCGCCTGCCCGCCCGAGGATTGCGGTGGAGTTCACGGCTATGAAAGCCTGATGGAAATCATGGCAAACCCGGACCATAAAGAATACGGGGATATGATTTCCTGGCTTGGCGGCAGGTTTGATCCGGAGCTATTCGACCTGGCAAAGGTCAATCACGGGTTAAAGTCACTCAGATAAAATCTGCGTGTAATAGTGATTGTGGTGGGCCATCCTGCCCAGTTACCGAACTGCGGCGTTTAAGTAGAAAGCGAATTCCGGTGCTTGAGCTATTGCTCGCATAAAGATGAAACGGCTGATTCCTGCCCCTTGTTGCAGGGGGGGGGCAGCACGGTACAATGCGGCATCAAGGAGCGCTAGGGATACCTGTGCCTGAGGTAACAAACATAGGCTCAAGCTAACACTTCGATCCCTATTGACACTGTAGATATGGAATCCATTACTTGACAAATACAAACGAACGTAAATATAATAAAGGTAAGTTGGAAAAGTCCGCAGAGATGCGGATGTTTTTATTTAGCCCGCTGGAACCCGGCGGGTTTTTTATTGCACATTGACGTCCTAGCAATTTGCCGGCCTCATAATTCCTCTATTGTTTCCTTGAAATGGATGTCACGCCTTGAGATTATTATTGTTGACCATTTTCTGCAAGGCGGCCAACTCCGCCAAAATATCTTCAAAGCCGGGGATGTCTCCAAAAAGCATTGGCTTCATACTCTGGTAATCCTTGCGTAGATCGGCTACCCGCTCAGCGGGAGGGGATAATCGCAGGCTGCCCGGCCGGGCTTCCTCGTATTTGGCCCAAGAAGACCGGTAAAACTTCATTTTGAAGTCCACCACTTTCTGCAGTAAATCAAGCTGTGCCAGTGCCTTATCTCGAATTGGCGAGCGGCTCAGCTTGTACAAATCGTAATAGTGGCGTGAGTAGTGGGATGGAAACCGGCCGGCTGACGGACGGTGGGCTTCCTGATGCAGTATGGTGGCTTTCTCCCAGAAGGTGCGTTCAGCTTTGACGGTTGAGACATTGGTGGACGGTTGCGTGAATAAATGCGGGAACTTCTCGGCGGCGTAAGGACGGATCTCCTTTTTCTCCTTTGGTATCCAGGCCGCCAGCGGCCCGATCTCAAGTTTAATTTGTGGAAGAATTGCCGACAGCGAAAATGAATGCGGATATTGAATCAACACATCCTGTTCCCTGGCTTCGATGCCGATTTCTGCTGCTGCAAGCTCTTTCAATGATTGACTGAGAGCGGGCACAAATTCGCGCGCTAAAAATGCAGCACATTGATGGTTGGCCTCTATGTTAAATTCATTCTGTCGGGTTGCGCTACGCTCCTGCCATGGTTCATCAGTGGAATAGCCGAGCAGGCGCCAGTCCAGAACAAGGTCAATGTCCTCAGAAAAGCGTTCGATGGCATGGTATGCTTTAGAAAGGCTGGTGCCGCCCTTGAAAACCATCTTGTCCTTCCATGGACTGTTATGGAATAGGTAATCCAAAACCCAGCATACCCAGAAATCCTTCTCGATGATGGCTGCATGCACCTGCATAGCCTGGGCGGTTGCACTGAACAGTTCACGTCTCTCCTGCTCTGAGCGTCTGGCGATGTTATGCATGAAGTATCATCTCATCTTTCGCTATCTGCTTGATAGCGTCGTATACCCAGGATGTAGCGTAGCGTGCCTCCCTTAGCGCAAGTGTTAGCTCCCTCCTGGAAAACTTCTCTCGCAAAGCAGTCATAGCCGCAGTATCTGTACCACTTTCCCCCAGTCTCTTCAGCGCCTGAACAAGAAGAGCAGTACGGGGTGACAGGACAGTAGTCTCCTTGTTGGTGCGGTGCTTGAAAACAAGTGTACCGCCTTGCCAGGCATACCTCTTCGAAGGTCCATCGCTGAAATACTGGTATTGAGACGGAACCTGCGATGATAGCCCCAGCAGATTCAAAGATGAATCGCCTGTGGGTAAGATAGTCCAGCCGTTAGCTCGTGCTATGGCCCATGCAATGGCATCCGGATCCGGACTGGATGGGGCAGATAGCAGAGTGCTGAAAGACGGATAATCATAGACCCCCTGCATAAGGCGGCGAATGGTACCCTGTTTCTTCAAACGACTGAGAGACTGGCGCACGGCAGCATAGCTGGCAATGTTCAGAAAGTCTTTGGGGATAAAGACCCACCCCCTGCCATGACCGTAGATTCTCTGTAGTATTCTCTTAGTAGTGTTAATAGTCATAGATTGCACACCATTATTGTCACAAATAATACCAACTATTTGTGACAAAGTAAAGAGGTGTTCAATCCTCCTACAGACATCATTCCAGCAGTGAGGTCACAAATAATAAACCTTTAAACCCCGACTCTATAAAACATCATGCCATACAAACCAAAACGACCATGCCGCCAACCCGGCTGCCCAAATCTCACTGATAACCAGGTCGGCTACTGCAATGCCCACAGCCAAGCAGCAGACAATTACAGGGACAGTGCCAACCAGCGAGGGTATGATCAAACCTGGCGCAAAGTTCGCCACTCAATATTGAAAGACAATCCCTTATGTGTTGTGTGCCTTCAATCCAAGAGAGTCCAGGCAGCAGTCCTTGTGCATCATAAAGACCGGAACCCGAAGAACAATGACTATGACAACCTGGCTGCCCTGTGTATTGACTGTCACGCTAAAGAGCATTCAGCGGATCGTAAAGTCTACTAATTAGGCAGGATAGCCCCGGACTAATTACCCTGGGCGATAAGGGTGGTTTCCTGACCGCCTTTCCTGCCTTTTATATTTCCAGCACAAAACACGACAGGTGGTGTTATTTATGACCAAGTCACTCCTCAACCACATATTAGAGGGAACATATGAGCCAGGCAGGCACGGTGAGATATTAACTGAACACACGTGTGTACAATGCGGGGAATGGTTCGTGGTAGGAGGAAAACAAGGCCCTGTTCCCAAGTATTGTTCTGACAGGTGTCGCGATCGCTGGCACCATCAACACATTAAGAATAGGCCAGCCAACAAAGAATGTGTCATTTGCCATAAACCGTTCTTTGGATATAGCAGGGTAGAGTGTTGTTCCCTTAGTTGTTCGAGCAAAAAGTCTGCTCTTACTAACAAGGCCAACGGAAGACAGATAACTGAAGATAAACAAAAGGTGTGTGTTGTTTGTGGGGGGTTATTCTGGGTAGATCACAGTCATCTGTATTCTAAAGGATGCAGTAAGCGTTGTTATGATGCCTTGTATCGAAAGAATAACAGGGATAAATGCAGGGATAAATTACAGCGATATAACGCTAAGAAGCATGGCAATATAGTGGAACAGTTTAACCCATTGCTTATATATGAACGTGATAACTGGATTTGCCAAATATGCGGCAAGAAAGTTAAAAGGAATGGTAAAGCCCATCACCCATTGCAACCAAGCATAGATCATATCATTCCGATATCGTTGGGAGGGTCACATAGTAGGCTCAACGTGAGGTGTACCCATCTTAACTGCAATTTAACACGGGGTAATAGAGGCCCAGCACAATTACTATTAGTTAATTAAGCAGATACACAGGGTGGGTCATACATGTGGCAACTTTCACTCCTGCTACCGAAGGCCAGGGACGCGCAAAATATCGCTAAATTGGACAGGGGGGGTAAATGAATTTAGAAACCATATCAATAGATCAAATTAACCCAGCAAAGTACAATCCGCGGCGCCCTTTACAGCCAGGCGATCCGGAGTATGAAAAACTCAAAAAGTCCATAACAGAGTTCGACATAGTGGAACCGCTGATAATAAACAAGCGGGGAAATGTGCTGATAGGTGGCCACCAACGGCTGACAATTTTGAAGGACCTGGGTCGTACAGTGGTAGACGTTTCCATAGTTGACCTGCCCGAGGCAAAAGAGAAAGCGCTTAACCTGGCGCTGAATAAAACCGGCGGCCAATGGGATATGCCGATGTTAAAAGACCTGCTCCAAGAACTGGATACAGGTGAATTCGATATGGCCATCACTGGTTTTGACGAGGATGAAATCGAGGAGTTGATGACACAGGTTCATGCAGACGAGAAAGATTTAAAAGAGGCCATAGTATCTGAACGAGAATACGATGAGGCGGCCGACCGGGCCGACCGGATACTGCGTCGCATGACAGAGAAGATAAAAAACATATCGACCAGGAATCCCAGGGCGCTGAATGGAGCCATCGCAGTTATAGTGGACGCAGCCAAAGGCAACCAGATTCTATTCTTGGCGGATCCTAAACTCAATGACCTGGTAACAGAGATCCGCCGGCACGCTGAGGACGGCACCGCATCACCTATGGAACTCATACTCTATGAAACAGGCAATCGAAATAATAAATGAGGCATATAAGCGGCACCAGAATTCAGTCATCGCTTTCTCCGGGGGATCGGACTCCATAGTCCTGGTGGACATCATCTACAGACATACACCGCACCGGCCACCGCTGGTATTTGTGGACTCCGGCATGGAGCACCCGGCCACCCAGGACTTTGTTACTAACGTTGCCCAGGCATACTCTACCGAGGTGAACATAGCCCGGCCGGCTAAACCTTACGCCGACCAATGGGCAGCTCAGGGCTGGCCGATGTTGGGAAAATTAGCAGCAAGGCAATGGATGCAAAAGCACAAAAGATTCGGTTACAAATTGGACGTATCATCCTGCTGCCGCAATATGAAGATATCGCCAGGACGCAAGTTGACCAAACAACTTGGGGCAACCCTGCAATTCACCGGGCAACGCGGTGAGGCAGATGATGCACTCCGAGGACTGCGGGCACTAAAGGACACGGCAAACAAATACCTGGAGGCGGATAAGTTAACGGTCTGCAATCCACTGCAGGGATGGACTGACACTATGATCAACCGATATAAAACAGAGAATAAATTGCCGCGGCACCCGTCCTGGGCAGAGGGAGCCATTACAATAGGCTGCCTTTATTGCGGAGGTGGCGCTCAATACACCAACTCAGGCTTCAAGATACTGAGGCATATACTGCCGGATAAATGGAGAGAGTACATAGTGGGGATGAAGGCCGGCGAGATTATTTTATCGGTCAAGCACAATCGCCCACTGGATCACATCAGGGAAGCGGTTGAAAAGTTGGGAGGGCTTGATAAGTTAGCGGATACCCATCCTTGGATATTCGATTACCTATCATATCCCCCGCTCAAAGGTTACACCAAATGAATGCACAGCTTACCTGGCAAACTGAAAAACGAACCATCAACGATCTTGTTCCTTACCAGCATAACCCGCGGCGGTTAACCAAGGAGCAGGAGGACCAGCTGCGCAAATCCCTCGAGAAGTTTAACCTGGTGGAGATCCCTGCCATAAACACCAACGGAACCATCATAGCCGGGCATCAGCGCCTGGCCATCCTGAAGATACTGGGACGAGGCAATGAACAGATAGATGTCCGCGTGCCGAACAGGGAGCTGACGGAGCCGGAACTCAAGGAATATAACGTACGCTCAAACAAGAACACCGGCGAGTGGGACTTCCTGCTGTTGGCCAGCAACTTTGACCTGGACATGCTCAAAGATGTGGGATTCAATAGCGTGGAACTGGACCACATATTTAAACCAGGCTTCGGGTCGAAAGATGATGAGCTCCCGGAGTTAAGGCCCACCAACATAAAGCCAGGAGATATGTTCAAGCTGGGGAACCACCGTCTCCTATGCGGGGACAGCACCAACAAAGAACATATGGTGAAACTGATGGGAGGTGGTAAAGCCGAGATGATCTTTACCGACCCGCCTTACAACGTCGACTACAAGGGCGGGATGAACACCCACGGTCAGAATAAGCGTCATACCATAAAAAATGACCATATGGCACAGCCGGAATATTATCATTTCCTCTCGGCTTTCATAGAGCAGCTCATGCAAGTCTGCAACGGAGTGTTTTATATATGTATCGGCAATAGCCAGATGCACACACTCCGCAACGCATTTGAAAGCCAGGGCGGGCATTGGCAGACCTATATAATCTGGGTAAAAAACACATTCACCTTGAGCCGATCCGACTACCAGCATCAATATGAGGTGATTTTGTATGGGTGGAATAAGCAGATATCAAAGCATTACTTTATTGAAGACCGCAGCATCCCCACAGTATGGGAAGACCTGCGGGACATCAAAGCTAAATTCGATGGAGAGTACACAACAATAAAGTTCCAGGGTTTTGAAGTTAAGCTAAAGGGCCAGGTAGAAGGTGTGGTAAGCAAGAAAAAGCAGAAGACCGATATCTGGCGCTATGACAAACCCACCAAGAGCGCCGAGCACCCGACAATGAAACCCGTCATTATGATATGCGAGGCCATAGAGAACAGCTCGCACAGGGATGGCATTGTCTTGGACGTCTTTGGAGGTTCCGGATCGACACTCATAGCTTGTGAAAAGCTGGACCGCAAGTGCCTGATGATGGAACTGGACCCTGTTTATTGTGATGTGATAATTCAGAGGTGGGAGAACTTCACCGGTAAAACGGCAGAACAAATTACAGAAGGCGTACCCGTCGAAGTGTAGATCATTCCACCGGCTTTCATTTTGCGAGGTTTATCCCAATAGGGGCTGTTGCACTTAGGGCAAAACTTAGGCTTATTATCCGTGCGCGGTATCCAAACGTGACCGCATCGCAAGCATTCAAATCTCGGCATTACAAATCTCCTTTATTGGATTAACCTTGCCTGAACAGGGCAGGAACTGCGCTCCTGAACTGTGCTCGGTGGTTAGTCCGGTAGCCCGATAGAGTCGAGAAGCTTGGTCTCATGGGAAACGCTGTCGTACCCCATGCGGCGAATCTCCTCGAGCTTGGCCTGGGCTTCCTCTTTGGTGAAGGTGGACAGAACCCTGTGCCATTTGGCATTGTCCGTCCCACCGGTCTTGTAGATGATACTATAGATTTTGGTCATTGATCCCCTCCGTTTGGTTTGGTTATTACGCATATTTCAAGTCACCGGGGAAAAGATAAACGCTGGTTTTTCCGGTTTGCATCCTGTAACCGTTGCCTTCTTCTTTTAACAACCAGGCGCCGGCCTTGCGGAATTTCTCGAGAGTTATTTTGGTAATGACAGTGCAGCGTGTATATGTGGGGATTATCAACGTCCCGCCACATTCCAAGTGGTTAAAAGCCTGGACTAAGCTCTTTGGTGGTACTGGTTTGTATTCCATTCTCATGTCTCCTTTTATTATCCTTTTGCTTTGCAATTACTCCAGCGTGACGGCGGGATACCCGAGCGACTCGTAGAAGTTGGCCAAGCATACCAGCGCTGTATTGACATTGGTCAAGAGGCGTCCTTCCTGAGATTGTGGCGGGACCCTGGCCATCAGTGCCGCGAGCTGAACCCGCATGTCTTCCTCGAACTTAAACCTTGTGTCAGTGGTGGCTTTCTTTTGGTCTATCATTACGTTCCTCACTATTTCAAAATACGGTTATAAAGTTCAGCTTTAACGATGGTCTCTGTCAGCCCCGTGATCTTAGCCAGCATGCCGCTTTCGGCGTAGATAATATCGTCATAATCCGATCCGCCGAAACCATGCTCGATATAGGTGGCCGCCAGGTCAAGGATATCTTCGATAGCCAGTTTGTTGTTCTTGATTTGATCGATTGATTTGTTGGTCATTTCCATATCTCCTTAACCTTAGTCGGCGTATTCGTAACCCTGGCGATAGAGTCGTTCTGCGATGGCCGGTGTGCATACCCAGAACTTGCCGTCGTCACCCAGGATTACCATGTGCATCTTGATGCAGTGGTAGGCGAACCCAAATGCGTTGCTCCTGCTGTTAAACCTGTAGACCTGATTCATAATTTTCATTTCCTCATCTCCCTAATTTATTTAAAATACGGAAATTCAAGTACCTGTAATCCAGCCACGAACTCCTGGAGGTTGTATGACCTCTCAAGGAAAGCCGACAGCAGGATCGCTTCCGGTAAAGTAATCTGCTTGCTGTAAGCGCTATAGATGCGGTCGGTATCTGCGCCGTAGGAGTAGTAACCGGTGAAATCATCGCTGTTCTTAATCTCGTTGAAAATCCTTGCCAGTTTTTGTCCTTTTGTTTCTGCTAAATTCTGTTTCATTTCCATATCTCCTTTCTCATTGTATTAGGGCAGAACTATTATCCGGGCATGGGTTGCAAAGCCAACGGCCTGGCTTTCCTTGTCGCTCTTGGCAGCCTCTTGGCGGGCCCGTTTGCAGCACTCGGCATAAGTTCCGCTGAATTGCCACTCGGTATTGCCTACCATGAAGAACCAAAGGCCGTGCCCTTTCGGTGATTTTCCGTGGCTGCCCTGGTATTTGATTGTATCTATTTCCCGTTGCATTTCCTTATCTCCTTAGATTAATCTATACGAAGATAATAGCATAGCTATATAGGTATGTCAATAGGTTTATCGTATAATTATTATTTATTTTTAAATACAAACAAGGCAGAGCTGATCAAATGAAAGGACGTAAACCAAAGCCCACAAAGCTAAGAATAATTGAAGGCAACCGCGAGCACCGGCCGATACCTGATAGGGAGCCAACCCCGGATCCAACCATCCCGACCTGCCCAGCATGGTTAAGGGCAGAGGCCAAGCAGGAATGGAAGCGCATGTGCCCGCTGCTGCAAGGGATGGGATTACTAACGCGGGTGGACCGTGCCGCCCTGGCCGGGTACTGCCAGTCCTATGCCAAATGGCAGGAGGCAGAGGAATTCATATCCAAGCACGGCATGACGTATCAGTTCCCTAAGAAGGACGAAACCGGGAATATCGTCTCGATGTATATCGCTCCTTTTCCACAGGTGTCGATTGCCCGGGCCTGCCTGGAGCAGATCAGATCCTTCTGCTCGGAGTTCGGATTGACCCCCAGTTCGCGGGCACGTATGACCTTACCGAGTGACAAGCAATCCGATTCCTTTGATGCCTTACTTAAATTCTGCAACGAAAAACCGCTAAAAGCTGGCGTATGATAAACCATGACAGGGCCAACATTGCCAAGACGTTCATTGAGCTACTCAAACATACCAAAGGGGAATACGCCGGTAATAACTTCAAGCTAACCGAATGGCAATGGAAGGATATAATCCAACCACTGTTCGGGACAATCAATAGTGATGGCACCAGGCAATACCGGACCTGCTTCATTGAGCTGCCGCGTAAAAACGGGAAGTCAACGCTGGCAGCGGCGATCGCCCTGCTGCTGACATTTGCTGACGGGGAAGCAGGTTCTGAGATCTACGGGGCCGCCAATGACCGTGACCAAGCGTCTCTGGTTTTCAACGAGGCGGCGGCCATGGTGCGCCAGGCGCCAGGGTTATCCAAGATCTCAAGGGTGATTGATTCCACAAAACGCATTGTCTATTACGCCAGGAATTCCTTTTACCGGGCCATCTCAGCCGAGGCCTATACTTCCTGGGGTTACAACGCCCATGGAATAATTTATGACGAACTCCATGCAGCGCCGAATCGCGAACTGTGGGATGTGTTGACCACGTCCCAGGGCGCCAGACGTCAACCGCTAATCGTAGTTATCACAACCGCGGGATATGACCGGAATTCTATTTGCTGGGAGTTGCACGATTACGCTTGCAAAGTCAAGAAAGGAATCATTAAAGACAAAACCTTCTTGCCGGTGATTTATGCAGCCGAGGAAGATGATAATTGGCTGGATGAAAAGGTATGGAGGAAGGCCAATCCCGCCCTCGGTGACTTCCGGCAAATCTCTGAAATTCGCATGCTTGCCAAAAGAGCCCAGGAAACGCCAGCGCTCGAGATGACCTTCAGGAGGCTCTATTTAAATCAGTGGGTCAACTCAGCCGAACGATGGCTGTCGATGGATGCCTGGGACGCCTGCAACGGCCAGGTGGACATGGAGAGCCTGCAGGGCCGCACCTGCTACGCCGGCCTTGACCTGGCCAGCACCACGGATTTGACTGCACTGGCACTGGTTTTTGCAGCAGATGATGGAAGCTGTGACGTCTTAACTTATTTCTGGATTCCCGGAGATACGGCGGTCCAAAAGGAAAGAAAGGACCGTGTACCTTACCAGGCCTGGGCCAAAAAGGGACTGATCACACTGACCGATGGCAATGTCATTGACTATAAATACATTCAACACACACTCGAACAGTTAAGGGAAAAGTACGATATCGCCGAGATAGCCTTCGACCGCTGGGGTGCCACCAAGTTGAGCCAGGACTTAACGGACGCAGGATTTCTAATGGTGCCCTTCGGCCAGGGATTCGCGTCGATGTCAGCACCGACCAAGGAACTGATGAACTTAGTCTTGAGCAAGAAGATCAGACACGGCGGCAATCCAGTTCTTAGATGGAACTGCGACAACCTGGTGGTCAGGACTGATCCGGCCGGCAACATCAAGCCGGACAAGGAGAAATCCACCCAGAAGATCGATGGCTGCGTTAGCCTTATTATGGCCATTGACCGGGCCAGCCGACACAGCAAACTGGTTGATACTTCTATTTATGAAGATCAGGGCATGGTTACCCTTTGAGTGATATTACAAGTGGACTTAATAAACAGTGCAATAAATGTAAATTAACCCTGCCGCTCGCCTCATTTTATAAGCACAAAACAGGTAAGTTTGGTGTTAGCCACCTGTGTAAAGAGTGTCATAAGATAGCCGAAAAAAAGCGATATCACGACCAATACAGAAACTGTGAAGATTATAAAAAGGGGCGGAAAGCGTATGCCCACGAATATCATCGGTTAAATAGGAAACGGGAAAATTTACGCGTGTCTATGGACCATAGAAAGGAACGTGCTCTGTGTATTCAATATTACGGTGGGAAGTGCGCTTGTTGTGGTGAGAGTAGATTTGAGTTTTTGGCGATTGACCATGTAAATGGAGGAGGTTGCAAACATCGTGGGCAGGTTGGTGGGAAAGTAAGTCGCTGGTGTGTTAAGAATAATTTCCCTCTTGGGTTTAGGGTACTCTGCCATAACTGCAATATGTCGCTGGGTCTATATGGATATTGTCCGCATACAGAACCTGCAAAGCAAGTAATGGTCCCCGTGATATTGCTGGCACCGAAGAACACTAACTTCGGCACAACGACGCTGGTCATTTAAGAAGGCTATGATTGCCAACTATTAGGTGCTTTGAATGAAGAACCCGTTATTAACGTGGATTGAAAAGAGATTTAATTTAACCCGCATGGATCCATGGCGACCGTTGATCTCGTACGGAAGCGCCACCGGCATCCATGTTTCAGAGAACACCGCGCTCAGATCGACAGCCGTGTGGGCCTGCGTGAAGCTCCTCTCCGAGACGATTGCCTCACTGCCGTTAATAGTCTACCGCCGGCTTACTCCCAGGGGGAAAGAGCGTGCAGTGGGTCACCCGCTTTACAAGTTACTGCATGATGCACCTAATCCTGAGATGACCTCCTATACCTTCCGCGAGGTCATGCAGGGACATTTAGTGACATGGGGCAACTGTTTTGCCGAGATAGACTACGGCAACGGTATCGGCGACGGTTATCCTCAAGCGCTCTGGCCTCTGTTGCCCAATAAGATGCAGGTTGGCAGGGATAAGGAAACCGGGAAGCTGATTTATAGCTACTTACTTCCTGATGGTACTACAGCCAAACTGGCGGCCTGGCAGGTTTGGCATATCCCAGGTTTCGGGTTTGATGGCATCGTCGGTTATTCGCCTATCCAGATGGCACGTGAGGCTATTGGCTTATCTTTAGCTACCGAGGAGTTCGGTGCACGTTTCTTTGGCAATGGTGCGTCGCCGGGTGGCGTGCTGGAGCACCCCAACAAACTCTCGGTTGAAGCTCAGGAGAGGTTAAGGAAATCCTGGAATGAGATGCACAGCGGCCTGAGCAATCAGCACCGCATAGCCATCCTGGAAGAGGGCATGAAGTTCAGTAAGGTGGGCATCCCTCCAAATGATGCCCAGTTCCTGGAGACCCGGAAATTCCAGATCAATGAGATAGCCCGGTTTTTCAATGTACCGCCCCACATGATCGGTGATCTTGACCGTGCTACCTTCTCCAACATCGAGCAGCAGTCCCTGGAGTTCGTTGTCTATACTATCCGGCCCTGGTTAGTGCGCTGGGAGCAGGCAGCCAGCCTGAAACTGCTGGGCGTAGCCGAGCGATCGGAATACTTCGTTGAGTTCCTGGTAGACGGGCTGTTAAGAGGTGATTCAGCTTCCCGGGCGGCCTATTACAGGGAGATGTTCTACATGGGAGCCATGTCGCCCAATGATATACGCGAAAAGGAAAACCTCAATCCGCTGGACCTGGGCGATGAATACTATATACCTCTGAACATGGTGCCCGTCGGGGCTCCCCGGGATGTCCAGCCGGCACCTGCAGATGAGCAGGTTCAGCTAACGCCGGTGGTGGAAGTCAGGCAGATATTTGAGCGGGCATCCAGAAATCAAGGGGCATTGTTAAGGCACAAAACGGCGCAGGCATACAAAAAGCTGTTCGAGACTGCCGGCGCTGAGATAGTCAAGCGAGAGAAAAGCCATGTACTCAAGGCAGCCAAAGAGCATTTAGCTCAAAGGTCTGTCATTACCTGGAATGAATGGCTGGACAGCTTTTACCGCGAGTACGGTAGTTTCGTCATGCGCAAGATCAAGCCGATAGTCCAGGAAATGATCGAAGCCATAACACCGCTGGCAGCCAACGAAGTGAACCAGGCTCCGGAACTTGTAGATAAACAGTTAGCCGATAAATATGTTGAGATATTCGCCAGGCAATATACGGGATCGTCGAAAGGACAGTTAAAACAAGTTGTAAAGAAAGCGTTCGATGACAATGTCGATCCGATAGGAGCCGTCAGCCAGAGGTTAGACGAATGGAGTGAGCGGCGTCCTGGCAAGATCGCCATGCATGAAACTGTAGCTTGCTCTAACGCTGTTGCTAAAGCCGTGTTTATCGGCTGCGGAATCACCCGGCTGGCCTGGTTCAGCATTGGCGATAAAATCTGCCAGGTGTGTGAAGAGATGGACGGGAAGGTAGTGGCAATTGAAAGTAGATTTTCAGAATCAAGCGGGAAGCTACAGTCTGTTGGCCATCCGCCGATCCATTATGGCTGTCAGTGCCAGATAGTCCCTGGTTGATAATATGGGCTGATTGTTAGCTTATCTTGGTCAGTAATACAATTTGCGCCTGGCAACCATGATCACCGCCAACATAAGGGAAAGGGCTATTAGCGACAGGCTGATAACTAAGATAATGTTAGGATCAATTGCATCGTCAACCATGAAGCTTCCGGCCTGGGTTCCACCTATGTAAACGGTATAAATTCCCGGCTCATTTCTGGTCACCGTGAAGTAAACCGGCCGGTTGCCGCCGCTTTCCACCGTGATGCCCTGGCTGGATTCCTCCTCCCCATTGACATACAGCTTAATCCTCATTGTCCCGTTCACCGTCCCCCTGTTGGCTATGTCGGCGGTTACCGTTACAGGTGTCCCCGGTGCCACTTTTGACTCAGATAATGACGCGCTCTGAATTTGGATGTTGGGAAGTTGCACCGGTTGTGTCGTTATTGCAGTTCCTGCCACGGAAGAGCCGTGTGAGGTTGGCGCATTCGTGCCTATTAATGGGTTTGCCGGCGTGGGAATCGGTGTGGGTGTAGGTGTTGATGGAACAGCAACACCGCCCGGGTCTACTATTATCCCGTTAACCAGGCCGTCTGAGTCTCCCAGTCCCCCGTCCGTGATCTGTATGGTGATAGTCTTGTTATGGAGGCTGGTTATGGGTATTTGGAACCAGCCGCGGGCCAGCTGGTATTTTAAATATACTATGTTGGTTGGTAATTGTTGGGGGAAAGTCATTGTGATGGTCACGGTCGCTCCAGGCTCTATATCAGAGATGGTGAAACCGCAGAGGCCGTGTATGAAAATGTAGCCTCCAGGTTGGTTTGGAAAGCTGCCTGCTGGGACGGCAATAGCGGCGGTGAAATTGCCCCCGTCGCTTTCTAGTGTCAGCATACCTGAATTGGTTGAAGTCGTTATGCTAAATGGTTTGCCGGATGTTGTGAAGCTCTTCTCTTCTCCGTAAACTGTGTCGTCGCCAACTGCTTTAGCGCGGTAATAGTATGTGGTCCCGCGTGCCAGGCCTATAACCTTGTATTCGAAATTGCCCGGCTCAGTCAGCTCACTTACAGGCGTTTCGCCGGAATAGGTGTTTGGCATAATCCCATATTGGAAGGTGACGTTACAACTTGACGATGATCCCAGTGAATTCAAGACGCCATGTAGTTTGGCCGAATTGGTGGTGATATTGGTAGCGGGGTTGGTGGTAACTGAAGGTGGCATTGGCGTAAGAGATATGTTTAACGTTTCCCCCATTTCCTTATAAAGTTCTAAGTTCATTGGATCAATTGCGCCACACACCATGACGGCGTAGCCTGCCTTGATAACGCCCGTGACGACAAATTTAACTGATCCGAAAAGAGCGGAATAAATTATTTGAGTGGCCTGCGTCGTGCCATCGTCCAGTATTATCGTATTTTCACTATCAATGGAGGGCGTAAGTGCGGCCCCGCTGGCGGATAGCAAGTCAGTAACGAATTGGGTCGAGGCATCTTCAAAATTAGTGGCCGGCCGGACAGCTATATAAAGCCTGTCTCTGCCAGTTCCTATTGCATAGAAAACAACACCGGATACAGTTGATTGGGATATTGCCCATGCCGACGGAAACTTTACAGAAAAGCCATATAAATCGGATGTATATGTTGCATATTCATATGGTGGATGTGGTGTCGGGGCAGTAGTGAAACTCACCTCAGCGCCGTATACTGTATTGCCATTGGCCGTAGCCTGGGCCCGGTAATAATAGGTTTGTCCTGGCTTTAATACCGTCACGTTATAGGTGAAGTTGTCAGTAGCAGTCTTTAGTTGGGGAGTTGTATTATCGGTATAGGTCCCAGTAGATACCCCCCATTGGAATGACACCGTGGCATTATCGAATGTGCCCAGAGATAGGGTGCCGTTTAATGTAGCCGAAGTAGTGGTGATATTGGTGGCCGGGTTGGTGGCTATTGTTAGCAGTGTGGTGTCCCAGAGCACCGCTACACCTCTGGTCAGCAATATTGGGATTTGTACATTAACGGAAGTCTGGCTGAGGGGATTGCCTCTCAGGTTCACACTATCTCCCGTAGCCAGTCCTGTATTATTTACCAGTGGAGTGATATCGCTTATCCTGTTATTCTGCAAATCGAGAGATATGAGGTTGGTAAGTTCGATCAGTGGTGTTAGGTCAAGGTCGTAAATCTGACTACCTGCTAGTTCAAGATTGGTTAAGTTAGTGAGTCTTGCCAGCGGCGCCAGTTCACTTATCTGGTTGCCGCTCAGGCCAAGTATTGCTAGCTTGGTGAGTCCGGCCAGTGGCGTAAGGTTGCCTATCTGGTTATTGAACAGTCCGAGTTGTCGGAGGTTGGTGAGACCTGCTAGTGATGTCAGGTTGCTTATCTGGTTAGCATTTAGGCCGACATATGTAAGGTTGGTGAGACCCTCCAGCGGTGACAGGTCGCTTATCTGGTTGTCATCCAGATAGAGATATGTGAGGTTGGTGAGACCTGCCAGCGGTGTCAGGTTGATTATCTGGTTAGAATTTAGGCCGATATATGTAAGGTTAGTGAGGCTGGCCAGTAGTGTCAGGTCGCTTATCTGGTTGCCGCCCAGCCCGATATATGTAAGATTAATGAGGCCGGTCAGAGGTGAGAGGTCGCTTATCCGGTTTTCGTATAAATGGAGAGCGGTAAGCTTGGTAAGACTGGCCAGTGGTGTCAGATTGCTTATCTGGTTGAGGGTTAGTTGAAGAAATGAAAGATTAATGAGGTCGGTCAGAGGTGCCAGGTCGCTTATTCGGTTTTCGTTAAGCTGAAGCGTTGCAAGGTTGGTGAGGCCGGACAGTGGCGCGAGATCGCTTATCTGGTTGGACCACAGTCCAAGATCTGTAAGGTTGGTGAGGCCGTCCAGCGGTGATAGGTCGCTTATCTGGTTATGGTGCAGGTAGAGAGTAGTGAGGTTGGTACAATACTCAAGTCCCGTAAGGTTGATGATTCCTTTAGTATTGGCATTCAACGACGTCAAACCGGTAAGGTTAGAGGCATAGATGTCCCCCGTCGGTTTGCTAATGGCCACTCTTATAGCAGCCTCCAGGTTGGCATCGGGAAAAGTGACAGTGGTATCCGTGGTAAAGCTCAATTCAGATCCATATACGGTATTGCCATTTGCGGTGGCCTGTGCCCGGAAATAATAAGTGGCCGCAGGGGTCAAATCCGTAAGGTTGTGCGAGAATATGCCAATACCAGTCTTTAGCTGTGGAGTGGTATTATCGCTAAAAATTCCGGGAGAGGTTCCCCACTGAAATGATACTGTGACATTATCGAATGTACCCAATGAAGATAAGTTGCCGTTCAATGTAGCTGCAGTGGCAGTGATATTCGTGGTGGGGGTCGTTGAAACCCATGGTCCCAAGTTCCAGTCGAGCACGTTGCACTGGCCATAGTCGTTATTTCCCACGGCGACCACGCGGCCGTCGATCTTGAGCCCAACGGTGTATGTGTCGTCAGCTGCCACTTGGGTGATGCTCGTCCAGGTTCCCACGTTGCACTGGCCGGCACTATTATCTCCCACGGCGACCACGCTGCCGTCGGATTTCAGCCCCACGGTATGTGCCCCGCCATCCACCTGAGTGATGCCTATCCAGGAGCTCACGTCTCCCCCTCCCGTGGCGACCACGCTGCCATCCGACTGAAGCCCCAAGGTCTGTATGTATCCAGTGGCCACCTGGGTGATGCCTGTCCAAGTGCTCACGTTACACTCGTTCCACTCGTTACCTCCCACAGAGACAACGCTGCCGTCGGCCTTGAGCCCAACGGTGTGAACGCATCCTGCAGACACTTGGGTAATACCTGTCCAGGAGCCTACGTTGCACTCGCCATAGGGATCGTTTAATCCCGTGGCGACCACGCTGCCGTCGGATTTCAGCCCCACTGTGTGATAATATCCTGCGGACACCTGGGTAATGCCTGTCCAGGAGCCTACGTTGCACTGGCCATAGTCGTTCCTTCCCACGGCGACCACGCTGCCGTCGATCTTGAGCCCAACGGTGAAACTAAATCCTGCTGACACCTGGGCAATGCCTGTCCAGGAGCCTACGTTGCACTGGCCATAGTCGTTCCTTCCCACAGCAACTACGCTTCCGTCGGCCTTGAGACCCACAGTGTGCCCAGGGTAGCCTGCGGCCACCTGGGTGATGCCAGTCCAGGAGACTACGTTGCACTGAAGATAGTCGTTATCTCCCACGGCAACCATGCTGCCATCGGACTTTAGTCCCACGGTATGTCCCCCGGGTCCCCCGTGACTCCCACCTTCGGCCGTGGCCACCTGGACAATGCCTGTCCATGCGCCTGTGTTACACTGGCCGTAGTTGTTATAACCCACGGCGATCACGCTGCCGTCGGACTTCAGCCCCACAGTGTAAATGTAGCCTGCGGCTACCTGGGTGATGCCCGTCCACGAGCTCACGTCGCACTGGCCCCAGCGGTTATCTCCAGCAGCGACCACACTGCCGTCGGACTTCAGCCCTATGGTGTGCCCCCAATTTGCGGCCACCTGGGTGATGCTCGTCCAAGTGCCCACATTGCATTGGCCCTCCAAGTTCCTTCCGACGACGACTACGCGGCCGTCGGACTTGAGCCCTACGGTGTGTCTCCACCCTGCAGCTACCTGGGTGATGCCTGTCCACGAGCTCACGTCGCACTGGCTTTCGTCGTTCTCTCCAACCGCGACCAAACTGCCATCGGATTTCAGCCCCACGGTGTATCGCCATCCTGCAGCCACTTGGGTGATGCCCGTCCAGGCCCCCACGTCGCACTGGCCGTAGGTGTTTTCACCCACGGCGATCACGCTGCCGTCGGACTTTAGTCCAACGGTGTAATACCATCCTGCGGCCACCTGGGTGATGCCCGTCCAGGAACTCACGTTGCATTGGCCCTCGCTATTCCGTCCAAAAGCTACCACAGTGCCATCGGACTTTAGCCCCACGGTGTGTTCCCCTCCTGAGGCTACCATGGGAGTATAGGGTACCCTAGTCGCAGAGAGCACCCTAGTCGCTGACGAGACAGCCCCACGGTCAACGTTGGCCTGGACGTAGCTTGGCGGCATTACGGCTGCTCCCATCCAGGCTATTACGACCACCGCCATCACTACCGAGAGGAATCTCCATGCCCTTAACCCACCCATAAACTTGTCCCTCAATTTGAATTGCGCCCAAGTAGCCAGACAGAAGTAACCAACAAAACCATAACCACGTCTATACGAATCTTAATGCCAAATATTGTACACCTTTTCGCAGAATAGCACGACACATAGCCAAGCCAAAACTTCTCTTAGGAGGTCACAATGCAAATTACCATTGAACACAGGTCATTCAGCTTATCCGAGGTAAGGGTTGCCGGTGAAGGCAGGAAGATCTCCGGGCACGCCGCTGTATTCAACAAGCTCAGCGAGGACCTGGGCGGCTTTAGGGAGAAGATCGCGCCCGGCGCCTTTGCCAGCACCATAACTGCCGCCGATGTCAGGGCGCTCTTCAACCATGACCCCAACTACGTCCTGGGTCGCACCAAGTCAGGCACCCTGTCATTGACCGAGGATTCCAAGGGACTGGCCATAACCATCGACCCACCTGAGACGCAATGGGCCAACGACCTGATAGAGAGCGTCAAGCGCGGGGACATCTCGCAGATGTCGTTCGGTTTCAGGACTGTAAGCGATGAATGGGACGACGGCAAGAAGGTGCGCACGCTTAAAGAGGTAGAGCTCTTTGACGTTTCCGTTGTCACTTACCCGGCCTATCCCCAGACCGATGTAAAGATCAGGTCGCTGATTGCAAAGATCGGGGAAGATAAGGCCATTGAGATATTAACATGCAGTTTAACCGCCGCTGAAAAGCCTGGCGGAGAAGAGGATAAACCGGGGACTCAAGATGAGGCCTTGGGAGATACTCCAAACCGACTTGACATAAAACGGCGTCAACTGGAAATAGCATCAATCTAACGGAGGTAAAATGGAAAAAATCATCGAACTGCGCAAACAGCGCACTGCCCTGGCGGGCAAAGCCGAAGCCATCGTAAGCAAGGCCGAGGCCGAGAACCGCGGACTTACCCCCGAGGAGTCGGGCGACTACGACAAGATCCTGGCCGACGTGAGGGATAACAAGAGCCAGGAGACCCGCTACATCGAGCTGCACGGCCTGCAGGACGAACTGAAAGGCCATGAGCCGATCCGGCCTATCCCCGGCGCTGCCGTATCGGGCAGGAAATCCGTGGGCCGCCAGTTCATCGAGTCCCGTCAGTACCAGGACATGCTCAAGCGCGGCGTATTTGAGTCCGACACCTTTGAAGTCCGCGACATCATCTCCGGCACTGACAGCGCTGCCGACCTGGTGGTACCCGACAGGATTGCCGGCATCATCACCGAGCCGGAGAAGCTGCTGCGCATCCGCGACCTTTTAGCCAAAGGCACCACCGGCAGCAATACCATCGAGTATGTCAGGGAGACCGTCTACTCCAATGCTGCCGCGCCTGTGGCTGAGAGCAAGCAAGGCACCGAGGTAGCCAAACCCGAGAGCACGCTGGAATTTGAGAAAGACACCGCGCCGGTAGTGACCATCGCCCACTGGGTGCCCGCCACCCGGCAGATCATCGCCGATGCAGCCGTGCTCTCCAGCTACATCAACAGCCGCCTGGTTTACGGCCTCAAGCTCGAGGAAGAAGACCAGATCCTCAACGGCAGCGGCTCCGGCGGGAACGTCTCCGGCCTGGTCACCGAAGCCACACCCTTCGATGACAGCCTGCGGAGCGTGGACGACAACCTGGTGGATATCATTCGCAAGGCAATCTTACAGTCCGGCCTGGCACAGTACCCGGTTACCGGCATCGTCCTGCACCCGACTGACTGGGCCAGCATCGAACTGCTCAAGGGCAGCGATCAGCGCTACCTCTGGGTTACCGTACCCGAGGGAGGCGTATCCCGGCTATGGAGGGTGCCCGTAGTGGAGACCACCACCATTGCCCAGGGCAACTTCCTGGTAGGCGCCTTCTCGCTGGGAGCCCAGCTCTTCGACCGCGAGCAGGCCTCTATTCGCATCTCCGAGCACCACAGCGACTTCTTCACCAAGAACATGGTCGCCGTGCTCTGCGAGGAAAGGATAGCCCTGGCCGTCTACCGGCCCCAGGCATTCATCTACGGCCCTTTTGAACAGGGCAGCTAACCAACGGGGGGCGGTGTTAAGCCGCCCCCCTATCAAACATTCAATTGTTCTTTGACTGGGCTATTTATATTGGTCCGTCAATACAGGTCGCCTTTATGTAGCAAATCACAGAATTTTTCATAGGGCATGACCTCCACTGCGCCAAACTGGTAAGAGCGATCACCAGAATATACACCGATTAGTCTATCTGCTTTCACTCCACTTGCGGAACCCAGCGAGACTAATGGCTTGTTCCAGGTGGTATTCCATTTATCCGCCCGTTTCACTTCAACGGCCACTATGTGGGGGACGTTAGCTGAGGTACGCCGCGATGTTTCGATGATGAAATCCACTTCTACACCGGCAGGTGTCTTGTAGTAAAACAATGGCCGCTTTTTGCGGCTGACCTCGTTGTAAACACGCAGCTCATGATAAACCAGTGTTTCCATTGCAAATCCTTCCCAGGGGCGGTCGACCGGATCATGCAGCCACCCTGCTGCCGCACGAGCAACACCGGGATCAAACCAATAGAATTTAGGGTGCGCTGCTTCACGTACTTTTACACCTGCCCGCCAGGAAGGCAGGAAATGTCCCAGCAACGTATCAACAATTATGGAAAAGTATGAATCCACTGTGCTGCGGGCTGTTGCCGCATCGCGGGCAATGTTCTGCATATTGACCACCTGACCATTGAGCTGGCCGGCAATGGACATAAACCGCATGAAAGGAGGTACATTGCGTAGCAAACCTTCCTGCCTGATTTCCTCGCGGATATGTGTGTCAAGATATGCAGCAAGTATATCGGGCGCCTGTGCCGGTTCACGAAGGACCATGGGCAGTAAACCCCACTCCAGCGAGTTGGATAAATTGAAGGCCTTTCCCAACTCAACAGCGGAGAAGCTTTCCATATTCAATGTGATAGCGCGTCCGGCCAACAGGTTAGCGCCTCCTCGGCGCAACTTGCGGGCCGACGATCCGCACAGGGCAAACCTCCAGTTACGAGATTCTGTCAATCTGTGTACCTCGTCGAGCAGGGCGGGTATTTTCTGTATCTCGTCCAGTACAATCCAGTCACCATCAGGCCGGCCGGCGGCCATGGCCTCCAACCGGTGCGGGTCACGGGATAGCTCAAGAAATAGGGACGCATCAAGTAAATCCAGGTAGAGGGCATCAGGCAGTACATGCCTGAGCCAGGTACTCTTGCCTGTACCCCGTGGACCAAACAGGAAGAACGATACCTCCGGACACTTGAGCAATCTGCGTATATATGGCCTGCTTGTTGAACTCATATAAAATCACACCTGTAATGTAATATTACAATGCATTATTACATTACTACAGTGATATTGCAAGCATATATAGCATAAACAGGATCAGGTAATTCAAAGGTAAAAGGGCTGAGTAGCATTATAAGGAAATATCACCCCTTTCTTTTTAAAATTATGGACGTTTTAGTATTACCAGAAAGCAATAGCCTATATAAATTGGAGGGGCTAATCAGGTTCGGGGAAGGACTGCGCCTGTCCTACCTGGCATCCAAAGTTAAAAGCGGTGTGATCGTTGAGATCGGCAGCTTCAAAGGTAAATCAACCAGCTTCTTAGCGGCCGGCAGCCGGCACGGGAATAATATCCCCGTATATGCCGTGGATACCTGGGACCTCAGAGAACAGTATGGCCAGCAAAAGTACCAGGCTAAAGAAACCCTGGAGGCCTTTCATCGGCAGACACAGCCCTATTCCAAATTAATCACGGCTGTCAGGGGATTTTCCCAGGAGGTGGCCAAGACCTGGGATAAAGACATAGGTTTGCTGTTCATCGACGGCTGCCACTGGTACAAAGAGGCCTGGGCGGACTACCAGAGTTGGCAGAAGTTCATCCCCGTAGGTGGAGTTATTGCCCTGCATGATTACCAGAACCCCAAAATCCAGGCGGTAGTTGAGCGTATAAAGAGCCATGAGCAATGGGTAAACTGGGAGGTTTACGGCAGGGTGATCTCAGCTCAGCGGGTTGCCAAATGAAACACCGGAAGATCGACTTCTATGCCAGGCAGCGCCACTTCATTGACCACCTGGTGCCGATCTACAGACAGATACCAGAAACAAACAGAGGTCAATTCATAGTCACCACAAATGAGCTGCTCAAATACGCTGCTTCCATAGACGTCCAGGCGATCAGACTCAGCTCTTACTTAGATACCATGACTCCTCCCGAACTAAGGGGGCCACTGGTGGTAGCCTCCATGGCCTTCCCCATCAAGATGCTGACACCCAGACGCAAACTTGTTTTACTCAACCACGGTGCCGGCCAATCCTTCGTCGACAACCGGCACGTCAGCTATGCCGGGGGTAAAGGTAGAGGGTTAACTTATTTATTCATCGAGCCCGGAGAGCATCCGGCCTCAAAGGACGCCGAAGCCTATCCCGGGTCAAAGATAGCCATTGTGGGCTGTCCCAAGCTGGACAGTTGGCATTTGAAGCCTAAGAAAAAGCGTAGCAATCCTCCCGTGGTGGCCATTAGCTTTCACTGGGAGTGCAAGGTTGCCCCGGAGACGCGTAGCACGCTGTCGCATTACCGGGGCATCATCCCGCAGCTATCCCGCTGGAACAGGACAGACGAAGTAGAAATACTCGGCCACGGTCACCCCACCATATGGACCACACTGAGACCGATGTGGGAGCGTTACGGTATCGAGCCGGTAGCCAATTTCGACGAAGTAATGGAGCGAGCCGACGTCTATGTCTGTGACCAGATGTCCACCCTTTACGAGTTTGCCTCGCTGGACAGACCCGTAGTGGTGCTCAATGCGCCATGGTACCGGCGTGATATCGAGCACGGGTTGAGGTTCTGGGAATGCGCCGATGTTGGCGTTAACTGCAACCAGCCGGAAGATTTCATTCCATCCATCCAGAAGGCACTCAAGGATACACAAGCACAAAAGAGAAAACGGCATACAGCCGTTCAGAAAGTCTACAAATATGCTGATGGCCGTGCTGCCGAGAGGGCGGCCCAGGCTATCATGGAGGTTCTATGAGAATACAGATACTGGTAACCATGATCACATCGAAAGGCACCTATTACAAAGGCCAGGTTGCCGATGTCCCGCCTGAGATAGCCAAACAGTGGGTAAGCAAGGGCCGGGCCGCGTCACTCGAGCCTATTAAGGCCGTCAAAATCGAGGCCAAGCCACCTAAAGAAGCCAAGAAACGCGGGAGATCAAAGAAGAAATGATCACGATTCGTTATAAGTCAGTCGTAATCAATGGCCTGGACCGGACAAACAAGGTTGAAACCTTGCCTGACGGCGAGGCACTACGCCTGGTGAAAATGGGTTATGCCGAGATCGTCAGAGAGAACGCCTCGCTAAGGCCGCCGGAAATACGTGCGGAAGTCACAACATTCGAAAATAGAGATGAAGCGCCGAACAAGAAGCGAGCTAAGAGATGGGGTTAAAGCAGACGGTTGCCCCGGCAGTTGAACCCATCAGTCTGACTGAAGGGAAGCTTCATTTGAGGATTGATTCAACGGCTGAGGACGTACTGATAAGCTCCCTGATCAAAGCAGCCCGGCAGTATTGTGAAAGCTACCAGCGTAGGGCATATATAACCCAGACATGGGAGCTCTGGCTGGACCGCTTCCCGGACATAGATATTATCGATATCCCGCTGCCCCCGCTGCAGTCCATAACCTCGATCAAGTATTACGATACCGCAAACGTTGCACATACATTTGCCTCAAGCGAGTATTTCGTCGACAGCAAGTCACAGCCTGGGCGTGTGTCACTAGCCTACGGAAAATTTTGGCCTACGGACACGCTGAGGCCGACTAATGGTGTCTGCATCACCTTCGTTGCGGGATATGGATCCGCCTCATCCGCGGTGCCTGCGACGGCCTGTTACGCCATCTTACTGCTGGTGGCACACTATTACGAGAACAGAGAAGCTGCCAGCGCCACACAAGTCTATCCGGCCCCGTTGAGCGTTGATGCTCTACTCTGGCAGGAGCGCTGTTTTTAAATGAGGATCGGTTTATTGCGGCAAAGGGTCATTATCGAGAAGCCGACCGAGGGCAAGAATGCCATCGATGAGGTTGTCTCGACGTGGAGTACGTTCTGCACCGTGTGGGCGGCTATAGAGCCGGCGGCCGGCAATGTCTATTATGCGGCCAAACAGCTGGATGCCAGGGTAGACGGCCGTGTCAGGATACGCTACCGCGGCGACCTGGAGCCGACCATGCGCATTAAGTTCGGGGACAGAATACTCAGCATCGTGTCCATCGTACACCCCAAGGAAAATCAGAAGGAGTTGCATCTGATGTACGCGGAGAGTTTGGACTGATGGATATCGATATTGAGATACAGGGCAAAGAAGCGTTTGAAAAAACCTTATTAGCCCTGGCCAAATCCTTACCCAACGACAAAGTCGAGCCCCTGATGATGGAGGGTGCCAAGGTAATCGCCGCCGTTGCCAAGGCCAAAGCGCCTCAGGGTCCCACCGGCAAACTCAAGAAAGCGGTCAAGGCCAAGATGTTGCGGCAGATCAGCAACTATCCGCGCTCTGCCGCAGCTACAGTAGACCGCAAAATTGCTCCCCATGCCTACATTATCGAGTATGGGACGAAGCCCCGCTACCAGAAGTCGGGACGTTACACCGGCATCGGCTCGGCCCAGCCTTTCTTCCGGCCTGCCGTTGATACAAACAAGGGGCGGATACAAGACGAGGTAATAACTAAACTCGGCAACTTGATAGACAGTGCAATGAAATGATTATTGAAAATGCCCTACACATTCACCTTCTGGCACAAACCGGGCTGACCGCCTTGATAAGCCAGAAACTCTACTATGTCACAGCGCCGCAAACCGTCGTTACGCCGTATGTCGTTTTCTTTAAGGTATCGGCGGTGCCGGAGTACTGCTTAACAGGGCATTGCGGTTTGATAAATGCCCGCTTTCAATTCTCAATCTTCGCCGATACCTATTATGAAACAAAACTGGTAGCCCGGCAGATACAAATTGCCCTGCAGGATAAATGCAACGAAGTAATCGGCGGGGTAGGTGGAGTGAATGTGAGCATACAGTTTGAGAATGAGCAAGATATATATGAGTCAGGGATATTTCATTGTCCCGTTGAATATTTCATCCAATACAACGAATAGGAGGGCACCATGACCACAGCAGCAATTATGGCCCAGGGCGTGGTTCTCGAAAGAGAAGGCGTCGCGATTGCGGAGATCACCAAGATCTCACCGCAGTCAAACAAACAGGACACTGTCGATGTAACCACACTTTCCAGCGTGGGTAATTACAGGGAATTCATTGCAGGCTGGAAAGATGCCGGTGAGCTGCAAATAGAAGGGAACTTCGTGGCCGGTGATATTGCCGGCCAGCAAGCAGTCTTTGCCGACTTCGAGGCAGGTACCGTTTCCTCGTATGTACTCACCTTCCCGACTGCAATCACAGCAACGCTCACCTTTGCTGCCCTGGTAACAGAATTCGGCATTGGCGGCTTTGCTGTGGGCGATAAGGTCCCGTTCAACGCCACGCTGAAAATCTCCGGTGCGGCAACGCTGGCCATCAGTGCTTCAGACGGTTTAACCACGCCGTTCTTTGCCATATCGGAGAGCGCCGTTATTTCACCGGCTCCCTCTGCGACCAAGTATGACTATATCGCCACGGTACTCACGGCTATTTCATCAGTAACGGTTACTCCGACAGCAACCACGGGCGTTCTAACGGTGCAGGGCGGAACGGTTGTAAGCGGCGCGGCATCGACCGCTATTGCCCTTGGTGCGGCCGGCACAATCAAGGACATCGTGATCACCCAAAAGAACACAGGCAAGGTAGCCAAAACATATCGCATAAAGTTATTCAGAGCAGCATCATAAAACAGGAGCCCTATGGAAACTATTCCGATAATGTTAGACAAGCAAAGGAACCTTAAATGGACCATGGGTGGCATGGAGAAATTTCAAGAGGTCACGGGCATCGACATTCTGTCCGGTGATGCCGACCCGGGCAAGTTCACTCCAAAGGAAATAGTGCCGTTCCTGTGGGCTTGCTTGCTGTGGGAGGACAGGGACTTGAAACTGGACGATCTGAAATACCTGGTTGATATCGAGGTCATGACAGAGTTCATTCAGTTATTGCCCAGGATAATGAGCGCCGCCATGCCCAAAGGTGAGGAAAACCCGGACCCAAACCCGCAGAGCCTCTCGATTGGCTGACAATCTGGGCTATCGGGAGGTATGACCTCAACCTGTCTGAGGATGATCTCTGGGCGCTCACTTTAAAAGAATACTCTGCCCTGCTAAAGCGGCACACCTTGACCATAGAACGCCAGGACTACCACGCCGGGCTGATCTGTGCCGTGCTGGCGAACATTAACCGTGACCCCAAGAGGTCAAAGGTTTTCACACCCCAGGACTTCATGCCCGGTAGCCGGCCCAAAGAAAGCAAGACACAATCCCCCGAGGAGATGTTCGGGATAATAAACCTGATTTACGGAGCACCTGATGGCAACTGAAAAAGCATTAGTGTTCGTCCTAAGGGCAAACATAAGTGACTTCAATAAGAAACTTGGCGATGTCGAGCGTAACTTTAAAAAGACGTTCGGTAATATCAGCAAGGAACTGCAGAATATCTCCAAGATTTCCTTCGGTATAGGTGCGGCCATTGTTGCTCCACTGGCCCTGGCCTTCAAAGACGCGGCAAGCTGGGGTGACGATATTGAAGAGCTGTCCTTAAAGATAGGTTTCACTATTGAGGAGACCCAACGCTGGTCAAACATGATGAAAATTGCCGGCGGCGACGGCAGTGACATAGCCATCATGGTCAAGAAAATGACCTCAGCCTATGATGCCGCGACCTCGGCCACGGGCAAGACAAATGATAAATATGATGAACTTAGCGATAAATACCAAAAGGCACTTACCAGCGGGAAGGCCACGACGGAACAGCTGGCCGATATGGTCGAGGAGCTCGAAGGCTCAGAAATAAGCGGAGACAAAGCGTCCCAGGCTTTCGCCAAGTTAAATATAAACCTTGAGGATTTTGGCAAGCTTGATACCGAGGGCCGGCTGCGGGCGATATTTGTCGCCTTGTCCAGTATATCGGATTCAAACGAACAACAGGGCATAGTCGGGGCCTTGCTGGGAAAGGGCGGGCAGAAAGCGCTTATAGCGGCATCCGGTGATGTAGAGGCGTTTCTGGCCAGCATGAATATAATGAGCGAAGAGACAGTCAGGAAACTTGCCAAAGCAAAGGACGCTATGGACAAGCTGGGGATTGCCTGGCAAAACACAATAGGGACCTTTGTGGCGGCTACATTCGGAGGGGATGCAACCAACTGGATAGACACCTTGACCAAAGAACTGGAAAAACTATCCAAGTGGATGGAGGAGCACAAGGACGAGGTAAAGAACTGGGTGGACTCAGCTTTAACCATAGCCAGGATTGCCATTGTAATTGGGACTGTCACTGCTGTGGCCGACGCCATCTTAAAGATCAAACTGGCCTGTGATTTGGCCAAGGCGAGCTGGGTTGGATTACAGCTTATTATGGGAGTCGGCGGTGCGGTTACTACCGCCGGAACCTGGGCAGCCGGCTGGAGCGGGTCAATAGGGATAGTCCTCGGTCTCATTGGTGGATTCTTACAGAGCTTGGCAGCAGGCTTGGTCACCTTCTTTGCCGGACTTGGGATAGGATTGATAGCCGCCTTTGTTGCCGCTCTTATAGGAGTGGGTTTCTTCATATGGACGATAGTATCCAATTGGAAGATTCTATCTACGGCAAAATGGGATGAGGTTTGGTCTAATATCTGCGCGATCATAACCAACTGGATAAATATAGCGGTAAACAATATAAGAATGGCGTTTGACCAGGCGAAAACCTGGGTGATTGCCAAATGGAACGAGGTTATTGTTTGGTTTCAAAACCTACCGACAGCTATTCAAGCGGCATTTGCTAACCTGGTAACCTGGCTGACGCGACCCTTCGTTGATGCCTGGGCTGAAATCCAGCGGGTTGCCAATCAAATCAAGACGGCTTGGGACAATCTATTCAGCGGCGGCACTATAACGGTCACGGCCAATGCCGGCGTACAAAAATACGCCTCTGGCGGGATCTTTACCCGGCCTACTTTGGGGATAATAGGCGATGTTCCGGAGGCCGTTATTCCTCTGAGTAAGTTGGGCAACATGGGCGGAGGCAACTCAACAATCAATGTCAACGTCGGAAATTACATCGGAGATGACCTCAGTAAGCGCGCCCTGGTGCGTGACCTTCAGCGGATAATGAATGAGGAGACCCGGCGCAGCGTTCATAAGCCCAGTGAGACATCGTTCTACAGTGTGGGAGGTCATTTGTGAACATACCCACATATAAGGTGATGGTAGACTGGGACTGCCCGGATTTTGCAGGTGTGCATGATTTCAGCGAGAGTATTGACGATATCACCGCCGATGTTAAGCATTTCCGTATCTCCAGGGGCAAGGACAAGGACTCCAACACTTACCCTGCGGCGACCCTGGAGATGGTGCTGGAGAACTCATCGGGTAAATACTATCCCACGGCCACGACCGGGGACCTGGTAGGCCTAGTTCGGCTATGGCTTCCTGTGAAGGTAACTGCCGTATATGGTGGCACGACCTATCCTTTATATTATGGATACATCAACCGGATAACGGCCTATCCTATCAAGAACAAACAGGAAATCTATTTCTATGCCACGGACGGTATTGACCTATTGAGCAAGACAATCGTGGTGCAGGATATGGATCACAAAACTGTCATGGCTGACGGGGAGGCTGTTCATCAGGTATTGAACGCCGCAAACTGGAAGACAGCACCCGTATCTTGCACTTTTATTGGTGGAGCTACTTGCTCCATTCTTAAAGTGAACCATGGTCTATCTAATGGAGATTTGGTTCAATTCTCAGGTTCGATACCGGCTTTGATTGACCCGCTTGTAGTCTATTATGTCGTTTTTAGTTTGGATGATTCCTTTAAGATTTCCTTAACTGCAGGAGGGATGAACATTGGCTTTAACGAAGGTGGGCCAGGGTATTATTCTGCAGTTTTACGCCGTTCCGTAGACGTTGATGGTGGGGATATAACTAATTTCCCTGATACGTTCGAATTTACAAAGCCGGTGTAATATGGCCTACACGTTTCTAACAGTAGAGAGTGCATTTCACAGGACATTCGATGGTGAGGGCAATCCGACCAATGAAGGTTATGACTATCAGACTGCGATGGAGTTATTAAACCGTATAGCAGACACGGGCGAAGGCCGATTATATATCGATAGCAGTGGCAACGTGATTTACGAAAGCCGCTATCACAGGGAAACATAATGCCTTATAGCTATACTGAGATTGGAGCAGTTCAATCCCGTCAGGATAGCGTTGCTATTTCACTTGGGCCCATAGTAGTCCATTCTGATGCGGAGGTTTTTTATGGTGCCCATTTCCCCTATGGACTGTCTGGTGTAGCGACTAATCTTATGAGTGCCGTCTACCACGGTGTCCTTGGAGGTGGTGGAGAGAAAACCATAGGGGCATGGACTTCAGGAAACTCAGTTGTCACCGGTTCTTCAGGAGCATCGTGCCGTTTAGCACAGTGGGCAAGAGGGATTTTTGGGACTGATGTAATTGAAGGTGCTTTTGCTTCGGCCGCAGGCTATTCGGGGAAGTTCAGGTTTACTGTCCCTGAACCTCCTGAAGGGTGCGTTTTGGAGTCTGCTAAAGTAAGAATATGGAGTTCTGGATATAATGATGTGAACGTAGAAACAGTAGAGGTCGGGGTAGGTACCTTTGAGTATGATTGCCCTATTTATTCTGGTACCGTAACGATTCATCCTTGCCATGAGCTGATTGAAAATTACTTTTCTGGCGGCTGGTACGTGATGAACGGCTATCTTGATAGTCAGGGTTGGAATACTAACATTTGGGACGAGGGAGGGTCTTTGAGTTCATCGACCAAAACATTCTCTGCTCAGCTTGAAATATCTTATTCCTGTGAAGAGGACCCGGACAACGGCGAAGAAGCCACAGATATAACTGACACCGAGGCCGACCTTGAGGTTTATAACGATTGTGAAGAGGCCTGGTTTGAATACGGGATAATGGGGCAAGAGATAGTAGGCTTTTCTTCAACTCCGCACCAGTACACTCAAGGCCATTTGACTTTCCATTTGACAGGATTAACGCCGTGTACTTGGTATTGGTACAGGTTCAAGCAGATATGCGGCGGGGTAGAAAAGACTGGCAAGACGTATTGGTTTAAGACGAAATGCACCAGCACGCTGGAGGCTATCACGCTTGGCGCAGAGGACTGGTGGTGGATGGGCGGGGGACAGGGGACAATTAGAGGACTAATAAAGCACACAGGTAATATGAATTTCTACGGCTACTTTGGTTTCCAATTTGGGACGAACAGCACCTTCACCGCCGCAGATACAGTATGGCTTGGTAATAGAGGCAATGAGTCCAGCAGTTGGATTCCACCAGATCCATATCTGTGGCCTTATCAGCACACATATAACCATCTATTGCCCGACAGGACGTATTATTACCGGGCAGTATGGCATCATGGCAGACCTCCGATGACGGTTGACCTGTACGGCGCAACGATGTCCTTTAGCGGGGTGCAATCTATAGCAGGTTTTGGATACAACCATGTCACAGCGAAAAAGGCCGAGGACGACATCAGCAAAATGGCCGCAGGTCGTTACTATATAGATAAGAGCGGCGTATTTCAGTATGAGAGTTACCAGAGGCGGTTAGCATGACAGTAACTTTTACCGATGCAGAAATGACTGACCTGACCTACGAACTGAATGACGGCGAACTGGTCAACGACGTATTGATGATTGTTGGAGAACCTGACCTTGAGGTATTAGTGCGGGGGTACGATGCTGGTTCAATAGCCAAATACGGGCGCAGATCATTCCGGCTGGACAACCCCATCGTGGCGAATGTTGCCGCGCTCTATGCAACACCTAAAGCACAGGTGACGGCTATACTTGACCGCAACGTAGAGCCGTACGCCAATCTGCAGATTACCTTGATATCGTCCACTGCCGCGCTAACAGTTAAGATCCTCGACCTGGAGATAAGCGACCTGGTACAGATAACCGAAACAATTTGTGGACTGAGTGCGGATTACTTCATTGTTGAGAGCATTGACTTGAGCGTTGACTTATCAGGATATATTACCGCAAGCATAGGACTGGTCCAGGCCCGGTCTACGGAGTATGCGCTGTGACTATTATAACCGAGATGGTCGACCTCAAAACTGAGATAAAAACAGATGATATCTATAACGACATCAGGGTGTTGGTCCCGTCATACGAATATACCTTAGTGGAGACAGCTCCCGAGGTGTGGTACAGATACCCAATAGCCATTAACGTGCGAGAGGTGGACAGCCTGTCCATTAACAAATATGGCCGCCGTACCAAGATCCAGAATAAGCACGTTATCGGCTCAATGTTTGCCGAGACGTACTGCGCCGGGGAACTGGCGAAGTTGAAAGAACCCATTCAGCGGGTTAATGTCAAAATGATAGGCAATACGTCAGACAATATTGTTAAGACGCTGACCTTAAAAGTAGCCCAGCAGGTTGACTATCTCTATGCGCCGGCAGGCTTGAGCGCGTGGGCATCGGTGGACAATTTGACTCTGGACATCGACCTGGACGGCATCCCCAGGCTGGCCCTTAACCTAACTGATAACGAGGCGACATCGCCTGTTGACCCACCAGTACCCGTCACTGATTGGTTTAATGTGGGCATGGACAGAGTAGATAACACAACGGATTTAATAGGATAGAGATATGGCTTGGACGACACCACGAACGTGGGTAACCAACGAAGTATTATCGAAGGCTCTACTCGATGAGCAGGTGCGGGATAATCTCGCGTACCTGAAGCTGAATATCGCGTTGGAGGCCGCTGGCGAACTGACCATATCCTCAGGAGCGGTCACTAAGTCCCGTTCGCATCACACTATCGATACCGAGGGGGATGCGGCCAGCGACGACTTGGTAACCATAAATGGCGGTAGCGAAGGCGATGTCCTATTGATAAGGTCGGCTAATAGTGCCCGTGTAGTAGTCTTAAAGCATAATACTGGAAATATATGGAGCATGTCCGCTAAGGACATTATTCTCGACAACTCCTCCGATTACAGTATTCTCGCTTATTCCGGCAGTAAATGGGTGATGCTAAGCAGTGGGGGGACAGTCAATACGACCGGAGTACCAGAAAGTAACGAAATAGCCGTTTTTACCAATGCGGATACCCTGGGAGGGCGCAGTTACTCTGAATTGAGAGGCGACCTAGGGATCCTACCATCAATAGACGAAGATACGATGGTAAGCGATTCTGCGGCACATGTCCCGACTCAGCAAAGCGTAAAGGCCTATGTGTTTGCCAACAGGTCTTATGTAGAGAGACTGGCTGCGGTACCTCCTTTAACACTGGGACGCATGTACCAAAACACCCTCAATGAGCGGATGTATATCTGTAAGGCGGGCGTATAATGGGTTGGCTAACAGGTTGGGCTTACAGAAAGGTACTATTGATTGACCCGTCCGAAGATGGGGAGCAATCAGATTATCAACTTAACCTGGCTGTATGCAAAGCGGCCACAACATCGGTCTCTACAAGCCCTTACGCTACTTCAGGAGGTTCTGAAGGACAAAGTCCATATACGGGACATGCGTGGGTAGACCCAGCGAATTCATATTCGGATACTTTAACCTTCTCCAGTATCACCAGTGGGTTTGATACTGGAGATCTCTCTGAAGTGCTGATAAATAAGGGGTACGCCAATCTCGCCAACGCATACACTGTTTCAGCAAAGACTATACCAGTTCACGCCACAATTAAAGGGATTAAAGTTACGATTTATAGAAAATATGCAGTATCTATTGTTCGTGATGCGCTGGTGCAGCTCTCCAAAGATGGCGGGACTACGGGGGCAGGAGATAACAAAGCCTCCACGGATGATTGGCCTCTGGCATCAACTGCTAAAGTCTATGGTTCTTCAGCAGATTTATGGGGTACGACTTGGACTCCTGCCGAAATCAATTCAGCTAATTTCGGGATACGTGTCGCAGCTCAAGCTATGGGAGATGGGGCTCAAGCGTATATAAGCTTCATAGCAATCTCGGTATATTATAATCTGGTCGACTGTGCCGACCTTGTGGCCGCTGACTTTGATGATTTGAGATTTACCGCCAATGACGGGACGACGCTTTTATCCTATTTTATAGAAAGAGTTTATTCTGGCTCTGCCTTTGTTTGGGTTAAGATACCTACTATCGCCGCTTCGCCTGCTCAGACTACCATCTACATGTATTATTCCGGAACCGAGACCGCTGTGAGTAGTGTTGCAGACACCTTTGGAACTGGATTGGCAGACGATTTTGAACATGGGTCAGACGAGCAAGATGTGAGTGCTTCTGGAGGAAACATCACCTGGTCGCAAGGGAATAGTGGGGGAAACCATGCAGGAAAAATAGACACAGCGGCGTATTATGGAGGTACAAGGGGGCTTAGGCTATATGGGAGTGAATTCGTATATTTCACCAAAGCGGGGGCAGCAGGCTATGCAATAAGATTTATGCTTAGAAAAGCTGATAATACCCTTTTCACCTTTGGTCACGGAAATGCGACAAAGGCACTGGTGCTTTATGTCGATGCTTACCGAGAGATAATGTACGTAACCACCTCTAATCAACATCTCAGCCCTGCCCAGTACATTAACCTGAGTGTGTTCTATTCAATAGAACTTAATAACATTAATTTTGATGCGGGTACGTTTGATATATGCAGAGACGTATCTCCCTGGTGGCCAGAAGGAAAAATAAAGACTGGCGCAACGATGAAAGCCACGAGTGCCTATCAAAACCTAATCAAGATGACCGTTTCGGTCACGTTGAATAACTGGATTGATAATATCCTGATCCGTAAATTCACCCCTAACGAACCTGCTTGGGCCAGTTTCGGAGATCCTGTATATATTGTCCCGATTGTCACTACGCAAGCAGGAACAGAATTAGGGAAAGATTCCTTTACGGCAAACGGCAATATAACTAATGCGGATGGAGGTTATACAAGAAGAGGCTTTTGCTATATCGAGGGAGCAATAGGAGATCCCAGCACTGAAGACGCGGTAGTCTTTGAGGACATCGAGTCTTTCGACACGGGGGCTTATTCAGAGTTGGTTTCAGGGTTAAGTATAGATACTGCATATCGTGTCAGGGCTTATGTGACCAATGATATGGGCACCAGTTACGGAGATTCAGTGACTGTCATTACAACAATAGACGCAACCTACGTTGAGATACTAACCTCAGATAGGGCGTTAGCTCTTGATAATACAACAGCATTCACACCGGATGCTGACTATGAGCCGGCTACCAAGAAGTATGTTGACGACGCCGTAGAAGGCGCTGGTGATATGCAGACCGCGACCTATGACACTGACATCGATGGGGTTGTGGATAAAGCAGAGGGCGTAGTAACGGGGACGACTCTACCAGGTACCGCCTCGGACGGAGAACTATTCGGCAAAACAGACTCAAAGGAATTATACATTTGGTTCGATTAGGAGATGACATGAAAAAAATACTGGGATGGAAAACTGAACCCGCCAGGCCTGAGGTTATGGCTAAAGAGCCGGATGGCAAGGATGTGGAACTGAAATTCACGATGTCTTCAACCGTTTATGATGAATTGGATGGTATCGCTAGACTCCGGGGTTTCCCCGATCTTAAGGTGTTTGTGATCAACTTCATCAGCAAGCAAACCGCTCTTGAAAGGAAGGTCGATAAGAGCGAGGTTAATTTGAATATCAAGTAAGGGGGTGACTATGGCAGATAAATTATCAATAGAACTCTCAGTGACCGGCAAGCAGTTCGAGGAACTGGGCAAAATGTCTGAACTGCGGGGCTTCCCTAATCAACGGGAATTCATAGCGGACCTGGTCAGACAGCAGATACGTGAGTATCGAGACAAAATCCTGAAACGGGACAGTGACCTTAACCAATTACAGTAATGGAGGAATAAATAATGGCAGCAACCTGGAAGAAAATTGCTTTCGAGGAGGATGTACTCCTCAAGTCTATTATCGCGGCAAAGGGTGACCTGATCGTAGGTTCAGCCAACGATACGGCGACGGTCCTGAGCATCGGGACCGACGGCTACGTGTTAAAAGTTTCCACAGATACACCTGCCTGGGTTGACCCTGCGACCCTCGCTGTAGCAGATCACGCATCGACCCACAAGAACAGTGGTTCAGATGAATTACTGCTAAGCGACTTCGGGGAACCCACCGCAGATGTTGAATTCAATGGCCAGGAGGCGCTCAACTTCTGCTTGCAGAATTCAGCCTCACCCCCGGCAACCGCGGTGCTGGGCAAACTCTATTATGATACCGACGACAACTGCGCCTACATTTGCACAGCGGTAGCCTAATGGCAGACCCCAACGAAGAGATGATGGCTGATTGTAACAACGACTTGAGCGCTGTCATACAAAAGTACACCGGCACGCTCAAGTCGTCAGACCTTTACCTGGTATTGTTCAAGCTGGCCGATGACATGTACCGACACTGGAGAAAGACCTTGCCGGAGGAATAAATGGCAGTAACCTGGAAGAAAGTAGCCTTTGAAGATGATGTGATACTGAAGTCCGTGTTGACTGAGCGTGGTAGCATCATTTTTCGGAATGCTACCGGCCCCGCTGAATTGCTTCATGGTACTGCTGGACAGATATTGACCAGCGGGGGCAATGGGGCAGACCCGTCATGGGTGGATGCCTCCGGCGGAGCTGACATAACCGCTCAAACATTGACATGGTTAGGGATATAAAATGGGAAGTTTCACAATTAAAAACCTTGGTAATGGGCAGCTCCCCAATTCCATCGGAGATCTCTACACGGTCCCTGCTTCCACGACCACGGTTGTCCGGTCAATCGTTTTGATCAATACCAACACCACCGCTGAGACCGTCAACCTTTATTATCTCAAATCCGGTGGGACTGCCAGAAGGATAATACCCAAATCGTTGTCCCTGGCCGCCAACAATTCCCTGGTTTTTGACAGCCCATTGACCCTGGGTGCCGCCGACAAGATACAGGGAGATACGACGACCGCCTCCAAGGTTGACTATGTTATCAGCGGCGCGGAGTACGCATAAATGAGAATTTACAATGCTTCCGGGGTCGTGATCTCCTCGGACATACTGGGTGAATTTACTGCCAATGCCATATTCTCGCTTACCGACTGGGCCTACCGCAAATCAATTACACTCAGCCGTGCCTCCGGGGCAGTGACCAATTACCAAATGAAACTGCTGGTCGGCAAGGACTCCGGCGCCACCGGTGAGAACGTAGACTGCGCCGGACACTGCGAGAACGACTTCAAGGATATCAGGTTTACCAAGGCGGACGGCGTAACACTGCTCGACTATTGGATCGAATCTTACGGGGCCTCAGGGACATCCTATTTAGCTACTGTCTGGATCGAATACGATTCCATTGGTACAAGCGATACCACCTTCTACATGTATTACGGCAACAGCGGGGCCACCTCGGCCAGCAACATCCAGAACACCTTCATATTTGCGGACGACTTCAGCGGTGCCTCGCTCGATACAACGAACCGCTGGGACGAGGGCGGCAGTGGAGGTTCCGTGGCAATTTCCAGTGGCGAAGTTGTGATAACCGGCGCGCGCCGTTATATCACAAGCAAGTCAACGTATTCCAACAATACCGCCCTGCATGCCAGGGTGAAATTCAGCACCTCAGTTACAAGCTTCAAGATGCTCGGCTTCATCGGTACGGTGGGAAGCGCCAGTGAGAAACTTATGACCATGGGGCTTCGCTTCTATCATGGGGATACTTATTTCACAGCAGAATCGGGCAATGGGACATCCATACACAAGCCAAGCCTCGGTGTGGCTTTTGACACGGCCTCCTATCACATCATGGAATTGCGCCGCTATGCGATAAGCGGTACCAACTATGACCGATTCATTCTGGATGGGCGTTCTCCCGTGACCGGCAATTACCCGACTGCAATAGCCAGGTATATCGACATCGATATGGACGATACGGGCCAAACATTGACCGTTGACTGGATATTCCTTCGCCAGTATTTATCGACGGAACCGGCCTGGGGCAGCTGGGGAAGTGAGGAAGGCGCCATGCCTATAACCCCTATCAGAATAAAGTGAGGCGGCTTAGCAACATTACGTCTGAATAAACAAGGAGTACGCCGATGCCAGATAACGGCATAGACTGGGAGAACAGGTTCGGCAAAACCCCGACCGAAATGACCGAGGGTGAATGGAGGGTCGCCGTCGCGAGCCTGCTTTGCGAAGCGGTCAAATCCTGCCGGGCAATCCCCAAAATAGAAGCGTTCTATAAGGTCGCTATATGGATAGCGCCGTTAATCATAACGGCCGTGGTGGCCTTCATCATAGCATTCGTTAATCACGTACAAATAAGATAGCAGTTTTAATCGTTCATCCTAACCGTCCGGTAAATATTCTACCGGGCGGTTTTTCTATTTCATGGAGGTAAAACTATGGACACGACCCCTTTGGATGGTTACAAGAAAATCATCGTCACCCTCTTGACCCTGGCATCCGGCATGGTAGGCATCTTCATCACCGACCCGGCTAAGGCGCAGACCATCGGCCAGTTCCTGGTGGATATTCTGGGCCCGGTGCTTATCACCCTGGTCGGCATCGTCTATACCGTCGTCCAGGGCAACATCGACAAGGAAAAAGCAAAAACGACTGCAGTAGAGGCTAAAGCACAGGCCATTATGGCCCAGGAAGCATCCCCAAAAGCTGATGGCGTTGCAGCAGTTGCAGCGCCGATCGTGACAGCCGCTGAAATTGAAACCTATCAGCCGGCGGACCTGGCAAAATACATCACCGCCGCGGAGGGCTCCATCAAGGCGGATGGCCAAATGATCACCCCTCTTTCCCGGGCCTTCTACTTCTGGCCTTATATCGCTCACTTCGATCTGCGAGATGTTCCCCGTCAACTCCGCATAAACGAAGCCAAGCGCTTCGTGGATAAAGGCGTCGAGCTATTCACCGAGGCCTTCAAGTTCCACACCAAGCTTGATAATCCACCCACACCGGCCCAGGCCGGCAACCAGCACAGCTACATGTTTCAGCTCAAAAAGGAATACGAGAAAGCCAACAACCTGCTTTGCTCGAACAAAACCTTTGAGGATTTGCGCAACCTGGTGGCCTACTTCAATGATCTCTACACCGCCCAGGACGGCCTTAATCAGCTGGCGGACAAAACCGTGGACTGGTCGATCTACGGCAGCGGTGCTTTCACTCCCACACAGGTCGGTTGGGACTATGCCAAACTTCTCTAAGGAGTGAGTTCATGAATAGAATATGGGGGCTGCTGTTACTGGCAGCCCTTCTTTTTGCCAGTTGCACACCGCTAGCCATCACCAACGTCAAAATAGTTGATGACTGCGGCTGTGCCTGCCTCTCTTGGGAAACCAATAAGGATGCCCAATGCAAAGTGACTTACTGCGAGGGTACGATGTGTTACACGAGTCCGATGGAGCCCGAGTACAGTACACTTCACTCTATTGGGATCCCACAGGGAATGAAGGACGTAATTATCACAGCCATTGGTAGAGACGGCCAATCCGTATCATACGAAGTTAAATAATCAAGCGGGGCTGAAAGGCCCCGCCTTTTTTGTTAATCGTTATATTAGTGAAAAACTCCAATTGAAGTCGTTACCGTTTGCGGGGAAAGGTCAGAACGTCAGTAATAACCAATTGGTGGTGCTATATCTTAAGTAGCGATACAAAGCTAGTGTTGCTTATTAAAAGTAACTAATAATCATGTCTTCTTTTGGATAGAAGATGATTTAATAGGATGCTATTGGAATTCAATCACGATGGCTATGGCAGCAGTTATTTCACCGAGAACCGGTGCCTGAACTATACCTAGTTTTGTGGTAAAACGCTGATAGCTCACACAGCGCAGTTGTAGCGCATCTGCCGCTGAGTCATGATCAAGCCCATTAGTAGTGTCGGCAACAATCTTAACCATCCATTGAGAAATCGCGAACTTATCTTGCCAGCTAGTGAGGGGCACGACAAGCTTCGTCTTAAGAGGTTTGAAAGCATCAGAGCTTATCACAATTGCAGGACGACTCTTCCTGATTTCGTCTCCTATCACAGGGTCGAACTCTATAAGCCAAATCTCACCACGGGCAGGAATCAGCTTGGACGTGCCCAGAGCGCTATCTATAGTCATTGATCACATCCTCAGACGCCAGGTACTCCGCTTCTTTTTCATAATAGGCGGATAACGCCTGTGCTTGCTCGGCGAGCAATTGTCTTCGTTTGTCGATTGGAAGCTGCAAGAAAGTATGACGCTGCACAGTAGTCATGGGATCCTCTATGTCGACGCCAACACCTAATATACGCTCGGCTTCCTCTCGTGTTATTGCGCCTTCCCCAACCAAACGGGAAAGATTGCGACTAAACCATTGGGACCTCTCTCTTTCCATTTCATCGGGTTCGTGCTTCTTCCATCCCTTCTTGCTAATGTATATGCACCATCGTCTATAGTAGGTATCATTAATGATGCCGAGTTCTTGCATCCTGTGCAGTAATGCTTGCAAACTTATCCCAAATTGTTTTTTCAGAATCAAGAGCTCTGATATATGGATATATGAACGCTTGGCACCTATTTCTTTGATCAATCTATCGGCAGGAACTAGAAATGCAGATCCGAATCGAAATGCCACATCTTCTTCATCGAGGCCATTAGGGATCTTTAACACCAAGTGTCCCAATTCGTGAGTTAGATTAAGCCGCTGTCTTTCACCAGGAATGTCTTGTCGGCTTACGATAGCTCCAGCTAATATGTTGCCGGATGTATCTGAGCCAAACGCACACAATCCATCGAACTTCTCGTCCGCATCAATTGAAAGAACACACAGTTGGTGTTCTTCAAAGGTTCCAACGACGTCACGAATAGGGCCTGAACCAAGTTCCCACAGATCCCTCATATAGTTTGCTTGCTTTTCCGTATCCTCGACAGAGGAAATCTCAAGCGCGTTCCATGGTAGGACATCTGTTTGGGCCTGCCCAATTAATGTCTGAATACGAATGCGGTCTTCTAAGCATTGAGTGACCACACTCTTTACCCTCGATTTCTCCCGCTCTGGTAAAGATGTGGATTTTCGATAGGCGACAAATTTCACATCTATTTGCGGTGATGACAAGAAATAATTTGCCTTTACACCCAAAGCAGCAGAGAGTCTCGTCAAGACCAAAGGAGATGGTTGTGCCTGACCCTGTTCATACTTTGAGAGGGCTTGTTTTGTTACTATTCCACCTATTTTTGTAGACAATTCGTTGAGCGTTAGATTTCGGGCTAACCGCAACTGAGCTAATCGCTCGCCTATCATAAAATGCCCTCCTAGTCTTCCAGTTGACAATTATATATATTATTGACTATTTTGTCAACCATACTCTATAATTAATCAATGGATGTACTGCTGATCAACACCCCGATCTTCCGTACAAAATCAAACCCTGATCCCGGGGACAGCGTTCCGCCGATCGGGATCGGATACATATATACTCAACTAACCGTTTCCGGATATGAGTGCAAATTCATTGATGCCGTAGTGGACGGCTTATTGCCAGAGAAAATCCTAAAAATAATCGACGAATCTGATGCACAGTATGTTGGTCTCAATGTCTTCAGTTCGAATCTAGGTATTATCCGCGGGTTGGTGGAAAATGTAGCGTCAGCGAAAAAATTTCTCCTGGGGGGTCCTGCGATTTGTACCCTTATATCTGAAATTGAAAGTTGGAAACCCAATGGCAGTGTCATTGTAGTTGCAGGTGATGCTGAGTTACTACTTCCCACAATGCTTCGAGACTCAACGCTTGTAGAAAAACGTTCTTCTGCATTTGGTACTGCGAATGTCGCGGTTGGATCGCCTTTTTATCCCATAAATGTAGACCTTCCCCTAAACAGGTCGATCTTCAAGAACGAGCCAGTCCGTAGGCCGGACTTGGGTGTGATCGAGGCCCATATCATTGCAAGTCGGGGTTGTTTATACGACTGTGCCTTCTGCACAGCGGCCAAATCGCTAAATCCAAGAAGCAAACCTCGTTACAGAAGTTTTGACAGTCTAGCAAAGGAAATTGCGGCAATTCAAAAGTTACATCCTGAAACAAACTGCATCCGAGTGCTTGACGATTTATTCTTGCGAAACCGAGCTAGCATCGAACTCGCTGCCAGGCTATTTCAGGAAAACAAAATGTCTTGGCGCAGCATGGCGCATGTTAATACCTTCAGAGGTCTTTCTTCTATCCATTTGGAAGCTATAAAGAAATCCGGGTGCCATGAATTGTTTATGGGAATTGAGTCTGGCAATGATGATACGCTCATACATGTGCGGAAACCGTTTACTGCAGATACAGCATACAAGACGGTATGCCGAATTCTGGATGCTCAGATCTCGGTTAAATGCTATTTTATCTTGGGTTTTCCTGGAGAAACCGCATCGGAAGCACAAGATACTATTGTTTTTGCCTCACGACTTCGAGAATACGCTAATAAGATAGGAGTCCAACTCAGAATCAGCCCATTCCGATTCAGACCGTATCATGGGACTGCTCTCTACGATGAGCTTGTAAAAGAAGGAAAAACTATAACCGAAATACAGAATCGAATGGATATTGCGGACACTAGTAGTGTTAATCCTTACGATTGCGTCTCTGGAGTATATGCTCAGTATGATGAAAATACCCTTAACAATTACATGAGTAGACTGCAGGAACTGGACGGTTGCCGTTATGTGAGCGACACGAATTAGTAGCAAACATAATGTAGACTACATCCAGTAACGATGATACTAGTAACGAATTGACCAGATCCTGTGGCATTAGTAATAGTATTCAACGTCCAGGTTTTTCCCGCAGTGAACGGCCCGTACGATAATAGTATATATCCACTCTTAGTAAACCTGTACACAGTAACCCTCTTCCAATCTACTGCCTTGAGCTTCAGCCAAGCCTTGATAAAAACAAGCATGGCCTTTCAAAACACGTAGCAAGCGATGATCAACCAATCCAGTTCCGGGATTCGTAATGTCCTCATCTGTTCCGATGCAACCCGCCAAAATCCAGTTCATATAGCACTTCTGTTATTCGATACAGGGCCCTTTGTCGATCTGCTATATGTAAATATTCTCTCATACAGTTTCCATATACCAACAAATAAATATAGCTTATATATACTAATTGTTGTCACATAGAAACTATCGGTGTATACTTATTTATGTGGAAAGCATTCAAATACCTATTACTCTCTACAGCGTGGCTCAGGCGCTGGTCTTTTTGGAGACTCTCGACATCAGATGGTCTGATACCTGGCTGCGTAAACGGATGAAAGATGAGAATCTGGTGATATATCGAGTCGGCAAATCGGACTTTGTTACTGAAGCGGATCTTTATAGGCTTTCCCGCCTACCGAAACGTAAATCTGGTCCAAAACGGAAAGTACGAAGGTAAGAATAAATGTTGGCAATCAGAAACAAAACTGGCAGAAAACCTTTGGTATATTTCATTGGGTTATCGGCAAAGCCGCTGTGTGAGCATCTTGATCCGGAAACTCCGACAGGTAACATTATTGAGCAAATAATTCATGATCTTCCGTCTATAGAAGCCGTCAAAACTAATCTGGTAAAGGTTCCTCCCATTGACACAATAGGAAAGCTTCGCTACCCAAATCCAGCTGAAATGCGGTCAGGATGGAAGGAATTACAATTCGAACTCGATCGAACATTCCCCAGCCTTGTTATAACACTGGGGCAGCAAGTCTCCTTCTTCGTGCGCTCACAAATGGGTGTTCAACCAGCGAAACCGCGATTGCCTTCAAATTTTTCGTACGCATCCTTTTTATTGCCATCACAATCTTATATTCTCTCAGTTCATCACCCATCGTTTATATATGTTTACCGTCGTAATTACATTGCAAACTATGTCGAGAATGTGGTCAGATCAGTATTAGTTCTTGTGTCTGAGAGTGACAATTATGTTGAAAAGACCTACAATTCGTAGCGGTTAGACACCATCAATTGTTGGATGTCTCGCATTTGGTTGTCCTTCTCAAACAGAAGTTCGGGAACCGTCCAGTGTCCCCCACCTGATGCGACTCGAATTACAAGGTGTTTGTACGCTCCGCAGACCACGTCTCAGCAAAACGGGCATCTGGCCGGCACTGAAGCCACGCTGGCCCGGATATGAATCTTTTCGTGAACCTCGCACTTTATTACACAAGTCCAGTGGAGCCCGAGTACGGTACATTTCACTCTATTGGGATCCCACAGGGAATGAAGGATGTTACTATCACTGCCATCGGCAGAGATGGCCAGACGGTGTCATACGAGGTTAAGTAATTAAGCGGGGCTGAAAGGCCCCGCCTTTTTTTATTGTCCAAAACGAAGTCTAATTCCTATGTCCCTGCAGTGATGCCTAACCTTCTCTATCCAGTCACAGGGGTTCAGTCCAATTTTATTCCTGTCGCTTATCCCGTTTACCATAGCCTACCTTGCGTGGAAAAGTTATGCCTCAAGCTGATCTCTCCCTATGCTATTTATTGGTTGCGGCATGGTTGCCCTAGGATCTCCATGCAGTCGGTGTGGCGGTGCCACCACCGGTGAAACCAATAAACTTGTAGTGCCAAAGACTGAAAACTACTTGAAAATAGCTTCATAAATTATTACTTACTGTAGAAGTTCAGTATAATGGCACATATTATTCTGCCTGATTAAGCTAAGGAGACTTGATGTTGCATAACCTTAACTCCGTCTCAGAAACCGCATTGATAACGCTCAAATCGCATGTGGCCGAAACAAACAGGCAAAACCCCGTTATTATAGACGCGGCCGCCGTAGACTGCTTCAACAGGCTTCAAACTCTGTTGCCAGGTGATGTCTGTGAAAGGGTTTTAAACAGGAAACTACCCTCAACCCTGACCAGGCATATCGCGCTCAGAGCCCGAAAATATGATAGTTATGCCAGGAAGTTCTTAGCAGAACATGCGGACGGATTGGTTGTCAGCTTAGGTTGCGGGTTTGACACGAGGTACTGGCGGGTATCCAAAGAGCCATGGAAATACATGGAGATCGATTTGCCCGCTGTCATAGAAGTTAAAAAGAAGGTTTGGGGAGATACCGCAGCGTACACGATGATAGGATGCTCCGTATTGGAGGAAAGCTGGATTAATACTCTGGCGGCCCTGCAGAAAGAGCATATATTGTTCCTCGCTGAAGGGCTTTTCATGTACCTGCCCAAGGACGATGTTATCGGTCTTTTCAAAAGATTATCAGCATCGTTTGTGAAATCTCAAATCGTATTTGAGGTGGTCAACGAGAAATACACCAAAGGGCTTTTCAAGAAAATGGTCGCATCCAAATTAAGTAAATTGGGAACTGAAGGCGGCACTTCTTTTACCTGCGGTGTCAGAGATGCGTTGGAAGTTGAGAGTTACGGGGATAACATAAAGGTTGTTGAAGAATGGTCATATTTTGAGGATGAACAAATAGAACCGGGGATCCTGTATTTATTTCGCCACTTTAAACCGCTCTCAAGAACGCAATGGACTGTTAAAGCCACGATCGGTTAGCCTTAAGCCAGGATGCCGGCATCCGGCACCTGAATCCTGGCTGATGAAGCATTCAGATGGGGGGACACGAATGAGATCGCTGTATGCAGTGGGAAAAGAAGAAATAAGGGACCTCCTGGGCAAAGGCTGGCTTACGCATGACGGCATGTGGTTCTACCGTTTACGGGGAGTCCGGCATAGAGCAAGCCAATAAACTCAATAAAGAAGCTATTAAGGCAATGGTCACCTTTGAGGCAAAGAGGCTTACGCAGATTTTGGACATTCAAAAAACCGGCCTGAAGTCGGTAGACAATGACCTTACCCCGCATTTAGCTGCACCGACGCTTATAATCCGGCCGTTATATAGGCAAACTCCATGGGCGTTCTGTGGTTCGATGAACTGTGTGGTCTGACGTCGCTGTATATTCAAGTGGAGAACTACTGGTTCAGCAAAACGGGCACCTGGTCGGCGCGGAGGCCACGTTGGCTTGACCTGCCCCCAGTAACGCTACCACTTGCTACTTCGTTATCCCGGTTTGGTCTAATGTCCGTCGATTAATAAGTGGTATTTAGTACTATGAAGTCAGGCCCAAGAGCTTCAATTCAGATGTAACCTTCTCAATGTCTTTTTCAGAAATCATCCAGCCTAATTTGGTCGCCCGATCCTTTATTTCATCAATCGACGCGCGGCCTTTCTCAGAAACAATATAATGTATTTTGGCAGCAATGGATATTACATTAAAATCATTTGACATATCGCAAGAGTTGAGCTTCGTCAAGAAACTGCCCCATTTCTTAAAGTCGTCATCACACGCCATGTGATCCAATATTTTCCTTCCGTCTTCTGTAACTGTATAAGAATATCTTCTAACTTCGCCAAATACGTTGGCTGCCGGAAATACCTCAGTTTTTTCTGCCAGGAATCCACCACTCACGAGGGTATCAACGGCATCTGCAATTTTGCTGCTATACGGCCCATAGTAATGTGCAACGTATCCATAATCCTCTGACAACAACGTTGATAGAAAATATAATTTCTTCTGAAGTAAGGTGCGTCCCTGTAATTCGCCATTCCTTTCTCCAGTCACAGTCATCAAGATTGCAATAACAGCATTCATGATTATCTCCCCGTGCTACTTTCTTTTACTGTTTTCATTATAACTTGTTTTATTTCGCTTTGGATAGTCTTTTTTCCCCCTTCAGATTCTTGGCTCCAGTTTTCCATTTTAGCAAAAACAAGTATACGAGGTGAGGGTTCCCTATCTTTCTTTAAGCTGAATACCAAATCCGGAAATTCCTTAAGTCTCTCTAACAGGTCATCCTTTTTCAGGACATAGGTCTCATCCTCATCCAAACGATAACTTTCAGGTACATAGGTGGGATCTTTAACTTTTCGTCTATGCATTATTACATAGCTCGGACTAATTCCAAGTTCGTCTGCTATTGTCCCCTCGATTTTTAAATGCAAAGCCTCGTTATTTTCTAATTGAATTAAATCACCGCGAACAAGTGCATCTGGAACATCTGTAGTGTTAAGATCAAACTCGCAAACTTGCTTAAACAACCTGCGGTCTCTTAACCCGATAAAAATATTTTGCGCCTCCAGAGAATGCTTCTGAGAACAAATTATATCTACAATTTTTTCATCATGATATTCAAGGTAATTGGAAACATATTTTCGACTCCCATCATAAGAATAGAGTTCCCGAAGTTCTGTATCTCCAGCTTTTATAGCTAAATCAATGCCTCTAATAATCATCGCATCAGTTATAGATCTGATTCTATGAGCATAAACCTGCTGGGTCATGTGATGCTTAGAGAGAACAAGTTGCTCCAACGCAAAAATACCTTCATGCTGAACCGCGGTAAAAGACTCCTCCCCCCTTTTATATATTCTGAACGAATCAATGATCTTATCTAAGTCGTATGTACCATATTTGACGCCCGCAAAATAACTATCGCGTAATAGATAATCCATCTTATCCGCATCCAAAGAACTGCTTATAATGTCACGCTTAAAATCACGTGTTCGAGACCCCTTGATCAGATTCACCACAAATTCAGTCTCATCAGTATCAAGTATTTTAGATATTTCAGGGTCAGTCTTAATAACATCAATAGTCAAATTTTCGTGTATTTTACCGGTATCCTTAATGCCAGCTGATGCATTTTTTTTACCATAGCGCTCAAGGAGGAATTCCGAAACATGACTAAATGGACCATGTCCAATGTCATGCAGCAATGCTGCAATCCGAATCTTCTCTCCTTCCTTTTCATCCAATTCCTGGTGCAAGTCCTTAAGTCGTTTGAATATTAGACCAGCCAAATGCATCACACCCACTGAATGCTCAAATCTTGTATGCAGTGTTCCTGGATAAACCAAGTAGGCCATAGCAAGTTGTCTGATCTTTCTCAACCGTTGGAATGCACGAGTATCCATTAAGGCGATTTCCTTTGAATTACGTGAGATAAGACCGTAGATAGGATCCCGGATTGCATTTCTTGAATCGGTATTACTCATAATTAATTATAGGGAGATGCAATATAAACTGAAGTGGATGCCACTCTATGTCGATTATCATACTTATAGTAGACATAGGTGTCAATTATATCCTTTAGCAAAGTCTAGTATACCAAAAGCAATTGCTGGAGCGCGGGAATTACCCTTTTGCTCTCAAACAATAGTTCGGGAACTGTCCACAATGGCCCACCTGATGCAACTCGAATTACCTGACAGCTCGGGCAAGGCATTAAAAAAGCAGGTGCAGTTATAAATTGCTCACGATGAGGGTTAATTTGGACTGCCTATTTCGTTCTGGATCTAACGCTGAGCGCAATATCTAAATCCAGCGCCTCAGCAACTTTTAAGAGTGTGCTAAGCGTGGTATTTGAGTCACCTTTTTCCAATCTTGATATGGCGGGTTGCCGGGTACCTATGATCCTGGCAAGCCGTGTTTGACTAATCTGCAGTTGGTTTCTGCGCTCTATTATAGTCCGTACCAGGTCGTATTTAGGTTTTAAGGCATCGTATTCCTTGCGGATTCCCGGTTTTTTCAGTAACTCGGTCTCAAAATCCTGGTATCTTGTTGAATTTCCCTTTATCATTTTCCCCAATCCTAACGTAAATCGGTAAGCTGTATACTATATTATACCATATATGTTATATGGTCAACTGGGTTTGATACTGTTCATCCTTTGGATCGCCAAATTTACATCTGTTTTTACCAGTTTATCTTCTTTTTTCAGAAAAGCATGTAATAATGTGAACTTACGTCCTTTATCCGCGCAGAAGAGGATGCGATAAATGTCTGAGCCGTGCTTAACGCGGAGTTCTCTGATGCCGGACTCGTGGATTTTTCTTACGTAGGGCATGCCCAGGGTGGTACCGAACTGTCGTAACAATTTGAACACATGGAGGATCTCCGCTATTGCACCATCAGGCTGCTGCAAAATGAAATCCTTTACCGGCTCATTATTATGCTCGTCAATAAAGAAAACGAGTTGCCAATCCATGCCGGATATTATACTGCAATCGCCAATTGTCAACGACCATATCAGAGCATCGATATTATTAGGTGAATAGAGTGGGGAGCATTCGGGTAAAGCTTTTCCCGTACTCTAAATAAAAAAGGAGGAAGTCTATGGAGAACCTGATATCCCAGAAAAAAACCAGTGATTCGGCGGAGGCAATACAGTCTTTAGAAAACAGTATTAATATTTTGGCCAGGATGATAGTCAAAGCAGTGATGGCAGAACTCTTATCCCAGGAGAGGATATTTGGCCAAATGGGCGGTAGCTTAACGGCGATCATGTCTGCCAAAGCTAACACATCTGATCAACAAGGAAAAAGTCTGGTGTTCTCAGTCGTTGAGGCGGCGCAACTATTGGGGATAAGCAGACCAACTGCCTATACTCTTGTTAATACGGGACAAATACCTTGTATAAGATATGGCCGGAGGCTGCTCATACCGCGGGTGGCACTGATGAAAATGCTTGAGGAAGCTGGGACGGTCAAACCGAAATAATATTCTATACATTATATTATTGTAGGTAATCTTGAATGTTACCTTAACAAAATGGGCATCTGGTCGGCACTGAAGCTACGCTGGCTCGGATGTGAATCTTTCCATGAACCTCGCACTTTGTTATAAAGCCAACGCAACTGACAGTGATGCCATTTCTGTTACTCTTCGTTAATGCCCCACCATACAAAACCTGAAGCTAAAAACAGTAACCATGCCGGACGGTTTCAAGACCTTCTTGTATATCGGTTATTAACGTGTAGGAATAATCACAGATCAGTCATTGACCTGTGTGCATCCGGAAATTGACTTGGGTAGGGGTACATGTTATCCTGTGCGAGGCAAAGTGCTTATGTTGGAAAACTATTATCACGCGTCTGTTCACTCTCCCGGCGCCCTGAAAGCGGTTTCAGCGCATAAAAACTTGAGGTACCGGCAAGGATCAAATGCTGTTTGAAGATTTATTAGGAAACCACCGCTCCAATTTAAAGGGTCGTTAAGATTATTCGCTCCACTATGTACTATTAGCGCTAATGAACATGGAGAAGGTAGCCGGGTTGTTTGGGGATTTATCAGTTTTTTATTCCTGTGGAAATTAAGGCGTGAGGATTAATCTGCGCATCGCATAATTGAGGTATTAATCGGGAGGATTTCCGGCATATGTCTAAGATGAAAATATTTCTCACCAAAACCCTGTATACCTTCCTCGCCATCGTCATCGCAACAGGTGGGTTCTCATTCAGTCCGGCCACACCCGCCTTAGCAGATGACCCGGTTAACCCTTTCGTAAACATAAACACACCTGTTGGAGTGACCGGGGGGCGATACGGCACATCCTTCAGCCCCAACGCCACCTACCTGGCGGTCTCCGGCCGCCCGGCAAAGGTTTACAAGAGGAACTGCGGGGCCACCTACAATGAGGTAGCTTCACTGTCGGACGCTTATGGAACAGTCAGTTGGGATGCGGCTTTCAGCCCCGACGGCACCTACGTGGCATTGGGCTTGGCCGGGTACCCCTACGTGTCGTTTTACAAGAGGAGCGGAGATAGCTTCAGCCAGCTTGCGGACCCGGCGGCACTTCCGCCCAACACCTGCACCTATGCGGCCTGGAGCCCTGACGGCACCTACGCGGCCTTTACCTGCAACAGCAACCCGCGCCTCATCATTTACAAGAGGAGCGGCGACACCTTCACCAAGCTGCCGGACCCGGCCTTCCTGCCCACCTGGCGTGCCTATTCCCCGTCCTTCAGCCCCGACGGCACCCAGCTTGCCGTCGGCTCCGGCGAGAGCCCGTTCGTCGTTATCTACAGCAGGAGCGGGGACACCTTCACCAAGATAGCCGACCCGGCCGTCCTGCCCACAGGGAACGGCATCGGTGTAGCGTACAGCCCCACGGGAAACTACCTGGCGGTGGCCCACTGGAACACCCCTTTTATCACGATATACAGCAGGAGCGGCAGCACTTTCACCAAACTGGCCAACCCGGCGGGTTTGCCCCCGGAGGGTGGCACGGGCGTGGCCTGGAGCCACGACGCCGCATACCTCGCAATGGTCAGCGGCAGGGACGCGCCCGTCCTGACGATGTACCAGCGCAGCGTGAACACCTTCACCAGGCTGGCCAACCCCTACGTCGTCCCAGGGGAATGGTCGCAGTGGCTGCGCTTCGGATATGATTCCGTCAGCGGTGCGGATTTCCTGGCCGTTCCCTACGAATGGGGGTTGCTGATGTACTCCCTGAACGTCGTCCCGCCCTGCGATTTGGCCACGAACGCCGCCACATATGTGTCCGGCACCACAGCCCAGCTCAACGCCAGGCTGGGCGAGGCCGGCAGCGGCAGGTATAACGGAGATCCGGCCGGCGGTTATCCAAACTATGGATGCGCGCTTTCCTTCGAATACGGCCTCGACACGGGCTACGGCAGCACGGCGGTGGGAGACCCTCCCAAGACAAATGGGACGTCCAACTTCTCCAGCGCCCTCAGCGGCCTGAGCAATTTGACGACCTACCACTACCGTGCCAGGGCCGTCACCGCCGCGGGCACAGCCCTCGGCAGCGATATGACTTTCACTACCACGGCAGCCCCGCCGACCGTGTTATCGGCGGCCACCAACAGCACGGGCAAAGTCATCACCGTCACCTTCAGCAAGGCCATGTCCAACCCCGCCGGCAAGCAGGCCCAATTCAGTTACGGGGTAAACGGTGCCGGCACCTGGCCATTCGAGACAGCTGCGCTCAACGCGGACAACACCAAGGTAGAGCTGACCATCTCCCCCTCCTATAATCTCATCGCCTACGGCAAGACGGTCACGCTCAATTACACCCTTGGAACAATTACCTCCGCCGATGGCGGCCCGCTGCAGAGCTTCACAGGCCAGGCAGTTACCAACAACATGCCGCGTCCGCCCGACCCGCCCACCGTGGTTTCGGCGGTCACCAATGTTGCCGGCACGGTCATTACCGTCGTCTTCGACAAGGCCATGGCCAACCCCGCGGGCAAGCAGGCCCAGTTCAAATACCAGATAGGCGGCGGCGCCGACCAGCCATTCTCCGTCGCCGCACTCAATGCCGACACCACTAAAATAGACCTGACCTGCTCCGGCACGGCCATCGCCTTCGGCAACACGGTCACGCTATTGTACAGCAGCGGCACGGTGGCGGCCGCCGACGGCGGCGTTTTGGCCAGCTTCAGCGGGCGGGCTGTGACCAACAACATGATGGCGCCACCCACGGTCGCGTCGGCGGCCACCAACACAGAAGGCACGGTCATCACCGTCACCTTCAGCAAGGCCATGGCCGACCCGGCAGGCAAGCAGGGCCAATTCTATTACTCGATCGTCCCCCAGGGGAACTACAACTTCACCGCGGCGGCGCTGAACGTCGACCCAACCAGGATAGACCTGACCTGCGAAACGCCGGTGCCCAATGGCCATGTCATCAGGGTCAGCTACGGCCCGGGCACGGTCACGGCGGCCGATGGCGGCAAGCTGGGCAACTTCTATGACCAGAACGTGACGAACAACGTGCCCATGCCCGGGCCGACCTTCGTGTCGGCAACGACCAACACCGCAGGGTCGAACATAACCATCACATTCAGCAAGGACATGGCCGACCCCACAGGCAAGCAGGCCCAGTTCACCTATCAGGTGAACGGCGGGGCGGTGCAGTCCTTCTCGGCAGCCGCGCTCGTCGTCAACCAGGCCAGCAAGATACTCTTGACCCGCTCAGGGGCGGCCTTCACCTATGCCGATACCATAACAGTGAATTACACGAAGGGTACGGTGCTGGGGCAGGACGGCAGCGTTCTGCAGAGCTTCAGCGCCCGGCCCGTGACCAACGCCATGACCACCCCGCCCCTCTTCGTCTCGGCCATCACCGGCCAGGGCTGGTTCGGCAGCGGCATACTGGTCACCTTCAATAAAGACATGAGCGGCCCCACCAAGACCCAGTACAAGTTCAAAGTCAACGGCGGCGCGGAGCAGAGCTTCACCAACGCATATAATTACGGCGGGCCGGTCCTGGCCCTGCAATATACCGCCGGCGCCATCGTCGAGGGCGATACGGTGACCGTCAGCTACACCAGGGGGACACAGCAGTCCTACGACGGCGGCGTGCTGGAGAGCTTCACTGACCAGCCTGTCTCCAACAACTTCGGCCAGGCGCCGGCGCTGATGGCGGCAAGCGTACCCCTGCCCGGCAACCCCATGAGCCTGAACTTCAACAAGTTTATGGCCAACCCCGCGGGCAAGCAGGGGCAGTTCAGCTACAAGATAAACGGCGGAACGGCGCAGGCCTTCTCGGCGGCTGTACTATATGGTGCGGACAACTCGCAGATCGACCTGACCAGCACGACGCCCAACATCGCCTACGGCGACACCGTGACCGTCAGCTACGTCAAGGGCACGGTGGCCGCACAGGACGGCGGCGAGTTGGCCAGCTTCACCGACCAGCCGGTAACCAACCCAATGAGGGTGCCCCCAACTTTCCAGTCATCGGAGACCAACGATACGGCAATCTACATTAGAATATTGTTCAGTACCACAGGAGAAATGGCCTCCGCTACCGGCAAGCATGGCGAATTCAGCTACAGCATCAACGGCGGCGGACCGCAGCCATTTTATCTGGCGACCACCTCCGGCAGGTATATTTACCTGTACTGCACTACCGCCAACATACTGCCGGGAGACAGTGTCACCGTCAGCTACACCAGGGGCAGCGTGGAAAACTCAGTGGGCGGCGTGCTGGCCAGCTTCAGCAACCGGGCCGTCACGAACCAGCGGCTGGCGCCCGTGGTAACGCACGCCGCCTCGGATGCGGCAGGCAGCACCATCACCCTCAACTTTAGTAAAACCATGTCCGACCCCACGGGCAAGGAAGGCGAGTTCACTTACAAGATCAACGGCGGCTCTGCACAGGCTTTCTCGGCCATCACCTTCGGTGGCGGGGGCGGCCCACCGGACACCACCC
>Ga0247842_10000724_pt1 | contig 64008 bp, 41 predicted proteins | sample LaCruzMarch2015__3_FD_192411 | JGI IMG/M metagenome (GOLD analysis project Ga0247842, IMG submission 192411) | Freshwater microbial communities from meromictic Lake La Cruz, Castile-La Mancha, Spain - LaCruzMarch2015_19m | ecosystem: Environmental > Aquatic > Freshwater > Lake | place: Spain... | reverse complement strand
TGGTCATAGCGTCGGGGAAACACCCGTTCCCATTCCGAACACGGAAGTTAAGCCCGACACGCCGATGGTACTCACGGGGAAGCCCGTTGGAAGAGTAGGTCGCTGCCAGGGTCATGTCTCTTTCCATACCCCCCTCTGATCCGTCCTTCCCCCCTTTCCTCTGTCATTCTCGCACCCCCTCTGTCATTCCCCCCGACCATTTCTTTCCAATGGGAGGGGTGTTTTCCCCGAGCCCTTTTGCTTAAGGCCCCCGAGTATTTCAGTTCAATACGAGGGGTGCTCCTGAGGGGTGCTTCTCGCGCAGGCGGGAATCCAGTCGTGTCCCTGCTGCGGTCATGTTACAACAACTACGTCTGTCCCCTGCTACAGTCTTGCAGTACGAAGCGAAGCGGCTAGAGTGTTCAGGGCGAAATGTCGCTTGGCATTGCGAAATCATCGGAAACTAGGGGGACGTTGTGAAAAGGTGGAAAGTCGGGAAAAGGTATTGGCCTTCGTGGGCTCTTGGTGGCACGCTTATCGTCTTGTTTCTAGTGCAACTACTGATTTCACCTCATGCAGTGCAGGCTGCGCCTATCGCGGTTTCCGATACCTTCACGACGGCCGAGGATACTGTTCTCGTAATTGCGGCACCGGGCGTCCTGGCAAACGACACTAGCATTGAGGGGCCATCGCTGCAGGCGATCTTCGGCTCCGGCCCGTCCCATGGTACCGTTATCCTCAACCGAGACGGGTCGTTCAAGTACACGCCACAGAGCAACTACAATGGGTCAGACTCCTTCAGATACTCCGTATGGGATGGGGCACGGCAGAGTTCTACTGTCGCCGTGAACCTGACGGTCACGCCCGTCAACGACGCTCCCACTGGCATCACGCTGTTTGGCAGTACCGTTCCCGAAAACGTTCCTCTTGGCACGCAGGTAGGTTGGTCCACCACGCAGGATCCGGAGACGACGACCGGGTTCACCTACGCGCTGTCCGGTGAAGGAGCGGAAGTACTTGAGATGTTCAACGTCAACTACGTGCGGACGAAGGCCGGTCTTGACTACGAGACGAAGAGAATATATGCACTCCGCGTCCGTACGACTGACTCCGGGGGATTGTCCTATGAGCACGACTTCGTCATCGCCGTGACCAATGTGAACGAAGCCCCTACGGCTGTCGACGACTCCTACACCCCTACCGAGGATATGGCGATGATTGTCCTTGTTCCAGGAGTCATGGCGAACGACAGCGACGTGGACCGCGACAGTCTGATAGCTCGCTTGCTGACGGGACCCGTTTACGGGACGCTGACGCTTCAAGCCAACGGGTCGTTCACGTATGTGCCGGTACGTGACTACTGCGGTTCCGATGCGTTCACGTATGAAGCGTGGGATGGATTTCTCGCCAGTGCACCGGCAATGGTCAGCCTCATGGTGGTGTCTGTCAACGACCCCCCCTCCTTCACGAAGGGCACCGACCAGGCGGTCCTCGAGGACTGTGGCGTGCAGACTGTCCCCGGGTGGGCCACCTCAATCAGCGCTGGTCCTCGTGGTGAATCCGGCCAGACCCTCACCTTCACCGTCACCAATGACAACAACAGCCTCTTCTCTACTCAGCCCTTCGTTGCACCGGACGGCACCCTGATCTATACCCCCGCAGCCGACAAGAACGGTTCTGCAACCGTTACTGTCTGCCTCCAGGACAACGGCGGTGTATTGAACGGCGGCGTAGACACCCCCGCCGACCAGACTTTCACCATCACGGTTACCCCGGTGAATGACCCGCCGGTGAACACTACTCTCCCTGCCATCTCTGGCACTCCGCACGTTGGGCGGGCTCTGACCACGACGGATGGTGTCTGGAATGATGCCATCGACACCGACGTCTCCGGCGTGTCGGTCTTGTCTTATGACTATCAGTGGCAGTGCAGCACCGATGGCAGTTCCGCGTTCACTGATATCATCGGTGCGACGGGTTCCTCGTGTCTCCTCGCCCTTCTCGACAACCTCCAGCAGGTTCGTGTGCAGGCTACCTGTAGCGATAGAGGCGTCGGCCTTCCCGACTCTCAGAGCACGATGGCCGTCTCGCTCCCGGTGATCATCCTCAATGCCGCACCAGTCATCGCTGAAGGGTCTGTCATATCAACATCGTGTGACGAGGACGAGAGCTCCGTGCCCTTTGGCCTCACGCTCCACGCGACAGACTCGGACGACATCGACACCCTGACGTGGCACATCGTGACGCCTCCTGCGCACGGAACGCTGGCCCTCCCTGCGGATCCGGCCGGGCTCTCGACCGTTCCCGTCTACCACCCCTTCCCGAGCTGGTACGGCACGGACAGTTTTGCCCTCCAGGTCGATGACGGTCTGACGGGTACCGCCACCATAACAGTGACGGTCACCGTGAACCCCCGCAACGACGCTCCCGTCAACACGGTAAGGCCCGGCATCGCCGGAAACCTGTTTGTGAACCACGAGGTGCGTGCCATGATTGGCAGCTGGAACGATGCCATCGACACGGACGTGTCCGGTACCTCGGTCCTTTCCTACGGGTACCAGTGGCTCCGGGCACGCGACGCGCTAGGGACGGGGATCGCACCCATCCCTGGCGCGACAGCTTCGACCTACATCGTGTCTCCCATCGACGGAGGGACGTACCTTGCGGTCCGTGTCACCTGCGCCGACAGTGGTGTGGGCCTGCCTGCGACCATGAGCGCGACCGTGGACAGTGCGTTCCTTTCTGCCCGGTCCCTCGACATGATGCCTCCGACCATCGATCTTCCTGACTTCTCCTCATGGCCCGGCGTCACCGGATGGTTCGGCGGAGTGGCTCCCTCCTTCACAGTCAACCGGTGTCTGTTCGACCTCCGATTCATGGTCGCAGACGACCGGAGCAGTGTGCAGTGGAAAGTTGCCACAAACGGCGTGGAGACGAACTCTTCCGTCGGCACGGGCACCATCAACCGCTCGGTGCCGCTAACCGAGGGCACGAACCGGGTCGACGTCACGGCGGTCGACGCTACAGGCAACACTGCTTCCCGGCATCTTGCCATCACACTGGACACTCACGCCCCTGTGGTCATCCTTGCGGGCACACTGCAGAGCATGGTCACCGGCACAACCCTGAACATCGAGGGGACCATCACTGATGAGGTTTCCGGCGTTCGTTCCCTCACGATCGAGGGCACCGAGGTCGTCCCGCACATGGACGGCACGTTCAAGATGACCCTTCCTCTGAAGCGTGGTCTCAACACCATCGCCGTGGAAACGCTTGACAAAGCAGGCAATCGTGACTCGTTCACATGGGTTGTCGACCTAACGCCGGTCCCACGGCAGCGTATCCGGCATACCATCGATCTGACCATCGACAGCACCGTGATGGTCGTGGACGGTGCCAGCGTGACCATGGACGTGGCGCCGGTCATCCGCGAGGATAGGACCCTCCTGCCTCTGCGCGCACTCGCGCAAGAACTGGGTGGCTCCATCGCCTGGAACGCCAAGACGCATCAGGTCACAGTCAAGGCTCGTGGCGTCATCATGGTGCTGACTATCGGCAAGAACACGGCCACCGTGAACGGCACAAGCATCCTCATCGACCCGGAAAACAGCAAGGTCGTCCCTATCATCATCGGTGGCAGGACGTTCCTGCCCCTGCGGTTCATCGGCGAACAGTTGGGTCTGGACATCGGGTGGTACCCTCCCACGCGAACCGTGACCATCACCTGGGAACCCTGACATCCTTCTCATCTCCTGAATGACCCGGGCCCGTCAGCGATGACGGGCCCTTGCTTTCCGTGGAGGCCCCTAGGTTCCCGTGTTACAGCAGCCCTTTGAGGTGAACCGTGCCGGGCCTATACTTGAAGGCATGAGAGGAGCAACGCGACAGCAGAGTGAGAGTCAACCGAGCGGCCGAGCCTGGGCAGGGCTGGTTCTGGCCGTCCTGGGTGTATCGGGGACGTCGACGTTCATGAAGCTGGCGGGCACCGATCCTCTCGTGACGTCGTTCTGGCGGCTGGCGCTGTCGGCGCTCCTGCTCCTTCCGCTGCAGATGTGGCGCAGGCGTGACACACTTGCCAGTCATGGACCTGTCCCGACTTGCAACACTGTTGCAGAAGTGGAACCCCCCGAGCCTTTCTGTTCAAGACGAGGGGTGGTCGTGTCCCGAAGCGTCAGCACGTTACGGCAACTACGGCTGTCCCCTGTTACAAGCATGTTACAACAACTACGGCTGTCCCCTGTTACACTGGCGGGGGCGCTGCTGGCTGTGCACTTTGCTCTGTGGGTGACGTCGCTGTCGATGACGTCCGTGTTGTCCTCGCTCGTCTTCGTCACCATGAACCCGCTGTTTGTGGCTGTCCTGGACCTCGTCCTGTTTCGAGGGCGCACCAGCCCCCTGCTGTGGGTCGCTGTAGCGATCGTGACGGCGGGCGGCGTGTTTATTGGGCTGCGTTCTGGAACGACTGCGAATGCCGGGAACCTGCTGGCACTTGGCGGGGCACTGGCGGCGTCGCTGTACCTGATCGTCGGGCGCAAGGCGTCCCGCGCAATGGACCCTCTCTCCTACAATGTGGGCGCGTTCGGCTGGGCGGCTGTCCTGACAGGTGTCATGTGCGTCGTAGCAGGAAGGCCACTCCTGCCGCTGTCGGGCACGTCGTTCCTGTGGCTCGCGGTGACCGCGCTCCTGGGACAGACGGTGGGCCACGGCCTCATCAATGCTTCGCTCAAATCCTTTCAGCCGCAGTTCGTTGCGCTCATGCTGTTGTGGGAGCCAATCCTGGGTAGTCTGCTGGCCTTCCTCGTGCTTGGTGACCGTCCCGGTCTGGCCGAGCTGGCTGGAGGTGCGGTCATCCTAGCTGGACTGGCGCTGGGAATCGTTTCGAGCCGCCGCTCCGCCGGCGATGGGACTGTGGGTGCCGAGGGTCAGCCACTGTAGCTCAGAAGTCCCAGAGGCTGGGTGCCTGCCAACTGGACTTTGGCTGCACTGAAGCGCACGGCGGCCATGAGCGCTGCTAGGGGATCTGAGTTCGTAACAAGCGCAGAAAGGAAGGCAGCTGCGAAGGAGTCTCCTGCCCCGGTCGCGTCGACGGGCGTGAGGGCGACGCCAGGCATTGTGATGATGCCCTCGCTGCTGCACAGGAGGGCTCCGCCTGAGCCGAGCTTGACGACGACGGTCGTGCCGGTCGCGCGATGGAGGATGCGGGCTGCCTCCGCCGCATCTGCCTCCCGAGAAAGCCAGCAGGCTTCCTCTTCGTTGGGCAGGAAGTAGTCGCACGGTCGAGCCGCGGAGAGAACGGCCTCGAGGCCCATCGTATTCATGGCGTCAATGCTGGCGGGATCCAACGCGATGAGCGGCCGTGCGGGGACGGGATTGGTCAGCACCGTCCCCAGTGCAGACCGGCAATCCTCATCGAGCAGGCTGTACCCCGAGACAAACAGGACGTTGCCATTAGCCTTGCAGGCGGCGCATACGAAGCGTGCGAAAGCGGATCGGTCCACACCTGCGTTGGCGCCCCGCTGACGGTACATATGGTACGAGCTGGCCTCCTGGACGACGCTGACCATGCCCGTCGGGGTGTCGACGCGGCCTCCGGCGTATGCGATGCCGAGGCGCGCCAGGTGCGCCACATAGAGGTCTCCTGCGGCGTCGGTCCCCAGCGTGCCAAACAGTCGAACGGGCCGGCCGAGACAGCGCAGGAAGAAGGCGACGTTCCCTCCCTGTCCCCCGCAGGAAAGCATGATGTTCGCCTGTGCTTCCTTTCCGGAGGGCGACAGGATGGGCGCCACCGTCGTAGCGTCGATGTTGAGGTCGCCCGTGACGAAGAACATGGAACCCAGGCTCAGCGGTGGCTCAGCAGGGTGGCGATCTGCGTCCCCAGCGCGACGTTGCTCTTGATGAGGGCGATGTTGGCCTCAATGACGCCGGGCAGGTTCTTCTGCATGTAGGCCAGGATGAACGGCGTCATCGCCTTTCCCTCGACGCCCTCTTCCTCTGCCTTCTTGAGTGCCGCCTGCAGGACCTTCTCATGCTTCTTCGGGTCGACCTGGTCTGCCTCGGCGATCGGGTTCGTGACGAGGATCCCGGTGTCGAGCTTCAGGCGGTCGCGCGCCTCAACGATGGACGCGATGTCCGATGCGCTCTCGACGCGATGTTCGAGTGGGATGCCGGAGTCGCGCACGTAGAAGGCGGGCAGAGTGTTGGTCTGGTAACCTAGGACAAGGACGGACATCGTCTCGAGATACTCGAGGGTGTTCCTCAGGTCAAGGATGGATTTGGCGCCTGCGCACACGGTGATGCAATGAGCACTCCCGATCGTAGGCAGATCCTGTGAGATGTCGAGGACCTCGCTCACGCCGCGGTGGACGCCCCCGATGCCGCCGGTGACGAAGACGCGAATGCCTGCAGCGTCGGCGACGGTCAGCGACGCAGCGACCGTCGTACCGCCGCTGAATCCCATGGCGACGGCAACGGGGATGTCGCGGAGGCCAATCTTCTTGACCCACTTGGCACGGGCGAGCATCTCGAGCTCGGACTTGGAGAGACCCACGCGGATCGTGCCCGAAACCAGGGCGGTCGTGGCGGGGACGGCTCCACCCTTGCGGACGATGCCTTCAAGTTCCTGTGCCAGCTCGAGGTTGACCGGATACGGCATGCCGTGAGTAATGATGGCGGACTCGAGGGCGACAACCGGCGTTCCCTTGCGGAGGGCCTCCTGGACTTCCTCGGCGATGACGAACTCCTCGGGATGTCCTTCAGCGCGCCTGGCTCCCTCGGCAAACCCTTTGGTGACGCTGTTGCCGGTCTTGTGCCCGGTCAGCTGGTCATTCTCGCTGCGCTGTACTCTTCTCGCCATGACGGGCTCCTATGAAATGCGTTGTGGCCAGAAAGGCCTCCACGACGACCGGATCGAACTGCGATCCGGCGCACCGCGCCACTTCCGCTGCAGCCATGTCGGGTTGCGCACCATGTCGATACACTCGGGCAGTCACCATGGCGTCAAACGAATCAGCCACCGCCAGGATGCGTCCACCCAGCGGGATGTCCGCGCCGACTGTTCCATGAGGATAGCCTGCACCGTCGTACCGTTCATGATGGGACGCGATGATGTCACAGACGTCGGAAAAGCCGGGGACCCGCCCGATGACGGCAGAACCGTACTCGGCGTGCTTGCGCATGATCGCGAACTCCTCTTCGGTGAGGAAGTCCTGTTTGAGCAGGATCTGTGCAGGGATGAAGGCCTTGCCCAGATCATGAAGCAACGCCGCAACGCGCAGGGTTTCGAGGTCGTCCTCGGACAGACGGAGTGCAACCCCCATCGGGACGGCAAGCTGGGCAACACGATAGGAGTGCGTGAGCGTAAAGTTGTCCGTACGCTCGAGCACCTCCAGCAGTGCTCCCACTATGCCTTCTTTCATGCCCCCGCTGATTGTCTGTTCGAGCAGGAGTTCAGGGCTCAATTTCGTACGACCGTCAGGAGAACGAACAAGGTCGACCCTCCCGTATGTTAGTCCTGGACAAGCTCCGTGCTTGCGGCACGGCAATGCTTCTTCATCATATGGATGCTTGGCTTTTTTTCAAGCCCACCGTATACTGTGGCAGCCTTAGACGGGCACAGACGTGTTCTGGATACGGGAGGTGGTGACGCCCACGGGCGGACGATATGACACTCGACAAGTTCACGACCAAATCAGCCGAAGCATTGCAGCAGGCAGCGCGCTCCAGCGAAAGCCACGGCAACCAGGCCACCGATTCGCTGCACCTTCTCCAGGCCATTCTCGAACAGAAGGAGGGGCTTGCTGCCTCACTGTTCCCATATCTCAACGTGGCAGTCCCAGCACTGTCGTCGCAGGTCGAACAGGAGATCGAGCGGCTTCCGAAGGTGTCGGGCAGTGTCCCTGTCGGCCAGCTGGTCATCTTAGACGACCTGAACACCGTCATCCGCAAGGCCGAGGAGGAAATGACGGCGCTCAAGGACGAATACATCAGCATCGAGCACCTTCTCATCGCGTTGGCTGAGAACAGCCGCTCATGCGGACCGTTGCTGAAGCAGGCCGGCGTGACGAAGCAGGCTATCCTGAGCGCGCTGGTGAAGGTGCGCGGGACGGAACGCGTGACGGATCAGGAACCCGAAGACAAGTACGAGGCGCTCAAGAAGTACGGCCGCGACCTGACGGGGCAGGCGCGCCAAGGCAAGCTGGACCCGGTCATCGGCCGTGATGAGGAGATCCGGCGCGTCATGCAGATCCTCATGCGCCGGACCAAGAACAACCCCGTGCTCATTGGCGATGCAGGCGTCGGCAAGACGGCGGTCGTCGAGGGTCTTGCTCAGCGGATCGTAGCGCGTGACGTCCCCGACGAGCTCAAGGACAAGACCATCTTCGCGCTCGACCTGGGCGCGATGATTGCGGGCGCCAAGTTTCGTGGCGAGTTCGAGGACCGGCTCAAGTCTGTGCTCAAAGCTGTGACAGCAGGGGACGGCCGCATCATCATGTTCATCGACGAGCTGCACACGGTCGTCGGGGCGGGTGCGGCCGAGGGGGCCATGGATGCTTCCAACATGCTGAAGCCGGCGCTCGCGAGGGGTGAACTGCGCACGATCGGCGCCACGACCGTCGACGAGTACCGCAAGATCATCGAGAAGGACGCGGCTCTCCAGCGGCGTTTCCAGCCCGTGCTGGTCGGTGAGCCGTCAGTCGAGGATACGATCTCCATCCTGCGCGGCCTCAAGGAACGGTACGAGACACACCACGGCGTGCGCATCGCGGATGGGGCCCTGGTCATGGCGGCCAAGCTTTCGGCGCGCTACATCACGGACCGTTTCCTGCCTGACAAGGCCATCGACCTCATGGACGAGGCGGCGTCGCTTGTCAAGATGCAGCTTGAGAGCATGCCCATCGCAATCGACGAACTGGACCGCAAGCTGGTCATCCTGGCAATGGAACGCAAGGCGCTGGCTTCCGAGACGGACGAGAAATCCAGAAAGCGCAGTGTCGACGTCCAGGCGGAGATCGCCCAGCTCACGGAGAAGGCAGACCGTCTGAAGCTGTCCTGGCGCAAGCAGAAGGACGTCATCGAGGAAGCCGCACGGCTTGGCAAGGAGCTTGAGGAGAAGAAAGGCGCACTCACCAAGGCGACCCGCGAGGGGGACCTCGAGAAGGCAGCGCAGCTCAAGTACGGAGCGATCCCCGAGCTGGAGAAGAAGGTCGAGGCACAACACGACCAGCTCGCATCGCAGGAGAAGGGTGGCGTCGAACTCAAGCAGTCGGTGACTGAAGAGGAGATCGCGCAGGTCGTTAGCCGCTGGACCGGCATCCCGGTCTCCCGGATGATGGAGACCGAGGTAACCAAGCTGGTCAATCTCGAGGAACGCTTGGCGAAGCGCGTCATCGGCCAGGAGCAGGCAATCCATGCCGTTGCCTCGGCCATCAAGCGGTCAAGGGCAGGCATGTCGGACCCCAACCGCCCCATCGGCAGCTTCATCTTCTTGGGCCCCACAGGCGTCGGCAAGACCGAACTGTCCAAGGCGCTGGCACAGGTGCTGTTCGACGACGAAAACCGCATGGTCCGCATCGACATGAGCGAGTACATGGAGAAATTCAGTGTCAGCCGTCTCGTCGGCGCGCCTCCCGGATACGTGGGCTACGAGGAGGGTGGGCAGTTAACGGAGGCCGTGCGCAGGCATCCGTATTCGGTCGTCCTGCTGGACGAGGTCGAGAAGGCAAATCCCGACGTGTTCGATATCCTGCTGCAGGTCCTGGACGACGGGCGCCTGACGGACGGCAAGGGCCGTACCGTCAACTTCCGCAACACGGTCATCATCATGACCAGCAACATCGGCAGCGACATCATCAGCCGCATCGAGGCAACGCCCGGGACCGTCGCGTACGAAGAGGAGTACTCGCGCGTCACCACCGCGGTGCTGGAGCACATGAAGACGGTGTTCCGTCCCGAGTTCCTGAACCGCGTGGACGAGGTGGTCGTCTTCAACCCACTGGGACAGGCCGAACTGGCGGAGATCCTGAGCCTGGTCATCGAACGCACTGTGGCCAAGGTGCACGAGCGCGACATCGAGTTGACGGTGTCCGACGAGCTCCGCAGGCACCTTGTGACGATCGGCTACGATCCAGTCTACGGCGCCCGGCCGCTCAAGCGCACGGTCCAGAAGGTCCTGGAAGACCGCTTGGCCGACGCTCTGCTGTCTGGCGAGGTCAAGCCGGGCGACAAGATCGTGGCTGACTACGAAGCTGACCGAGTCGTCTTCCGCGCTCCGTAGCCTTTACCCACAAATGTGAATCCCTTGGGGTCAGACCCCAAAGGCTTCACAATTCGAAATGAGAGGTCGATGAATGGCTGAAGAAAGCATTTTCATCAAGGGTGCGCGTGTCCACAACCTGAAGGACGTGAGCGTGCGCCTCCCGCGCAACAAGATCATCGTCATCACGGGCGTCTCCGGCTCGGGCAAGTCCTCGCTGGCGTTCGACACTCTCTACGCCGAGGGACAGCGCCGGTATGTCGAGTCGCTCTCTGCCTATGCCCGGCAATTCATCGGCCTGATGCAGAAGCCGGACGTCGACCTCATCGAGGGGTTGTCACCCGCCATCGCCATCGACCAGAAGTCGGCCAGCAAGAACCCCCGGTCCACGGTCGGCACGCTGACGGAGATTTACGACTATTTGCGCCTGCTGTTTGCACGAGCGGGCGTCCCGTACTGTCCCAACCATGATATCCCCATCACGAAGCAGTCGCCTCAGGAGATCGTTGAGCACCTTCTGGCGGAGTATGCGGGGCGCACCGTCGCCCTGCTGGCACCTGTGGTAGAAGGGCGCAAGGGGGAGTACCACAAGTTGATCGAGGACGTCCAGCGCAACGGCTTTGAGAGCTACCGCGTGGACGGGACGGAGTACAGCGTGGACGACCCGGTCCCGAGCATCGACAAGAAGCGCAAGCACACCATCGAGCTTATCGTCGACAAGCTGCTGGTCACCGCGGACGAACGCACGCGCCTGTTCGACTCAGTGGAACTGGCGCTCAAGGAGGGAAACAGCGTCCTCAAGGTCCTGGACCTGGCGACGGGCAAACTTGATTTCTTCTCGAGCACCTTCGCCTGCCCCATCTGCGGGTACAGCATCCAGGAGATCGAGCCGCGTCTGTTCTCGTTCAACTCCCCCTATGGCGCGTGCCCGACGTGCACCGGCCTGGGGTTCCAGCTGGAGCCGGACATCGATATGATCATTGACCACGATAAGTCGCTCGCTCAGGGGGCCATCCAGATCCCCGGCTTCCTTGCCGCGTCGACCTTCAGCAAGGACTTCGTCGTGCAGGCGCTTCGCTACCGTGGGTACGATCCGGACCAGAAGGTGCGCGACCTGCCGGAGGGAGCCATGGACATCGTCCTGCACGGCGACAAGGAACGCATCCCGGTGCACTGGGAGGACGGGGAGGGTGCCGACCACGTCTACAAGTTCCATTGGGAAGGGCTCATCAATCTCCTGGCACGCAGGTATGAAGAGACCACGTCCGAAGCCATGAAAGAGGAGTACGAGCGCTTCATGGTGCAGAAGGACTGCCCGACCTGCCACGGCAGGCGCCTGAAGCCCGAGGCACTGGCAGTCAAGCTGGCAGGCCGCAACATCACCGAAGTCACCGACATGTCGGTCGACCAGGCGTCGCAGTTTGCCGCGCAGCTGCCGGAGGCGATGACGGAGACCCAGCGCACCATCGCCAAACAGGTCCTGCGGGAGATCAACGAGCGGCTGAAGTTCATCCTGGACGTGGGCCTCGGGTACCTGACGCTCTCTCGCGCGTCGGCGACGCTCGCCGGCGGCGAGGCACAGCGTCTGCGCCTTGCGACGCAGGTTGGCAGCAAGCTGGTGGGCGTCCTCTACGTGCTGGACGAGCCGTCCATCGGCCTGCATCCGCGCGACAACGAGCGCCTACTGAGCACCCTGCGCGAACTGCGTGACCTGGGCAACACGCTGGTCATCGTCGAGCACGACGAGGAGACCATCCGCACGGCGGACTACCTTGTCGACGTGGGCCCGGGAGCCGGCGAACACGGCGGACGCATCGTAGCCGCCGGCAGCCTGGCCGACATCATCGCCGAGCCGACGTCGCTGACGGGGCAGTACCTGACGGGCAAGCTGTCCGTCCCCCTCCCGAAGACGAGGCGCACACCCAACGGGGAACACCTGCTCATCAAGGGCGCAACCGAGCACAACCTCAAGAACGTCGACGCCGACATCCCTCTGCATATGTTCACCTGCATCACCGGCGTCTCCGGCTCGGGCAAGTCGACGCTGATCAACGACTGCCTGTACAAGGGACTGGCGCGCGAGCTCTACCACGCTAAGGACCAGCCGGGACATTACGAGAAGCTGACAGGTGTCGAGTACATCGACCGCGTCATCGTGGTCGACCAGGCGCCGATCGGGCGCACGCCGCGCAGCAACCCGGCTACGTATACGGCGTTGTTCACGCCTATCCGCGAGGTCTACGCGCGCATGCCCGAGGCGAAGGTGCGCGGATACCAGCCCGGCCGGTTCAGCTTCAACGTGAGGGGCGGCCGCTGCGAGGCCTGCGAGGGCAACGGGTTCACCAAGGTCGAGATGCAGTTTCTGCCAGACGTCTATGTGCCCTGCGAAGTCTGCCACGGCGCGCGCTTCAACTCCGAGACGCTCGAGGTCCGCTACAAGGGCAAATCTGTTGCCAACGTGCTGGAGATGTCGGTCGAAGAGGCCCTGCACTTCTTTGACGCGCACGCACGCCTCAAGCACATGCTGAAGCTACTGGACGCCGTCGGGCTGGGCTACATCCGGCTGGGGCAGAGCGCCGTGACCCTGTCGGGCGGAGAGGCCCAGCGCATCAAGCTGGCGGCGGAGCTGGGCAAGCGGACGGCGGGCAAGACCCTGTATATCCTTGACGAGCCGACGACCGGCCTGCACTTCGCCGACGTCGAGAAGCTCGTAGGTGTCCTCCAGGAGTTGACCAACAAGGGCAACACCGTCATCGTCATCGAGCACAACCTGGACGTTGTCAAGAACGCCGACTGGGTCATCGACCTGGGACCCGAGGGTGGTGACAAGGGTGGCCGCATCATCGCGACCGGTACGCCCGAGCAGATCGCTCGCAACCCCGATTCGCTGACGGGGCAGTTCCTCAAGCACAAGGTGCACTGAAATCCGGACGGGGGGGGGCATCGACCGTAGCGGGCGGTTTGAGGCGAAGGGCTTGACAAAACTGCAAATGCGTATCAAATACCTCCAGAGCGGCGAAACAAGTCGAGCGCCGGGAGAGACGTCCCCGAGCAGAGTGGAGGTTGCAATGAAGAGGATTCTTGTCGTACTTCTCGTGATGATTCTTGTCGTTGGCTTGCTGGCGCCAGTGGCCGTGGCCCTGCCTGTCGGCGTTCCAGTACTCGTCCTCGAGAACGCATATCCGTGGGGGTATTCATCACACATATCTCTGCTGACCTCGCTCGGGTATGGGCCGCTCGTAGCGACGTGGTCTGACCTGGGCGTGACTGTCAACCTTGCGGACTACCACAATATTTACGTTGCCAGCGACCAGCCGCAGAGTTTCTACGACGCCTATGCGGCGCATGCGGCGGAGCTGACGGCATGGGTGGAGGCCGGGGGCCGTTGTCGTATGTACGAAAAAACCCCTCGCCCGGTGTGGCGAGGGGTTTTTGACTGTTGCAGTGTTGCCGGAAAGAGCGCTAGGGCGCTGTCGTGAAGTGCATGAACGGCGGTGTAGCGATGTCCTCCCCTGCGCCTGCAAGCACGCGCCAGAAGTACGTGGCGCCCGCCTCCAGGGTACCGGCAGGGAGCGTGAACTGCTGGGTGTCGCCAGTTCTTGGATCGAGTACTCGGTTCAGGACCTGGACGAGGCTGGACTCACTGGTTCCCTTGCCGACGTAGATGCGGTACCATGTTGCTCCCTGCACGGAACTCCACTGCAGTGTCGGTGTGAGAGTCGTGAGGGCAGTGCCGTCCGCAGGGGCAGTGAGGATGGGAGGGAGTATGTCGATGATCGCGGACAGGTTGATGGTGAACTGTCGATCGAAGGACCAGTTCCACGTGTCGCCGGTCTTGCTCCAGGCGTCACGTGTCCCGGCGATGACACCCCACCAGTATGGAACCCCTGGCTCGAGGATGCCGGCTGGCACGGTGAAGGTTGTGTCGGTGACCGCCACTTCGTAGACCTTGCTGTCATTGATGCCCCTGTCGATCAGAATGTCGTAGCGGGTGGCTCCGGGAACGGCTTGCCATGTGAGCGTCGGGTTCAGGAACGGCAGTAGTGCCTTGGGTGCCGGGGTCAGCAGGGCGGGCACGCCAATGCCCGAGGGGACTGCCAGGGTAAATGCTGGGAACGGCGTCACCCACAAACTGCTGACGTCCGAGCTGTTCTCGACACGCACGGTCCACTGGTAGGTCTTCCCTGACTCGAGTGTCCCCGAGGGAATCGTGACCGAGGTGTTCGTCGTGGATATCTCGTAGATTGTATCTTCAGCGGACAGGCCGATCCAGACGTAGTAACGGCTTGCGTTGACAACAGGACTCCAGAAGAGGACGGGTTCGGCCGACTTGACGACGAAGCGATCAAGGGGCTCGAGAATGCTGGGGCTCGAAGGCTGGACGATGGAACTGCTGGTCGTGAACATACGATCTTGTGTCCATGGACCCCAGCCCCGTTCGTTCCCTGCCCGGACTGCCCACGTGTACGTCGCCCCAGGCTTCAGCACGCCAGGGCGGATTACGGGATTGGTGTAGGTGATGAAGGAGCTCACGATGCCGTCACCGGAGGCGTTGCGCCCCTCTCCAACCCAGAAATGATAGCGGGTGGCGCCCGGAACCGCATTCCAGCGGAACTGCGGAGTCAGTGACCCAATGACGGCCTCGCCGGCCGGCTCAGCAAGGGTAGGCCGATCCAGCGCTTGCAGGCCCGTGCCTTCGCGCTCCGTGACCTCGCGGACGGTCCAGGAAGACGTCCGAGTAACGCCGCGGATGGACGCCGCAAACGTCGCCGGGAAGGTCCCTGCAACAGGCTTGATATCCGTGCCGACCATCCCGAGGACATCACCGAATGCGTCGAGGACGGGAGCACCCTGCATGGCGTTTTCTGCAGCACCCCGGACGCTGAAGGTTCCAGTTCCGACGGCGTTGACGACCCCCGAAACCGTGAATTGCGGGATCCCGGCGACGACTGGTCCGACCATGACCACTTCCTGGTTCATCTGTGCGCTCTGCCCTACAGCGAGGGTAAGTGCCTGGACTGGCGTCGAACCTGCTGCTCGCAGGATGGCCACATTCCAGGATAGGTCGTATCCCAGGATGCGGATATCTGTGCGCTGAGTTCCGTCACCCAGGATGACCACGGCACTGACGGCCCCCTTGATGATCTCGTAGGTGGTGACGAAGATGCCGGCCGTGTCGATGGCAAACGCCCCTGCGACATCGCGCTTGCCGTCCGTGTACTCGACCACGACCTCCGCGACTGCCGGCGTCGCTTTCTTGACGACGTCCGCGGCCGACATGGGAAGTCGGACTGCGAACCTCCGCGGCAACGACACAGGACCGGTGGTTGACCCTCGCACTGCCGTGACGGTCCATGTGTATTGTCCAGCGGTGAGAACAGTGCTGGATGGAATGAGCGTGCTGGTGGTGCTTGTCCCCCGATAGACTTCCTTGCCTTCACTGATGACGGAGAGGCTGTACGATGTCGCTCCGTCGACAGGGCTCCATCGGAAGGCAACCGTCGTCGAGGTGAAGAGCGCGCCGTCTGTTGGCTCCAGCAGGCTGGGAGCGGTCAATGCAGCGGGGGCGACAAACGTTAGTGTTGCAGTCCTGGTCGCCGCATTCCATTCGACCATACCTCCCAGCTGTTCACCGACGAACCGGAGGGGAAGCATGGTTCGTCCCGCTATGATGAATGGAACAACGGTAGCGTTCTGGGGATCGATGGGAGTCATGGTGCCATTGACCGTCGCCATGTGGTTGCCGATTGTCAAACCCATGGTGACCGCGCCAGCGGCAATCGTGACCGTCCGCGTCGTAGCGTTCCACTCGATGGTGCCGCCAATCGCTTCGACGACCGCCCGTATCGGGAGGAGTGTGCGGCCTCCGACAATAACGGGAATCGTGCCGCTGGCGTCAATAGGGCGTGTTGTACCGTTCACGGTGATGTTGGGATTGCCGATTGTCAGTGTGATAACCGTTGTCTCGGCCGCCACTGGCCTTATGCTTCCTGCAGGGCCAACGGCCAGACCAAGTGTCATGATGACTGCCAGCAGAACACGGATCCTTCCATTCATGGGCTGCCTCCATACCGGGTTGCGAGATGTATCACAGTTATTGTACCGCGGGACGGCGTGTCGTGCAACTCGGCGGTGTGGTGCGCCTCGATCGCTGTCCGTGAGCCGTTTAGGGGGTGTTCGCTTGCGCACGGGCACAGGTGGGACTATACTATCATCCGTTCATCGGGTGTACTCCAGGAGGCGGCGTGAAAAAGGTCATAGAGTGTGTTCCCAACATCAGTGAGGGCCGGGACACCGATAAGATCAAGGCCATTGCCGGTGTCATCGAACGACCGGGGGCGAAGTTGCTGGACCTGTTGTCCGACCCCAATCACAACCGGACGGTCATCACCTATGCAGGTGAGCCCGAGGCCGTCGCCGAGGCAGCATTCGACGTGGCCAGGGCGGCAATCGCAAGCATCGATCTGACGCGCCATCAGGGCGAACACCCTCGTATGGGCGCCGTGGACGTTATTCCGTTCATCCCTGTCGCCGGCGTCACGATGGCCGAATGCTGTGAGCTAGCGGAGCAGGTCGGCAAGCGTATCGGTGAGGAGCTCAACGTACCCGTGTACCTCTATGCGGAGTCAGCCAGGGCACCACAGCGCCGCAAGCTGCCTACGATCCGTGAAGGGGAATTCGAGGGCTTTGTCGCGAAGATCAAGGACCCGGCATGGCAGCCGGACTTCGGCCCCATGGAGCGTCATCCAACTGCAGGATGTGTCGCCGTCGGCGCCCGCAACTTCCTCGTTGCCTTCAACGTGGACCTGGACACCAGCGACGTCAAGATCGCCAGCCGCATCGCCAAGAGCATCCGTGAGTCGTCGGGTGGTCTCATGAACGTGCAGGCGAAGGGCATCTTCCTCGAAGACAAGCAGAAGGCGCAGGTGTCGATGAACATCCTCGATTTCGCGACGACACCGCTGTACCGCGTGTTCGAGCTGGTCAGGATGGAGGCTGCCCGCTATGGCGTGGGCATCGTCGCAAGCGAGCTCATCGGCCTGGCTCCGGCACAGGTGTTCATGGACGTGGCATCCTTCTATCTCCAGTTGCCGGGGCTGAGCAGGGACGCCCTGGTTGAAACACGAATCTACGAGTAGTGTCGAAAGCACGAGAGGAGCAAGTCATGGCACAGCCGATCATTGCAGACCTGGTTATCCGGAATATTGGTGAATTGCTTACGATGAAGGGTGTGGACGATCCGGTCGTCGCACCTGCCGTGGCGGACCTGGGCATTGTCAGGCGCGGCGAGGTCGCCGTCAAGGACAAGAAGATCCTCTACGTGGGGGCCAAGGATGGCGGTTCCTACGTCGTGGGCCCGCAGACGATGATCATCGACGCCGAGGGCAAGGTCGTCTGTCCTGGGTTTGTCGACTCCCACACCCACGCGGTCTTTGCCGGCACGCGCGAGGACGAGTTCCTCATGCGTCAGCAGGGCAAGTCCTACGCCGAAATCCAGGCCACGGGCGGTGGCATCGTGAAGACCGTCCGGGCGACGCGCATGGCTAGTGAAGAGAAGCTGCGGGAATCGCTCAAGCGCAACATCTTCAAGCTCTCGCGCTACGGGTCGACCACCGCAGAGATCAAGAGTGGCTATGGCCTGAACACCGAGGAGGAGATCAAGCTCCTGCGCGTCATCAAGGAGGTCGCGCTCGAGACCGACATCCTCATCGTCCCTACCCTGCTTGGGGCGCATGTCGTCCCTCCCGAATACGTCGCGCGGCGCCACAAGTACGTGGAACTCGTGGCGAGGGACATGGTCCCCATGGTGCACGAGAACCATTTAGCTGTTTTCGTTGACGTGTATGTGGACCAAGGGGCATTCACGATCGAAGAGGCTCGCGACATCCTGACGGCTGCCCGTGACCATGACATGCCGCGCAAGCTCCATGCCGACGAGATGGCGGACGACCGCGCCGCCGAACTGGCAGCCGAGATGGGATGTATCAGTGCGGATCACCTCATCTGGACCAGCGAGAAGGGCATGAAGGCAATGGCGAAGGAAGGGGTTGTCGCAACCCTCATGCCGGGCACTGTCCTGTCACTGGGACACACCAGGTTCGCGGATGCGCGTGCGTTCATCGAGCATGGCGTCCCGGTCGCCCTTGCAACAGACTACAATCCAGGGACCTGCATGTGTCCCAACATGCTGCTCATCATGGCGCTGGGCTGCCTGCACATGAAGATGACCGCTGAGGAAGTCATGGTCGCAGCGACCATCAACGGCGCCGTGGCAGTGAATCGTGGCGGACAGACCGGTTCGCTGCGCGAGGGTAAGGACGCTGACCTGCTCGTCCTCGACATCGATAGCTACAAGGAGATCCCCTATCGTTTCGGGGAGAACTTCGTTCGGTACGTCGTGGCTGGGGGAGGTGTCATCAAGGCCCCCAAGATCTTCAAGAAGAAGTACTTCCAGGAGTGTTAGAGCGTCCCGGGCAGACTCCTCAGACGGTGCCTGTCCCCAGACGAATCGAAGCATAGGAGAGGAACATGGCAAACGTCTTGCGCACGCCGCTGTACGACGAGCATGTGAAGCTCGGTGCAACGATGGTCGAGTTTGCGGGCTACGAGATGCCGATTCAGTACACGGGTATCATCGAAGAGCACAAGGCCTGCCGCACAGCCGCGGGACTGTTCGACGTCTCGCACATGGGCGAGATCGAGGTCGAGGGGCCGGATGCCGAGAAATTCGTCAGCTACATCTCCACGTGGAATGCGGCTCTGCTCCAGCCCTACGAGATCAAGTATGCCGAGTTCCTCTATCCGGAAGGGACGGTCGTCGACGACTTCTTCATCTACAAGTACAGCGCGACCAGGTTCCTGCTGGTCGTCAACGCCGGCAACTACGAGAAGGACCTTGCCTGGGTCACGGGCCACAAGATGGGCGACGTCACCATCACCGGAGCGACGGCCAAGTACGCCGAAGTTGCCCTGCAGGGGCCGGCGGCCGAGGACATCCTGAAGGGCCTGACCCCCGCGGACGTCGTGGGCCTGGGGTATTTCCACTTTCTGGAGACCACCGTTTCCGGATGCAAGTGCATCGTGTCGCGGACCGGCTACACGGGCGAGGACGGCTACGAAATCTACTTTGCTGCTGCAGAGGCCTCGCACATGTGGAACGCTATCCTGGACGCCGGCAAGCCCTTCGGCCTCGTGCCCAACGGGCTGGGCGCGCGCGATACGCTGCGCTTCGAGGTCTGCTACTGGCTGTACGGCCATGACCTCGATCATACGATTACGCCGCTCGAAGCCGGACAGAACTTCGTCATCAGCTGGGACCACGACTTCGTGGGCAAGCCGGCGTTGCTCGCCACGAAAGAGAAGGGTGTTCCGCGCACATGGATCGGCGTGAAGATGAACAGCCGTGCCATCCCGCGCAACGGATTTGACTGCCTGGCGGGCAAGCCGGAGTCACCCACTAAGATCGGCTACGTGACCAGCGGCAACTACTGCCCGACGCTGGGTGGATCGTATGCCCTCTGCATGGTTGACAAGGATGTGGTGAAGGTCGGTGAGACGGTGTACATCCCTATTCGCGGAAAGGCTGAGGCAGGCGTCGTGGTCAAGCGGCCGTTCATGCGGCCCAACGCGGGACACAAGCACGACAAATAGTTGGGCGTACGATCGCGCGTGAGCGCTGAATCATCTGCAGGGAGGTAGAGGACATGCTGAAAGTAACGAAACGCGTGCAGAGGGCCGGCGGGGAAGGAGCCTTCCTCGTCATGGCCAAGGCGCAGGAATTGGAGCGCCAGGGCAAGAGCATGATCTATATGCAGATCGGCGAACCTGACTTCAACACACCCGAGAACATCAAGCAGGCCGGCATCCGGGCAATCGAGCAGAACTACACCCACTACTCGCCTACGATGGGACGCATGGACTTCCGCAAGGTGATCGCGGAGTATATCAGCAGGACCCGCGGCGTTTCGGTCGCCGCGGAAGAAGTGCTGGTCACGCCCGGCGCCAAGGACGTCATCTACTCGTCCTGCATGACCCTGCTCGAAGACGGCGACGAAGCGATCTACCCCAATCCGTCGTATCCTATCTATGAATCATGCATCAACATCTCGGGTGCCAAGGCTGTGCCCCTCCCGATCCTCGAGGAGAAGGATTTCGGCTTTGACCGCGACACATTCGTGAAGCTGGTCTCGCCACGCACCAGGCTGGTCGTCATCAATTCACCTGCCAACCCCACCGGCGGCATCATCGCGCGCGAGGACCTGGAGCTGGTCGCCGAGATGGCGAAGAAGTATGACTTCTACGTTCTGTCGGACGAGATCTACTCGCGCCTGGTCTTCGAGGGCGAGCACTTCTCCATTGCTTCGCTCCCCGGGATGAAGGAACGGACGATCATCATGGATGGTATGTCCAAGACCTATGCCATGACCGGATGGCGTCTCGGCTACGCAGCCGGGCCGCGCGACCTCATCGAGTGGATGTCCAAAGTCATCGCGAATACGGCGTCCTGCACCGCTACGTTCACCCAAATGGCCGGCATCGAAGCGCTGACAGGCCCGCAGGACGACGAGGAGAAGATGCGCCAGGAGTTCATGGCCCGCCGCGAGATCATCGTCGACGGACTCAACGACATCCCCGGCGTCATCTGCCGTAAGCCGCACGGCGCCTTCTACGTGTTCCCGAACGTCAAGAGCTTTGGCCGCTCATCTCAGGAGATCGCCGACTATCTGCTCTACAACGCAGGTGTCGCATGTCTGGCCGGGACCGGCTTCGGTTCGTTTGGTGAGGGCTACCTCCGCTTCTCTTACGCAACGTCGCGCGAAAACATCGCCCTGGCGCTGGGCCGTATTCGTACCGCCCTGGCCGAACTGAAGTAGGACCGAGCAGTCAACTATGGAAACAATGCTGACCATCCAGGAGCTGAAGCACCTTGCGGCCGAGATCCGCAAGGACACACTTCGCTCCATCGCGGCCGCCGGTTCAGGCCATCCGGGCGGCTCGCTGTCCGCCGCTGACATCATGACGGCCCTCTACTTCCGGGCAGCCAACCTGAAAACGCCGACGGACCCCGACCGTGACCGCATCTTCTGGTCCAAGGGACACATCGCGCCGCTGTTATATGCCCTGCTCGCCTACAAGGGATTCTTCCCGAAGGAAGAACTCCTGACATTGCGCAAGTTCGGCTCACGTTTGCAGGGACATCCCAAGAAGGGGAGTCTTCCCGGTATCGAGACGTCGGGAGGCTCACTTGGCCAGGGGCTCTCCATTGCCGTGGGTGCGGCGTATGCCGCCCGGTACGACAACCTGCCGGTGCGTGCCTGGTGTCTCACTGGCGACGGCGAGCTGCAGGAGGGTCAGATATGGGAGGCACTGATGGCTGGTGCGCACTTCAAGCTGGACAATCTGTGCGCCATTGTGGACAACAACGGCCTGCAGATCGACGGCAAGTGTTCCGAGGTCATGTGCATCGACGATGTCGCCGCCAAACTGCGTGCGTTCAACTGGCACGTCATCAGCATCGACGGCAACGACATGGAGCAGTGCGTGACGGCGCTGGACGAGGCGAAAACCGTCAAAGGACAGCCCACAGCGATCGTCGCGCACACCATCAAGGGCAAGGGTGTCTCGTATATGGAGAATGTCGCCGGCTGGCATGGCAAGGCACCGTCGGAGGACGAACTGGCTCAGGCTATCCGTGAGCTGGACGGACAAGGGGGTGAGTGACATGGCAGCTGTGCACGGAAACGTTAGCACCACCCTCGAAGGCAAGGCGACGCGCTTCGGCTATTCCGATGCCCTGCTGATCCTGGGCAAGGAGGACCCGCGTGTGTTCGTACTTGACGCCGATCTTGCCAAGTCGACGACGACGGACCGCTTCAAGAAGGAGTATCCCGAACGGTTCATCGACTGCGGCATCGCCGAGCAGGACATGGTCGGCATCGCCGCCGGACTGTCGCTGATGGGCAAGGTCCCGTTCACGTCGACCTACGGTACGTTCATGGTGGACAGGGCGCTCGACCAGATCCGCGTCACCGTCGCTTACGCCGAACTGAACGTGAAGATCATCGGGGCACACGGCGGCATCAGCGTCGGACCCGATGGGGCTACTCACCAGGCGCTGGAAGACCTGGGCACCATGCGTATGCTGCCGCACATGATCGTCATCAACCCATGCGACGTGAATGAAGCGCGCAAGGCCACGCTGGCAGTGGCCGCCCTGCAGGGACCGGCGTTCATCCGGCTCGGGCGCGAATCGGTGCCGATCCTCACGGACGATACGACAGAGTTCGAGATCGGCAAGGGAATCACGTTCGAGGACGGCGACGACGTTACCATCGCGGCGACCGGCTACATGGTGTATGAGGCGCTGCTCGCCCACGAGGAGTTGAAGAAGCAGGGCATCCATGCCCGCGTCCTGAACGTTCATACAATCAAGCCCATCGACCGCGAGCTCCTGGTGAAGGCGGCCTGCGAGACAGGCGCCGTCGTCACGGCGGAGGAACACCAGGTCATGGGTGGCTTCGGCTCCGCCGTCGCCGAGGTACTGGCGCAGGAATGCCCCGTGCCCATGGAATTCGTCGGCATCAAGGACCGCTTCGGCGAATCCGGCACGCCGGACGAACTGCTCACAGCGTTTGGCTGCAGAGCTGCCAACATTGAACGAGCCGTGAAGGCGGTGCTTGCACGTCGCAAGCAATAGCGCGAGTCCAGCTGTGAACACTCCGGCCTCCACGGGCGTTTGACGCTCCTGCGGAGGCCGGTACACTGTCCTGGTACCCGAAAACCATTTGTGCAAGGAGTCCATATGGGAGATATGATGAGGGAACAGGATGGGTTACAGCATCGTTCACCCCTGGTGTGGGTGCTGGGCGTCGTCATCGTCGTGGCGCTGGCGTGGGGAGGATCGGTGCTGGTCGCGCGGGGCAAGGTCAGCCCGACGTCTTGCCTGACCTCGCTGGTCCCCGGCAGTACGGTCTCGCAAGCCGACAGTCTGCCTAGCGCCACGGAGAGACAGGAACCGTATGTCGTGTGGAGCGCGTCGACAGAGGAGCAGGGGTCTGTGTCCACCCTGTACACCGCACGCATCCCCAATCCGTTCCAGTCTTCTGGCCTGGCACGCGTCCTGCTTGCGCCGTCCTCGGTGTCGGTCGGTGTTGTGGTCGATGCTGGCACGACCATCCAGCAAGTGCGCATCCTCGAACCGCGGACCCTGGTTGGCGCGCCTGGCACCCTGGCTTCGTTTCTGGAGGGGTTCAAGGGCATGTCCTTCTTCCAGGTCCTGACAGCGGCCGATGGGTTTGCACCGGCAGGCGGAGGAGCACTGACGACCCCGGTGTCGGCACTGGTCAAGGACCTTGCGACGTCTGTCTACCTGCGCGACATGGGGAAAGAGGGCTTCGACCGCTTCATGGCCCAGGTCAATTCGCCGGGACTGCGCCTCGATTTCCCTTTCCCATACTTCGCGGCCAAAACGTGGCAGGGAAATGGCTTCAACCTGGGTCAGCTGAAAGGGAAGAAGGTGCTGGTGACCTTCACCCAGCCGACCTGCGGCTCGTGTTTCGAAGCGACCATGACCTTGTTGAACACGGTGGTGGAGCGCAAGTTCGACATCACGCCGGTCGTGTTCATCTTCGGTGACCCGCAGCTGGAGCCTGTTCAGCGATTTGCGAAGGATGCTCCAGCGGGAACCATCCTCATCTCCGATCCCAACTCGGATCTGGCGCGATCGGTCCATCAGACGCTGGCGCCGTATGCGGTCGTCCTGGACGACCAGCACATCATTCGCTACAGCGGCAGTTCCGACAAGGGCAGCCCACTGTATCAGTACCTGGAGCAGCTGGCTGGTACTCCGTGAACCAGCCGCGCTTCCTGAAGGGTCTGACCGTTGCCATGCTGGCGGCGCTCCTATGCGGCGCCTGGGCAGCACCTCTCGCGCGCGCCATTCCGACTGCGTCGGCCGACGCGGACAGCACGCCAATCATCTACTACTACACCGAAGGGTGCAGCGAGTGCCGCGCGGTGGAGCAGTATCTGGAGGTACTCTCGACGACGTACGGCTTCTATCTCTATAGGAAGGTTGATTCCCTGGATGGCGCGGGTGCCAAGGTACGTTCTGCCCTGGACACCGCGTACGGAGTCCCCGAAGCACAGCGCGGGGTCGCACCGACGATCTTCGTTGGCGACAGGGTGTTCCTGAGGGAGCCCGCCATCAAGGCGGGGCTGGAGCAGGCGCTGAAATCGTCGACGCCCGAGCTTCGTCAGCACTTGCTGGAAGCTGAAGCGGCGGCTGAGAACGGTGGCGGTGGCGAGCCCGCGGATCTGTTCAAGACGTTCAGTGTCCTGACCGTCATTGGCGCGGGACTACTCGACGGCGTCAACCCCTGTGCCTTCGCAACCCTCATCTTCTTCATCAGCTACCTCATCATGCGGTCCAAAGCCAGGCGCGACATCCTGTTCGTTGGGCTGGCGTTTGCGGCAGGTGTCTTCCTGGCGTATCTTGCTGCGGGGATGGGGCTCTACCAGTTCGTCTCGCGTGTACCGTGGTTCTTCGCCCTCAGCAAATGGTTCTATCTGGCCATCGGTATTTTCGCCGCGGTAATCGCCGTGCTGTCGGTCCGCGACGCATGGCGTGCCCGGCACGGTGACCTGGGTGACATGACACTGCAGCTGCCCGAACGCAACAAGGGCATGATCCACACGCTCATCCGCGGTCAGGCACGCACTGGATTTGTCGCGACAAGCGCGTTCCTTGTCGCCTTCCCGGTCTCGTTGTTTGAGTTCATGTGTACCGGTCAGACGTACCTGCCAACCATTGTGCTGATCTTCAGCCAGAACGTCCTCAAGCAGAGGGCGGCTCTGTTCATGGTCATCTATAACCTGTTGTTCATCCTGCCGCTTGTTGTCATTACGGTCATTGCATATCTTGGGGTCACCAGCGACCACCTGGTGACGTGGCTCAAGAGGAATGCGGCGCCGGTCAAGGCGGCCACGGCCGTCCTCTTTGTTGCCCTCGCGGGGTTCCTCATTGTGCGGGCATTGACGTTGTTTGGGGTGATACGATGAGAAGAAGCTATCGGGTCCATGTGTCACGCCTTGTCGTCCTCCTGATTGTCTGTGCGATCGCCACGACAGGGATCGCTGCTCACGCGGTGAGCGCACAGACCGGCGATGGGTTTGTCATGCTCAAGACCTTCCCCGCCACTGTGACCGCCATCGGCGTGCTGAACGGCGCGACGCCGGCCATCGTCGTGGCGACACAGAACGCTGGTATCTACAGCATGTCGGGCACTTCCACTGCCTTCCGCAAACTGCCTGCCCAGATGGACTTGATGAGGGTCACCAGTATTGCTGTTCTCGAAGTGGACCGATGGCTTATCGGTACCGATGGTGACGGGCTCTGGCTCGTGACAGACGGCGGGACATCGTTCGATCGCGTCACAACGCTTGACTGCACACGTGTAGCACGCATCGTACAGGACACTCGCAACGCCAATGCGCTGTTCATCCCATCGCTGTGCACCGGCCTGCACTACTCGAATGATCGCGGCGTGACATGGAACACGGTGGGCAAGGGAATCACGTCGTTTCTTGTGAGCGACGTCGTGCGCCTGGACGGCGACCGTCTTGCCGTTGCCACGCAGGATGCGGGTGTATTTGCATCGGCCAATAACGGTGCATCGTACGTCAAGACCCCATGCCCGATCAAGAACGTGTCTTCGCTTGCATGGAGTGCTGCCACACGGACCCTGTTCGCGGCCGGCGGCATGTCAGTCGCCATCACGACAGACGCGGGCACCCACTGGACCAGTCTGCCCAGCCCGGGGACAGTGACATCTCTTGCGGCTCTTCCGTCGGGAGCTGTCCTGGCTGGCACTGCCCAGCATGGAGCGATTCGCTGGGATGCCGCATCCAGGATGTGGCGCGACGTTGCCCAGGGTGTCGGCGTCACGTCAGCGGCGACCATGGCCCTTGCCGGGACAACCCTGCTGATCGGCGGTTCGACGGGAGCCCTGGCACGTGCAGACCTCAGCGAACCGACTGCTGCGGTTGCGCCGGAAGCGCTGAATCTGGGCAGTATTCCTGTCAACCAGGCGCGCTCGACGACATTCGCCATCATGAACCTGGGCGCTGGTTCTCTGGACTGGCGCATCGAGAGTGTCCCAGGGTACGTCGCCGTGACTCCTCAGACGGGCAGCGGCAATGCGACAGTGACCGTCCGCGTGGAAGGTGACAGCCTGGGCAAGGGACCGTACCAGAGCCTGCTCAAGGTCGTGACAAGCGGTGGAGACCAGGTGCTGACGCTGCACTTCAGCGTCGCGGACGCAGCGCCGGTGCGCATTGCACTCACGGTGGCAAAGACAACCGCCACAGTGGGCGGGGTGACGGTCAAGCTGGATGCTGCGCCTTATATCGACAAGGCGAGCGGCCGTACCATGGTACCCATGCGCTTCATCGGTGAGGCATTCGGCGCCACGGTCACATGGGATGCGCCCACGCGCCGCGTGTTCGTGGAGACGAAGGGGTCGCTGAACCACAAGCCCCTGCTTATGATCATGACCATTGGCTCGAAGAAGGCAACAGCAAACGGCAAGGCGGTGACGCTGGACGTAGCGCCTGCCATCGTGGCAGGACGCACCTTCGTCCCTCTGCGTGTCATCTCCGAGACGCTGGGCGCTGCCGTCATGTGGCATGCGGACACGCGTGCAGTGAGCATCGAGTACATGCCGTAGCTGGCCAGTGTGCCGTGCGGGTACACCTGTGTGTCCAAACGGCACACCACTGTGGGGTCGGACGGCCCGGTCAGGGGGTTCGATCGTCCCGCGTGATGACCCTGCAGTCACTGAAACGCACTGTCAAACATCCTTCTCCTTTCATCCGTCATCACTTGGCACACATTGTGCACCTACCAAGACGGAAGAAGTCTGTCTTCGTTGTGTCCTCTCTTCTTCCGGCAGCCCGCAAGGGCGGCCAGTGGTGAGCCAGAAGTGGCATCATCAGCGCCTTGACAACTGAATTGCACATAAGACTCAGTATTGATGTTCAACATGACCTGCGGTCCAGCATATGGGTTGCAGGGGATATACAGGACGTGTACCGGGCGTCGCTCGTGATTCGTGGAGTGTCCACCGGGCGTCGTCAGGATGGAGCGCGCTGTTTCCTTCCAGGAGGGTGCTCTGGGATCCGCTGTCAGGATCACCGAAGTCGCGAACGGAACAAGGGATGATTCACCGCAGGATGTGGCCGCAGTCGCGGCCGCACAACACGGACTCCTGAGAGATCTGTCCGCAGATGACAGTCACGCAAGTGGCTGATGCGGTGTGCCGGTCGAGAGGGGTTCCGGGGCTGCCCAGCCAGGGGAGGGATATGCCCGTCTACCAATTCACTCAGACCGGTCGCACAATGGCGGGACTCCCGCGGCGCAGATGCGCCAAATGGTCGCACACAACCAACAACTTCCTTCACACTACATCTCACACTCTAAAGGAGAGACAATGAAGAAGTTCCTGTCTATTTTCGTAGCGGTAGCCATGGTTCTCTCGCTCTTTGCGGGAGCCCTTGCGCCACGCGCGAGCGCTGTCGTGTCGTCCTATCTGACTGACGACGGCGTCAACTATACCAAGAAGGTCAAGGCAACCAATGCGCGCCCAGTTGCCAGCCAGGGTCTGCGGTATTTCACGACGCTACCCACGTTTGCAGCTGAGGGGACGTACAATGCTGAACCAGGCGCGTCCGAATGGGTCTACTTCATGGGTGATGTCATCCATGGCAAAGTGACCTTCACGGACACCACGATTGGCGGAACCTACTCCGTCATCCTCGTCCGTGGCGACTACGCTACCACTGGCACGGCAGCCATCGAGGATGCGGAAATCGTCGATGTCTTCAACGGTGTCCAGACATCACTCGCGCAGACGACCTATGATTTCACGCTTGCCACTGGCAACGTTGCAACGGATGGCCTCTACAAGATCTTCTTTGCAGAGACTGGCCCCGCTCCGTTGGTCGATGCCACGCTTGAGCCCTTGGTTGGCGAAGGCGGAGTCGTTGGACCTACTACTTCCACTCGCGTCATCCCCAATCTCGATTGGAAGGAACTGGACTACAACGGCAGCCCCGTCATCGCCACTGCCGGGCTCACCGGTATCCGCATCATGTATAACCTGACATGGGACCTGAGCACGATCCCCGTGTGCAAGGGCTTTGTCACCCTGTCCGGCTGGATCCGCCGCGGGTTTGGCCAGACCGTTCTCGTTCCGGTCACGGTCAGTGTCGGGTATCCGAGCGTGACGGCTGACAACAGTCGCCTTGCTGCTACCTACACCATCATGACTGGTTCCTCGGGTCAGTTCACCGTCACGTTCTTCGTTGACCCTACGGCTACCGGAACTTGGGGTAACGAACAATACTGGATTGGCCAGTATCCCGTGTTCGTGTCGGATCGCTATGATGGCATCGGGGCTGTTCCCGCTGTTCCTGCCCTTACTACTCCTGGCGATGCGTTCATCTATGACTTCCTGGGCAACACGCCGGAGAACACAGCGCTGGTAGCCACCACGTATATCAGCCCGGTCCTTCTCTACAAGAACGTCGATGCCCAGCCTCTGCTTCTGAAGCTGGTTGACCAAAATGGTAACCCTATGACGGGTGCGACCTGGATGGTCGGCTACGGTACTGCTCCTGCTACGCCCATCAGCGCAGTGACTTGGGCTGGCTCGCCGGGCTTCTACCACTTCTCGCTCGACATCGGGAACCAGGTTGACGTCCGCCTGATCGCCAACAAGACGATCTATGGATCGAGCACTGATTCCAACACACTCATCATCAACACTCGTGCTCTGAGCGCGTTCAACCCGTACATTGACGTCCAGGCGAAGGATGCCCCGGACTGGGACTGCAAGCTCGGACGCTACGTGTATTCCAAGCTGCCCTGCACCATCGGCGATTCTCTTTACATGAAGGCCGACTACTGGCAGCCTGCTGATCCCGAGAACTGGTACATGGAGGATTTCTCCGCTACCGTCAACGGGCCGGTCCGTGACATCAACAGCCCAGACTTCGTCTATGACTACGATGGCTGGTTCATCGTCGAGAAGTCAGGCAAGATCTCCATCTCCGTCTCCGCTCTCATGTGGGAGAAGAAGAATCAGACTGCCGCGTGCCACGACTGGTTCCCAGGAACCGGCTGGTCCGACGGCACCTTCTCGGGTGATTGGAATGACAGCGGCGACGGCTGGGACCTGATGTCCGAGAACGCATGCTGCCACACCTACGAGAAGACATTTGACGTCTGCGAGGTCATTTCATGCTCACTCGTCGGCGTTACCGTTGAGAATGGCCAGCAGACGACAGCGACCAGCATCGAGGTTGCCAAGAAGGCTGACCTCGTGGTCAACGTCAGCGGCGCCAACGCTCCTGCCAACCTTTCCTGCGGCTGCAATACCAAGATTGTCCACATCTATATGACCAAGTGCCCGTCCTCAGCCCCTGTGGGCACAGTGGCGCCTGATTACTACAACATGGTGCCTGGCGCTTTCACCGTTGACACCTACGGTGGTGGCACTTCCACAGTGACCGACCTCTGGTACAACGGCGTTGCAGGTTCACCGTTCCCCGTGACGACAGCCAGCGCAATTGTCATCGACAACTGCGAGAAGCTGACGTTCAAGGGCGTCACCTTCAACACTGTCGACGAGTCCGGCAATCCCTGCGGCTATCGTCTGGTAGTTGAGGTCTTTGGTCTTCAGCGCGACATCGACGCGTGCGGCAACATGACGCTCTCGTACCCGCGCATCAGTGACACGCTCAACAACGTCAGCATCACTGCTGCAGTAACTACCAAGACCGTCACCGGCACCATCACTGAGATGGGTATCGATCCAGCAGAGATGCTGGCCGGCGTTCCCGCTATCATCGACATCACTGATCCTGCGTTCACCGTCACGGGGTACCAGGGTATTGTCTGGACTGCCAAGCTCAACGGCACGACAATCTCCCTCCTCGATTCTTCAGTATCCATGATCGTGACTCCTACCGACACCGGCTATCGGTTCAACTTCACCTGCTCATTCTCCGAGGCGGGTGACCTGGTCATCACCGGTACGAACTGGAGCACCTATTGCACGAAGAAGGAAGTCGTGACGATCACCACCAAGATCGTCATGCCCGCCTTCGAGGTCAAGATCGGTCTTGCTGATGGCACTACTATCCCCAACGATCATACCGTGACCGAAGGTTTCGCAGAGAAGCTGTACGTTACGGCTACTGATCCGCGCGCAGATGGTCATCACGACTTCACGACCGACACCACATGGAAGCTGGCTGTGGCAGCTGTCTACAACGACTGCGACCTTCCCACTTCCTACGTGTGTGGCTCATCGTTTGAGAACGGATGCACTACGCCGTCTCCGATCATTGTGAGCGGCTACGACAACCCCAACATTGAGGACGCGCCTCAGTTTGACCTTCAGTTTGTTGTGGGAGGCTGCGCTTACCTTCTGGTGGACACCTTCACGTTCGTCGCGCCGACCGTTTCGATCAGCCCGACCGAAGTTCCGTTCACAATTCCTGCATCTGCAACGCATATCGTCTTCACAGTGAAGGATGCCCATGCTCACGGCGCCCCGGATGTCGCAGTTAACATTGAGGGTTCCATGGTTGGCACCGCTGGCGCATCTGGCTACAACTTTGTTGCCGGCAATGCACTGACCGACGACAACGGCGAAGCCGACTGGGCATTTGTTCCTCCGTACAGCGGAAAGTACTATGTGTACGTTGACGGCACCATGGGGACCTGTTTGGATGCAATCGTCAACAATGAGGCACGTGAAGACCACATGTGTGGGTGGGATACGAGTCTTCCCGAGGCCACCCTTACCGCCAAGTACATGGCTCCTGTCGTGGACACCACCGCTCCTGTGGTGACCATCGCCACTGGTCTTGATGGCTCCAAGGTCTCTTCCGCAACCCTCAACCTGACCGGCAAGGTCACCGACAATGTCGGCGTGACCCAGCTCTTCGTCGGCTTCAACAAGGTTGATGTCCTCCCCGACGGTTCCTTCATGGTTCCTCTCAAGCTCGTTGAAGGCGAGAACACCATCACCGTCGTCGCTTATGACGCAGCAGGCAACAAGGGTACGACGACCGCAAAGGTCACCTACACTCCTTCCGTGGACACCAAGATCGTCCTGGTCCTGACCATCGGCGCCGACATCGTCTCCGTCAATGGCAAGGCCACCTCTATCGACGCTGCCCCGGAAATCGTTGCCAGCCGCACCTTCGTTCCGATGCGTTTCATCTCTGAGTCCTTTGGCGCCACGGTTGAGTGGCTTCCTGAGACCCAGGGCATCACCATCACGCTGGGCGACCACACCATTGGTCTCCAGATCGGCAATGCGACGGCAGTCATCGACGGCACCATCGTCAGCCTGCCTGCTGCCCCGTACATCAAGAACGGGCGTACCATGGTTCCTCTGAGAGTCATCTCCGAGGCCTTTGGCGGCGACGTTGTCTGGGATCCAGCCGCTCGCACCATCACCATCACCTATCAGCCATAACTGACCGGTAGCTGAGCAACACCCGTACGACGAGGCCCCTGTGCAAGCAGGGGCCTTTTCCATTCCTGAACACCCTGTTTGATGCCTTCACCATAGTTGAAAATCACATTCCTGCCCATATACTGACTGCTGACACACAGCGTCGTCTCCGTTCGAATCGAACGTTCAGGAGGTACAAATAGTGAATCACCGTATCGCACGAAAACTTGTCGGCCTTCTCGTGGCCGTTGCCTTATGCTGCTCCGCCATCATCGCGCCCGTTCGCGCGGCTGCAATTCCGACAGTGACGGTGCTGCCGTCGAATACGGCTGCAGGCGCCGCTGATGTCAACTACCAGGTGACGTTTGCCGCTCCTTCTGGTCTCAGCAGTTCGGGGATCATCCGTGTGACGTTCCCGTCCGGATATGACGTCCATAGCGTGACTCTGGCGACGACCAGCATCCTTAGCAACCCCTACGACAGCTTCATCTACGCGACTGACGTGTGGGTCGAGGGTCAGACAGTCAACGTCCGAGTGAACAAGGGACTAGGCTCAAACTGGAGCGCCAGCGTGACGTTCAATCCCTCTGCTCATATCACGAATCCTGCAGTCACCGGCCTGCAGACTATCTCTGTGGCCACGCTGAGTCCATCAGGCTCGCCGCTTGACTCCGGCACAGGCAGCGTGACAATCGGTACGGGCGGGGGCACAGGGGGTGGCACCACGGGCGCGGGTGGAGTTACCGGCGTTCTGGCGATTGTGGATCCGTCACGATCCGGGAAGGCAGGGCGCTTCGACATCAGTTTCGCAGTTGCCCAGGGCAGTGCATTGACAACGGGTCAGGGCGACTACGTCGATATCACGTTTCCCGCCGGTTCAACTGTGCCCTCTTCGTTCCCATCGGGCACGATCAAGATGTTCTTCATGGACGTCACGAGTGTACAGACCGTAGGCACGCGGTTGCGGCTGTTCATTCCATCCGGGGTCTTTGTCGACAGCTCGTGTCCCATCCTCATCACGGTCGGCGCGGGCATCCTGCTGCCGACGATTCCCGGAACCTATGCGCTCACCGTCGCGACCAGCAAGCAGCCAAATGGCTCCTCGTCGAACTACTTCCTGGTGGTGGGAACCAGCGTCATTGGGGCCTCGGTTGTGGTGAACCCTGCTCAGCAGGGCACAACAGCTCTGTATGACGTAAGTTTCGCCGTGTCCATCACCGGTGCGTTGACGGCGGGAACGGACACTATCACGATCGTCTTTCCATCGGGCACTACGGTTCCTGCGACGATTGGCGCCACTGCGGTGCGGGTGAACGATGCTGCGTCCGGCGGCGTGAGCGTCAACGGTCTGACCCTTACGATCACCTCACCCGTGTCGGTTGCGGGTGGCTCGACGTTGCGCGTCGCTGTCAATCCAGAAGCAGGAGTACGCAGTCCAGGCGCCGTGGGGTCCTACAATCTGTCGGTCAGCACGTCTCAGGACACCGCTCCAGTCGTCGCGCCTTTCAATCTGACGACGTCGCAGATATCCACGCCCGTTGTGCAGGTGAGTACTGGGGCCGCGGGTCAGGCGGCGAGCTACACGGTGACGTTTACGACAGGCCCTGGGGGCTCGTTGGTGGCCGGTATCGACCGCATCAACGTTGAGTTTCCTGCAGGCACGACGCTCCCTGCGTCCTTTGCTCCATCATCGGCTCTGGTTGGCGTTTCTCCTTCGACCTATGTCAGCGCGGCCGGCATGGTCGTGAGTGCAACAGTCCCTGTCTCAATTGGGGGTAGCAGCCAGGTGACAATGACATTCACCGAGTCGGCGGGCATCCGAAACCCCGTGACCGGTGGCACCTACGCCTTGCGGGTCAGCACGAGCCGGGAGACAACTGCCATGACCAGCACCAGCTACACAGTATCCTCGGTGCCGGTGGTGACCGCGACAGTGGCGCCCGGGACGCCCGATGGTCAGCACGGGTTCTACCGGACGAAGCCGGCGATCACGCTGACCGCACAGAGCGCGGTCGACACACAGCCGGTTATTGCCTATCACTTTGACACAAATCCCGATAGCGTCTACGGTGGGCAGTCACTCGTGGCGCTGGAGGGCACACACACGCTGACCTACTACGCCACCGATCGCCTGGGCGGCAGGTCCGAGACGGGCACGCTGACGATCGCTGTCGACTCGGTTGCCCCTGTGATCGCCTTGACTTCTCCAACGGACGGGGAGGCGATGAATAGCGCGTCCTTTGTTGTGCAGGGTACGGTCGATGTGGGCAGCACCATTCAGGTCAACGGCCAGAACACGACAGTTGATTCCACAGGAGCGTTTGCAGCTCCTGTCACCATCCAGGGGACGTCGGCGACCATCGTCGTGGATGCCACCGATACGGCCGGCAACTCCTCGCACAAGACAGTGTCAGTGACTGTCGACAAGACGGCGCCGACCCTGACCGTGTCCCAGCCGCTCAACTTCCAGAAGATCCAGCGCCTGCCAGTCATCGTGCAAGGCAAGACCGAGGCTGGTGCCAGTGTGACGGTTCAGGGTGTTGCTGCAACAGTGCTGGCCGATGGGTCGTTCGAGCTCTCCATGGCCGGCGTAGCCGATGGCCCGCTGACCATATCGGTTGTTGCACGCGATGCTGCCGGCAATGCTACGACGCGCACGATTGCCGTCACGATCCTCAGCACCAAGCTGATTCAGATGCAGGTGGGCGCCAAGACCGCTCTGGTCAATGGTCAGTCGGTCATCCTGCAGACTGCACCTCTCATCCGGAACGGCGCAACTCTTGTGCCCCTGCGTTTCGTCGCTGAGACGTTTGGCATCAGCCCTGTGTGGGACGGGGTGTTCCAGATCATCGATTTGCCCCTTGGCACCCTGATGGTGCGCTTGCAGGTGGGCCAGAGGTATGCCGGCGTCGATGGCAAGCGGGTGACTCTTGATGCCGCCCCCATCATCCTGAACGGTGTCACTATGGTCCCGCTACGGTTCATCGCGGAGACACTCGGGGCCGATACGCGGTGGGAATCTGCGACACGCACCATTGTCATAGTCTACCCGAGGACATCCTAGCGTGCAGGGCAGTCTATGAAAGGAGTCAGCATGACGAGGAATTCGTGGTTCCGCAGGGGCGCGTGTGCGGTTGTTGTTCTGGCACTGCTATTGGCGATGGTAGCTGTCCCCGGGGACGTTCTTGGATACATGTTCTGCTCAGTTCGCCCCACTCCGTCGGGGGCCGGCAGTCCTGCAGAGTATGCCATCACGCTCACTGCGCTCGAATATGACAATATCGACACGCTTCGGCTGACATTTCCCTCAGACAGCAGTTTCTCCATGGCGTCCGTCATCCCGTCCGCCATTACCGTCAATGGGATCCAGTGCGTCGGCGGCACGATCGCGAAGAGGTCAGACGGTAGCATAAGGCTGGATATTCAACTCCGGCAGCGGCTTCAGCGTGACCAGACGGTGAGTATCCTGGTTAGCCGCGAGGCTGGCATCGTGAACCCTGTGTCGCCGCGGTCCTGCTACCGCATGTCCGTAGGGTTCATTAGAAACGGTGCTGAGCTGACGGCGATCGAGTCTGACCAGTACGCGGTGACGCCTTCTTCTGTGAGCCGTGTGACTGTGGGCATCGAGCCGGCGATCGCTGGCGCGCCTGTTGCCATCGACGTCGGGTTTATCACAGGGCCGAATGGTCGCATGGTTGCCACCCAGGACTACATTGCTATTCGGTTTCCCGATGACTTCACGCTACCGCAGTCATTCACGCTCAGTGAGGTCATGCTCAATGGTGTTTCATGCTTCGGGCGGGTGTTCCGAGATGACAAGGTGCCGAACGGGATGGTCGTCTACACGCCAGTCGACATTCCTGCAGGATCTCTCGTCAACGTGCGCATCCCTGTCAAGGCGGGCGTGAAAGCTTGTTTCAATGCAGGACCCGCGACCATCAGCGTTCACACCGATGTCGAAGTCACGCCGGTGGAGGCGTCACCAGTCCAGATTCGCGGACGCGAGGTGAATGGTCTGGCGGTTCAATTGGTTACGGTCGTTGCCGGTGCGCCCACGGGTGTGCGGCTTCATTTCGGACTGTCAGCCGTCGGCCGTCTGACGCAGGGCCAGTTCGTTCACGTGCGTTTGCCGGTGGCGTATGCATCTCCCGCTCCAGGACAGTCCGCCTTTGCAGTGGTGAATGGGGCTGCTGCAGCCACGACCATTGTGGCAGGAGTAGTAGACATTGCAGTGCCGACGTATCTGCCCGATGGATCCTCCGTGGACCTGGAGTTCGCTGCCGGTTTCGGGATCGTCAACCCCATAGCTCCGACGGCCTATGCATGGACGGTCTGGACTGACAGTGACACGTCGCCAATCGTGGCCATGGCGTTGGTGCAGGCACCTTCGGCCTCAGGAGCTACTCTTGCTTCGTCGACACGTGCTATTGGGCGTGATGCCTCGTGGACGGTGACGTTCGCGCCGAGTTCTCCGTCGACGTTCCCTGTTGCAGGTGAGGATATCACGATCGCGTTTGACGAGACCGTTCTCGTGCGTGCGCAGTCACTGAGCGGCAGCGTGACCGTGAACGACGTTCCGGCGGTAGCCACAGCTCAGAGGACCGGCGTCGTCGTGACAGTGCCGCCGGGGATCCCGTCCGCCGGAGTCGTCACAGTCAAGTTGACCGAGCAGGCGGGCATCCGTACTCCGGCCGTCCCCTCATCTGCGGGAGCACGTGTCGCGACGACGAGGGACAGTACTCCCGTCGCAACTAATGAGCTGGTTTTCAAAGCCATGCCCGTCGTCACGATGATCGTGACGCCGGACGAGCCGAATGGGATGAGTGGGCGGTACATCGTCAACAAGCCCATGGTTCAGCTGGTCAGCGACAACGCGTCTGTCTTCTACCGCATTGACGGCGCAAGCTACGTGCACTATGAACCAGGGACGAAGGTGACCATCCCTGAGGGCTCTCACACGCTGGCATCGTATGCGGTTGCATCCGATGGCACTGAGGGCGAGCCGGTAACCCGTTCATTCGTCGTGGACCTGACGCGGCCAGTGATGAGCCTTGACGGCTATAGCGGCGATATCCTGGTGCGATCTCCACAGGTGACGCTCACTGGTACCATCTCTGAACCAGTGGAGCTCGTGCAGGTCAATGGCGTGCCGGCAATGGTAACCGCAGACAACAGGTTCAGTGTCACGGTATCTGTCGGCGACGCCCAGGCACTTGTATGCTATACCCGTGACGTTGCAGGTAATGTCACCAATTTCGTGCGTACAGTACACCTGGACACTGTCCCGCCCGTCATCACGAAAGCCGGATCATCTATGACGTCCTCTATCGTGCACGCTGAGCAGTACGAAGTGCGGGTGACGGTCAATGAGGCATCCACGATCACCGTGAACGGGCAACCAATGGCGCAGTCAAGCCAAGAGTTTGCTGCCACGATTTCTCTGCAGAAGGGCATGAATGAAGTCACGGTACGTGCAGTCGATGCGGCAGGCAACGAAGGTGTGCTGTTCTGGAGCGTGACGCGAGCCGATACGCTGATCATACGCCTGACGGCAGACACGACGACAGCGATGGTGGGGGATGAACAGCGCTTTCTGGATTCCCCGCCAATCATCGTAAACGGCGTGACATTTGTTCCTCTCCGGTTCATCGGTGAGGCACTTGGGGCTCAGGTGACGTGGAATCCGGATCTTCAGGTTGTGTCACTTGTTAAGGGAAGTTCTCAGATCCAGCTGATGGTCGGATCCAAACTTGCCATCATTGACGGAAGGATCACACAGCTGCTGGAGGCCCCTCGCATCCAGAATGGCCGAACAATGGTACCTCTACGGTTCATCAGCGAAGCATTTGGAGCTGACGTTACTTGGGACCAGACGACGAAGGCAGTCACCGTGTCTCTCGCGGACGCAGCGTAAAAAGGATGGCAATGATGATGCGAATAGTCAGTCGCTCGTGGTTCAGGAGGTTTGCGGGTATTGTGGTTGTATGCGTGCTGCTCACTGGATATGGCGCTCCACAAACGCGAGCGGCGATCAGTGCAGTCGAAGTGCAGGTTGTGCCGAATGTGGCTCGGACGAACGCGAGGTACACAGTTTCCTTCGTCACGGGCGTGGGACTTGCTGCGGGTGATGCAGTTTTGTTGATGTTTCCCCAGGGGACAACCCTGCCATGTTCTCCCTGCAACCCAATGGTGCTCGCCGACGAAGTGACAGTCAACGACCTCCACCCGAAGCAGCCGGCATTTGGCAATCCGACCGCCGGTACACTGAGAGTGTTTGTCCCTGAGGCAATTCCCGCCGGCGCAACTGTGCGCATCGTCGTCAGTGCGCTAGTACCACGGGTCGGCAACCCTGGCACTGGAAGCTATACTATTCGCGTTTCAACCGATCATGAACCAACCGTCGAATCGGCACCATATACGATTGGTACCAGCCAGATATTGTCACCTGCTGTCCATCTGGAGTCTGCCATCGCGAGTGCGGCCTCTGGATACACGATCGTTTTTGTCACGGGGGTAACTGGACAGCTTGTCCAGGGGGCAAGTATAATCACTATCACCTACGCAGGTGGTGGAATCCCCGCCGCACCTGTCAGAAGCGCCATCACCGTGAACGGCGAGGTTCCTGAGCGAGTCATCTCAAATGTCACCAAACACACGATCGAAATCACATCACCCGTCACGGTCAACGCACGGGCTGATGTGACGGTCTCCATCGGCGCCGGCTACGGTCTCACTAACCCCACCAAAGCAGGCAATTATGTGCTGTACGTACACACGTCGGCTGAGCCCGGGGATGTCGCGTCCGATCCGTTCCAGATCAGGGATGTACCGACAGTATCCACGACCTTATACGTGGGCCCAGGTACACCTGATGGGCAGAATGGGTGGTACATCCACGAGCCCATGGTGACATTGGCTGCAGCCTCGAACGTCGAGGGCGTCCTCGAAGTGCACTATGGCATTGACAGTGACCCTACGACACCATACACAGTCCCGTTCCAGATCCCCGAAGGAGTCCATACACTGAAGTATCGGGCTCGCAATGTGGACGCGAGCGTCGACGAAGAGGCGATCAGGACCGCACAGTTCCGGGTATCCACAACGGGGCCGGTCCTCAGCATTGATGGTGCTCAGGAACGCCTTGTGACCTCCCCTTCTTTCACACTTACGGGAACAGTCAAGTCATCTGTGGCGCCCGTCACGACCGTGGATGTTCTGGAAAAGGAGACACACATCATTGCAGGTGGCACTTTTTCTCAACCATTGACCCTTTTTGAGGGAACCAATGAACTGCGGGTCACGGCGACGGACGAAAGTGGGCGCTCGACGTCAGCTACGGTGACCGTGACAGTTGACACCGTGCCTGCGAGGCTCACTGTCTTGACGCCCGTCAACTGGCAGGAGATTCATGCTGATAAGGTCTTGGTGCGCGGGACTGTCGAGCCTGGGGCGGTACTGCAGATCAACGGGACGACGGTTCCCAATTCCATGTCTGACGGATCGTTCGAGCATGAGGTCGAGCTGACGGTTGGTACGAACACGATCAGCGTGACAGCCCAGGATGCTGCAGGCAACGTTCGCAAGGCTGCTATCCTGGTTACTCGCATGCCGGCGAACGAATCGACGATCGTTCTGACGATTGGCAACAAGTTCATGACCGTCAACGGCACGAAGCGGGAGATCGACCCGGGGCGAGGTACAGTGCCGGCCATCCAGAATGGTCGCACGCTCGTTCCTGTTGCCGCCATCATCGAGGCATTGGGTGGCAAGGTTGTCTGGGCAGCTTCCGCTCGGACCGCGACTATCACGCTGGGCAATACGGAGCTCGTGCTCGCCATCGGCGGTAGAACCGCATACGTGAACGGAAAGTCCACGCCCATCGATACGGACGCCAAGGTTACGCCGGTCATCGTCAACGGTCGCACGATGTTGCCGTTTCGGTTTGTCGCCGAGCACCTGGGTGGTACCGTGGAGTGGAACGCAGCGACGAGGACCGTCGTCCTCCACTTCGGTGCATTCTAGTCGAACAGACGGATGGCATTCCTTCAGCAGTTGTATATGACGGACGGCGGCCGTATTGGCATGGCCGCCGTCCTCCTGCTTGCCCTTCTCATTGGTATCGCCAGTCTGGTTACCGCTTACCGCAATCGCCGTCTCCTGAAGCGCATTTTTGGTGGGACACAGGGGCAGGGGTTTCAGGACCACTTGGCGGCGATTCTGCAGACCTTCGAGAATCAGGCGGCGATGGAGCGCGAGGTACGGGATTCCCTGGCCAGTCTGGACAAGACGAGCCACAACTTCTTCGATACGGTGGACATCGAGCACTATGATGCCTTTCCCGGTCAAGCCGGCAAGTTCAGCTTCTCCCTGCTCATGCTCAATCGCAATGGAACGGGGATCATGCTGACGTCGCTCACCAATGCTCAGGGCAGCAAGGTCTATGTGAAGCGGATCGAGACAGGGAAGAGTGACACCGCACTGAGCCGCGAAGAGCAGGATTTGCTGAGTAAACACGCGCGCTCTTGACGTGGGGTTGCATTTTGTATTGTGTTCCTATACTGTGTACATGTGCGTCATCGGCGGGTAAACGTTACTCGCTTGGACGCAATCCTTGGCAAGTGAGGCGATGATGGCGAAAAAGGCATCAGTCGAGAACAAGAGCAAGCGCACCTGCTACTCAGTCGTTATCGTTCCACAATACGAAGGCTGTGCGCATCAGTTCAAGGTCTCCCGCCTTGCCATCTACAGCGTCATTACTGCGTTTATCCTCTTCGTGTCAGGCTTTGTGTATGTCATCGCGCAGAACACGCGTCTCAAGAACACAGTGGCTCAGTACAACGGCATGGGCCTCGACCAGATAGTACGCCTGCAGGCGACCCAACTTGATGCCGCCAATGAAGCCATCAGCAAGAACAACACCGAACTGGCGGCACTCAGGAAGTACCTCGCGTATCTCGAGACTCTCGATTCGAAGGTCCGCAAAACGCTTGGCGTCGGTGGAAACAGTGTCTCTCTGGCGTCTGTCCTCAAGTCGACGGCCACGCCGACGCTTTCTGTCAGTCGTGGCCTGGCTGCAGGCGCAACACAGCTTTCCGCGTCGGCCGCGGTCGTTCAGCAGGAGGCCGAGGACCGTGAGAAGAACCTTATTGTCCTTCAGGACGCCGCTTCCAAGTACAACAGCCTGCTCGCGCAGACCCCCTCGCTCTGGCCGCTGTATGGACTCATTACGTCCGACTATGGCTGGCGCTCCAACCCGTTCGGCGGAAGCGGTGGTGAGTTCCACGATGGTGTCGACATTGCGGCTCCGTATGGCACGGCAATTCGTGCGACGGCTGATGGCAAGGTGGAGCAGTCGGGATGGAACAGCAGCTATGGTATTTCGGTGACACTGTACCACCGCGACGGCATTGAGACGCTCTATGGCCATATGAGCCGGACTGCAGTCTCCACAGGACAGTCCATCAAGAAGGGTCAGGTCATCGGGTACGAGGGATCGACCGGCCGAGCGACTGGCGCCCACGTGCACTATGAGGTCATCATTCATGGCAGTTCCGTGAATCCGATGACGTATCTCGATTAGGTGCGGAGAAAAACCATGGCATTTGGACCATCCAAGACTTCTACAGAAAGCAAGACTGCGTCCGTGTTTGCCCATGACCTTACCGTCAAGGGTGATGTCGACAACAAGGGCGACCTGCGCATCGAGGGTCAGCTTCAGGGCAACGTCACTGGCCATGGGACGATCACGGTCGCCGAACAGGGTGAGGTCCATGGCAATGTGGAAGGTCGTCAGGTCATCGTAATGGGATGCGTCGAGGGCAACGTCAAGGGCACTGAGAAAGTCGAAGTTCTGGAGAAGGCGACCGTCAAGGGTGATGTCACGAGTGCTCGCATCTCCGTTGAGGAAGGCGCGTCGGTGTCAGGGAAATTCGATACAACTCCTCGAGAGGTCGAAATTCCAGGCCCAAAGAGCTAGCCACTCACGACACACGTATGACTCGACCGGCGCCTTGTTGATGGCGCCGGTTTTCCATATGGAGGAACGGTTGTTGTCACCGAGGAGAGGCAACTCACACTTGCACACACGAATGGACTCTGACCCGTGCGGAAACGACGGAGCGGGAGCATACTACACTCCTATTGCAAGGGGTTTTACGGTGCTATACTCTCATTCACGAGATAGTCTTGCTCAAGCGACGGTAGCACCCTGAGGAGAATGTGCGGGAGGGATACGATGGGAGAAGGCAAACTGGCCGAGTTTCCAGCTCGTACGATTCTCGAGGTTCTGTTCACCAAGGAGCCGAGCGCTCTGCTGTCTGTCGCGACGAAAGCTGCCAGGTACGACGTCATCGTTGGCCACAGTGGTATTCGCTACGCGAGTCGGGGACAGCTTGGCGGTGAGACTGCCCTGTTCCTGTTGCTGATGGAAACTGAGGGCACATTTACCCTGGGACCTGTCACGTCGGATCGCACATCCAACTGCGTGTTCCAGACCCTGAGCGAGGTTGATGCCGGGTTCGCGGAGTGGAAAAAACGCTTGACGGGGACCGATCTCAAGTTCCTGGACCCCGGACGTCTCTACTGGTGGCGCAGCAAGCTCAGCAAGGACGTACAGCAGTTGGCCGTGCCGGAGTATGAGATCGCGCAGTTGACCAGGGACCGTGCACAGACGATCGATTCGCTGGCGGCAGTGCTCGGAAAAGACGTACTCGATGTTGCCAGGGTGCTGACACGGATGACACACCTGGAGTCCTTCGAGGTCGTGCCGTTCGTCCGTCCGTCACGTCAGGGTACATACCGATGCATCGTTGCCTCGCGTGATGCGCTGCTGGCCAATGCGTTCTGGCAGAGGGTCTGCGGAGGCGAGATGCCGTTGCAGTGGGACAGCCACGAACTGCTCTACCGGAGAACGCTTTCTCATCCGTCCTATGACCTGGCGACCGTATTTGTCATGCAGGTGCTGGACGACACAATGAAAGACATGGTTCGCCTTGCTGACATTCTCATATTCCTCCTGTCAGACCTGCCGTCTGACGAAGAGCGCTATCTGGCGGACCTGCGTGCCATGAACCCGGACATGTCCGTGTTCTTCTGGGGTTCCAGAAGACGCAGATGGGCTCGCCGTGTTCAGCAGTCTGTCCATTTCACAACACCCCTGGACCGTGAGGCGGTCCTGCAGTCTCTGGACGCGTTTCTGTAGGTGGAACGAGTCGAGATTGAGGCGACGGACGGAGGATACTGGAATCGCGTCCTGATCGTCGATCTGGAACATGAGACGTCGCATGTCGAGGTTCCTGACCGCAAAGTTCGAAACCTTCTGCTCGGCGGCTCAGGATTGGGTGCCTGGCTATGGGAGCATCATTCGGTGAAGGATGCAGGAGCCCTCGAACCAGGGAATGCCCTGGTCTTCGCTGCAGGACCGCTGACTGGGACCTTCGTCCCTACCTCTGGCAGGCACGAGATCGTGACGCGCTCTCCACTAACCGGCGCCTACGGCGAGGGTGATGCCGGTGGCACGTTTGGAACAACCCTGAAGCGTGCGGGGTACGATGCCCTCGTTATCATGGGTTCGGCTGTGCATGCATGCGTTCTCGTCGTCGATGGAGACCAGGTTCGGCTTGAGGACGGCGCAGACCTGTGGGGCATGGACGTCATCGATGTGGACACTACTCTTCGAGCACGCCTGGGAGGTGGTTTCTCCACTGCACTCATCGGTCCTGCGGGTGAGAACCTTGTTCTCATGGCAAACATCGTGCACAATGGGGCGGATGCGCGTGTGGCTGGACGTGGAGGTCTTGGTGCCGTCATGGGGTCCAAACATTTCAAGGGCGTCGCTGTGCGTGGCACAAGACAAGTCCCCGTGCACGACTCCGATGCGCTGAGACAGTTGATGCGGGGGACTGTTCCCATGATGCGCGAGCAGACCATCGGCATGCAGCTGTATGGCACGGCCGGGGGCGTAAAGCGTGCAGAGGAGGCCGGAGACCTGCCATTCAGGAACTGGCGCGACGGGAGCTTTCCACAGGCAGCCGCGCTGAGCGGCGAAGCCATTGCCGAGCGCTTGACAGGCCGATATCACTGTGCCGGATGCCCCATCGGGTGCGGCCGCACCGTGCGCCTTCATATCGAGGGCCATGAGGGGCGGGACGGAGCTGGTCTCGAGTACGAGTCGATCGGAACACTTGGATCACTGCTGATGCTCACGAAACTCGACGAGGTCGAACAGGCCGCCTCCCTCTGCAACGCTCTGGGCCTGGATACGATCTCGACCGGTGGAACGCTGGCGACGGCCATGGAGGCTCGCGAACTGGGACTGATTACTGTTGCTGACACTGACGACATCGATCTTACGTGGGGCAACGGCGCAGCAGTCCTCGCCATGATTCCCCGCATCGCCCGGAGACAAGGCTTCGGTAAGCGGCTGGCAGAAGGCTCCTGCAGGTTCGCGGCGTCGGTTGGGCATCCTGAACTGGCCATCGCAGTAAAGGGTATGGAGTTGCCGGCACACGACCCACGGGCCTATGTATCGCTGGGCCTGGGCTACGCGACCGCAACGCGTGGCGCGTGCCATCTGCAGGGTTTCAGCTACGCGTTTGAGCGGGCGGCGACGATGCCGGAGATTGGGCTGACTGTGCCGATGGACCGGTTCGATCATACTGCCAAGGTTGCCCTGGTCAAAGCCACACAGGATCTGATGGGCCTGTTCGACAGCCTGAAGTTCTGCAAGTTTGCCATCTATGGAGGCTTGAACCTGACCCTGATGAGCGAATTCCTCGCTGCCGTGACGGGTCTGCAGCTGTCCACGGACGAGCTCATGGAGGCCGGCGAGCGTATCTACACTTACAAACGCCTGCTTGCCACACACATGGGCATCTCCAGGGCGGACGATACACTGCCTGAGCGCTTGCTGAGCACCGACCGGGGCGGGAGCGTTACAGGGCACCTTGCATGGCTTGACGCGGACGCCCTGGATGAGTATTATGACCTCAGGGGCTGGGACCGGCTCGGTATTCCGACGGTCGAAACGGTGAGACGGCTGAGTATCGACCAGCTGAGCACCATGAGCGCAGCGCCTGAGGGGTGAGATCTGTGTTGAGACGACAGAAGCGCGGACATACGCTGAATATGCAGAAAGCTGTGGCGCTGGTTGCGTGTCTCGTGATCGGCTATCTCATCTGGAGTACGGTCGCGGCGCTCACTTATCTGGGCAAGGCGGACCGGGAGGCGACACGTACGTTTGCCGACTTGGAACGAGTCAGCGCGCAGACGCTTGAACAACAGAAGGCCATGGAGTATCATGCGACCAGATCCTATGTCGAGAAGGTCGCGCGTGAGGACATGCTCATGAGCAAGAAGGGCGACACCGTGATTCTTTTCCCGATGGATCACACAGCCCCTGAGCCGGTTCCTGCGGAGTCGACGGGTCTTCCCCGCGTGCTGAGTCAGCTCATTACATGGGTCAAGGGATGGTTCTAGGGTTGCATTTTGGCTTGGGCACTGTATGCTGTTCTATTGGAGCCTGCCACGTCGACAGAGCTATCCCCCGCAGAGGTGAGTGACTACTTTAATGGCCGAAGAGCACCGTATCAAGCTAACCGAAGGCATTGTCGTCAAGATCGTTCCGTTCGGAGCGTTCGTCAAGACAGATACGAATGAGGTAGGTCTGGTTCACATCTCGGAAATCAGTGATACCTACGTCAAGGATGTCAATCAGTTCCTCAAGGAAGGCGACAAGGTCACCGTCCGTGTCATTGGCCGCAACAAGGATGGGAAGCTGAACCTGTCCATCAAGGCTGCAAAGGTTGCCGGTGGTGCCGACGGAATGCCTGCCGCTCCTGGAGCCGAAAGCAGTTCACCTGTTCAGACTTCTGCTCCGAGCTCCCCGTCTCCCCGTCCATCCTACAGTTCACGTCCCTTTCATGACAAGCCCCTGCTGAGTCCCTTCGACATGATGATGAAGCGGTACCTGCAGGACTCACAGGAGTGGCAGGTCGACAAAAAGAAGCGGACAGAGCGCAAGCGCGGATAGCGTCTCGCTTTTCCTGACTTGACAGAGGCTGTCGCCTCTGCTACTATATTCCAGTTTTCCAGCGCCCTGTGGCGGCGTAGCTCAGTTGGTTAGAGCATTCGGCTCATACCCGGAGTGTCGAGGGTTCGAATCCCCCCGCCGCCACCATCTTTCAACTGTCACTGTCCAACCTCCCGATCAGGCCCATTACGTACCCCGTGAAGCGGCATGCACTTTCGCTGGACTGAGGGTGGCATCAGCGACGTGTGTCCCATGGCCGGCCTGAAGAATCTGAAGATTCTCTAGCTGACAGGAAACGCGATTGCGGACTTCTCGCCGCTTGAAGACAGCGAAGGAGAAGGACCTCGAGTTACGGTAATCACTGTAGAGTCCGGACGATATCGGCTGCACGGGCATGTAGAAGGAAACAGGGGCCACATATCTGCGGCCCCTGCTGGACGAATGGTGGTGCGGTACCGCCGGAGTTCAGGCTTGCTGGAGCCAGTCGGCGTCAGTAGCCGCCGAACGAATCCCCCGGCAGCGGAGTCGTCGCAGCATTGCCGTCAGTCGCCGAATAGAGCGTGATGCTCCATGTGCTGTAGGTAGTCCTCGTCGTCGTGTAGGTTATGGTATCGTCGAACTCGGCGGCCTTCAGGCTGAGGACAAATGTGGCGTGCTGTGCGTTGTATCCTTCACCCGTAGCGTAGAGAACGCGATACACGCCGTCGGGGATACCTGTTACAGTCGTGGAGGAATCGGACCGGATGTAGACGGTGATCGATGCCTGATCGCTGCCGCTCTTCACCAGCTTCACGACCGCGTCTCTGCCGGTGCCCATCTGGATGGTCAGCTTCCCTTTTCCACCGCTGAATGCAGGTAGTCGCTTCAGGATGGCACCGTTGTCGGGACGAGGTATCGAGAACGTCGAGGCTGCTGACCAGGCGCTCCATCCGGCAATCCCGCGGGCCGCCGCTTGCCACGAGTACTCGCCGCTACCCAGCAGGGGGCTGTCGTCGGGCATCGTGTACGTCGGATCCTGGAGCCCGTCTTCTGCGCAGATCACATCTTCTCCACGGAGGAGGCGCACGCGATAGCTATCCGCATCCACGACCGGTTCCCATTCGAATGCCAGCGGCACGGAGGGATCCACGGTGGACCGATCGGCCGGCGCCAGGAGCGCAGGTGCCGAAGGCGGAGCGACGGTGGCGATGCTGAAGGTCCTCGGCGAAGACCAGGGACCCCAGCCTCCCTCGTTGTGAACGGACGCCTGCCATGTGTACGTGCCGTCGGCAAGCGTGCCGGCCGGGACCTTGTAGGTACTGCCCGCCAGGCTGGTCTTGGCGTGTATGACGACGCCGGAGGACGACAGGATCTGCAGGCGTGAAGTGTCGACCCCATCATCCTTCTCCCATGTCAGCCAGGGTAGCGTATTGACGAAGTGACCTCCCTCTGCCGGTGCAATCAGCAGAGGCGCTGGAGGAATCGCAGGCGGCGGTTCTTCTGTGTATGTCAGCTTGATCATTCTGGCCGTGGGTTCCCACAGGACGTCGATCCCGAGCGACTCAGAGACGAAGCGGAGAGGCAGCATGGTGCGTCCCGAGATGATCACCGGGATGACACGCGGGTTCCCTGTGTCGATGGGGAGACTCGTTCCATTGAGCGACGCCGTCGGTTCTCCGATCCACAGGTCGAGGGCGTTGTCCCCCAGAACGACCATGACTCTGCGTGTACTGCTGTCCCATTCGACCACGCCGCCAAAGGCTTCGATCACCGCCCGGATCGGGACAAGCGTCCGATTCTCGACGATGACGGGCTTCGTCCCCTCAGAATCGATCGGCTGCCGTATGGCGCCGATCGACATGATCGGATTGCCAATCCAGAGTGTGACGACTGTGGTTGAGCTTGATCCAGCAACTGGCGCCGGGACCAGAAACCCCAGTGCCAGCACGATGACGACCAGCAAATGCAACTTGGGCTTTCCTCTCATGGTTCTTCCCCCTGTTTCTTATATGCTGACCCGCAGACACAATCAACCGGGGTCTCTGGCACCTATATGATGTGTTGCCCGGCGTTGCTGTCAAGGAACGCGTACAGCCTTACATGGAGCGGAACTGGTGATCCTCACGGTGCCGGGTCCTCCTCCCGGAGTAGAGAAAAGGACGTTTGGCTTCTTCGGCAATCAGAGCCACCTTTCTTAGAAATAAAAGCAAAAGGCTCCAACCAGATATGTCTGAATCCACCACTTTTCCCCGTAACTCTCTCGGGACGGCTCAAAGATGCAGCGCCCCTGATGCTATCGGCACCAGGGGCGCTTGTCGTGTTACTTGCGCTCGGACACGAGCTTCTCGAGGGGTTCGACCCAGCGGGTGCGCATGAAGTCGAAACCCTTCTGCCAAAAAGCCTTGTCACGCGGGTCGATGCCTGCGAGACCAAGGATCTCGGCGGGAGTCATGGCGCTGCCCGTCTCAAGGATGCGATAGTAGACGGGCTTGAACTTCTCGCCTTCTTCCAGGTACTTCTGGTATAGCGACAGCACGACGAGCTGTGCAAAGTTGTAGGCGTAGACGTAGAAGGGCCACAGGAACATGTGCTGGACGATCGCCCATTCCATGTCGTAGTGCGCGGGGATAGTGACAGAATCGCCGAACATGTTGATCAACTCCTCGTGATAGATGGTGCGAAGTTCGTCGGTCGACAGCTGGTGATCAGCGATGAGCCCGTGTGTACGGGTCTCGAACCGGTGGAACATGTTCTGACGGAATGTCGTGGCGAAGGCCGATTCCAGCTTGGAGCAGTAGAGTGCGATCTTCTCCTCGGGGTCCTTCATGCGGCCCAGCAGGTAGTCGGTGACGAGCATCTCTCCAAAGACGGAGGCTACCTCGGCGAGAGGCAGGATCGGGTCGCGGTTGACCGCCGTCTGTTTGGCGGACAGAATGCCGTGCATGCCGTGTCCCAGTTCGTGTGCCATGGTTTCCACGTCGCGGCTTGTCCCGGTGAAGTTGAGCATGACCCAGGGATGCGCGCCGGGAATGTTGAACGTGCAGAACGCTCCACCCGTCTTGTTGGGCAGGGCACGCCCGTCGATCCAGTTCTTGTCGAAGAATTCCTGGATGATGTCGTGTGCCCGTTGGTCAAACTTGGCATACGCGTCCAGGACGATGGTCCTGGAGTCGTTCCAGGTGTATGTGTGGGGCTTGGCGTCAACGGGTGCATAGATGTCCGCCAGCGACAGCTTTTTGCTGTTCAGCAGGTGGGCCTTGAGGACATAATAGCGCTCGACGATGTCGACGTTGTCCTTCGTGACATCGGACAGTGTGTTGACGATCTCGGCGTCCAGCTCGTTTTCCAGGTTGCGCATGCCCATGGGTTCGTCAACATGGCGCAGCTCACACTCGATCTGGTGGTCCTTGAGCAGGGTGTCAAAGACGTTGGTGATGACCAGCCCGTTATCAGCATACTTGCCAAAGTACTGCTTCATGGCACGTGCGCGCAGGCGCGAGTCGGTGCTCTGGCGCAATGCCCGGACCTGCTCGCCGTTCATGACCTTGCGCTCACCCTTTACGGTGACCGTGTACTTGAACGAACTCGTGAGCTCCTGGTAGATGCGCTGGACGGCCAGTTTCCCCGTCAGATCGCGCTTGCTGAGCAGCATCTCTTCTTTTTCACTGAGGAGGTGTTCTCTCCGTTTGCGCAGGAACAGCAGGTAGTGGCGGTAGTTGTCCAGTGTCTTGTCGGCGACTAGTCGCGCAAAGACCGCCTCGTCCATCTGACCGAGTTCGATGGGGAAGAAGACGAGAGCATTGGAGATGTCGCTGCCCAGTTCCTGCATCTTCATGACCAGGCTCTTGGCACCTTCGTCCAGGTTATCTGTCGTGAGCATAAGTTCTGCGTATTCGCCAAGCCGGCCGGTCGCGGAACTGATGCGCTCTTCTTCGACCATGAACTTCCTGAGTTCAACCGGGGAGACCGTGCCTGCGGCAACCTTGCCGCGGTACTGTGCAGCAAGTGCGGCCGCGTCCCGTCGTACGGCTTTCATGTCGCGTTCGATGTGTGGGTCGTCAAGGCTCGCATACAGAGCACTCAGGTCCCATATCACGTTCTCCGACCCCAGTTTTGCTGTCTTCATCGATTCCTCCTCGAGGGCATGTTTGTTCGGACACCTTATGATACCACACAACCTGGTGGTCTCAATGCCATTTGGCCGTCATTCGCTCCCCGAGTATTTCGGTCCAATGCGAGGGGTGCTCTCGGCGTGGCGCGTCGAGAATGCCACATTTGGGAACCGTCCCGAGAATGTTACAACAAATACGACTGTCCCCTGTTACAGTTTTGGAATCGTCCCGAGAATGTTACAGTCGTGACGTGGCGGTAGGGTGCAACGCCGCTATACTGATGCAGTACGCGCGACATTCGACCAATGGGAGCACTGACGTGGAAAACGATGCTGAACTGAAATCAGGGGTTGTAGTGGGGCGGTCCGAAAATACGCCGCGCCAGGCGGCATTCTGGAAGGTCTCGGGCTCATTCCTTTCAAAAGTGCTGGGGTTTGTGCGGGATGTCCTCGTAGCGAAGATCTTCGGCGCTACGTACATCGTAGATGTTGCCCAGCTGGTCGAGAGCGTGCTCATGAACATTGTCACTTTCGTCACGTCTCCTATCTCGATTCCACTCGTTCCCGAGCTGACGCATGCCAGGTTACGGAGTGAACGCGACTATCGCAGTCTGCTGAGCTCGGTGTTTGGCCTGTTCTCAATTGCAGGGTTGGTTCTCTTCACGGCGGTTGCTGTTTTCCCACGCATGTTCGTGACATTGTTCAGTGGCGGGTTCAAGGGTGTTGTGGACGCCTATGCCGAGTATACGTACCGGTGGATGGCCGCTCTGTCCGTGATCATTGTCATCTCGGCAACCATCAAGACGGCGCTGTCTGTCAAGAAGGATTTTATCCTCCTGTCATTCAGCGACGTCCTCATGAACGTCGTCGTCATCAGCGGATTGCTGTTTGGTGCGCGCCAAATGGAACTGCCTGTCCTCAAGACCGGAGCACAGCTTGCCTCAGCGCTTGCGCTGTGGGTGTACTTCGCGATCCGCGAGAAGTGGTTCATCCTGCCACGGTATGGTCATTGGGATCCCCGGGTGAAGTCGCTGCTCAAGCAGGCAGGCCCCCTGTTCATTGGCTCGGCGACAGACATGCTGCTGACACTTATCGACCGGACCATGGCTTCCTTCCTCCCCGAAGGGTCGATCGCTTCGCTGGCGTACGCGCAGAAGATCTTCCTCCTGCCTCTCGGTGTCTGGGCTGTTCAGATCTCGGAGTCGTCATATCCATACATCGTGTCCGCATTTGCTGCAGGCGATGTGGCGAAGGCGTACAAACTGGCTCGCGGCGCTATCCAGCGTATCCTGTTCTTCATCGTGCCCGCGGCGGCCGGCCTGCTCCTGCTTGCTCCTTCTATCGTTCGCGTCATCTACCAGCGAGGAGCCTTCAGTGAGACAAACACAGTTCTGGTGGCACGCGTTCTGCAGGGCTACACGGGCGTGCTGCTGTTCAGCTCGGTCCAGTACATCGAGACCAGACTCTTTTACGCAAGGCGCAACACCATGACGCCCATGTTTATCAGTGTCGCCAGTCTCGCGATAAACGTCGGCCTCAACTACCTGTTTGGTTTTGTGCTCCACCTCGGCGCCTATGGGCTTGCCATTGCATCGTCGATCGCCGCGTTCATGAGCATGACAGGCATGTACCTTGTCTACCGTCGCATGTATGGAGCGGTCGATTATGTCCTGATTTTCCGGGACGTCCTGAAGATCGGCGGTGGTACGCTGGTCATGGCAGCCGTCGTCCTCGGCCTGCAATCCCGGGTCCACATCCTGCCACTCATCGCCGTCGGCTTCGCCTCATACATGGCCGCTGAAGCGCTCCTGCGGGAAGATGAGGCGATGGGATATCTGAGGATTGGCCGCAGACTCCTGGCACGAGTCTCCAGAAAGAGCTGATGGACTTGTCCTGAGCCTCGCTGTCATGTGACTGCAGGGAACGCGCAGCATGTCATGTTCAGAATCATCTCGGTGACTTTTGTGAGTTCCATTTTTCCGCTACACTGTTAAGCGATAGCGAAGTGGTCGACGACTGCAATTTGACCGCGTACACGGTCCAGAGATTGATGCATTTTCGTTGAAGTCACAGTGGACCGGGAGAGGGAGGTTGAGATGGGACGAAGACCGCGAATTGCTGAACCAGAAGTGATCGACGAGCCCAGTGAGAACGAGGATGCCCGTCACTGTGCTTCGTTGAACGCATACGGCAGCTACCTGTACGGCCAGGGAAGATGGGAAGAGGCACGTGTCGTCTTCGTCAAAGCCTCGAAGGTCATGCCGGGTGACAATGTGACGCGCAAGAATCTCGCCGTCGCATCGAGTGCATGCGGTTTGAACGACGAAGCCGTCGAGATCTTCGCCGATCTGGTCGAGAGATTCCCCGATGATGCTTCTCTCCACAACAGCTATGGCCTGATACTGCACAATGCCGGCCGACTGGATCAGGCAGGAGTGGAATTTTCCCAGGCGGCCGACCTTGCCCCCGCCGAATACATATACTGGCATCACAAGGGGACGAATGCTCTGGCACAGAACAGGACATCCGCGGCGATAGCTGCACTGGCTCGTGCGATTGCTCTCCCAGGTGCAGCACCCGTCTGTTACTACAATCTGGCCATGGCTCTGGGTGCGGCCGGTGAGACCGAACGCGCCACCATGTTCCTGCAGAAGGCTGTCGCATTGCAACCCGACGACCCCGGACTCCTCGTGCGCTCAGTGAGAATAATGGAGGGTTGGGGGAGACGCGCCACAGCCGTCGAATGTTTGCGAACATTCGCTCGTTCAGGCAGGCGAAATCATGACGTCGAGCTTCTGCTCAGCGAATTGCTGGCTGACGGCTGATCGGGCTCATGCTCCAGAACGATGTCTGGTCATACTGCAGCTCACACGAGCTGCTGGTCCCTGGTACTCGCGTGGTCGTCGCGGTTTCGGGTGGTTCTGATTCGGTTGCGCTGCTGCGGCTTCTCTGCTCGCTTCGCGAAAGCTTCCATCTCGATCTTATCTGTGCCCACTTCAACCATCAGCTCCGCGGTGCCGAGAGTGACGCGGACGAGGCGTTTGTGCTGGGGCTGGCTGGTTCATTGGCCGTTCCTTGTGAAATGGGATCTGAAGATGTCGGTGCATATGCCTCCGGCCACCATCTCAGTCTGGAAGAAGCGGCCCGTGAACTGCGGCTTCGTTTTCTCCGCCTGACGGCTCTTGCAACGGGTGCGGCATGCATTGCCACGGCTCACACGCGGGACGACCAGGTGGAGACGGTCCTGTTCCGGCTTCTCAAGGGGACAGGGCTGAGGGGTTTGTCTGGTATCGCTCCACGTACGGGAATGTTCATTCATCCGCTGCTCGCAGTATCAAAGCAACAGCTTCAGGACTGGCTGCGGGGGCAGGGTTTCACCTGGCGGGACGATTCTTCCAACGCGGATCTGCGCTATGAGAGGAACTTCATCCGCACGAGTGTCATTCCACTGATCGAGAGCCGGTTTCCAGCTACCAGGACAGCTGTCGCAAGAACGGCGGACATCGCCCGTGCTACATGTGACCTGTTCGAGAAGCAGACCGAGCAGGTGACGGACAATATCGAGATCCTGGAAGCGGGTGACGGCAAACATCCCGGAGCGTTGCGCCTTGCCAGGACAGCACTCGCGAACTTGCCTGATCCCTTGCTGCAATATGCGCTGGAGGAGGTCTTCGCCACGTCGGGCGTCGGCCCCAGTTTTGAACGGTTGACGCGATCCACCCAGGCTATACGAAACGGCAGGGCAGGCAGCCGCGTGACGCTGGACGACCGGGTGATGCTGGAGGTGGGTTACCGGCACGTCTATGTCTATGGCGCGGCATTCACCGACCGTGTCCTCGAACCCCAGGAGATAGGAACGTTCCCCACGACAGTCGACTGGTTTCGCAAACGCTTGACCTTCGAGGAGAGGGCCCCGTCGGATGTTCCGTCGGATCTTCGGGAGGCAGGAGCGAAGGAAGCATGGTTCGACCTCGATGTGCTGCACTTGCCTCTCTCGGTACGCCATGTGCGTGCCGGGGATCGCATGGCAACATTTGGCGGGCATGAACACAAGCTGCAGGACCTGTTTGTTGATGCCAAGGTGGATCGGGTACTCCGGGCCAGGCGCCCCGTCGTGTGCGATGCAGATGGCATCATCTGGGTACCTGCTCTCGCTCGCAGTGCTACGGGAGCTGTTATGGTGGAGTCACGCCGCTTCCTGCGCATTGTATACTATAGTTCACAGTGCTAAGTTGTCTCATATTGGGAGCGGGGTAGAATACATGGACATGAGAGACGATATACTAGAAGTTCTGGTCTCGACCGAAGAAATCCAGAAGCGTACGACCGAGCTGGGCCAGCAGATAGGACGTGACTACGAGGGCAAAAACCCGCTGATGATCTGTATTCTGCGGGGCGCTGTCGTATTCCTTTCGGATCTCATACGTTCGGTGCCTGTGCATGTGATGGTCGACTTCATGGGCGTGAGCAGTTACGGTGGTACGAACATGGACAGCACGGGTGTCATCAAGATCACGCGCGACGTCGACGCCAACGTGGCGCACCACGACATCATCATCGTTGAAGATATTGTCGACACAGGCCTTACGATGAAGGCGCTGGTCGATCTCATGAAGACGAGAGGCCCCAGCAGCATCGAGATCTGCACGTTCCTCTCCAAGCCACAGCGCCGCAAGGTGGACGTGGACATCAAGTACTGTGGGTTTGAGGTTCCCAACAAGTTTGTCATCGGTTACGGGCTGGATTACGACGAAAACTATCGGAACCTGCCATTCGTCGGTGTCCTGAAGCCCGAGGTCTACGAGAAGAGAAAAGAGGAGAAAGGATAAGTGGCCAACCAGAAGAAGAACGGGGGCGCCAGCCCGAATCTGCTGAAAGAGCTCATCGGATGGGTGCTTCTCTTTGCCATATTATGGGGCGCCTGGACGCTGTTCAAGCCCCCCGTAGCCCAGCCGGCGCAACTCACATATACCGATTTCGTGGTCAGGGTTCGGGCTGGAGAAGTCAAGGACGTCAAGTTTGAGATTGCGGACGTCATTCAGACCGGCACGGGAACGCTGAAGGACGGCACCAAGTTCACGACCATCGCGCCCCTGTTCGACGCCAGCCTTTATCCGCTGCTGGTGGAGAAGGGTGTCCAGGGCGATTTCAACAAGGTTCAGACGAGCATCTGGCTGACGCTGCTGATCAATGTCCTGCCATACGTGCTGCTGATCGGAATCTGGCTTTTCATGATGCAGCGCATGCAGGGCGGCCAGAATAACCAGGTGTTCGGGTTCGGTAAGAGCAAGGCCAAGCTGTTCATGGACAACCGGCCGCGTGTCACATTCAAGGACGTTGCGGGTCTGGACGAAGCCAAGGAAGAAACGGGCGAGCTGATCGACTACCTCAAGAACCCCAAGAAGTTCTCCGCAATGGGCGCCAAGATCCCCAAGGGCGCACTGCTGGTCGGACCTCCTGGTTGTGGAAAGACCCTGCTTGCTCGTGCCATTTCAGGTGAGGCAAAGGTGCCGTTCTTCAACGTGTCGGGTTCAGAGTTCGTCGAGATGTTTGTCGGCGTGGGTGCAAGCCGCGTCCGGGATTTGTTCGCACAGGCGAAGCAATATGCTCCCTGTATAGTGTTCATCGATGAGATCGATGCTGTGGGACGCCACCGCGGAGCAGGAATCGGCGGCGGCAACGATGAACGTGAGCAGACCCTGAACCAGCTGCTCGTCGAGATGGACGGTTTTGACGCAAACAAAGGCATCATCATCCTTGCGGCGACGAACCGGCCTGATGTCCTCGACCCCGCTCTGCTTCGTCCGGGCCGTTTCGATCGGCGAATTGTCGTCGACCTGCCGGATGCCAAGGGACGGGAGGAGATCCTCAAGGTACATGCGTCAGACAAGCCATTTGTGGCTGATGTCAGGTTCGGCACGATTGCCAAGGAAACTGCCGGGTTTACCGGGGCCGACCTGGAGAACCTGCTGAACGAGAGTGCGCTGCTCGCCGTCCGCCGAGGCAGGGCGGACATCACGATGGAGGAAGTCGAAGAAGCCATCGACAAGGTCATCGCCGGACCGCAGAAGAAGTCGAGAGTCATTAGTGATGATGAGCGTCGGCGCATTGCCTACCACGAAGCGGGGCATGCTGTCGTCGGCAAGGCTCTGGCTGCGCGTGAGGAAGTCCACCGTATCAGCATCGTGTCACGCGGCATGGCCCTCGGGTTTACGTTGCAGCTCCCCACAGAAGACCGGTACATGCGCACAAGCGAGGAACTTCTTAAGGAAGTTGCCGGCCTGCTTGGCGGAAGCGCTTCCGAGAAGCTCTTCCTGGGAAGCATCTCGACCGGACCTTCGAATGATCTCGAGCGGGCAACGGACGTCGTTCACCGCATGATCCGGGCCTATGGCATGAGCGAGAAGCTTGGACCCCTCACCTATGGCAAGAGCAGTGACCTGGTGTTCCTGGGAAAGGAACTCAGCGAGGAACGCAACTACAGTGAAGAGACTGCCGAGACCATTGATGCCGAGGCTAGACGCCTCGTCGAAGAGCAGTACCGCCGTGCGACCGGAGTCCTCGAGATGAACCGTGCCGTGCTGGAGAATCTGGTGACTGTCCTGCTCGACAAGGAAACCTTGCAGGGGCCGGAACTCGAAGAGGCTCTCAAGGGTGTCATCGACCTTACGGCAAGCACCGTCCAGATTCAAGCTCCTGCCTCGCAGTCTGATTTGACGGTGAGTGTTCAGCCTGCCTCGTAGTCCAGTACCAGCGACATATAAAGAAAACCCCCAGCCTCCCGGCTGGGGGTTTTGCAATGTCCCGAAAGCGTGCCGTGTTCAGGCACGGTTGGCGGTGCCGAACAATTCGATCTTGCCACGTACGCCGTCAATGACGGCTTGCACCTGTGGCTTCGCAAGGTCGCGAAACCCTATCGCATCGGGGTTGTGTTCAAACATCGCCCTGACAGCGAGAGCAGCCTTTTTCTGCAGGAATGTTGCAATATTGATTTTGGTTATTCCCAGCTGGATGGCCTGTTTCACATCTTCATCCACTGCGCCGGAGGCCCCGTGCATGACGAGCGGGACAGTCGGCATGGCTTCGTGCAGCTTGCGGCAGAGGTCGATGTCGAGATGGGCAGCCTGAACAGCCATGGCGTGTACTGTTCCAATCGAGACCGCCAGGGCATCGACGTGCGTATCGGCAAAGAAGCGAACCGCCTCGTCGACCGCCGTGTAATGCATGTCATCAGCCTCGGCAGCCTCACCGTCCTCGGACTTTCCAACCTTGCCGATCTCGGCTTCGACGGCCACGCCTACCTGATGGGCTGCTTCGACGACCTGACGCGTGATGCCGACGTTCTCGGCATATGACAGGGAAGAACCATCAAACATGACGGAGCTGAATCCGGCGCGCAGACCTTCGACACAGCGGAGGAAGCTCTTGCCGTGATCGAGGTGTACGACTACCGGAATGGCATACTTGTCAGCGTAGTGACGGGCGATCATGCTCAACTCTTCGAGTCCGGCAAAGTCGGAACTGCCCTGCGAGATCTGCAGGATCACGGGCGCTTTCATCTCATACGATGTTTCGACGACAGCCTTGGCATACTCCAGGTTGTGGATGTTGTACGCACCGACTGCGTAGTGGTTCTTGAGTGCATCCTGTGTGACTTCTTTCAACGTTACCAGCATTTCACCACCTCCAAGTGGGGCTAGACAGCCTTGATGAATTTTCCATAGCCGGCCCCTTCAGGGAACTTCCCAGAACTATCGTAGACCTGGTTACCACGTACGAACGTCTTGCGGACCGCTCCTCGCAGTTCCCACCCCTCAAAGGGCGTGTACTTGTTCTTAGCGTAAAGGTCCTCGGCGTGCACGGTCATTGCCGCATCCAGATCGATGCAGGCGAAATCGGCATCAGAACCGACCGCAAGTATACCTTTCCGCGGGAAAAGACCAAGACGCTTCGCCGGGTTCGTGCTCATGATTTCACCAAGACGGTACAGGTTCATGTCGCGAACTACGCAGGCCTCATAGAGCATCAGCGGGACACGAAGCTGGACGCCGGGCATGCCCGCATAGGCATTCCAGATGTTGTCGGTGACCTTCTCCCGTGGGTAGATGCCGGCTGCATGGTCGGTCGTCACGTAGTCGATGGTCCCATCCAGAAGGCCTGCCCAGAGCACCTCGTTGTCGTAGCGATCCCGCAAGGGTGGCGTGCACTTGGCCAGGCTGCCCAGGCGAACGAAGTCTTCCCGGTTGAGCAACAGGTAGTGCGGACAGGTTTCTGCCGTGGCATCGATTCCCTGTCCCTTAGCTTGCCGAACAAGGTCGACTCCTGCGGATGTCGACATGTGGACGATGTGGACGCGTGTCTGCTCACGCCGGGCGAGGGCAAGGACAGTGGAGATGGCGAGGGGTTCCGCGTCATACGTCCGGCCGTCCTTGTATGCCAGAGGATCCGAACGGCCCTCTCGCGTGATCTTGTCGGTGTAGTACGTCGCGAGGAAGTAGTCCTCGGCGTGTACGGCCACCAGCATATTGAAATCACGTGCAGCCTCGAAGAGCATCACCATCTGGCGCGTGTCGAGACGGGGATAGGTCTGCATACCGGAGATGGTATAGGCCTTGATGCCGACGACCCCCAACTCCCTTAGTTCCGGCAGAAGTCGACGGAAGGCGCCGCTGTCGATGAATGTCGGGGTTGTTCCGCCCCAGAACGCATAGTCGACGTAGGCCTTGGACTCCACTGCCTTCATTTTCGTTCTGAAGTTGTCAGATGTAGTTACCGGAGGAAGCGATGTGCACGGCATGTCGACGATCGTTGTGACACCGCCAGCGGCAGCTCCCATGGTGCCCGTGGCGAAGTCTTCACGTTCCGTAAAGCCGGGATCGTCAAAGTGGACGTGTCCATCGACTCCACCCGGCATGACAAAGAGGCCATGCAGGTCAGTAGGGATGACTCCAGCGGGAGCAGGCTCACCACGCGCAGGGGAGAACTTTTCGATGATGCCGTCTGTGACCAGAATGTCGACTGCCAGAAGCGTACCGTCAGGTTGTGCTATCTGAGCGTTCTGGAAGAGCTGCTGCATGGCAAACCTCCCTTAGATGAACAGACTGACAACTTTGAACTTCTCAACGTCGATCAGGCCAAAATCCGTGATCTTGAGCTTTGGAATGACCGGAAGGGCCATAAATGCCAGTGTCATGAATGGATCGTCCAGTGGACAACCCGTTACGTCACGCATGACCTTCCCCAGGCCATCCAGACGGGCCGCGACTTCAGGTATGGACAGGTCAGACATGAGACCTCCATATGGAAGGGGAAGAGAACCGACGACCTGTCCATTGTTCGTCACCGCAAGGCCGCCGCCGATGAACGCAACCTGTTGTACTGCAAGCAGCATGTCACGGTCTGCCACGCCGCACACGACGATATTGTGAGAATCGTGAGCGACTGACGAGGCCACCGCTCCCTGTTTCATCTGGAAGCCGCTGATAAACCCCAGACCCACGCGCCCCGTGGCGTGATGGCGTTCGAAGACTGCCACCTTCAGGATGTCCTGATCGGTATCCGACAGGACGTAGCCTCGTGCATCGACTCTTGCCTCCACGCGGCGCTCGCCGGTCACGACCTGATGGGGTATCAGTTCCAGGACACGCAGCTGTTTACCCGGTTCGGCCTTGACTTGCAGACTCTGATAGGTTGGAGTGGCAATGTTGATACTGTTTTTGATGCCATAACTCCTGGAGGGATGTCCATCATCGGTTCCCAGGTAGACGCCGTCCTTCGCCACCAGTTCTCCCTTCGCGTAGGTGCATGATGGTTGCACATGCTGCGGATCAGGGAAAATAATGAAGTCGGCCCAGTAGCCGGGGGCAATTGCACCTTTGCGCGGGAGGTTGTAGTGGGTGGCCGGGTTGAGTGAACCAAGGCGTACGGCGGTCGGAAGGTCGATTCCCGCTTCGAGCAACAGGTTGACTGCGTAGTTGATATGCCCTTCTGCAAGCAGGTCGGATGGATGCCGGTCATCGGTCGCGAGCATGATACGGTGCATGTTCTCTCTGGTCAGCAGCGGGATCAGGGCTTTCACATCCCGCGTTACAGACCCCTCACGCATCATGATCCACATACCGCGGGCCAGCTTTTCACGGGCTTCCTCTGCTGTCGTGCACTCATGGTCGGTCGAGATGCCCGCACCAATGTACGCTTCCAGGTCTCGTCCAGTGAGAAAGGGAGCATGCCCGTCGATCAGCTGTCCGTCGAAGGAGGCCAGTTTGGACAGAACGGTTGGATCCCTGAAGAGGATGCCGGGGTAATTCATGAATTCCGCAAGACCGAGAACCCGCGGGTTGTGGCGCAGTTCCAACAGCCGGTCGGCATCGAGTGTCTCGCCGTTTGTCTCAAGGTGTGTCGCCGGGACGCAGGACGGGAGCATGAAATAGAAATCCAGCGGAGAATTGCGCGTGGCCTCGAGCATGAACCGGATACCGCGCGTTCCTGCAACGTTGGCGATCTCATGCGGGTCTGCGATCACAGCACCAGTGCCGCATGCAAGTGCCACCTTTGCGAATTCGCCCGGAACGACCATGGTGCTCTCGATATGCATGTGACCGTCGATGAAACTCGGGGCGGCATAGGCGCCCTTGCCGTCGACGACGGTGACGCCGTCATATCGTCCGATTCCTGCGATCTGACTGCCCGACAGTGCAATGTCGACATCGTCCTCGATGTGTCCATCGAAGACGTTTACCAGGTGGATATTCCTGACGACCACGTCTGCGGGTATGCGGCCGGCCGCAACGTCAATCAGCCGTGCGATACGTTCCTGCACCGTCTGAGTCTTGCTGTTCATCAGTATTTCCTCACGCCTTTTCCAGGATGCGGACAAGCTCCGTGTTTGCCTGTTCGACAAGAGCTTTCTCATCACAGCCGATGACCCGGCCATCACGGTAGACGATGTTTCCATTGATGATCGTGCATGCTATGTTACTCGCGGATGCCTCGTAGACCAGTCGACAATATGCATTCGTGTGAGCTCCGGGCTGAGTGAACGCGTCTCGTCCAGGATCCACAAGCACAATATCGGCTCGCTTGCCTGGTTCCAGCGTTCCCAGTTCATCATCCATGCCGAGCGCTCTTGCCGCATCTACTGTCACCATGGAGAGGACCTGTTCGGGAGTCATTGTCTGCGGTCCGTATTGCGGCCTAAAGACTGTGGCCAGAACGGCGAGCTCGCGTATGGCGTCCATCCTTCCTCCGTACAGGGGGCTGTCGAACCCCGGAAGGACCGGCGTTCCCTTGCGGACGAACTCAGGGAGGCGGGACAGGGGGCGGCCAAGCTTAAGATCGGCCGTTACGTTGACGACAACGCGGGCGCCGGCTTTGCGGATGACGTTCTGTTCCAGTTCCGAGGCAAATGAAGGATTGACCAGGAACGTATTCTCTCCCAGAACGCCCAGTGTCTCAAGTGAGGCAAGTTCCTGGGGGCCGCTTTCGCGACGCATGCGATCGACCTGGCTCTTGTCAGTAGTCAGGAGAATCTTGAGAGGGTAACCGCCTGCGTCGGCAAACGCCTTGGCTTGTGTCAGACACTCATCGGTACAGAAGAGCGGGTTTGTTGTGTTCACTCCGTATCGCAGCAGACCACCCTCACCACTTGATGAGGCCTCGTGGGCAAGAGCCTGCACGTCGGACATCTGTTCACGAAGCGACATGCGCAGGGTCTCAGGCCAATCCGGTGTACGGTCGGCCAGCATGCGTCCACCGATCAGTCTGAACCCGAGAGTATGAGCAGCCTGGAGTATCTGGTCCGTATGGCGCATCGAGCCACCTTCAAAGAGCGTCGTGACGCCGCTGCGAATCGACTGACAAATCCCGAGTTCGGCCGAACAGCGAACCTGTTCAGGGGAAAGACCTGCAACAAGCCTGAGAGCAGTTCGTTCCCGCTCGGCATCGTCGAGGATCTGGTCGGTCTGACCACGAAGAAGGCTGAAACCGAGGCGGGCGTGACCAAAGATAAGTCCGGGCAGGACAATCATGCCTGATGCATCGATCGTGACGTCAGGGTGTTCTCCACGGTCGATCGCAGTGTCGATAAACTTGATACGGCCATCAGCGACGAGCAGGTCAGCTTTGCGAGGCTGACGGTCGCCACCCATGGTCAGCAGTGTCCCGTTCTTTATGAGTAGCTTGTTCATAGTAGTTATGCTGCCCATTGTACCGTGCGTGCAGCTCTTTGTCAAAACAGAGGTGCCTGTGTGAAATCATGTATACTATGACGAACGAGGAGGTACCATGAGCCAGACAGTCATGATAGAAGCGTTGGGACAAGGGACTGACGCCCGGACTCAGGCGCTCGACAACATATTCCACTGGATAGAGCCTCAGGGGATCGAAGGCAGACGAGTTCTTGTGTTGCTGGGTGACGTTCCCGTGCAGCTGGATCTCGTGGAGCGAACCATCCGGACACTGTCCGGGGCTGCCCGGGTAGACCTCGCCGCGCGTTCTCTGGCGGGCTATGACGAGGCATATCGAAGTGCGCTTAAACACCTGGTAGGCGAACGTGGGGACCTGATTGAGATCATCTCCGGGGAATACGAGTCTCTGACCGTGCCCACAAGGTCTTACGCACGACAGCTGCACAGGATGGAAACTCCAGAGCGTCGGTACATCAAGCAGGCCTTCGTAACCCGGCGCCTTGCCGAGGCTGACCTGTTCGTTGTCGTGCGCCGCCTCGAACTCAACAGATTCTCAGGTGTCCACGGCGTCTTTGCCACCGTACTCGACTGTGTTCCCACGAAGACACGTACCGAGGTTCTAAGTTATGCCGCATACGGATTGATGGGAGAGGCGCTCCTGGACGTGTGGTCGTCGATCAATGGCCTCTTCCTGTTCGGTGTGCTCGATGGCGAGCATGCCAGCGAGGAAACGTATGGGCGAACCGCCGAAACCGGCGTGATCCTGGCTGGCATCGACCCCGAAGAACTGGACGGCTATGCCCTTATCGCGAGCGGTGGCAGAGTGTCCTGGTCACCGTTCAGCTTTTCGGCGTCAGCACGTATTGGCAGGGGCGGCCGTGGCAAGCCGGCGGACGTTGTCTCCAATATTGCACTGGATGAACTACGGACACGAGTGCCCGAGGGGTTCCTGCAGCGCCCGCCTGTCCGTGGTATATTCAATTCTCCACCCGTCTTCCGTTTTTCCAGGCGTCCCGACCGTTTCGACATGCTGGTTTGCCCGATGGGCGCGATCGAGGAGGGACAAAATGGCATTCCACTTGTCCGGCGCGCCTCGTGTGTTGCATGTGGGTGGTGTCTGAAGGAATACGCGGAAGTATCGACATCGAGAAGATAGGTTGTTCTCCCCCGTCGCCGGGAGTTCGGTATGAAAATGGGGGCGCACATGCGCCCCCATTTTTCAGACTCTGTGTCCGTCACGATCTAGCTGAAGGAGATAAGGTCTCCACTTGATTCGGCCGACACTTCCGGCACCTTGAGACTAACCGTCTCGACGATGCTGACATCTTTGTAGTTCTTTGAGACGTTTTTATATGTGGTGAGATAGTTCTCATACCCCATCTTCTTGGCTACCAGCAGAGCTTCGCCAACAAACCCTGGCGCCTCGAGGCGCATTGCCAGATCCCGGGCAATCGACAGTTCGATGGGAGATAGAGCAACGACAGTGAGTTTGATCACCTGGCGCATCTCCTCGGGCACGTTCTGGAGGTCCTTGGCTGAGACGGCCAGTTTCGAAATCCGGTTGCGATACCCACCGCTGAACAACTGTGCCAAAGCCCCGGCATCGGCAACCACTCCATCATGAAGCAGGACGTCGAGCTCGACATCACCAGAGAAGACCGAGGGTTGCGGCGCCGGCTTGCGTGCTGGAGTAACCGCGAAGGGAGGTGAAGAAGCAGGTGCGCTTGCTGCAGCGCCGGCCGTAACCATCGTCCGCTCAAAAGACTGTTCATCATCCAGTAGTCTTGAGAGAAGGTCGGCACTGGACGGTGCCACGGCGGTTTTGCTTTCTGCTTCAACAGGGACTGCTTCAACAGGGACTGCTTCAACAGGGACTGCTTCAACAGGGACTGCTTCAACAGGGACTGCTTCAACAGGGACTGCTTCAACAGGGACTGCTTCAA